>Ga0247727_10007028_pt1 | contig 21729 bp, 19 predicted proteins | sample WisWelCaveWW1625_FD_202498 | JGI IMG/M metagenome (GOLD analysis project Ga0247727, IMG submission 202498) | Biofilm microbial communities from Wishing Well Cave, Virginia, United States - WW16-25 | ecosystem: Environmental > Aquatic > Deep subsurface > Groundwater > Cave microbial mat | place...
GGAGTCAGCGGCGGCCGGCCGCCGCCCCGCCCGCCGGCGCCCGGACCGCCAGGACCGCCTGGGCCGACGCCGACGCCCCCACGACCCGGGCCGCGACCGCTGGCCGGCGCGCCGGCGAAGGCCTCCGCCGGCTCCGATTGCATCTCGACCGCACCGAGCCCGAGCTGAACGATGTTCTTCAACAAGTCGTCCGCGTTGCTGGCCACGCCGCGGAAACTGTACGGAGCGATGATCCCGATTTGCACCCCGCCAAACTTCGAGTTCGGCTTCGCCAGCATCCGGGCCGCCGGTAGAGCGGCCAGGGCAACCTTTCCCAGCTCGCGCCTGGTCATATCTTGATCTCCCATCCCTTGCGGAACGTGGGCCTCACCCACTTGTTGGCGTCCTTGTTGTTGGAAATCTCTCCCTTGCGGTTGTCCCAAAGCAGCTTGCCTTCGTAATGGACAGCCGCCGCGCCGAGCACCAGCCACTCGGTGTAGGGCCCCGCGATGCTGAAGTTCGAGCAGGCCGGCGCGCCGCCTTTGCAAGCGCGGACCCAATCGCGACAATGCGCGCTGTGGTTGCTGCCGGTACTGGCGCCCGGCGAGCGCGCCAGGTACGGCTCCGGCAGCTTGTATTCGGCCCAACGCGAACCTGGAAGCAGGCCCACGCCTTCGCCGCGCCCGCTCGTTCCCAGGTAGCCCTTGGAGCCGACGAAGATGGAGTTGTAGCCGCTCCTGCCTTCTGGCGGGCCGAAGCCGCCGCGCCCGCCTCGCTGGCCGCCGCCGGGCCCACCAGGACCGCCCGGGCCGCCGCCAGGAATGCCGCCCGAGCCCGCGGCGAAGCCGCCCTGACCGGGTAGCGGCCCCACTTGCGGACCCTTGCCGGGGATCTTGCGCGCCTCTTCCGTCGTCATTTCCGGTGGGGTGTAGGCGTCGCCGCCCGCGTGGTGATACCAGTAGATCGTAACCGGAGGCATACTGCCGCGCGCGGCGAACTCGTACTTTATCGCTACTTCGTCCGGGAAGGTGAACGGAGGGAGCGAATCCTTCTTGATGCACTCCACGCTGATGAGGTACTCGGGGCTCAACTGCAAGGCCCAGTTCGCCGGGCCCAGGATGTGAACTCCCCAATCCCCAATCAGGCTGCTGCCAAAATCGTAGAAGCCGCGCCAGTTGAACGGCAGGTAGAAGCCGAAATCCTCGCGCTCGAACCCGCCCCCCGGTCCGCCCGGTCCACCGCGCCCTCCTCGCGCACTGCGTGCCTCGACGAACGCCTTGTATTCCTCGTCGCCAGCCGTGAAGGGACGCCGAGCGGCGCCACCGAGCCACAGGTCCCAGTCCAGCGTATCGGGAACTGGCGTGGGCGCCGCCACCTTCGTCATGCCCTGCGGCCAAGAGGGACGACCTGTCCAGGCGTGGACCTCGCGGATCTCGCCAATCTCGCCCGACCAGAAGATCTCGCAGGCCACTCGCGTGGCATCGTGCGAGTAACCCTGATTCCCCATCTGCGTGGCGACCTTGTACTTCTCCGCCGCCTGGGTCAGGATCCGTGCTTCCCAGGGGGTGCGCGTCAGCGGTTTCTCGACGTAGACGTGCTTGCCGAGCTGCATGCAAGCCACCGCGGCGAAGGCGTGGGTGTGGTCCGGAGTCCCGATCACCACGGCGTCGATCTGCTTGCCCTGCCGGTCGAGCATTTGACGGAAGTCCTTGTACTTCTCGGCCTTCGGCCAGGTCTCGAACCCGCGCGCGCCGCGCGCGAAGTCGACGTCCGCCAGCGCCACGACGTTCTCGACCCCCGCAGCGGCGGCGCGCAAGTCGCTATAGGGCTGACCGCCGGCGCCGATAGCGGCGAGGTTGAGCTTCTCATTTGGCGATTTGTAGCCCAGCATTCGGAGCGACGGTGTCGTGCCAAACCCGCTCCTCGGAACCGCCCCGGCCAGCAGGCTGCCGTAAAAGAAATAGCGTCGCGAAATGCCGTCCTGCGTCATTGGCGAAACCCTCCTTTGATTCTAAGTTCCTGGGCGCCGCTTCCGACTCCAGAGTTACCGCACCGGGCACTCTCAGCTTACTTGGAAACCGAGCCCAGCATTTTCTGGAAGGCCGCCTGCTGCGCGGCGACGGTTTTGGCGGGGCCGGTGAACTTGAAGAACACCGCTCCCTGGGGTCCTTCGACGATGCCTCCGAGCAGCCGGTATCCGGGCTTGGCCGATTTCGCCGCGGCCATCGGGCCGCCGGCTCCGGTGTAGGTTCCCGACACGTCGACCGTGGTGACCTGGAGGCCGTTGATGGTCTGGCTGCGGGTTTGCGGCTGGGTGGCGGACTCGAACTGGCCGATCCATCGCTTGAGGTTGGCCTCGACGCCACCCCCCTGGCCGGGGCCAAAAAAGAAGACGCCGCATTCGCCGTCCTCTTTGTCGGCGGGGGCCGGGGGGATGCGATAAGTGGCGGCGCGCATCGGCCGCTGGCCTTCGTTTTTCCAGGCGGGGGGCGCGGTCCAGGTGAGGCCGCCGGCTGATTCCGCGCAGGCCGCCGCACTCAGGGCCAGAATTGTGGTGATGATCCGTCTCGCTGGCATGACTTCAGTATAGCCGGTCCGACGGGCTGCTATACTGGTGTGCTGTCCCACCTTCTATGCTCGATTGCTACCGGTCTGGTCTGGCGTGGCTGGCGAATTCCGGAATCCAGGCCGAATCGGGCGGCGTTTCACGATATTACGCGGGCGACACCGGCCAGTACAAGGACATCTCCACCGAGATCACGGCTTACGCGATCCAGGCCTACCTGGTGCTGCCGCTGCCGGGGCACACCGGACTGCTGTCGAACGCGCTGCGGGCCGGGCAGTTTCTGTGCTACGACACCGGGGACCAGCAGTCGGGCCTGTTTCCCTTCGAGGTGAAGCGCGCCGGCTTCCCGCCGAGCACGACGTCCTACTTCTTCGACTGCGGGATCATCATCCGGGCGTTGCTGGCGCTGTGGAACACCACGGCCGACCCGATGTACCTGGAGCGGGCCGAGCGGTGCGGGGCCGACATGATGGGCCGGATGTCGCGGGTGGACGGGACGTTCTTTCCGGTGATGGACCTGGGCTCGGGGCTGGGCACGGTGGGGTCGGATCACTGGTCGCTGCAGCCGGGGGTCTACCAGCTCAAGGCGGGGATGGCGTTCATGGAGCTGGCGGATGTCACCAGCTCGGGACTGTTCTCGAAGACCGCCGATCTGCTGCTGGCCTCAGCGCTGCGGCAGCACGAGATGTTCCTGCCGGGCCACTCCGACCCGGATCGCGTGGCCGACCGCCTCCATGCCTACTGCTACTTTCTGGAGGGCCTGCTGCCGTTCCTGGAGCGGCGTTTCGAATGCACGCAGGTGCTGTGCTCGGGGATCACCCGGGTGGCGAACCTGGTCGCCCAGACGCGCCAGGCGCTGGAGCGCTCCGACGTGATCGCCCAGTTGCTGCGGCTGCGGCTGATCGCCGACTTCCTGGGGGTGATGGAGCTGGACACGACGGCAGCCTCCTGGGAGGCCGAGAGCATCCCTGCCTTTCAGTTGCTGACCGACCAGAAGCCCACCCACGGGGCGTTCTCATTCGGGCGGCGCGGGGGTCGGCTGACGCCGCACGCCAACCCGGTGTCCAGCGTGTTCTGCCTGCAGGCGCTGCGGATGTGGCAGGACCGGGAGGCGGGAGTGCTGAAGACGACCTGGCGGGAATTGATCTAGTGTGGCGTCCCATGCAGACCTTGGCTGTAAGGCCTTCTGCGGGACAGCACACTAGTGTGTAGTGTATAGACCTAGATCAGCGTCCGGTACATCGTTTCGGCGCGGAGGGCGGCCGATTCCCAACTGAATCGCTCGACGGCGGCGCGGCGGGCCTGCTCCTGGAGGCGGCGTCGAAGATCCGGCTCGCGGAGGAGCCGCTCGATGGCGGCGGCGAAATCGTCTGGGGCGCCGGCCACCAGGATTTCCTCGCCGTCGCGGAGGCCGAGGCCCTGGCGCCCCACCGGGGTCGACACCACGGACTTGCCGCAGGCCAGGGCTTCCATCACTTTGATGTTGGTGCCGGCGGACACGGTCAGGGGAACGACCACGACCGCGGCGCGGGCGTAGCAGGGGAGCAGGTCCTCGACGAAGCCGTGCACCGTGATGCGCGGATCGGTTTGGAGTGACGAGGACCGCCGCCGCCAGTAGCGCTCGTGGTCCGGGCCGGCCACGACCCGCACGCGCGTGCCGGGATGCGTCCGCCACACCCGCGGGAGGATCTCGCGGACGAGGTGCTCGAAACCCAGCAGATTCGGCAGGTGACGAAAGGAACCGACGTAGAGGAGCTCGGCCGGCGACGGGGCCGCCTCCGGGGCCGGACAGAAGCGTTCGGTGTCGACGCCGTTGGGAACAACCCAGGCTCGTTCGGCGGGAGCTCCGGCCGCGACGACCTCGGCCGTTTCTTCCTCGCTCATCACGGCCACCGCTTCGTAGCGCCGGAGCCATTCACTCTCGAAGCGATACCAGAGGTCAAACTCGCTTCCGAGCTGCCGGTGCAACGAGAAGGTGACATCGTGCTCGACGAGCACGGCGGGAGTCCCCGGCAAGGCCTCGCGGTAGGGCGCCATCTGGGTGTACTCGACCTGGAGCAGATGGGGCCGATAGCGCTCCCCGGCGTCACGGATGGCGGCCATCATGGCCCGGCTGCGGAAGTGGGACACGGCCTGCGGGACCGAGGGGTCGGGCGCTCGCCGCTCGTCGTGGTCGATCACGATGACGCGGGCAAAACAGGAGGAGAGGCGATCGTAATCAACCTGGTCGGACTGCTCGCGAAAGCTCAGCAGCAGCAAGTCCCACCGCTCACACAGCCGGCGGGCGAGGTTGAAGATGCGAACGGCCCCGCCGTGGGACAACGGAAAGGGCAAGTAGGGCGAGACGATGAGGATGCGGGGGCGGTCGGGCGAGAGCTTCGGGCGGTGGCGCAGAGGAAAGCAGATGCTGCCGCGGCGGGAGTCGAACGATCCGGCGGCGGGTTGCGGGCGCGGGCGCTCGCCGAGGAGCCGCCAGCAGAACTCGGCTTCGGGAAACGCGCGGTCGGGGATCATGGGGCAGGCCCGCTCGTCCGACCCGACGCTGTAGGATGTCCAGCCGGCGCGGGCGGCCTTCCAGTAGAGAAGCAGCCATTGACAGCGGCGGCTGCGGGCGCGCGGGAATCCGCCAAGCATCGCCAGCTTGCGGGCGTCGATCAGGACCGTGCCGCCAAGCGGAGCCAGGACTGAGGTCGCCTCGCCCGGTTGCAGGCGGCGGAAGGCGGCGCGCGGGAGAAGGTCCTTCTGAAATCCGGAGCGTCCGGGCTGGAAGGCGGCGGCGAAAGTATCGGGACGGTCGAAGAGTGCCTCCAGGAGCCGCGGGTCGCCGTCCGGCGGGTCCTCGGTGAAGCGGATGAAGCGCTCGGCCTGGGAACCAGGCGCCTCGGCGAGAGTCACCGGCTGCTGGGGACGAAGCCAGGGCGCCGTGGTGAGGGCGAGCAGCGGATCGAGGGCGGTCCAGACGATTTTCCAGAACATGCCGAGGAGAAAATCCTTGGCCGATTCGGCGACGGTGAAAATCCAGTCCCGGAGGCGGCGCAGCAGGTGCAGGAGGAGTCCCACCGGCAGCGCGCTGAAGAAGTCCCGTTGCTCGTTCATCACCAGGACCTTCCAGGGGAAAACGAACAGTGGGGCGGCCTTCATCCAGCCGAATCCGGGCTCGCGGGTACAGGTGAGGACGTTGAGCACCACCCACTGCGGCCACAGCAGCGAGGCCGCGCGCAGGGGCAGGCGGGGGCCGGGCGCGACCTCGACCACGCGCTGGCACATGCGGGCGACTTCCGGGTCGATCGGGGCGGCGGCCAGCAGCCAGACCGGGAAACCGGGAGCCTCCGCCCGGATGTACTCCACCGCGTCGCGGTAACGGCTCGCCGAGGCGGCGTAGACCACGATGATTCTGTGATCGGACTTCCCGAGCAGGCGGAAGAATCGCTTGACCAGCGATCGGATCATGGCGAGGGAAACAGGGAGTGTATCATGAGGGACGATGCTTCCGGCCCTGGGGTTGATTCCGCTGTTGCTGGCGGCGGCTGTTCCGGACAAGCTGGTGGTGCTGACCTTCGACGATGCGGTGAAGTCCCACCGGACCGTGGTCGCGCCGCTGCTGCGGGAGATGGGTTTCGGAGCCACGTTTTTCATCACCCACCGCTGGATGGAGGATCGGGAGGATTTCCTGACCTGGGAGGAAGTCGGGGAAATCCACCGGATGGGATTCGAGATCGGCAACCACAGTTGGACGCACGCCAATTTCTCGACGCCGCGCAACGCCGCCTGGCTGGCGGCCGAGCTGGCGCTGGTGGAGCGAGAGCTGGGCGCGGTGGGTGTACCGCGGCCGGTGAGCTTCGCTTTCAGCGGGAACGGCTTCGGGCCGGAGGCGGTGGAGGAACTCGGGCGGCTGGGGTACCGGCTGGCCCGGCGCGGGATGCAGCCGGAGATTCCCTACGGAAAGATCACGGCCGGGCCGGCCTTCGACCCGTCGCGCCACCATTCACTTCTGATACCCACAACCGGCGACGCCTATCCGGGCTGGACGCTGGAGCACTTCGAGCGCGTGGCAGCCCAGGCACGCGATGGCAGGGTGGCGGTGTTGCAATTTCACGGCGTCCCGGATCGGAAGCATCCGTGGGTCCACACCGAGCCGGAATTGTTTCGGCGGTCGATGGAGTACTTGAAGCGGCACGGTTACCGGGCGATCGCCCTGCGGGACCTGGAGGCCTACCTGCCGGCTGAGCGGCCGGCGGATCCGATGGTCGCGCGCCGCCACCCGGTTCCCGAGGGCGGCCGGCTGGCGCTGCCTGTGGAGATGGAGGCCACCCAGGCGGACCTCGATTACTGGGTGGCCAACATGGGCGCGCACGGGTACACTTCGCCGGAGATGCGGCAGGTGACGGGGATGGCCGCTCTGCGAGGAACGCCGCCGTCCCCCGGCCCGTCTCGGCCGCAGGCGGGCGGGGTGAAGATTCTGCCCTACCCCGGAGGCCGGCATCCGCGAATCGGGTTCCTGGAGGGCGCCGTGCTGCCGCAGCGCGGGACCAAGGCCAGCGTGTTCCTGCCGTGGGACCCGGCGAGCTACGTGGTGGTGGACCTGCCGGAGGCGATCTTCAGCAACCTGGGGCTGCTGTGGCTGGCGCATACGCACATCCCGACGATCTGGGATGCGAGAAACACCTGGCTCGACAACATCGACTGGACGCGGGGCGAGGGCGGCATGTTGAGCTTCCGGCGCGAGCTGCCGAACGGGGTCGGCTTCGGCGCCTCGATCCGGGCGGCGGGGGGCGAGGTTGCGATGGAGTTGTGGCTGCACAACGGCACGCCGCAGCCGCTGTCGAAGCTGCGGGCGCAGGTATGCGTGATGCTGAAGGGAGCGGCGGAGTTCCATCGGCAGACCAACGCCAATAAGGTGCTGCGGGCGCCGGTGGCGGAGGTTCGCGGCGACGATGGGAGGCGGGGGATCCTGACCGAGTGGGAACCATGCGACCGGGTGTGGGGAAACCCGCAGGTGCCCTGCCTCCACTCGGATCCGGTTTTTCCGGATTGCCCGCCGGGCGGGACGGTCCGGGCGCGGGGGCGGTTGTGGTTCCCCGAACATCGCTGATGAAGTAAGGCCTCACTCATTCCGCCGCTGGCCACCGCATGGCGCCGTGGAGGATGCGAAGTATCCAGATCGCCTCTGGCCGGAGCTCGTACACGGCAATGTACGGAAGGCCAGGGAACATAAGCTCACGGCTACCCTCGACGCGGCCGCTGCGCCCGCGCTGAGGAAACTGTCGCAATAAATGCACTCCTTGGCAGATCGTCCTCGCGACGCGAAGAGCCGCAGCGGGGCTGTCTTTGTGGATGTAGTCGCAGATTCGAGTCAGGTCCTCGGCGGCGGGCAGCGTCCACCGAAGGCGCATCAGGAGCGGTAGCGTTCCTCAAGTTGTGCGACCAAGTCCTCGTGGTCGACCAACTCGCCTCGCCGGGCCGCTTCGCGTCCTTGCTCAACCGCCTCGACGAACCAGCGCTGGTGGTCCAATAGTGCATCGAGGGCTTCGCGCAGGATCTGTTCCGGGGACCGGCCGGTCCTGGCAGCCACCTCCGCGAGCAAGGACTCCTGTTGTGAGGTGAGTGAGACTTCCATACTTGCAGTGTAAGCCGGGAAGTAGCGGGTGTCAATTCGACCGGCGCCGCTTCGTCGTGTCGTTGTTCCCTCGGCGGCGAGCCACGCAAAGCGGTAGAATCAATGCTTTCATCGGGTGTTATCCGCTGAGAGCTCACCATGCCCGACTTTGATCTGACACCGCGCGCCGTGCCCCGGGTCGAGACGCGGCACCGGCGGATCGTAACGCCGATTCCTGTTCCGGAGTCGGTTCCCATTCTGGAGCGGCTGTACGCGGCCGAGCCGGTGGCCATGCAGGGACAGCCGCCGGTGGTGTGGGACAAGGCCGAGGGGTGCTACGTGCACGACCGCTGGGGCAACCGGTGGCTCGACTGGTCGAGCGGGGTGCTGGTGGCCAACGCCGGGCACAGCCGGCCGGAGGTGCTGGAGGCCATCCGGGCGCAGGTGGATCACGGTCTGGTCCACAACTACTGCTTCCCGAGCGAGATTCGGGAGCGGCTGGTGAGCCGGCTGGCGTCGCTTTTGCCCGCGCCGCTGAAGAAAGTCTTCCTGCTGACCACGGGGGCCGAGACGGTGGAGTGCGCGATCAAGTTGTGCCGCACGCACGGGCTGGCTGCGGGCGGGCGCGAGAAGATCACTATCGTCTCGTTCCATAACGCCTTCCACGGGCGGACGCTCGGCTCGCAGCAGGCAGGAGGGATCGCAGCGCTGAAGGGCTGGATCGGGAACCTGGATCCGGCCTTTGTGCAGTTGGCGTTTCCGGACGGGTACCGGTCGAAGGACACGACGTTCGCGGGCTTCGAGCGCGCGCTGGGGGAAAAGGGCGTGGGGGCAGAGCGCGTGGCGGGGGTGATCATGGAGACCTACCAGGGCGGAGACGCCGCTTTTGCGCCGCCCGAGTACATGCAGAGCCTGCGGCGGTGGTGCGACGGGCACGAGGCGCTGCTGGTGTGCGACGAGGTGCAGGCGGGCTTCGGCCGCACCGGCACGTTCTGGGGTTTCGAGCACTACGGCATGGTTCCGGACCTGGCCTGCCTCGGCAAGGGTATTACCAGTTCCCTGCCCCTGGCGGCGGTGGCTGGGCGCGCCGACGTGATGGACCTGCATCCCAAGGGCAGCATGACGTCCACCCACACCGGCAATCCGGTGTGCTGCGCGGCGGCGCTTGCCAACATCGACGTGATCGTCAAGGAGGACCTGGCCGGGAACGCCCGCCGCGTGGGGGGCGAGCTGCACGCCTCGCTGGGGGCGCTGCAGAAAGGCTTTCCGCAGGCGGCAGTGGTGCTCGGCAAGGGTCTGGTGGCCGGCGTTCCGCTGGTCGACCCGCAGACGGGGCAGCCCGACTCGCCGCTGGCCTACGACACGGTCCGCCGGTGCTACGAGAAGGGCCTGCTGATGTTCAACCCGGTGGGGCTGGGCGGGGCGACCCTCAAGATCGCGCCGCCGCTGATCATCACAGCCGAAGCGGTGCGGGAGGGCGTGGCGGTGTTGCGCGAGGCGCTGGGCGAAGCGGTTGCCGCCAGACAAGGGGCGCTCCAGGAGGCCGTCTCGCGATGAGCGTCCCCCGGGTGACCACGATCGGGGGCGGGATGATCGCCCACGATCAGATCCTTCCATCTCTCTACCACATGCAGCGGCAAGGCCTGATCGGGGAGATCAGCGTGTGCGCTTCCCATGGCCGCACGCTGAAGGCCCTGGCGGATGCCGAGGGCATCCGGCGCGCCTTTCCCGGCCAGTCGTTCCGGGCCTACCCGGACCTCGAGGGCGATCTCGACCAGCCACACCCGGAGCTTTATCGGGAGGCCATTGCCGCGCTGCCGCCGGGTCAGATCGTGGTGGCGGCAGTGCCCGACCAGCTTCACTACGACGTCATCATGACGGCGCTCGGCCGCGGCCAGCACGTCTGCGCCGTCAAGCCGCTGGTGCTGACCGCGCGGGAGTCGATGGAGATCGAGCGGGAGGCTTATGCCCGGGGTCTGGTGGTAGGGGTGGAATACCACAAGCGGTTCGACGACCGCAGCCTGATGGCGCGGCGGCGGTACCGGGCCGGCCTGTTCGGGGAGTTCCGGCTGGGCACGGCCTGCCTGCTGGAGAAGTGGTATTACCGCTACTCAAACTTTCAGAACTGGTGCACCACGGAGAACTCCGACGCCTTCACCTACATCGGGTGCCACTACGTGGACCTGGTGGCGTTTATCACGGGCCTCGAGCCGGCCTCGGTGAGCGTTTACGGGATCCGGGACCGGTACCCCAACGGCAATGAGGGCTTCCTGTGGACCGACGCCCGGGTGATCTGGTCGAACGGCGCATGCCTGAACGTGCAGAACGCGCTGGGCTTTCCCGACGAAGCGCCGGGCACCAATACCCAGGGGCTGACCCTGTACTGCGCCGGGGCCGAGGGCGGGGCGCTGCTCGACCACTCGGACCAGTACCGGGGGTTGAAGTATTCATACACGCGGAATCCGGGTGGGCTGGGGGCGACGGTGTACGCGGAGCCGAGCCCTGACTATTTCCAATATGTAGATCTGGGAGGGCCGGGGCTGGTTCCGGTGGGGTACGGGTACCGGTCGGTGGAGTTCATCATCCGGGCGTGCCTGGGGGCGGCGGCCGAACCGGACCTGGCGCGGCGCAAGGCGATGCTGAAGGAGCACGACGCGGCCGGGGTGATGGCCACACCCGCCAACAGCCGCTACAACGAGAGGGTGATCGAGGCGGCGAGGGAGTCGATCCTGAACGGGGGCCGGGAGGTGGCGATCGGCGGCCGGGTCAGTTGAGCTAAATCCGCTTGGAGGCCGCGTCGATGGCGGTGATGGGGTGATCGAGGCGGCGCGGGAGTCGATCCTGAGCGGGGGCCGTGAGGTGACGATCGGCGGACGGGTCAGTTGAGGTCGATCCGCTTGGAGGCCGCGTCGATGGCGGTGATGCGGAACGAGCGGACCTGGCCGGCCTGGAGCGGCTCGCGGCCGGCGGGGGTCTCGGCCGGCGGGGCCTCGCGCTTCCACACGGCGGCGAGCTGGGAGGCGAAGGCGCCCGCTGGGGCCGGCTGGAAGGGCTGGCCCGAGCGGCAGATCCCGATCACGCCTTCGCCCAACTCCACGCGGGCTTCACCGCCTTCAATCCGCAGGACGCGTCCCATCACCTCATCGCCGGCCTTGTGCTCCTGGATGTACTCGTCGCTCGCGTCGGGCTCCAGTTGTTTCATGCCCAGCTTGATGCGCTTCTTGCCGGGGTCGCACTCGAGCACGACGGCGCGGACCTTGTGATCCTGCCGCAAAACCTCGCTGGGGTGGTTCAGGCGGCGGTCCGAAACCAGGTCGGAAACGTGGAGGAGTCCCTCGACGCCCTCGGTGAGCTCAACGAAGGCCCCGAACTTCTGCAGGTTGCGCACCGTGCCATCCACCACTGTGCCGGGGGCGAAGCGGCCGGCGGCGTCGGCCCACGGATCGCCCAAGGCCTGCTTGAGGCCGAGGGCGATGCGGCGATCCTTCGTATTGATACCCAGCACGACCGCCTCGACCACATCGCCGGGCTTGACCAGGTCGCCCGGGTGGCGCACGCGCTTGGCCCAGGACATCTCCGAGACGTGGATCAGGCCCTCGACGCCGGGCTCGATCTCGACGAAGGCGCCGAAGTCCATCAGCTTGGTCACCGATCCTCGGACGCGGTCACCCTCCTTGAGGCGCTCGGGGATGGTGGTCCAGGGGTCGGCCGAAAGCTGCTTGATGCCGAGCGAGATGCGGGGCTTGGCGCCTGAAGCACCACGCTCGATGGCGAGGATCTTGACCTCGACTTCCTGTCCCGGGGCGAAGAAGACCTTGGGGTCGGACACGCGGCGCCAGGCCATGTCGGAGGCGTGGAGCAGTCCTTCGATCCCGCCCAGGTCGACGAAGGCGCCGAAGGCGGTGAGCGACCGCACCACGCCCCGCACTACTGCGCCTTCCTGGAGGCTGCGCACTTTCTCCTCGAGAGCGGCGAGGGCCTCGTCCTCGAGCACCGTGCGGCGGTCGAGGATGACGTTCTCGTCGTCGATGTCAATCTGGGTGATGCGGCAGCGGATCTCCTCGCCGGTCAGCTTCTCGAGGTCGGCCGTTTCCCGGCAGCCGCTGCGGGAAGCGGGCAGAAAGGCCCGCACGCCGACGTCGACGCTCAGCCCGCCCTTGACCGCGCCGATGACGCGTCCGGCGATGACCTCCTTGTGGTCGAAGGCACGCTGCAGGCCGGTCCAGTCGCGGGGCCGACCGGCCTTGGCTACCGATAGCAGCAGGTTGCCCTCGTCGTCGCGCCCGGTGATGGTCACCGACAGCTCATCGCCCGGCTTGGGCGGCGCGGGCAGCTCGGCCAGCAGTACCACGCCTTCCGACTTGCCGCCGATGTCGACAAAAGCGCGGTCGCCGGCAACGGCGGCGACGACGCCGCGGCGGGGCCCGCCGGGCGTGGCTCCGCGGGGCACGCGCCCCTTCTCATAGGCCTCCAACTGTTCGGCAAAGGAAAGTTCTTCTGGATTCACGATCAGACCCTGAGCGGAGACTCTGCGACCTCTATTGTATCACCGGAACCGGCGGAGGAAGGTCGGCATGGTTGTCGTGGGCGCGACATCAAAGTGGAGCCGCACCGGATGTGCGTCGATTCTGCTCAAGGGCTCGAGCGTACCGGTTCCTCGTTTCACCGGAAGACTGCTCGCTGTGCGCGCGGCTCGGAATCCGGCGCTCCGCGCACGTATGGAGAGGTCGCGCGCCCGGTTGCCTTGACCGGCAGCATCATCGGTTCAGCGCCCGCCGAGCAACTGGAGCGCCCGGTCGGCGGCCTTCACGCCGCGGTATTGAGCCTCCTCGAACAGGGACAGGCCGCTCAAGTCGGAGTTGGCGAAGAACAGAGCGCCGACGCGGCCCGCCAAGCGGCGGCGCGCATCCGAGAGGAGAAACCCGACGCCGGGGCGGATCATGGCGTGGCCCAGGCGCAGGATGTCGATGCGGGAGACGCAGGCGCGGATGTCGGGGTGGGCGCGGCCGAGGTCGTTGAGGATGGCTTCCTTCCAGTAAGCCCAGTCGCGCTCGAGGAGGCGCCGGCGGCCGGCGGCCGGGGTATCCTCTGCTAATGCCCAGTAGTAAGTCCAGACCGTCCGGTCGATGTGGGAGCGCAGCGACTGGTGGGTGGCGACGACGTAGCCGAGGGACGGCGAGTCGTACAGCACGTTGTCCCAGGCGGGGCCGGATCCCCGCTCGCGCGGCAGGCGGTCGAGGGTCAGATTGGCGGTGAGCCAGGGGGAATACTCTAAAGCAGCAGTAGGCGGCGCGCCCTCGATGAGGTAAGGGGCAAGGTAGGTGGGGGCGGCGAAGATCACGGCGTCGGCGAGGTACTCGGTCTGCTCGGTGAGAACGCGCCAGCGGCGGCCTTGCGGGGCGATATGGTGGACGACCGAGCCGGTGCGGACAAAGCGATTGAGCTTGGCGAGCAGGCGCCGGACGATCCAGCCGTTGCCCTCGGGCCATGTGAGGGGGCCCTTGTCCTCGGGATCGCGGGAGGCGAAGTAGTGAATGCCGGCCCAGGCGGAGACACCGTCGGCCATCGCCCCGTAGTCATCGCGGCAGGCGTAGTTGACGTACCAGTTCAGGTAGGGAGAGTCGAGGCGCTGATCGCGGAGCCAGCCGGCCATGGAAACGCGGTCGAGTGGGGAAGGACGCGCGCCGGTTTCCATCGGGACGGTGAACTGGCCACCGGCGCGGAACCCGGCGATGAGCTGCTGGAAGCGCCGGTACTGCTCGCGGTCGCGCGTGGTGGCGGCGACGGCGGGCTCGATGCCGTCCTGCCAGCGGCCGTGGAGGTAGAGCCGCTCCTGGGGCGCGAAGCAGAGGTAGCGCTCGTCCCAGCCCCCCGCGGTGAGCACGCCGAGCTCCTGGAACAGCTCGCGCACGAGGGTGGCGCCCTTGTCGGGGACGGGCACGTAGTGGGCGGCCCAGGGGTAGGGGGTGATTTCGTTCTCGCCCCAGCGGGAGTTGCCGCCGGCGTGGGCCTCCATTTCGAGCAGCACGAAATCGCGGAACCCGCGCCGGTCGAGATGCCAGGCGGCGGAGAGTCCGGCGATGCCGCCGCCCACGATGACCACCGGGATCTTCAGGGTTTGCCGCGGCCGTTGAAAGGCGGCGCGGTCGCGGAGGCGGTGGCCGAGCGGGTGGGAATCGTGGACGAAGGAGCCGGCCACAGGGCGATCGGTCTTGGGGACGAGGCCGACAATGGCGGCCCCCAGAAACTGCCGGCGCGAGGACTTCAGCGGGCGATGGCGCTCCATTCCCGCTCGTAGTATCGCACCAGGACCTGGTTGTTGAGCCGGTTGGGCTCGGCCTGGACCGGGAGCATGTCGTTGGGAAACTGGAACAGCTCGGGGAGATTGCGAGCGGACAGAAACTTCAATCCGTCCGGGAGGCGTGAAGGAGGCTCGTAGGGAGCCGAGCCTGCCAGCACGAAGCCCCACTCGCCGAACGAGGGCACATACACGTGATAGGGCCAGGTGCGGAAGCCGGCCTGCTTCAGCGTTTCCACTATGCACCAGTAGGACTGGCGGGCGAACAGCGGCGAGGTGCTCTGCACCACGGCCATCCCCTGGCGGCTGAGGTGGCGGCCGAGCAGGCGGTAGAAGGCGGTGGTGTAGAGTTTGGCGAGCGAGAAGCTGGTGGGGTCGGGGAAATCGAGGACGGCGAAGTCGAACACGTCAGAGGTTGATTCGAGCCACGGAAAAGCGTCCTGGTTGATGATGCGGACACGGGGCGAGGCGAGGGCGCCGGCGTTGAGCTCGACCAGCACCGGGTTGGTGGAAAACAGGCGGGTCATCTCGGGGTCGAGATCGACCAGGGTGACGCTTTCGACGCCGGGGTACTTGAGGACTTCGCGGACAGCAAGGCCGTCGCCGCCGCCAAGCACAAGCACGCGGCGGGCGAACGAGAGAGCGGCCAAGCCGGGGTGAACCAGGGCCTCGTGATAGCGGTACTCGTCGCGGGAGGAGAACTGGAGGTGGGAGGAGAGGAACAGGCGCAGGTCGTCCTTCCAGCGGGTGAGGACGATGCGCTGGAACCGGGTGTCGCGGGCGAAGATGACCTCGTCGGCGTAGATGTTGTCCTCGGCGGCGGCGGTGATGCGCGGCGCCTCAGCCATCCCGGCGGCGAGCAGGGCCAGGACAGCAAGGCAGGCGAGGCGCAGCGGGGCGATCGGTCCGAGCTGGTCGCGGAACAAGAACGTCGACCACAGGGCGACGCCGGCGTTGATCAGTCCGAACAGCATCGCCGAGCGCACCAGGCCCAGGTGAGGCACCAGCAGGACTGGAAACAGCAGGGACGCTCCGAGGGCCCCCAGGTAATCGAAGGTGAGCACGTGCGCCACCAGGTCGCGGAACCGGAAACGGTCCTTGAGGATGCGCATCAGCAGGGGGATCTCGAGGCCGACGAGGACGCCGATGGCGAGCACCAGGACGTAGAGCAGGAGGCGGAAAGCCTGTGTGTATGCGAAGGCCAGAAACAGCAGCGCCGATGAGAATCCGCCGACCAGGCCCACCAGCAGCTCGATCGAGATGAACCGGGCTACAAGGCCGCGGGTGAGGAAGCGGGAGAGGCCGCTGCCGATGCCCATAGCAAAGAGGTAGCTGCCGATGACGGTCGAGAACTGCAGCACGCTGTCGCCGAGCAAGTAGCTGGCCAGCGTCCCGGCGATCAGCTCGTAAATGAGCCCGCAAGCGGCGATCAGGAAGACTGACAGGAACAGGACGAAGGTCATCGGAGGGCCACGCGGTGGGTCATCGATGCGCGCCGGCCGCCGGCGACGGGCGCGCAGGCGGCCCGCGTCCCGCCAATGAGCCGGCAGGCGGCGATTCGGACTTCCGGCTGGAACGGCGCGCGGGCCATCAATGCACGGCGGCGGCGATGATGAGGCACACGCCGAGCGAGATGGCCCCCAGCAGGATCGCGAGCGCGGTGTTCTGCTCTTCCACGATCTCCTTCCAAAGCCCATACGGGGTGAGCTTGTCGAGGACCAGGAACATCACGAGGAAGATGACGATCCCCAGCAGGGAGAACACCAGGGCGTTGAGCACGTAGACGGGCTGAAATTCGGTCATGGAATCATTTGCCTCCGATGTAGCGGGGAAAGGAGCGGAAATGGGAACGGTAAGCGCCGGGGTTGTCGCGCACCGTTCGAGGGACATCCTTCACTTCATTGACGCCGAGCAGGCTCCAGCCGCGGTATTCGGCCACGCCGAGCAGGCCGAGCAGCAGGACGCCGTAGGCGAGGTAGAAGGGGTGCTGGGTCAATCGTCCTCCTCATCGTCGGAATCGTCAGAGCCGGACGGGGCGTAGTCGCTCTCCTGCCAGCGGGCCCTCTCGAAGCCGATGGAGCGCAGGGAGAGAAACACGGGCGGAACCGCCAGCAACAGGGCGGCGATTAAGAAGAAGCTGTAAGCGGGAACATCGCGGCGCACGCGGAGACGGTAGTTCATGGAGGGCTTGCCCTTGTCCATTTCCGGCTCCACGCGGAGGTAGTAGCGGCCGGCCGGCACGGTGGGAATGATGGAGCGGTCGCCGGAGCGGCCCTCCGACCAGCCGCCGTCGCTGCGGCCGAAGAAGTAGCTGACTTCGCGGCCGAAGTCCCAGGCCTGGCCGGTGGCTTCGTTGATGAGGGCGAACTGGAAGTAGGCCCAGTTGTTGGAGAGGTCGGTGTGGATCTCGATCTCAACGTTGGAGGGCCGTCCCTTCAGCTCGAAGACCGAGGTGACGAAGGAGGTCTCACCAGGCGCCAGGGGCGAGAAGCTGTACTGCTGGCTGAATACCTCTTCCTGAGACATCCAATTGGATAACAGCAGGCCCAGGTTGAGCAGGACGAGCAGCAGCACCAGGCAGGCAACCCACATGCTGCGGACGCGACCCTGGTAGGGAGACGGCTGGTTGGCGAAGGTTCCGACCGCCGGCGGAGGCGCGCCGGGAGGGCGAAAGGCTTCCCACACGCGCGCTCCGGGGATGTACTCGCCGAGCGACCAGACGGTCTCGGAGGCGGCGCCGGCCGGGGCCGGGGGCGGGGGCGTGATCTCGGCGGAGAGCATGAGGGGCGGGGCGATGAAATCCTGCACCGCGGCCTGGTCGCCGACGCGAGCTTGCCACGGGAATTCGCCCATCACGTAGGTTGTCTCGGCCACCGCGCTCTGGAAGTGGACGTAGGTTTGCCCCAGCATCTGCACGGCCTTCTTGCCGCCCGCGGATGTGAAGCCGGGCGCGGCCTTCACCGGCTTGACGTCGTTCCAGTGGCCGTTGTACTGGGTGAGGTAGCGGAAGCCCTTGAAGGGGTTGAACAATACATACTCGTGCCAGCAATAGGGGAGGTCGTCGACCAGGATAGTCCGCTCCTGGAAGCCGATGACGTCGTAGGGGTCGCCGTGGAGTTTGCCGCGGGTTCCCAGGGGAATGAGCGGCAGGATCCGCTCGCGGCCGTGGAACTGTTGCAGGACACGGAGGTTGGGGTCGGTCGAGTCGAGCACCGAGAGGCACTGGACGCAGACCACGGTCTGAGTGTGCTCCAGGCCGCGCAGGGGGACGGCGGCGCCGCAGGTGGGGCAGTTGAGGCCGCGGGGGGGCGGCGGGCCGGCGCTCATCAGGACCAGCCCTCGAACTGGCGGAGGTTCTTCAGGCGGAGGTCCTCGAACTCGACCGGCTCGCCGAGGAAGACCAGGGGCTGCGGCTCGCTGTAGTCGATGGTGCCGAAGCGGCCGTCCGGAGAGCGCAGGTCGGCGAACAGCATCTCATCCTTGTCCCAGTACTCGAAAGGCAGATCGCCCTCGACGCCCTTGTAACGGGCCCGGGTGAGGGAGGCGACCTCGTAGTCGACGCCGTCCCAGGCCAGCCGCTGGCCGGGAGTGACGGCGGGGGGGGCCGGGGCGCCGGCGCGCAGGAACGAGACGGCGTACTCGGCCTGGGCGTCGGAGAGCCAGCCGCTCGAGGAATCACTGAACACGAGGTGCCACTCGTTCCACCCGCCGGCCTCGTATTGATAGACGATGCGGCCCATGACCACGAAGGGTTTCTTGCGATAGATGCCCTCGGTGGCGATCTGGATGGGGGAGGGCGAGCGCGGCAGGTCGGCCACCACGCCGACCTTCTGGAGGTCGAGGTCGTGGCGGACCAGGATGGAGCGGCAGAATTCGCAGACTGTCTGGACGGCGCTCGACCAGCGGAACCGGATTTGGGCGCCGCAGTTGGGACAGGTCATGAACGGTAGGGCCGGTCGATACGGCGCACTTGGACTGCGCCGGCTCCGAACTCACGCTTCAGGTAGCCGTCAAAGTCCCACTCGGCCCGCGGGCGGCAGCAGAAGACGTTGAGGCAGAGCGCGCCGTACTCGGGGAAGGTGTGACAGGCGAGGTGGGACTCGGCCAGCAGCGACAGGCCGGTGATGCCGCCGGGACCGGGGAACTGGTGCCAGGTGGAGTCGCAAACCGGGTGGAGGTCCAGCCCCTCGACCAGGCAGGCGAACAGGCGCTGGAGTCTGGGGAGGTCGGCCAGGGCGGCCGGGGCGCAGCCGTGCGCCTCGATGACCCATTCGCTGCCGGACATGATTATGGCTGTGCGCCTCCGCATTCGGGGCAGAACTTGGCCCTGCGGGCGATGGGCTTGCCGCATTCCAGACAGAACTTGGTTTCGGCGGCCGAAGCGGCGGGGGCGGGGCCGGCCGGCGCTGCCGGCTCGGGAGCGGCGCCGCCTCCGCCCGGCGAGGGCGGCTTGATGGCGTTCATCATGGTCTGAGCCATGGCCATGCCGGCGCCGAGGCCCGCACCGATGCCGGCCGCGCCGCCGCCTTCGTTGGCCGCGGCGATGGGCACCGATTGCGCCACCTGAAACTGCGTGTAGCGACCCATGTCGGCCACCATGGTCATGCCGATGCGCTCGTCCAGCCGCTTCTGCAACTCCTCGGGCAGAGAGAGGTTTTCAACCACCAGCGAGTCGAGCGCCAGGCCCAGGTCGGTGAACAGCGGTTGCAACTGCGCGGTGATTTTCTGGCCGAGCTCGACCTGGTTGGCGGCCATGTCGAGAAACGGGATGCTGCTTTCCCCGAACACGTCGCTCATGCGGCCGACAATGGTGTTCCGGAGCTGCCCCTCCAGCTCGGCGACCAGGTAGAGTTCGCGGGTGCCGCTGACCTTGGCGTGGAAGATGCGGGGCTCGCTGATGCGGTAGGAGTAAATGCCGTAGCTGCGCAGCCGCACGGCGCCGAATTCCTTGTCGCGGATGGTGACCGGGGTGGCCGTGCCCCACCGCTGGTTCACTTGCAGGCGGGTAGAGAAGAAGTAGACGTCGCTCTTGAACGGGGAGGCGAACTTCTTGTCCCAGTTCATCAGGTTGGTGAGCAGCGGCAGGGTACGGGTCTCCAGGGTGTAGAGGCCGGGACCGAAGACGTCGGCCACCCGGCCCTCGTTGATGAAGGCCGCCATCTGGGACTCGCGCACCGTGAGATTGGCGCCGTTCTGGATTTCCATGTCCCGCATGGGGTAGCGCCAGGCCAGGATGCCCTCTTCCGGCTCCACCCAGTCGATGACGTCAATGAATTGCTTGGAGATGAAATCGCGAATGCCCATGTGCGCGGCTCCTCGTTTGAGTATACGCCAAACCGCCGAGGGGTGTTCCCGGAATCGGACGCTCACCAGAGCCCGGCTGGGGCGTCTATGGACCTATGAAACCTCTTCATTCGAGACGTGTGTTCCTGGGGAGCGGACTGCTGGCAGCGCCGGGCCTGGCCCAAACCAGGATTCCCGACCGTGGGCCGCAACTGGATCGCGACCTGGTGAAGGATTTCGTCGGCGCCGCCCACGGCAACCTGGAGAAGACCCAGGCCATGCTCACTGCGCTGCCGGCCCTGGTGAACTCAACCTGGGACTGGGGTGGGGGCGACTGGGAGACCGGCCTGGGCGGCGCCTCGCACATGGGCAACCGGCCGATTGCGCTCTACCTGCTGGAGCACGGGGCGCGGATGGATTTGTTCGCGGCCGCCATGCTGGGGAGACTGGATGTGGTCAAGGCGGCGGTGGCGGCGTTTCCGGGCATTCACCGGGTGGCGGGTCCGCACAAGATCCCGCTGCTGGCGCACGCCAAGAAGGGCGGGCCGGAGGCGGAAGCGGTGGTGCGGTTTCTCGACTCGCTCGAGAGCTGATCACTCGACGTCTTCGAGGCAAACACCGCGGCGAGAACGCAGGCTGCGCCGGGACCCACATGCTTTGCTGCTTCGGCTTACGCTGGCCCATTGTCATAAACCAATTCTATCAGGAAATGTTTGGTCGCAAAGCACTCCTGTCAACGCCAAATAGAAATGTCCGGTTTTGACGGGACCTCGGGAGAGAGCGTGATAGAGTTGAGAGCGTCGGCGGCGGGGTCGCGACAGATACTATCCTGCCACACGCCCCGCGCTGGAGCCCGTACACACGAGATCGATGATTTTATCTTTCCGCAACCGCGGCCGCTTGCCTCCGCAGACGAGGACTTGCACCCGAACGCCCGAGCACCAGGGTTCGATCCCCACCTTAAAGGAGACGAGGCCCCCGGTCTCTAGTTTGCCGAGCGACACTTGGCCGAAGGAAGCCGTTCTCGGAAGGCTGACCTACTACCGGGCGGTGCTATGCCGCTGCTGAGCGGGGACCTGTGGACTGACGGCGGAAGGGCGCGCCGGCGTGCGGCAGAGGCGGTCCTATGTCTTTGCTGAAGGGAGCGTTGTGGGCGGCCGCGGGAGCGCTCGCCGCCTACTTCTGCCTGGTGTGGGTCGAGGTGTGGCGCCAGGCCAACCGGGACGAGGCCGCCCGCGCCGACGCGATCGTCGTCTTCGGCGCCGCCGAGTATCGCGGTCATCCTTCGCCGGTGCTCAGGGCGCGGCTGGACCATGCGCTCGACCTCTACCGCCGCGGTCTCGCCTCCCGCGTCATCACCACCGGCGGCCACGGCGGCGACCCGCAGTTCACCGAAGGCGAGGTGGGGCGCACCTATCTTGCCCGCAACAATGTCCCTTCGGAAATGATACTGGTCGAGAGCCAGGGGGAGACAACCGTGGAGAGCGCCACCGCGGTGGCCGAAATCATGGACCGCATGCGCATGTCGTCCTGCATCGTGGTAAGCGACGGGTACCATATCTATCGCGTGAAGAAGATGCTCGAGGCGCGCGGCATCCGGGCGCTGGGCTCGCCGCGCGTTCCGGGACCCGATCCGCCCGCGCGGCGAGGCTGGTACTACGCCCGCCAGGCGTTCGGCTACGTTCTGTGGAGGCTGGGAATTCGCGTATGAAACGGAACTACGCTCTGGACCGAGTTCGCGACCGAGGGTACGGCCCTGGCCCTGCATCCAGGCGGCGAGCGAGAACCCGGCCGGCACGGGGCTCGGGGTGAGGGCCCCGACCGCGTTCCTGGTAGCGGGCCCGCACCATTGCAACGGCTGTGCCAGAGCGGTCCAGGCGCCCGCCTTCCGACCGAGCGGGCATGCTGCTACGCTATCATTGAGGTTCTACACCGACCGCGGAGGATATCCGATGTCCCGTGCCCGATTCGCCTTTCTGGCCTTTGCTCTGCTCGTCATGGCCATCC
>Ga0247727_10007029_pt1 | contig 21726 bp, 14 predicted proteins | sample WisWelCaveWW1625_FD_202498 | JGI IMG/M metagenome (GOLD analysis project Ga0247727, IMG submission 202498) | Biofilm microbial communities from Wishing Well Cave, Virginia, United States - WW16-25 | ecosystem: Environmental > Aquatic > Deep subsurface > Groundwater > Cave microbial mat | place...
AGGCGGCCACCAAAGCCATTCTGGTCGAGTTCAAGAAGCCGGCGCCGGCGGCGGCCCGGGCGCGCAAGGCGCCCGACATGCCCGACTGCAAAATCATCGCCGATTCTCCGCATGCCACCGCCCAGCTACTGCACCAACGCACCGGGTTCCCGCGGAGCTTCGCATAGCCACGCCGGCGATTGGATTGTCGTAAACCTGACCGACAACACGGCCGAGTTTACCGACGGAGCCGGGAAAAAGCGCTCCTTGGCAACGAAGAAAGACGCGGTCACCCTCTCGGGTCCCGAAACTCATGCGGCGGCGAATACGGGAAAAAACAGCGTCGAGGTAATCCTGGTGGATCTCAAGTAGCGCCGAGGGCGGTGAACAACTAGGGCCGCGGGAAGGATGAAATTCTTCTCCGCGAGCTCGAAGCGATCGACCTCGATGAGCGCGCTGGCGATAGACGCGGAATTTGCGCGTCTCGGCGTCGACCACCCAGATGTTCGAGCCCCCCAGAGACGGTATGCCGGCGTGACCGTTCGGATGGCGTCAAACCACCGACACACCTCATTCCTTGACCTTCTCAGAAGTGGTTTTTTGCGTCCGCGGTCGGCTGCCGCCAGCCCAAGTTACCCACTACAGACCCGGAATTCCCATCTTTTATGCCCGCTCGGGGGCGTGGTCCCGCTGCCGCGGCTGGCTCTGGCCGAGGCCATGATATAGAATCGTGGGCGAGTGGATTGATGAATACATTCATCGGCGGAGGGTAATGTCCGGTAGAATTTCCGCTCTCGTTCTGGCAATGACCTTCCATTTGGAAGCTCCGCCCCTAACCCCCCTAACCCAGGTTCCTCCCACGGCGCCCTACGGCGACATGCCCTTGTTGTTTGAGCTCAACCGGGGACAAACACATCCCCATGTGAAGTTTCTGGCTCGAGGCCCCGGTTACACCGCTTTCCTGACCGCGACTGAAGCGGTGGTGGCCGGGACTTCCGGCGCCTTCCGCATGCGGCTCGCCGGAGCCAACCCGCGGGCTACCGTAGCCGCGGATTCACCGGTGGCGGGCGTGGCCCACTACCTGATCGGCAACGATCCGTCCGCGTGGCGCACTAACGTGCGGCAATACCGCAGGATCCGCTACGCGAGCGTGTATCCCGGCATCGACTTGTTCTTCTACGGTCGCGGGCGGCAGCTCGAATACGATATCGTCGTCGCCCCGGGCGCCGATCCCCACCTGGTCCGTCTCGAATTCGACGGTCTCCGTCACATGGAAGTCTCCGGAGGCGATTTGATTCTGGAGACCTCCGCGGGCCCGATCCGGCAGGCCGCCCCGGTCATCTACCAGGTGTTCGACGGCGCTCGCCGGAAGGTGGATGGAGCCTGGCGGCGGCTGGACGAGCGGCACGCTGGTTTCACCATCAGCGATTACGACGCCACCCGCCCCCTGGTCATCGATCCGGTGATCTCCTACTCGACCTACCTGGGTGGCAGCGGTGACGACCTGCTGCAGGATCTCGCCGTCGATAGTGCCGGCAACGCATACATCACCGGTGGGACCGGGTCGACCAACTTTCCTACCGCCTCGGCGATACAGACCACCAGTCGAGGAAGCGATGTTTTCGTCACCAAGTTGAATTCCTCCGGCGACGGCCTGGTGTTCTCGACTTATATCGGCGGCGCCGGGGTCGATACGGGCCGTGGTATCGCCTTGGATCCGGCCGGGAACATCTACATAACCGGTGACACGCAATCCATGGACTTCCCGGTGCAGTCCGCGGCGCAACCCACGCCGGGCGGCGGCCGGAATGTCTTCGTCGCCAAGCTGAACCCGGCCGGCAGCAGCATCGTGTACTCGACCTACCTGGGCGGCGCCGCCGCGGAATTCGGTTTGGCGATCGCCGTGGATCCCACCGGGGCGGCCTACGTGACCGGTTACACGGAATCCACCGATTTCCCCACGCGAACTCCCATCCAGGCGGCCTCCCGCGGCGGCCAGGAGGTATTCGTCACCAAGTACGCGCCCAACGGATCGATGGCCTACTCGACCTACCTCGGAGGCGCCGGCGGAGAACAGGGCCGCGACATTGCCGTCGATGCGTCGGGCAGCGCCTACGTGGCCGGCATCACCGGATCCAACGCCTGGCCGGTGGCCGGCAACCCTTTCCAGCTTGCTCGCGGAGGCGGACTGGACGCGTTTTTCTGCCGCCTGGCGGCCAACGGGGCTTCCTTGCTGTTCTCCACCTACCTGGGCGACAGAGCCAGCGACGAGGCCAACGGGATCGCCCTCGATTCCGCCGGAAACGCCTACGTCGCCGGAACCACCCAGTCGGAAGATTTTCCCACCCGCAACGCAGCGCAAGACCTGCACAACGAGCCAGGCACCGACGACGCCTTCGCGGCCAAGTTCGGCCCGGCCGGCGACCTGATCTACTCCACGTTCCTGGGCGGTTCGGACCCCGACACTGGGGCCGAGGTGACCGTCGACGCCAGCGGCCGGGCCACCGTCACCGGTCTCACCGAATCGGAGGATTTCCCGGCGGTGGGCGCCCTCCAACCCCAGCGGAACCGCGATGCTTACCTCACCCGCTTCACCTCCGACGGCCAAATCGATTTCTCCACGTGGTTCGGCGGTGGAGGCACCGAGGTCGGCTACGGCGTCGCCATGGATGGACAAGGCAACACCTACCTTGCCGGCACCACCGATTCGACCAGCCTGCCCGTCGCCGCCGCCTTCCAGTCGCGCTTCGCCGGCGGAACTCGCGACGCGTTCGTGGTCAAGCTCGCTGGCGAGGGAGGCCCGTTGTCCATGGTGTCGGCGGCCAGCTTCCAGGGCGCGTTCGTCGCGCCGGAGTCGATCGTGGCCGGCTACGGCCGCGGACTGGCACCCCGGCTGGAGGTGGCCGCCTCCAGCGCGCTGCCGAAGGTGCTGGCTGGAGTGTCGGTTCGGGTTCGCGACAGCGCGGGCGCGGAACGGGAAGCCGACCTGTTCTTCGTCTCCGAAGGACAGGTGAATTTCGTCGTGCCCGGCGGGACTGCCGAAGGCTTCGCCAGAGTCATCGTCTATAGCGAAGGAACCCCGGTGGCCAGCGGATCGGTCGAGGTCGAGCGGGTGGCCCCGGGGATCTTCACCGCCAACTCGAATGGTCGTGGCGTGGCCGCGGCGCTGGCGTTGCGCGTGCGCGCCGACGGCAGCCAGTCCACCGAATTGATCTTCCAGTGCGCTGCCGCCGGCAATTGCCGCACCGTCCCCATCGATCCTGGCCCGGCCACCGATCAGGTCTTCCTGCTGCTGTTCGGCACCGGCATCCGCGGGCACAGCTCCATTGCCCTGCGAGCCACCATTGGCGGTGAGTCCGCCGAAGTGCTGGCGGCCGTGCCGCAGGGCGAGTTCGCCGGTCTGGACCAGGTGAATGTCCGGCTGCCACGAAGTCTCTCCGGTCGCGGCGAGGTCAACCTGGACCTCAGTATTGATTTCCGGACCAGCAACGTCGTCACCGTGGCCGTCGGCGGAACGCCAGTGACGCCTCCCCCGCCGCCGCCAGGCGGAGGCAACTACACCCCCATCGCCACCGGGATGTCCTGGCGCTACCGGGTACAATTTCCAGGACCGGTGGGATTGCCGTATCAGCCCATCGTCGAGGCGCCGGACGGATTGTTGTGCTCGAATGTCTTCTGCGGGACGGGGAACGTGCCCGGAACTCCCCTCGACTTCACGATCGCGGTGGGAGAGAAGCTGCCGGCCTCGCCGCGCGGGGAAGCCTGGCGTGTGACCATGAGCGACGTTGCCCAGGACTTCTATTTCAACCTGCGCGCCCCGACCGAAATGCGCGTTCGCGACATCAGCGGCGAGTCCCAACTGGAGATCATCTCCACACCCTCCACGCTGCGCCTGGTCCGGCCCGTGGCGCGGATCCGCGCCAGCGACCTGGCGAACCGCCAGACCGTGACCGTGCCGGCCGGAACCTACACCGACGTCATTCGAACCACGCTGACATTGATTGGAAACGGCATCAACTTGCGTGGCACATTCATCACCGAGGTCTTCCTCGCCCCCGGCGTCGGCCTGATCCGCGCGGTGATGCGCGACGAAAGCGGCCGAACGCTGTTCACCCAGGAGCTGACCGCTTTCTCGACCTCGCCGCCGCCGCCGCCGCCGGCCGGGCAGGGGCCGCGGATCACGGCATTGAGCCCGAACACCGCCACCGCGGGCCAGACCTTGACCAACTTCGCCGTGAACGGCCAGGATCTGGCCGCGGCGACCACGGTCGAGTTCGCTCCCCCGGGTGGCTTCACCGTGTCCAACGCGCGGCCCACCGCCTCCTCGGTGGCGGCGCAGGTGGCGATCGCCGCCGGAACCAAGATCGGGGTCCGGGCCGTTTCGGTGAGCGCGCCCGCTGGCCGGTCCAACGTTCTGCCGTTCTACCTTGCTCCGGACTCAGTGGCCCCCGGGGTGGCCAAGATACACTGGGTGAGCCGGCGCACCGCCCGTCCAGGCGAGTCCATCCCCGACTGGACCGTGTTCGGAACCAACATGGCGGGCGTCACCGGCATCGACTTCGGCGTCCCCGGCATCACGCTCCGCAATTTGCGCACCACTCCTTTCAGCGTCAGCGGAACGCTCGATGTGGCTTCCTCGGTTTCCTCCACGCTCGGCGAGATCACGCTCATTTCGCCGGCCGGCCGCTCGGGCCTCTATTTCTTCGAGGTGGTGGGGGGCGCCGGAGGCGGGCCCTTCACTGTCTCCAATCTCCGCTTCGGTACGGTCCGCATCTCCTCGACCAACAGCATCATTCCGGTAACGCTCGATTTCGAGGATCCCACCGGCACGGCCGGCGGCGTGCTTAGGATTTTCTACAATTTCGAGAGCTCCGCCATCTTCGGCTTTGCCTCGGCCAATGCCCGAGTCACTTCGGGAACATCCACCAAGGGCGCCATCCAGTTTGACTTCGATTTTAATGGCCAGCTTCGCAGCGGCGTCAACGTGCTGGTGGATTTCACCCTGCTCAACAGCCGGGGGGTGGAGAGCAACTTCGTGGTGGGCGATCTGCGGACGCCTTGAGACGCCTGAACGCATCGCCCCGGCATCCTGACGCAATACTCCTGATGGATGCCAAGGCCGATGCGACTGGGCTGGCGCCGAAGAAATCGGCTAAGTGGGTATTCCCTTCACTCAGCTAGTGCCTGGTTGCGGAAGTTCGCGTACTACGAAGAACCGCTCCGTCGAAAATGACCCCTGTGCGTCCATTTTTCATGGCCTCCAACATACAAGGGAGCGGTTGAGGATTTGCGCAAGCAGGCACTAGCCCCTACATGTTGTGGTTCACTACATGTTGTGGTCGGTTGCCAGTCGGAGCATCACTAACTATTTTTTTTGGGCGGCGGTTTGGGCGGTGGCGGTGGCGGTGGAGGTTTGGGCGGCGGCGGATACTGACTTTCTTTTATTTCGCGTTCACGCATATCGTTGAGCAGCCAAATTTCCGGCTTGATGGAGCCAGTATTCGAGACGCTTGGCCTTGTACGGGAATTTCGCTCCCGTCTTGGAGAGCGATTCTCCGTATTCGTAAATCTGATGGAATTGGGCTTCCGCTTGCGAATCGTCTAGGTGGCTCCAGAGACGTTCGTAATCCCTCGCTAGTCCACTCCATCCTGAATGAAGGTCGGCGGCATCCCGTGCGAGCATTGAGTATTGACTGATAAGCAGCCAGAAGCTCCCGAAGACGGCAAGAATCGGGGCAAGCAGTTTGGCCCACGTGGAGATCTCCGGTAAAGCGGTAGCGACGGCTCCCGAGCTTGCCACAAGGATGGCAACTCGAAGCCACTTGTCGCGTGTTTGATACGTGCGCAACAACTCGGAGAAGTAGTTGGCCCTCATGCTCGCAAACAGCATCTCCTCCCAAACGACCCTCCGAAGGATTGTCAAGTCCATGGTGCTACCTTCCCTCTCTCATTCTAACGCCTTGCGGCGTCCGTCAAAGAAAAACACCCGAAACTCAACCCACGCGTTTTCCTTCCAGGACCACAACATGTAGGGCTAGCTGAGTGAAGGGAATACCCACTATCGGCTATTCGAACGAGAGCGGCCGCCGATTTCCACCGCGAGCCGTTTATTTCTTACGCCCGCTGTGAGACTTGTGCCCGTGTCTGGGCGGACTCGCCGACGGTGCGGTGACCAGACTGACACCGAGACTCCTGAGCGCCTTGTCCAGCGGGCAGGCCGCCGTCAGCCTCCCGGCGCCGGCAACAATCAGCGCGACCGCAAGGCCATCGTTGGTCGCTACGATCCCGCCAGAGTCTCCGTCCTTGGCGAAATCGTCCTTGTCTCCCTCGATCAGCACCTGGTCGACAAAGCGGAACGAGCCGAAGCTGTAGTCGATAAACAGGTCGGCCGACACGTCGACGATTCTCCCGGTTCGGCCGGGCTGGCCGACGATCACCACCTCCTGACCCGCTTTCGGCTTTGCCGCCTTCTGGATTTTACGCGGCAGGTCGGCTTCCGCCTCCAGCCGGGCCAGCGCGCAATCCACGGCGTTGCGGCCGTCGGGATCGAGAGGAATAAAGCCGGCGCGCCGGGCGATGGTTGCGCCGCCGGAGCGAGCCGAGACGGTCGAGGCAAATGCCTGGCCGTCGGGAACACGGCCATTCATGGCAAGCACGTGATTGTTGCTGAGGACGTACTTCTCGCCCTCGGCGTCCTCGACGATCGCCCCGAGCCTTCCCGATACCACCGGGCTCACGTTCGCCGGGAGTTCGTCGGCAGCGCCGCCGTGTTGTGCGACGCCCGGGGCCTTCGGGCTGTGGGAGGGAAGGGCAAAACCGATCGACGCTCCCAGCTTCACCCGCCTCCCGCCGGAGCGCCTCATCGACGGTGCGGTGATCGGCCGGAAAGGGCGGCCGATCGGAATCACGTCCGTCGGCACGTCCAAAATGCTCTTGGGAATCTTGAAGGCGGCTGGTAGCTGGTCCCGGTCACATTTCCGGCTCACGTAAATCCTGACGCTGTCGATCGTCGTCTCGGCTCCTTTCTTCAGCTTCTTGCCGATGCCGACGGCGATGACGGTCGGGGCCTTCAGGAACGCCTTCGCCGCTTCGCGCTTGGCTTTTTGCAATTGTTCCTGGCTGCTGGATCTGGTCATGGTATGTCTCCTTATGTCAACGACGGTTTCGGGCTTTCGCTACGGGTTGCCACCAGGGCTGCCACACGTCGCCGGATCCGGGCTGAGCGGTTCGTTGTCGAACCAAAGATTCGTCAGGTCGCGGCTGTCCTTCTTCATCCGCCCGAGCAGAGCGATCCGGCGCATGCGAGGCGTCAGATCCTCCATCTCCTCGGCCACAACCCCAGCCGGCCGGTCTCCCAGCTCGGTGGCCGGCGACGGGCGGTGCAGATTCAGTTTCAACCGAACTTCGCCGTTCGACCCGGCATCCTTGAACAGCTTCAGACAGGCGTTGAACGCATCACTGACATGCCCATGCGGATGCTCGGTCTCGGTCGCCGAGAAAATGTGCAGGTTGATCGTTTTCGTCTTGCCCCCGGAAAAAGCCGGCTCCCAGGGATGCTTGTCGAGGAGAACGCCGGCGTCGCCGGAAAACTTGTAGGTGAACACCTGAAGAGTGGCGATCTCGACCTGGTTGGTCCCGTTGATGACCTTGATCTTGCTCTTGTCCCGGCCGGTAAAGTCCGCCTTGGGAACCTTCGCCCGCAGCATCGACGATACCCGTGCGGGGCGACCGAGATCGAGCCGGGCGTACAACAACGCGTCCTTGTCGCCGGACGGCGTCTCCTCGGTGGGCCGGACGCCGGATAAGATCACATTGCGCTCCGGATCGAGAACGTTGTTGCCGAGCGTGCCCTTGTCGACTCCCTCGAGGCAGTACTCGCCGGGCTTGAGAATTGTCTCCGCCAGCCAGTTTCCCGCCCGCACCACGTGGTTTTTCACGTTCGGGATCAGCGCCTCGACGCGACCGTCCTGGTTGACGAAAAACGCGAAGGTGCCGTGGAGGAGTACGTGCAATTCTCCGGGCTGGCCGTTCGCGTGGGAAGATGGGTGACCATTCATGTTGCCTCCTGAGTCAACAACGGTTTCACCGTTGACTGGTTTGAGCGACGGGCCGCCGATCCGCCCGAGGGCGGAATGCGGGCGGCCCGCCGGCCGCCTAGCGGGCTCCGAACGTCTGGAATCCCGCCCAATAATAAGGGTGACTCGTCGCCGGTTGCTCCCGAAGACGACGGGCCGACTCCTTCAGCGCCGCGGGAACCTCCTGTCCCTTCAACAGCGCCTCGTAAAATCCGTCCATCAACAGCGTACTCGTCTCCGAGTCGATTTGCCACCGGCTGGCCACTACTCGCGCCGCGCCCGCCCACAGCAGCCGGCGCACCAGGCTCTCGGGATTCACCGGGCCCTTGGCTTCGCCCGTTCCGGTCGAACATGCCGAAAGCACCGCCAGCCGGCATCGCCGCCAGTCTTGTCCCGCCAGGCGGTTCCCGTTCAGCACGTCCGCCCGGAGCGAGTCGTTTCCCTCCGTCGCCAGCAGCAGTCCTCCATTGCCGGCATTGCTGAAGCCGTGTCCGGCGAAGTGGAACAGGTCGGATTCCGGCCGATGGCGTTCCAGGGCCCGGAGCGTCGCGTCCTTTTGCGCCAGCACAACCGCGTTTCGGAATCGCGCCGCCACCGACCGACCTTCGCGCAGACTCTGGGGCAAGGGCGGAAAAGCCCGGACCATGTCCTTGTCCAGAGCCGGATTGGCGACCACCAGCGCCCGGCTGTTTCGGTCCACCGTCCCGCTTCGGGCGCGGTGTTGATAATCGGCCACGCCGCTGGCCACCACGATCGCAAACCGCTCGCCCAGGTAGCGCGAGTTCTCGTCCCGGAGAGCCTGCATCGGAATCCCGCCGATCTCCCCGTCCGGTTCGACAACCAGCGTCCTGCCCGCCTCGAGACGATGCGCGATCGGTGCGATCAACCAATCATACAACTGCTTTGCCAGCCGCTGAAGCGTCGCCTGGTCCGAATCCGGATCCGCGCACAACCGCCCGAACTGTTGCGCGACAGCCTCGACCGCCGCCGGCCGCGCCGCCAGTCGCCGTCCCTCCACTCCGCCGTCGTCGAACACCCATACCACCATCCCGCCAGGCAGCGAGGCGTAGCTGACGAAAGTCTCCTGGCGCAAGCCGGCCAGCCGTTCCTCCAACGCCCGATCGCGGCGCAGTCCGGTCCACCCGCCTGCCCGGAACCATTCCCAGACGTCCAGCGCCCGCTTCGGATCCTGCCCATGGCTCCAATGAATCTCCGCCAGGCCGCGATAGGATTTGCCGCCCGCCTGGGCGGCCGCCGACCGTTCGTCAAAGCCGCCCAGCGAGTCCCGCCGCTGCTCGATCAACTCGATCGCCGCCCGGTAAGACGTTTCCGCCTCACTGGCCCGACCGGCCCGGCGCCGGGCTTCGCCGTAGGCCTGGTGCAGCTTCAACTGCACCAGCAGGGATTGCGTTTCGAGCGCCTGGCCGTGAAGCACGTTCAGCCGCTCGAGAGTTGTTTCCGGAGAGATGGCCGCGAGCTCCGCCTCCACACGATCGAGGTCAGCGTACAGCCGGTGTTCTCTCACCGTCTTTGTTGGCTCAAGCCGTGCGAATAGTCCGCTCGCGCGTTCATACTCCGCCGCGGCTTCCCGACTGCGCCCAGTTGCCTCGGCCAGCCGCGCCAGCCGGGCGCGCCCCATCCCCTCCAGAAGACGGTGCGGAGTTTCGGCAATCGCTGACACGCCCGCCCGCACGAAAACGTGGGCCGCATTGGGGAGCCCAACTGCCTCGGCCGCTAATCCGAGGTTGAAATACACTTGATGGGCCCGTATCCCTGGATATGAGCCGCTCCAGAACCTCCCCAGCGCATCGAGGCTTTCCACCCAAGAGATCAGCAGGTTCCCCGAGAGTGTCCGCGTGCCGGCCACGATGCCGTCCGCGCGCAGCTCCAGGATCTTGTAACCCGCCTCACGGACCAGCCGCCGCGAGCGCAGCATGTCCCGGTCGGCGCTTCCCCAGTCGGTGAGATACCCGCGACAGATACCTCGCTCCAGTAACACCTGACCGCGTATCCAACGGTATTGTCTGGCGGCCGCCTCGCGCTCGACCCGATCCGCCTGGGCCACGCATTCCGCCGGCCGGAAGGTCCGGTGCAGCGCGTAAACCTGTTCGGCTTCGGCGCGGAGCGCGCCCGCCGCGTCTCCGGCCGCCTTCAACTGAATCACCGCATCGCCGCTCATCCGCAGTGCCTTTTCGGATTCATCCGCCTGGTTCGCTTTCGCCGCCTCCGCCAAAGCCGCGATCCCTCGCGACAGCCTGTCGCCGCGCCCAGCCGCAAGCGCATCGGCCAGCCAGCGATCACCGTGACGATCCTTGAAAAGCACGGCCAGGCTTTCCAACGCCCGTTCATAGCTGGGTTCGTCGAAGCGGCGCGGCATCCATTCGCTCACCGCAATATCGAGATAGCTCTCCGCTTCGACGGGTTCCCCCCGGCCGATCCTCGCCAGCAGGTGCAATGGGTCCGTCGAGATCTTCTCTAAGGCCTCGCGTCGAGCTTTTTTTTTTGCTCCAGATCCCTCAAGTGGCGCCTGGCTTCCTCCGCCCATCCGCCGGCCGGATCCAATCCAAGATACCGCCGCCACTCCGCGATCGCTTCCTCGTACAACTGCATCCGCTCGTAGACGATGGCCCGGTTGAAAACCGACACCGCCATGTCCGGCTTCGCCTGCAGCGCCTGGCTCAGATGCTCGATGGCCCGGCCATAATCCGGCCGGCGATCCTCGGCGTCGGCGCGCAGCGCGTACGCCATCCCCAGATCGGCCAATAATTCCGCGTTCCCCGGCTGCCGCTCCAGCGCCCGCGTCACCGTCGCAATGGCCGCTTCCGCGTCCCATGCCAGCAACTCGGCGCGCGCCCGCAACGCCAGCCACTCCGGGCTGTCCGGGTTGGCCGCCAGTCTCTCGGCGACCAGCGATTCCGCCTTCATCAGCGCGCGCGGGCGCTCGAACGGGGAACCCGCCGCTCGTCTCTGGCTGCGTATCGGCGCGTGATTGGCGCCGGCCACCCGGAAATCGTACGGCCGCCGCTCGGTGTAGGCCTGGGCGATCAACAGCGAGGGATCGCCGGCTTTCCAGCGGTCGTAGCCGAACCACCCCAATCCAATCGACAGGACCACCGCCGCGGCGACGGCCGCCCATCGCCAGTACTCGGGGCGCTCGCCGCCTCCGCCGGCGATCCGCGTCATCCGCCGCGCGATCTCGCGCTGGCGTTCCGGCGTCCGCGTCGCCAGAGCCGCCAGTTCTTTGGCTTCCGGGAAGTCTTTCTCCGCCGAAAAGTCCGCCACCACCCCGTGCAGCAGCGCTCCGCAACCATCGCAATCGGCGGCGTGGTCCAGCATCGCCTCCCGCCGCTCGGTCGTCAGCAGGCCGGCCGCCAGTGACGCCCATTCCTCCGGCGGCGGGCACCCTCTCTCATTCGCTCGCCGCGGGCCGCCGGCCATTCGGCTAAGCTGGCTGTTCAATTCTTGGTGCAAGGCAATTACCCGTCCGCAAATCTCGCACGAGCGCGCATGCTTCTCGCGCTCGGCGGTTATTCCCGCCCGACCGCCTGATTCCGCAACCGCGGCGATCTCTTCCTGCCCGCACAGGGCCGGCACGGCCCTCATTGCATCCTAAATAACTTCAGGTTGACCGGCCGGGCCAAGCTCCGTTGTGCGGGCTGTTACTTAGACAGGTGGCCCTGGCCGTCCTCTTCCAACCTTCTCACCCCCTAAAACGATCTTCCCGAAGATTTTCCTTCCGCTTCCTCCTCCGGCGTTTCCTTTCTTGGCGTTGGCGCTCCCATCCGCGCCGCCACTTGGTCGGTCAGTCGCTTGATCGTGCTCTCGACCCCGCTTTCGGTCAGCTCGACGCCCGGTATCGCCGCGATCTCCTTGGCCGTCATTCCATGCCGGTGCCGAAACCAGAAGATCCGGCGGTCCCGCCGGCCCCGCTCCGAATCCGCAACCGCTTTCAGGCACTCATCCACCTGCTTCAGCAGAATGTCCTTCTCGCGTGCTGGCAGGCTGTCGAACCCGGCGACGGTGTTCATCACATAATCATCCAGCGGCTGTTCATGCCCTCTTCGCTTCCGGAAATGGTCCACCGTCACGCTGAAGGCGACCACTTTCAGCAAGCCGTAAAGCGCCCCAGGGCCGGCGGGCTTGAAGTCGCGCAGGACCCGGCTGCGGCCGGCGCAGATCTTCAGGTACGTGTCTTGAACTAGGTCGTCGATGAGTGCGCGCGAAGGCTCCCGGAAGCGGCGCGCCGTCCGGATCACGGTGGCCGCGATCACCGGATGAAATCGGCGCACAAATTCCTCCCATGCGCCGGCATTCCCGCCTTCCAGGCAATATCGGACCAGCTCCTCATCCGAGTCAGAGACCCAGTTCACAAGTTTCGCCGGATTGTAGCACAGTCGGACTTCGGGAGTGCCGCTGACTCTCCATCCCCGATACAGGATCGACAACAGACGGGGTGGCAATGATTTCAGGCCGGACGACGCTCGACGACGAAATAGCCGGACGATTGGCGCTCGGCGGCCAAAACCTCCAGCCCGCTTTGACGCGCGAGTTCGCGGAACTCCGCGACGGTGCGGTGCTTACCGCCCAGCAGCCCCCTGGCGGCTTCGTTCAGCGAGAATCGGCCGGGCTCCCTGAAAGACGTCTTGGCTCACCAGATGCTCGAGCACCCTGTGCAGGACATCGGGGGCGCACCCCGCCGCCGCCGCAAGGTCATCGATTTCGTTCATGCCCGCGTCGATATGGTCGGCGATTCGCAGTGTCGCCACTACGTGGACGCACCAAGGCGTGCAAAGATCGCTCAACGCTCTGAGATTCGCAACTTCTTGCCCTGACATCCGATTCGCAGGTAGCGGACCGCGGCTAGCACGTCGAAGTGAAGCGGGGCACTCAAAGGGTCGGACTGGCCCGGGCCTCGCGACTGCCCATACCCGCGGAAGTCGATGGCCAGGCAGCGGAATCCGGCCGCCGCCAGTGCCCGTGCCTGCTGCTCCCAACTCTCCTTGTTGAAACGGCCCCCGTGAGCCAGCAAGACGGCGCGGTCGCCGTTTCCATACATGTCGGCGTAGACGAGCCCCCCGTCTTGAGTCGGAAAGGAAACGCGCTCCTGGGCTGCGGTGAGGCCGGCCAGTGCGACGGCGGTAAAGACCGCTCTAGGAGCACGCATGTGGCACTCGTGAACGCTCAACCCTCAGTGTGTTTCAACAACCCAGCCCAGCTCTCGAAGCCGTGCAGGCGGGCAACGAGCAATTGAGCGTCGGCAAGAGCAAGGATGTCGCTCACATTCTCACGGTCCGCCGGCTTGCCCAGGCGCGCACGGGCGAGCTCGCGAAATGCGCCCCCGGTGAGCGGGCGCCTAAGCTGGAAGTAGTCTGCCAGGCGCCCCAACGCCTCGGAATCGCCCGACCCATACGCCTGTACGAAGTCGTTCGCCAGTCTCTCGTATGGCTCAGGGCTGCGAGCGGGCAGCGCGCCATCCTTCTCGTATTGTTTCAGCAATTCCACCACCTGCTGGTGCCCACGCCGCGTCGCCCACGCCATCGGCGTCGCCCACGGTGGATCGTCGGGCAGGTTTGGCTTGGCGCCGCGCTTCAGGAGCAGCTCGACCATGAGCGTCTTACCGAATTTGGCCGCCCACCCGAGCGGCGTCGAACAGATGTCCTCGTCACGCGCATCGAGATCGGCGCCGTGGTCGGTGAAGATCGCGGCCTTTTCCATATCGCCCTTCCTGGCGAAATGGTGCAGCGGAGTCATGCGCAGCCAGTCAGGCTGGCTCGGATTCATGCCGTGCGCGAACAGAAGTTCGGTCAGCTCACGCGTCTTCGCGCCGCACCCGATGCGTTTGGCAAGACCGGGCTGGTAACGGAGCATCAACCGGACGAATCCTTCGTGACCGTTTCCCGCCGCGTTGGACAGCGCTTCGGGGTCGTCGGCCAGCGCCGGGTTGGCCGCGAAAACGGCCGCCGCCGTGTGGACATCGCCGTAGTGGGCCAGCAGATCGACGGATCGGGCCGCGCCGTGCGAGCACAGCAGGTCGATCATCGGCTGGTCGGAGCGTGCGATGGCGGCGCTCAGCGTGTCAGCGGAGCTCTCGACAGGTACGTTCGGATACGCGCCTTTTTCGAGCAGGAGCTTGACGATCTCAATGTGACCGTTCGAGACCGCCGAATGCAGCGCGTGGCCGCGTGGCGCGATGTGCTCTTCGGGAAGGTTGGGATCGGCGCCGCGCTCCAGGAGCAGCTTCACGATCTCGATGTGCCCGCCGGCGGCGGCGTTGCGCAGGGGCGTCCCGGAGCACGCGTAGTAGGTGACGTAGTCCGAAGGGCGGTTGGCCAGCGAGGGGTCCTCCTCAACCAGCGCTCTCACCCGCTCCAGGTCGCCGATGTAGGCGGCCGTCGAAATGTCGCAATACGCGCCGCCGGCACGAAGATGCGCGATCACGTCTCGCGGCCTGATCGCGACGTCCTTGGGCACATCCCGCCAGCCGCGAAACATGTAATCGCCGTTGGCCAGCTGAATCGGACGCGCGCCATCGAAACGTTGCGCGTTGATGTCGGCGCCTCGCGCCAGCAACTCGTCGATCACGTCCGGCTGCCTCGTCATCACCGCCCAATGGATGGGCCGATTGCCGCGTGCATCACCGGCCCCCACAAGCTCAGGCGATGCGTCAAGGAGGCGGCGCACCGTTGTCAGGTCGCGCGCTCGGATCGCCCGGGCGATCGCTTCTCCTTCGGGGGAGACGGCATGGACGCCGGCCAGATTGGCCTTCAGCAGCTTCTCCATCTCTCCATACCCGCGGTCGCGGGCGATTTCGAGGAAGCTATCGTTGACCGCCAGACACAACTGATCGGCTCCGCGCTCGAGCAGGAATCGGGCGACTTCGAGCTGGTTCTCCCGCACCGCGAAGTACAGCGGCGTACGGTAGGCGTACTGCGAGCGCACCAGCGTCGGATCCTTGGTCAGCAGCCGCTCGATGGTCTCCAGGTTTCCCGTGACGGCCGCGCAGAACATATCCCACACGTCTGCGCCCGTGCCGGGGGACCACATCAGGGGTTCGTTTTTCTTCAGCTCCTCGGGCCGGATCATCCGCTGGATCTTCCGGTCCGTGAAGTCCGTGCCGTTCATGGCGTGCTGTTCACCGGGACATGAGGAGTCACCACTGAGGATATCCCACGCCTGCCGCCTGCTCAACGCTGGAACCGTTGCTATAATCTCGGCATGGAGTTTCCCCGCCTCCTGCTGGTCCGTCAGAATTTTCCCGACCGTTCGCTCGAAGACATCCGCGGCGCCGTCGACCGCGAGCTGTCCTCCGGTGAATTCGGCTCGCGACTCGCCCCGGGCTCCAGGGTGGCGATCGGTGTCGGCAGCCGCGGCATCACCAACCTCGCCACGATCGTGCGCGCCGTGGTCGATTTCTGGAAATCGCGGAACATGGAGCCCTTCATCTTCCCGGCGATGGGCAGCCACGGCGCCGCCACCGCCGAGGGCCAGGCCGATGTTCTCGCCCACTACGGCATTCATGAGGCCACCATGGGTTGTCCGGTCGAGAGCTCGCTCGATGTCATCTCGCTCGGCAAGACTCCCGAAGGCATCGAAGCGTTTCTGGACCGCACGGCCGCCTCGAGCGACGGTGTCATGCTGGTCGGCCGCGTCAAGTGGCACACCGACTTCATGGGCAAGATCGAGAGCGGCCTCTTCAAGATGATGGCCATCGGTCTCGGAAAGTTCGCCGGCGCCCAGCGCTATCACACCTATGCTTACACCCTCGGCCTGGGGCAGGTGATCCGCAGCGTCGGCCGCCAGGTTCTCGCCAGCGGCAAAATCCTGGGCGGATTGGCCATTATCGAAGACGCTTATCACAACACGGCGCAGCTCACCGCCGTGCCGGTCGAGGACATGGAGCGCCGCGAAGAGGAGCTGCTGGCGCTGGCCAAGTCCTGGATGCCCAAGATCCCCGTGCCTCACCTGGATATCCTGATCCTCGACGAGATCGGCAAGAACATCAGCGGGGCCGGCATGGATACCAAGATCGTCAACCGCGGCGTGCAGGGTCAATACAATCCCTGGCCGGACACGCCGATCATCGAGCGGATCTTCGTGCGCGACGTCAGCAGCCTCTCCTATGGCAACTGCGTCGGGCTGGGCATGGCCGACATGGTCTCCCAACGTCTGGTCGACAAAATGGATCGCAATCCCACCTACATCAACGCGCTGACCGCCTCCACCGAGCAGGCCGCCCGCATCCCCGTCCACTTCCCGACCGATCGCGAGTGCCTCGAGCGCCTCGCCCCCACCGTCGGCAAGTTCGACATGCGCGCGCTCGAAATCGGTTGGATTCGAAACACGCTCGAGCTCACCCCGATCGTGCTGAGCGAAAATCTGCTGCCCCAGATCCGGAACAACCCCATCCTTGAAGTGCTGGGCCCGGCGCGGGAATTCGAGTTCGACGGCGATTGGAACCTGGTAACGGCTTTCGAGGAAGCCGGGCAACTGGCGCACGCGCTCGGCTAGATTCACCGCTTGAGAGGCTGCATGAAACTACTTTCCCTGTTCGCGATTTCGCTCTCCGCCGGCCTCCCGTTGGCCGCGCAGCATGGCAGGCCGCATGGCGCCAAGACCATCGGCTTCGACATCGATGCCCCCGGCGCTCCGCCGCGCGGCTGGAGCCAGGCGATGACCTCCGCCGGCGGCGCTCCGAAGTGGGAAGTGCTCCGCGACGATGCCGCGCCGAGCCGGCCGCACGTGCTCGCCCAGACGTCGACCGATGCCACCCGAGGCCGCTTTCCGCTGGCGGTCCTGGACGACTCCAGCCAGCGCGACGGTGAAGTGAGCGTCCGCTGCCGTGCCGTCTCGGGCAAGATCGACCAGGCTTGCGGCCTGGTATGGCGATATCGCGACGAGAACAACTATTACATCGTGCGGTCCAACGCCCTCGAGAACAACGTCGTCCTGTACAAGGTTCAGGACGGGCAGCGCACCGCGCTGGCGCCTCTCGGTACACCCGCGGGCACGTACGGCGTCAAAGCACGCGGTGCCTTCCGGCGCCTGGAACACGCTGGGTGTGCTGTTCGCCGGAAACCGGTTCACCGTCCATTTCAACGGGAAGCCGCTTTTCGAAGTCGAAGACGGCACATTCTCGGAGCCGGGCAAAATCGGCCTGTGGACGAAAGCCGATTCGGTCACCCATTTCGACGATTTCACTCTCGGTCCGCGGTAGAACCGGGATGAGGCCTCTCATTCTACTCTTGGCCGCCGCGCCGGCCGCCGGCCTCGACGCCCAACGGCGCGAGACGATCGACCGCATCACCGGAGCCAAGGGCGCCTACACCGCCGCCGAGGACGTGCATCGGGTCGCTTTCCCGCGCGCCGATGTCAAGGTCGTCGTCGACCGCCGGCCGATCGATCCCTTCCAGGGCCTGACTTCCTGGGCGGCGTTCACCTCCGCAACCCACGCCGAAGCATTGGTCATGGGCGACCTGGTGCTGTTCGCTGACGAAGTGAGCCCGGTGATGTCGGTCGCGCTCGACAACGGTCTCGAGGTCACCGCGCTGCACAACCACTTCTTTTTTGACGAGCCCAAGGTCATGTTCATGCACATCGGCGGCATGGGCATCCTCGAGCGCCTGGCCACCGCCGTTCGTCGCGCGATCGACAAAGTGATCGAGATCCGGACCGCCGCCCCGTCTCCGGCCGCCGGTTTCGCCGGGCCCGCTGTTCCGGCCGAAAGCTCGATCGACGCCGCCGTCATCGATGGGATACTCGGCCTGAAGGGCCAGGTCAACAAAGGCATGTACAAGATGGCGGTCGGCCGAAAAGCCGCCATGCACGGCCGCGACATCGACAACCAGATGGGCGTGAACACCTGGGCGGCGATGGCCGGTTCCGACGACAGCGCCGTCGTCGACGGGGATTTCGCCATGCTCGAATCGGAGGTCCAGGCCGTGCTGAAATCCCTCAGGCGGTCGGGCATACACATCGTCGCCATTCATAACCACATGACCGGCGAGCAACCGCGCTACGTATTCCTCCACTACTGGGGAAAAGGCAAGGCGGCGGACCTGGCGCGTGCGATCCGCGCCGCGATGGACACACAGCAGGGGGCACGGCAATGACTCGCTGGACCCTGCTCCTGATCGCCCCGCTCGCTGGCGGCGCCGTCATTCCAACCGACGTAAGCCGCACGCGGCCCGGCCCCGTCTCCATCACCACGACCGTGGAATCCGCCGTCGTCCGCTGGCCCGACGAGACCGGCCGCTTCTGGACCGCCGAGTTCTCCCTCGACGCCGACCGGCCGCTGATCCGCGCCATCGCCGTCAATGGGAATCGCATTCTCGAAAACGCTGTCCCGCAATACTGGGTCAACACTGGCAAGCGCCGCGGAGGCTGGGACCAGTTCTTCGATTTTCCGCCGGGCCACTCCGAGGGGACACGATCCTTCCAGGGCCAATTCAAGGCGCGCGCTCTCGAGGCGCATACCATTGGCGACCGCCTCGAAGTCTTCTTCCCCGGACTCGAAATGGGGATCTTCGCCGGCGGCATCGCCTACACCTTCTATCCCGGCTCCCGCCTCGTCCGGCAGGAAGCCGTCGCCCGCACCGAAGTCCCCGACACCGCTTACTACTACGACGCCGGTTTCCGCATCACCGCCGACGCCGACCGTCGCCCGGGCGGCAACATGGAATCGAAGATCTCCTTCTTCGACACCCAGGGAGCGTTTCGCACCGTCGCCGCCGAGGGGCCCGAGAGGACACCGCACCGGGTCCGTTATCGCGCGATCGCCGCCGCCACCGCCGCCGGCGCGCTGGCCGTGTTCCCGGCCCCCCATCAATATTTCTTCGCCCGCGACTTCACCACGAATTTGGGGCACGCCTGGAGCCGTTCCTGGCGCGGCCAATTGGCGCTCGGCATCCGCCAGCTTCCCGACGACAACACCGCCTTCTATCCCTGGATGAACGCGCCGCCCGGAACCATGCAGCGAATGAGCCTGTTCCTCTGGCTTTCCGACAGGACGCCCCAAGCCGCCATCGACGAGGTGCTGCGCCTCACCCATCGCGATCGCTTCCCCGCTTTGCCCGGCCATAAGACGCTGGCCGCGCACTGGCATCTGGCCTACACCGTGCAGGCGATGGAACGCGGCTTCGACTGGGTTCCGCCGTTCAAGCCGGTGCTGAAGGAAATGGGCGTCGACGCGGCGATGATCGCCGACTTCCACGGCGACGGCCACCCCCGCGATCTCACCGATGTTCGTCTGAAAGAGGTCGAGGCCTACTACAAGGCCTGCCGCGCCCAGTCGGACCCGCGTTTCCTGCTGATTCCCTCCGAGGAAGCCAACGTCCACTTCGGGGGCCACTGGGCGGTCGCGTTTCCCCGGCCGGTGTACTGGTTCATGAGCCGGCCGGCCGGCACGGAGTTCACCTCGATCGATCCGAAATACGGAACCGTCTACCGCGTCGGAAGCCCCGAGGAGATGCTCGAGCTGATCCGTCGCGAACGCGGGTTCGCCTATCAGTCGCATCCACGCACCAAGGGCTCGATGAAATACCCCGACGCGATCCGCGAGACGGAATGGTTCCGCGACCCGCGTTACATCGGCGGCGGCTGGAAGGCCATGCCGTCGAACCTGGCGACGTTGCGGCAGGGCGTGCGCTCGCTCGATCTCGTGGACGACATGAACAACTGGAACCTCCGGAAGCGCCTGATCGGCGAGGTGGACGTGTTCCAGATCGATCCGACACACGAGCTCTACGCGCACATGAACGTCAACTACGTTCGGCTCGCCGCCTTGCCGTCGTTCGACGACTACGGCCGCATGCTCGACGCGCTCCATCGCGGCGAGTACTTCATTTCGACCGGCGAGGTGCGGTTGCCCGAAGTGAGCATCGGGGCCGATTCGACCGGAGGACTCGCCGTGCGCGCCGGCGTCGAGTGGACCTTCCCGCTGGCCGAGGCGGTCATCGCCTGGGGCGACGGCGATCGCGCCCATCACCACGCGATTCCACTCGATACCACGCGCCCGTTTGGCGGACGGACGTTCGCCTGGAAGGCGGAAGCGCCGGGCTGGAAGTGGGCGCGGCTCGAAGTATGGGACATCGCCGGAAACGGCGCCTTCACCCATCCGGTGTGGAAGTGAATCGGGTATGCTGCATGGTATAGGGGGCACCATGCTGTTCCGAATCACACGACTTGCGGCGGCGGCCGCCTTTCTGAGCGTCGCCATCTTTGCGCAGAGCTCCGGCATCCAGGGAGTGGTCACCGACCCCAGTGCGGCTCCGATTCCAGCCGCGCAGGTCGCCATCACCAACGTCGCCACCGGCATGGCGGCCACGCTCCAGACCAATGAGCGCGGCTTCTACTCCGCTCCTTTCCTTCCCACCGGGACCTACCGCGTGGCCGTCGACAAATCGGGCTTCAGCCCGGTCTCGCGCGACAACCTGAAACTGGACGTCGACCAGATCGCGCGCGTCGATTTCGCCTTGAAGATCGGGACCGTGGCCGAAACTGTCGAGGTGACCGCGGCCGCCGCGCTGCTGGAGTCCGAGACCACGACGATGGGCCAGGTGATCGAGAACCAGCGCATTGTCGAGATGCCGCTCAACCTGCGCAATTACCTCGAGCTCGCCAAGTTCTCCGCCGGCGTTCTGCCGGCACGCTCGCTGGGGCACGGCGCTCGGACCGCCGGCGAGGACGGAACCGAGGGCGGGTTTATCGCGCTCGGCCAGCGAGCCTATCAAACGAATGTGCTCCTGGACGGCGTCGACAACAGCTCGCGCGCCTCCGGCGGCCCCCTCGGCTTCCAGGCACAGGCCACCAAGCCGCCGGTCGATGCCATCGCGGAGTTCAAGGTGGTCACCAACAACAATTCCGCCGAGTACGGCTATCGCATGGGTGGCAAGGTCATCGTCTCGACCCGGTCGGGCACCAACGAGCTGCACGGTTCGCTGTACGAGTTCCTCCGCAACGAGAAGCTCGACGGGACCAACTTCTTCGCCAACCGCTCCGGGTCCAGAAAGCCGACCCTGCGGCAGAACCAGTTCGGCGGCACCCTCGGCGGGCCGGTGATCAGGAACCGCACCTTCTATTTCTTCAGCTACCAGGGCACCCGCATCCGCCGCGGCCGGAGTTTCCTCACCACTGTGCCCAGCCGGCTTGCCCGCGACGGCGATTTTTCGCTCGAAGGCGCCAACCGCAACCGCGTCTACGATCCCATGACCACCACCGGGACCGGGACCGACGCGCGCCGGCTGCCATTCCCCAACAACCGCATCCCGGCCAACCGGTTCGACCCGGTGACCAAGCCGATCGTCGACCTCTATCCGTTCCCCAATGTCCCCGGTCGCGACTACCAGCCCAATAACCACTTCTTCGCCCCGAGCGACCGCGACACGTCCAATCAGTACGACATCAAAGTGGATCACAACTTCTCCGAGCGCGACCGCACCTTCTACCGCTGGAGCATCCGCCGCGACGATAAGCTCCAGAACGGCTTGCTGCCGGCTTCGGCCTTCGGCGGCGGGCTGGGCCAGACCGTCGATCTCCCTTCCGACAACGTGCTGGGAAGCTGGACCCATGCGTTCACCCCGACTCTGTACAACGAAGCGCGCTTCGGCTTCGTCCACTACCCGACACGTTTCGATATCCTCGAGACCGAGAATCTCAACAAGAAGCTCGGCGTGAA
>Ga0247727_10007030_pt1 | contig 21725 bp, 19 predicted proteins | sample WisWelCaveWW1625_FD_202498 | JGI IMG/M metagenome (GOLD analysis project Ga0247727, IMG submission 202498) | Biofilm microbial communities from Wishing Well Cave, Virginia, United States - WW16-25 | ecosystem: Environmental > Aquatic > Deep subsurface > Groundwater > Cave microbial mat | place...
GCAACTTCCCGGACTGCACCACGGCGTCCAGCGCCGTGACCACGTTGCCGTCGAATTTATTGGGCACCAGCTGGCGGATTTTTCCCAGCGCGTAAGCAATGTCCATCGCACTCTGGTATGGCCGGTTCGTGGTCATGGCGTCCAGGGTATCGGCCACGGCTATAATGCGCGCCATCAAGGGGATTTGATCGCCCCGCAGTCCGTACGGATACCCGCGCCCGTCCATATGTTCGTGGTGCAGCTCGATGCCCGGCAGCATCTCCTTGAGCTGCGCCACAGGTCTCATGATATTGGCGCCCTTGCTCGGATGCTGCTTCATGATCTCAAACTCTTCTGGGGTCAGCGAGCCGGGCTTCTTCAAGACGCGGTCGTCAATCCCAATTTTCCCGACGTCGTGCAGCAGCGCGGAAATGCGCAAGCGGTCCAGCTCGTCGGCGGGCAGCCCCAGCTCCTCGGCGATAATCACCGAATACTTGGCCACGCGCCCGGAATGCCCGCGTGTGTACGGGTCCTTTTCGTCGATGGCCGCGGCCAGCATGCGGATGGAACCGATAAACAGCTCGCGGTTTTCCTCCGCCGCCTGCTTGAGCTGCTCGATGTACTCCTCGATGTTCCCGGCCATCAGGTTGAACGTTTCGGCGAGCTGGCTGATTTCCGCCGCCCCCTCGACCGCCGCGCGCTGCCGGAAATCTCCGCGGCTGATGGCCAGCGTGGATTCCGCCAGCCCGTGAATGGGGGATGTGATTTGCACGGCGGCGAAGTAGCCCAGCGTCAGCGCCACCAAGATCATCCCGGTCACGAAGCGCAGCGCCTGCGCATTGAGTTCCGTGATGCCCGCGTCTTCCCGCGCGCGGTCCATCCGCCTTTGCGCCATCACCGCCCAGTGCAGGTCCGGCACCGCCGTGTACGACCCGATCATCTCCACCGGCCGCCCCGCTTCCTCCATCGTGAAAGGCGTGGTCTCCGTCTGCAGCTTCTGCTGACTTTCTTTCAGGCGTTCGCGGTAGCGCGCCACCACGCCGTAGGTCTTGGTCACGTCCGTGCCGGGCACGAGCCTGCGGTCATGGTGGGCGATGATGCGGCCGTCGCGGTCCACCACGTAGGTGTCGCGCTGCCGCACGCTGGTCTCTTTCAGGCGCTTCACCACCGGCTCCAGCGACACCACGCCGGCCAGCATCCCTGTGAACACCTGGCCCTTGTAGATGGGCAGCGCCACGATGACTGCGGGCTGGTTTTCCTTTCCGTAGGAGAGCGGGTCGCTGTGGAACTCCACGCCCTGCTGCACCGTGGTGACTGCCCGTTGCAGAGCCCGCACGACGAACGGGTCCTGCTCGGCTGCGAACGCCCCTGCGCGCTGGCCCCTGAAGAACTGGTTCAGCGCCGTCACGTACAGGATGTTGGGGTTGCTGCGGACCAGGTTTTCGAGCAGCGCTGTGAGCTGCCCCGCGCGGTTCGGGCTGCCCAGGTCGTCGGCCAGCCCGGTCAGCAGCAGGATTTGCCGCTGGGCCAGCAGTTGCTGGTGCACCCCGGACTCATACAGGTGGATTTCTTCTGCCAGCGACCGGGTCACTTCGCTCTGTTGCAGGAATTCGTTGTTGGAGAGTTTTTCCTGGCTCAGCGAAATTACCTGCCGGTGATACCACGCCAGCGGCAGCACGCTTACCAGCAGCAGCGCGCCCAGCATGATCCACAGGATCTTGATTTTCTGGAGCCCGCTTCGTTTTGGAGGCGTTTCGGCCATGGCCTCTCCAGGCTCCGCGAATTCTATGGGAGTCTGGCAGGCAAAGGCAACGGTTAGTCTCAGTTGGGAATCCGGGGAAGCTGCGCAGGGAAATACACGGTGGCGCCCCGAAAGATTACCTTTTCGCAGCGGCGGCAGCGGCCTGTTCGGCGCGCCCGATGTCACGGAGCAGCTTGCGCACCGCGCGTTCGGCGGCGTCGCCGATAGCCCCTTTGGTCTTTCCGCCGGTGCTCTCCTGGCTGGTGGCCCACAAAATTTCGCCGTCCTTGTCCACCACGCGCAGCGTGACTGCGGCCTGGACTTTTACGTCCGAAGAAGCGAGATGCTCGCTCGCCGCGCCGCGCACGGAAGCCGAAGCAGAGTTGGATCTTCCTCCTGCTCCGGCGGTCCACGACGAATCCGATGCCGCGACCCGCTCGCCGAACCCAATGCTCTCTGATTCCGACCTCGACACCCGGTCGCTGCGCTCCGTGATTGTGCCTTTCACCGCATAGTCCGCATTGTCGCAATTCTCGGTGAGCGAGAACCGCCGGGACTCGAACAGCCGCGCGATCACCATCTCCTGCACCTGCACGCCCAGTGCGTCTTCCCCCATTCTCTGGATACACACGCGCTTTACGCTCACCAGGCGCTGGTCAACAGCTGCTTCTGCGGCCGGCGGCGCCGGCTTCTCGGTCCCCTTTTCCGGTGGCGCCTGCTGCGCGCTCATCGGCGCGACGCAGCAAAGAAGTAAGGCTGTCCACTCGGCGCGCAACCTCCGTGTGGCCCGTCTCATCGTGAATTCACCCATGTACGTGTTTCCTGGCCTCTTCGGATTCATATTCGCATTTCTTCCCGCTGCGCACTTCCAGGATGGTGATAGTGGCTTTGGTGGTGCCCTTGGGGATTTCCAGCACCACGCCCTGCGGCTTGTCGTCCTTGTCGTTGAAGCCGATGGTCAGGAAGTGCTTGCGCTTTTTGGAAAACAGCGCCCACACCGAAATCAGTATGGCCACTGCCACGCGCCGTCCCGCCTTTTGCCCGTACTCGATGGATGTGATGTCCTCGTACTGGATTTCAAAGCGTCCCTTGGGGGACTCGAACAACAGCATTTTTTCGTTGCTGGTGTCCAGATTCCCCACAGTCGCTTCGGGCAAACCCGCAATCGTCCCGCCCACGTACATCACTTCCTTCCCGCTGATCGCAGCCAGAGCGGCAGGCTCGGCTAGCATCGCCACCATCAACAAGCCAGCTACCAGCCTCGTGAAATTCGTAGGTTGCATCTTTCGGCCCCCGGTTCGTGTATGGAGGGGCCATCCCGCGACCGCGGGATGGCCCGCTCTCCTACTTCTTCTTTTCCTTTTCCACGTGCTGCCGGGCCTCGTTCGACTCGTATTCCACTTTCTTTCCAGTCTTCGATTCCAGAATCGTCAGTGACTCATGGACGATGCCCTTGGCCAGCTCGAAGACCGCGCCTTGCGGCTTCCCCTCGGCATCTTTGAAGCCAATGGTGAGGAAATGCTTCTTCTTCTTCGAGAACAGGAGCAGCAGGAACACCGGGCTCACGATCATGGCCCCGGCCAGCGCTCCGCCCACACGCCTCCCCACTTTCTGCCCGAATTCGAGTGAGTCTATCTTTTCGTAGGGGATTTCGAGCGCCGACCATTCCTTCTTTTTGGGCGTGAACACCACCTTGGCATCTTCCAGGTCCCATTTGCCGCCGACCGCATCTTTGAACTGCGCGACCGTTCCACCCGTATACCGCGCAGACTTGCCCCGCACGGCGGCTTCCGCCGGGACGCTCCACACCAGGGAAATCACTACCAGGAGAGCAATGCACCGCTTCATCAGGCTAGGCCCCCTTTCGAAGTTTCCTCGGGGGATACTTCCAGAGAATGGAAACACACGCCGGGTGAGGTGTCAAGCAATCGCCGCTGCTTCATTCCTGCGTCAGTCGGCGTTCCATCAATTCGCGGATGGCCTCGCGCGGCGCGCGTCCTTCGTTCAGCACCGCGTGCATCTGTTCGGTAATGGGCATCTCCACATTGTGGCGCTTCGCCAGAGCCATGGTCGCCGCTGTGGTGCCCACTCCCTCCGCCACCATCCGCGTCGAACCGATAATTTCAGCAAGTTTCCGGCCCTTTCCGAGTTCCGCGCCCACGCTGCGGTTGCGGCTCAGGCCGCCCGTGCAGGTGAGCACTAGGTCGCCCATTCCGGCGAGCCCGCCCAGCGTTTCCCTTCGCCCGCCGCAGGCCACGGCCAGGCGCGTCATCTCCACCAGCCCGCGGGTGATGAGCGCGGCAATCGTGTTGTGCCCAAACCCCAGGCCGTCGCACACCCCCGCGGCGATGGCGATCACGTTTTTCACCGCGCCGCCGAGTTCCACTCCCGCAGGGTCTGTGTTTGTGTACACGCGAAGGCTCGGCCCGGAAAACTCCTCCTGCACCAGCGCCGTCAGCTCCGTGTCCGAGGACGCCGCGACGATGGCCGTGGGGTCGCCTTTCGCCACTTCGCGCGCAAACGTCGGCCCGGAAAGCGCCGCCACGCGCGTCGCAAATTTTGCGCCCACCACCTGCTCGATCACCTGCGTAATGCGGTCCAGCGTTTTGTGGTCCAACCCTTTGGTCGCGCTCACAAAGCACATCTGCGGCGCAAGGTGCGGCAACATTTGCGTATAGAGAGCGCGCGCGTGCGCCGAAGGCATCACCCCCAGCACCATGTCCGCTCCGCCCAATACCTCGCCGAATTCGCTGCTGACCTCCACTTCGCTCGGTACTTCAAACCCTGGCAGGAAGACTTCGTTCACGCGCCGCTCGCGCAGCGTCGCGCAGATATCGTTCTCGTACACCCACAGGGCCACGCGGTGCCGCGCGCGGCTGCGCGTCAGGGCAATCGCCAGCGCCGTGCCCCAGCTTCCCCCGCCGATGACGGCAATTTTCCGCACAGGCCGCCTGTCCTCTCGTCGTTACCTGAACCGCAACCGGTTTTCCTTGCCCGCCGCAATCCGCCCCATATTCTCGCGATGTTTCCAGATGATGAGCACAGCCGCGGCCGCCGCCGCCAGGTTCAGCGCCAGCGGTGCCGGCTGTGGACGGTAGAAAAAATAAATCGCCGGCGGTAACGCTGCCGCAGAAAGGATGGACCCCATCGAGACGTAGCGCGTGGCCACCACCCCCGCCAGCCACGCCAGAAACGCAACTCCCACTACCGGCGCGTTGATGGCCACGAATGCTCCGAGGCCGGTGGCCACCCCTTTTCCGCCGCGGAATTTCAGCCATACGGGAAACATATGTCCCACAATGGATGTCAGCGCCGCGACAGACATCCAGAGGATCGCACCCTCGGTCATCCATCCGGCCAGCCACACGGCCAGCCAGCCCTTGGCCGTGTCCAGCACCAGAGTAAGCGCGCCGAGCACGGGACCCGCGGACCTCGCCACATTTGTGGCGCCTATATTCCCGCTGCCGCTCCCGCGGATGTCGCGCCCTTCGCGCAGCTTCACGATCAAGTATCCGAACGGGATTGAGCCCAGCAGGTAGGAGACCGCAACCCAGTGCAGTGCCTCGCGCACGAGTTCCATCTGCGTGTGCGCCACCAACAGGATCATCCTTGCCCGCCTGTTTTTCCCTCTAGCCCGAAACTCGCCATCCGAGTGTACTCCGCGCCTGACGGTTTCAAAATGCTGCGGTAAAGATGAAAATGTTCCACCAGACCCTCGCCGAATTCCGTCTCGCGCAACCTCGCTGCAGCCTCGTGTAACTCAACAAGCCCATTGCGCGATTTCAGCCGCGCCAGCGTCAGGTGCGGATGGAACGCCCGCCGCTCGCGCGCAATCCCCAGCGGCTCGAGGCACGCTTCCACGGCGGAAGCCAGCGCGGCCAGCTCCGGCGGCGCAACCATTCCCGCCCAGAATACTCGCGGCGCATTCCCGTCCGGAAAGAACCCTGTGCCGCGGTAATGCACTTCGAAGGGCGCGAATCCCCCCGCGCCATCGAGTGCGCGGAGGATTCCGCCGGCTTTCGGCTCCTCCACCTCGCCGATGAATTTGAGCGTGAGATGCATTCCCGCGACCCGCGCCCACGCCGGCCCGCGCACTGCCCGGCGCAATTCTTCGACCAGCCCGGCAAGCCTGCCGCGCACTTCTTCAGGAATGTCGATAGCCACAAACAGCCGCATGACGCCAGCTCGCGAAGCCGGCAGAGTATCAGGAAATGTGGTTTGGAGGAATGTTGCAATCGCACGGTGATTTCGCGATTGCGTGATTTCGTGATTGTGTGATTTGCGGCCTTTCGGCCAACAAAAGGTTGTGCCGGCTTGAACTTCTTGCCTCCCTACTTCCTGATGTCCTTCCCTCGATTTTCAAAGTAGCGCCGCACCAAATCCAGTGCCCGCTGCGACGCCTGCCTCCGGACGATTTCGCGGTCGCCGGGGAACAGGAACCGGCGCTCCTTCGTTTCGCCCTCCGCGGCCAGCGCGATGTGCACCGTGCCCACAGGTTTTTCCGGCGTCGCGCCGCCAGGTCCCGCAATCCCGGTGATTCCCAGCCCCAGCGTAGCGCCGGTGCTTCGCCGGATGCCTTCAGCCATGGCCCGCGCCACTTCTCCGGAGACGGCCCCGTGAGTTTTGAGGACAGCCGCCGGCACATCTGCCCAGGCCGTTTTCATCTCGTTGGCGTAGGAGACTACGCCGCCCAGGAAATAGTTCGAGCTGCCGGGGATGCTGGTCAGTCGCTCCGCAACCTGACCCCCTGTGCAACTTTCGGCCACGGCGATAGTGGCCCGCGCCTCGGCCAGCGCCGCCGCCACCACTTCCTCGAGCGATTCTCCGCGCATCGTGAACACGGTGTCGCCCAGCGCCTGTCGGATTTTTTCTGCCAGCCCATCGAGCGCCTTTTCCGCCGCAGCCCTATTGCCGGCCCAGGCTCGCAGGTGGATCTGGATTTCTCCTGGCGACGCCAGGATCGTGGTCTCCACACCGGCTGCGGCCCTGTAGATGGGCGCGATTTTCGCGTCCACTTCCGATTCCGGCACGCCGGCCACGCGCAGCTCGCGCGTCAGCAGCCAGACGCCCCGGCTGCGCTCCGCCAGCCGCTTCTCCACACTTTCTGTAAACATCGGTTTCAGCTCCGCGGGTGGCCCCGGAAGCAGGACCACAATGTGTCCGCCGGTTTCCATCCACAGACCGGGAGCAGTGCCCCGAGGGTTGGGCAGGGGAGTGGCGCCTTCCGGCACCATTGCCTGCCGCAGGTTGGTTTCCGGCATCTCGCGCCGGAACCGGCGGAAACGTTCCTGCATCGCACGGACGATTTCCTCATCGCGGACCAGCCGGCGTCCCAGCAGTTCAGCCACCGTCTCGCGCGTCAGGTCGTCTTCCGTGGGCCCCAGACCGCCCATACCGATTACCAGCTCGGCCCGCCCCAGCGCTTCGCGGAATGCCTCGCGCAATTGCGCGGCATCGTCGCCCACCACGCACTTGCGGCTCACTTCGATTCCCAGCTTGTTCAGCTCTGCGGTCAGGAACAGCGAATTCGTGTCCTGGCGAAACGGGGTGAGCAGCTCAGATCCGATGGCAATGATTTCAGCTTTCATTCGGCAGGACGGGTCTCGTCATTTGCAATTCTATGTTGTAGGGGAGCTGCCTGCTGCGCCCAGCCCTGCACTCCTGCAGATCCTTGCGGGGGCGGTGCATCATCCGTTAAGCGGCAGCCCTTCTACATCCCAATCCAGCGTGAACACGGCGCCGGTGGTAGCGATGACTGCGCGGTGCGTGGGCAGAAGCGCCATCCCCACGATTCCCGTTCCGCTCAGCACCACTTCCGCCTGCGCGTCCGGCGTCAGCCGCACAATGCCGCGCGCGCCGCCTAGCGACGCCGCCACGTACAGGTTCCCATTCTTGTCGAACGCCAGCCCCTGCGGCCGCCCCAGCCCGCGGTAGAACACGCTCACTTCTCCCCCCGGCGTGATACGGAATAGCCGGTCGAAGCTCGACGTGGTCGGCCCGGTGACGAACAGTTCGCCACTCGGGCTGAACGCCAGATGATAGGCGGCGATAGATGGCTCCAGCGTGGCGAACACAAATATCTGGCGGTCCGGGCTGATCTTGAAAATCGTTCCGCTGCGGTCGCCCACAAACAAGTTGGCGTCGCGGTCCATGGCCAGGCCCGTGGCGATGCCCATGCCCTCCACCCATTGCGTCGCGCGGCCGTCCGGCGTTATCCGGTGGATGGTGCCGTCGTTGCGGCAGGAGACATACAGGGTGCCATAGCGGTCCAGCGCCAGCCCCGTTGGATTCATCAGCTCGGTGACGAAGGGTTTGACGATGAAGCCGGAGGTGATTTTGTAGAGGGACACGGGCACACGCTGCCCCCGCTGCCCGCTGAACGTCACGTAGATGTTGCCCTCGTGGTCCACCGCCGGGTTGGCGACCGGGTGCAAGTTGTCGGCAATTTGCTGGCCCAGGGCGATGCGGAAAGGCTTGCTTTCTGTGTCCGCGCGCGCCACCCGCACTTCGCTGCCCGAGACTCCCTCCGGCACGCGCGCCACCAGGTAGTCCTCCGACGCCAGCATCAGCATCCCTTCGGCGTCCCCAAAGCGCACGCGCGGCCGTGCCGAGTTGCCGCCGGCAAACCCGCTGCCGTGGATGGCAATCTCGCCACCCGGCAGCGCCGCTCCCGGCGCCACGCGATCAATTCTCGGTATTCCGTTCTTCTGCATGCGTTACTGGATGATGCTCTCTCGTCTCAAAACCCCGCGGCGCGCATGGCCAGCAGCCCCGCTCCTGCGTACAGTCCTGCCACCCAGTCATCGGCCATGATGCCCCAGCCGCTCGCCAATTTTTCTGCCTGCCGTGCCGGCCACGGCTTCCAGATATCAAATACGCGAAAAAGTATAAAACCCGCCAGCAGATATTTCCACCCGATGTCGGACACCGGCCTGCCCATCTCGCCTGCCAGCGGAATCGCGGCTAGCGCCAGATAGGTGACCAGCTGGCCCGAGATTTCATCAATCACCACGACCTGCGGGTCTTTTTGCGCAAAGTGCTTCGCTGCTTTCCCCGCAGACCAAACACCCGTAACCACCGTGACCCCCACCAAGACGAGATGCAAAAACCCAAACATGGCGTTCAGAAGCCAGGGTGGCTTTACGATTCGGCTGCCGGCTGCATACGCGCCTTCGGCCAGGTGATTGGTGAATCCAAAGGCTGGCCACCAGAGAAGTATTGCGACTGCGGTGCCGGCGAGCGATCCCCACGTCCCCGGGGCCAGCGGCAGATACCCCAGCCCGAACCCTGTGGCAACCAGCAGGGCAAGTCGCGGCGGCTTCTTAGCTTGTGTGGAAGCGGGCGCCTCAGGATTCGCTGTCATTTTCGCCGCAGGGATTATCCACCGGCGGCGCTTCCGGTGCCAGTTCCTCTGCGGCTGGCCCGCGAACGCGGTACTTCCCTGCGGCCCAGTTGCTCAGGTCGAGCAATCTGCAACGCTCGCTACAGAAAGGAAAATCCGGATGCGCGCCGCCAGGTGTTTTTTCGACGGGCTTCTTGCAGATGGGACACCGCGGCTTCATCCCGGCAATTCTAGGCCAGCACTCGCAACGCTGCGCCGGTCCCCACACGCCCAATTTGGGCTGCCGCAATTCCTGCTTCCAGTGTGCCGCTTGGCGCCGCATCTCTCATTTCCACCACGCGGCCCACGAGGTCATACTCATGGGCCTCTGTGATTTCGACGGTGGCCATATTACCGGCCTGCGGCGAAAACTCTTCATCCGCGCCCGCAAACTCGGTCACGTAAATCTTCCCGTCAATCTCCGGGGCCATTCCTTCGAGCCGCGCTTCCCACACCAGCTCGCTTTCCCTCGACGGTCCTTCGAGCAAAACAGGGAACTGCCGCCCCACGCAGCGCTTCAGCCGCCGCGCCGAGATTCTCTTCTGGATGCCCATCAGCGTCTCGCGACGCTCCGCCGCCGTTTCCGCGTCCACCTTCCGGTCCAGCGCGTAACTTTCGCCGCTTTCGTCGTCGGAATAGGTGAACACCCCCATCCAGTCGAACTCCGCCGCGCGCACAAAATCGCACAGCTCACGGAAGTCCGCTTGCGTCTCACCTGGAAAGCCCACGATGAACGACGTTCGCAGCCATACCCCCGGGATGGTCGTCCGCATCCGCTCGATCATTCTCAAGAACGCGTCGCCGTTGGATCCGCGTTTCATCCGCGTCAGCACGTTGCGGCTGGCGTGTTGCAGCGGCACGTCAATGTACTTCGCCAGCCGCGGGTGCGCGGCAATGGTCTCCAGCAGACGCGGCGTCACGCGGTTCGGGTAACAGTAGAGGAACCGCACCCACTCCAGCGTCTTGATCTGTGCCACCCGCTCCAGCAGCGCCGCTAGGCCGTCGCGCAGGCCCAGGTCCTCGCCGTAAGAGGTCGTGTCCTGCCCGATGAGCGTAATTTCCCGCGTGCCCTGGGCCCCCAGGCTTTCCGCCTCGCGCACCACGCTTTCGAATCTGCGGCTGCGGAATTTCCCGCGCAGCTCCGGGATGATGCAGAACGTGCAGGGGTGGTCGCAACCTTCGGCAATTTTGATGTATGCCGCGTGCCGCGGCGTGGTCACGATGCGCGGCGTCAGGTCGTGGTAGAGATACGCCGGCGGCGCTGCCGGAAGGTGTTTCAGGTCGCCCGCTACCGCCTCCAGCACGCGGTCCACTTCACCGGTGCCGATCACCGCGTCCACTTCGGGGATTTCGTCCAGGATTTTTTCGCGGAAGCGCTCCACGAGGCAGCCCGCGACGATCAATTTCCGCGCCGCGCCGAATTTCTTGTACTCGGCCATCTCCAGGATGGTGTTCACCGATTCCATCTGCGCCGGCTCGATAAAGCTGCACGTGTTCACCACGAGCACGTCGGCTTCCGCCGCCCGCGGCGTAATCTCATACCCGCCGCGCGCCAGAATGCCCATCATCACCTCGCTGTCTACGAGGTTTTTCGGGCATCCCAGGCTCACAAATCCCACTTTCGGCATACGCTGGCATCTCTCCTGTTCAGGGGAAAGGTCCATTTTAGCATACCGGTTTGCAGCCCCGGCCCGGCTCGCTCCGATGCAGGTGAATTCGCTGCCGCACTTCAGTTGTGTGCTTCAGGGTGGGAATTCGAGTTTCAGTTTTCGACTCTGACTAACCCCTCGTCCCTAGACCCTTCTCAAATCTCGCTTGCTGCTCGCCCGGATATTCCCCAGCAACGCAATCATATTCTGACGTTTTGCCGCCGAAGCTCCGAACCGCGACTCCTGGTATAGCTCTGTGAATTCCGCCATTGGCCCCGCCAGCTCGACTCCTTGCAGGCCCGCAGCGAATTCGAGTGCCGTCTGTCCGGCGGGTTTCGCGTATCCGCGGCGCGCCATCAAGCGCAGCATTTGCTGATAGAGCGCCGTGGCTTCGCGCGCGGACATTTGTTCGCCCCCGCCCAATCGCCAGCCGAACCGCAGGGCCAGAAGGTCGTGCAACCGCCCGCCGCGCACCAGCCACAACACGGCCCCGGAGATCAGCGCCAGGACCATGGGCACGAAGAGCGGCGTCGTGCGCACCCAATCGCTGGCCGCAGACTTCCACTTCTTCATCCCTTGCAGGCTGCCGCGGTACTTGGCCTTGAAGTACGTCTGCCAGCTTGCAGCCCACACGGCGGAAGCCCGCGCTGTGGCCCGCAGCAGCGTGTCTTGGCGCGACAGGTTGTAGTTGACGATCCACTCGTTCCACGACAGCTCGAACCAGTCGTAGTAGTACGCAAACCGGCCCAGCCAGCTCCGCGTCTCGCTCCCCGCCGCCGGCGTGGGGTCAAATACCACCCAGCCGTAATCCGGGAAAAACACTTCCACCCAGGTATGCGCGTGGCTCCCGCGGACAATGAAGCTTTGCGCCACGTCGTTGTACTCCCCGGTATGGAAACCCTTCACGTACCGTGCCGGGATCCCAAGCGTGCGCAGCATCACGGTCATTGCTGTGGCGAAGTATTCGCAGTGTCCCGCCTGCCGCCAGAACAGGAAGTGCGCCAGGGGGTCGTCCACGGGTTTGTCCAAAAGTTGCAGCGTGTAGCCAAACGTCGTCTTCAAGTGCCGCTCGACAGCCGCGGCCTTATCGTAGGCCGTGGGCGCGCTGGTCGTCACACGTTGAGCCAGTGACCCGATTCGCGGATCCAGCCTTGGCAATTGCAGGTAGGTCTCCAGCATTGGCTCGGTATAGTTGTCTGGGGCGCTGCGCAGGAGTTCTGCGGGAAAATCCGCCCGCCGTGTTTCGCCCTCGTACAGGATTTTGAAAAAGTTATGGAAGGGGTTGAACACCGAGTGCGTGCGGTCCACCTCCAGAAAGCTCGCTCGCGCCGGGCGGTTCACGTATCGGACTTCGGGCGAAAACCTCCCGCGCAGACGCGTCCAGCTGCCGTCGGCAGTGAACACCGCATCCGTGGCCAGCGGTTCCATCAGGATGGTGTAGCGCAGGTTTCGGACATAAGACTTCTGTTTGTTCCACAAATCCTTCCAGTACAGTTGCCGCTCCTTATCCTTCAAGTCCTCTATTCCCGGCCTTCGAGTTTCTATGCGGTCGTCGTAGAAGGCGTTGTACCAGTCCTGTTGATCTGGTGTGATCGTCGGGCGCGGGTGCGGCGGCGTGGACCATCCGCGCCCGTCAAACGTGGTCAGCGCGATGCCCCGCCATTTCACGCTGCCGGCCCGTTCCGGCCCGCCCTGTACGCGGATGCGCATCACCACGGCCGGGTTTTGCAGGATTTCCCCCAGTTGCCCCAGCTCGTCCTCGTCGCTGAAGCCGGACATCAGCGTGGGTTGCAGGTTGTAACCGCTCATGTAACCTGTGGTCACCCGGGGGATGACGAAAAACACCGCTGTCCCCAGGAGCAGCGAGCCCAGCGCCACCAGCATGGATGTCCAGCTCAGCGCGCGTTGCAGCTTCTTTGCCGCCGGCGTGCCCGCGGCCAGCGGGGGTGCTACGGCGCCCTCCGCGCTCCGCCGCATCTCCAGCCCCACAAAGGTCGAAACCCCCAGGACCAGGAACACCAGAAAAAACATCAGGAACGCGGTATCCACAGTCAGGATGGCGCTCACCAGCATCATCGCGAACGCCGTCATCGCCAGGAACATGTGGTCGCGGGTCGTGCGCGCTGAAAACAGCCGCACCAGCATCGCGAACATCATCAGGTGCACGGAGGCCAGCAGTCCGCCGTACAATCCCTGGCTGGGCGCGCCGGCCGCCAGGGCGTAGGAAACGAAAAACAAATCCACCGGTAGGAAAAACATGTAGGCGATGGTCAGGGCGGTGGCCGCGCGGTGCGACAACTCCGGCCCCTGCCCCCGCCGCATCCGCAGCCCTTTGTAAAGCAGCGCCACGGGCGGCGCGAGCGTGGTCAGCGGATCCAGTTTTCCCGTGGTGATGACTGTCAGCGTGCTGGTGGTGACCAGCAGGAAGAGCGAATTCTCGAAATACTTCCGCGCCGCTCCCAGCGCCTCCGGCAGGGCGCGCTCCGCGCCTGCCCCCGCGTAATGCGATGGCGCTGCGCTTCCGAGCGTTTTCCCCGCCGCTCCCACGTCCCGCTCCTTTCCACGATTCTAGAACTCGTTTCCGAAATGAGCAAATGAACGAATCTGGCTGCAGAGCAAGGCCCGTAACACAGCCTCCCGTCCCGAAGTCCCGAAGGTTCGGGACGGGATTCGGGACTTGGCGGTGTGCGTTGCTTTCCTGGTTTTGTGCCCTCTTTTCCCTGTTCCAATTTCTCTTTTCCTTCCGTCAATTATGTTACTTTTCCCCCGGAGATTCCCAATGCCCCCTTCAATTCCAAAAAATATTCTCTCCTTCGCCGGCGTTTGTACGCTGGCGGAATCCCGCCGCCCCGGCTTCGGCGTGGCTGAAGCCGCGCGCCGTCTGCGCCGCTTTGTTTTTTTTCTCGAACAGCTCCTGCACCTTGCCGCCGCGCATCTCAACTCCACGCCCGAATGGGAAAACAAGTCAGCCCTGGCGCTGCATGCCTGGTTGGATGCCGAGCACGCCACCCTTCTGCGCCGCCGCATTCTCGAGCTCCGCCAGAACGCCGCCGTGCTGACCGAATCCCCGGACCCCGCACTTGCAACCCTCTTCGCGGAGGCCCGGCAATCCCGCGGCTCTCTCGAACTTCTCACTGCATGCTTTGGTGTCCTCCGCCCGGCTCTCCTCCGCGGCGTCGCGGACTATCTGGACGCCACCAATCCCCTCGCCGACCACCCCTCGTGCCGGGCGCTGAAAATTATCGCCGCCGAACAGCGTGAAATCCTGGCCTGGGGCCGCGCCGCCCTGGCTGCCTGCACGGCCTCGTCCGCCTTCCGCCGGGAAAGCAGGACCTGGGCTGTGCACCTCCAAAAATTCCTCGACTATGCCGGTGGTGTGGATGGCCAATCGCCGGCCCGCGCCACCGCTGCGCCACCCCGGCGCCGCTCACGCGCTGCCCGCCACACAGACATCACCCCGCGCCGCGATTCCCGATTTTCCGGCCTCTTTGATACTTCAACGCCTTCGGACACCGTCTATCTCGACGACTCGCGCCCGTCCGCCGAGCGCAATCTCGCCCTGATGTTTAAGCGCCTCCGCGAAATGGATGTCCCCGAAGTGGTCGCCGGAATCCTGGCGCAGACTCCCGGCAAACCCTGGGAGTATTACGCCGAAATGTCCCGCCAGATGTGGGACGAAGCGCGCCACGCCCTGCTGGGCGAGGCGGCGCTCAGGCGCCGCCACTTCGAGGGCCGTGTCGAGTGGTCTGCGCTCCCCGTCAACGTCACCTTTTCCTGGAAACTGGCAAAATTCTGTTCTCCTCTCGAACGCCATATCCTCCTTTACGCCATCGAGCAGTCCCTGATGCCTGCGCGCCGCGGGAAGCGTTACGAATGGCAACTCGCACGGGCTGCCGGTGATTCGCTGATGGACGTGTTTCAGGATTTCGACTGGGCCGACGAAGTCCTCCATGTGGCGATTGCCCGCCGCCAGTTGCAGGACAGTTTGCCGGGCGGACTCAACGAAGCCCGACGCCGCTCCGACCGCCTCTGGAAGCGCATCGCCCGCCGCCTGGAAAAAAATCCCATGCCCGCCAGCGCGCCGATGCACGCGTGGTGGGAAACATTCGTCCAGCAGGCACTGGGGGAGCGCCCAACTCCCGTGCCGGAAACCCACGTCAAAGACTGGCGCCCACTCTCCGCCTGACGGAGGAGCATCCTCACCTCAGAGTACGCAGGGAACGCAGAGAAGCAGCGATTTTTCGGAGTTTCAACCCCCAGTATCCATACCGCGACCTCGGCGATGGAATCTCTTCGCACTTCTGGTACATTGTTGCCCGCCGCCTGCAATGAAACTCGTCCTCCTCGACTGGCTCGCTATCGCCGCCTACCTGCTTGCCACCATGCTGGTGGGCCTGTATTTCCGCCGCCGGTCCAGCTCCAGCACGGAGGACTATTTTCTGTCCGGCCGCGGCGTCACTTGGTGGCTGGCGGGCACCTCAATGGTGGCCACCACGTTTGCCGCAGACACGCCCCTGGCCGTCACTGGCATCGTCTATAAGCAGGGCATCGCCGGCAACTGGCTGTGGTGGGCGCTACTGCCCTCGGGGATGATGACCGTTTTCCTTTTCGCCCGGCTGTGGCGCCGCTCCGGCTTGCTGACCGACGTCGAATTTGCCGAGCTGCGTTATTCCGGCCCCCCCGCAGCCTTCCTGCGCGGCTTTCGCGCCATCTATCTCGGCTTGCTGATGAACTGCCTCATCCTCGGCTGGGTTACCAAGGCCATGGCCAGCATTACTTCCAGCGTCTTGGGCACCAGCGACGCCGCCAGCCTGGCCATTTGCATTTTCTTTCTGATCCCCTTCACCGGCGTGTACGCCTCGCTCGGCGGCCTGTGGGGAGTTCTGTGGACCGATCTTTTCCAGTTCATTCTGATGATGGGCATTGTCATCGCCGTCGGCTTTTATGCCGTGGACGCCACAGGAGGGATTGCCGCGCTGCTTGCAAAACTCGAATCGATGCGCGCCGCCGCACCCGCCGCCGGAGATGTCACAGCTTTCCTCCCGGATTTTTCGCTCGGCCTGACAAGCGAAACCCTGTGGACTCTTCCCGCCCTCACCTTCCTGATGAACCTCGGCGTGCAGTGGTGGAGTGCCTGGTATCCTGGCGCGGAGCCCGGAGGCGGGGGTTACATCGCTCAGCGAATTTTCTCGACGCGCGACGAGCGCCACGGCCTGCTCAGCGTCCTGTGGTTCAACGTCGCCCACTACGCCGTACGCCCCTGGCCCTGGATCCTCACCGCCCTGGCCGCCGTCGTGCTTTATCCTGGCCTCGAAAAGCCCGAGGGCGCCTACATGCTCATCGTCACAGACCACATGCCCCCGGCCCTTCGCGGATTGCTCGTTGCCGGCTTTCTGGCCGCATTCATGTCCACCGTGGCCACGCAGCTCAACTGGGGCAGCTCCTATCTGGTCGCCGATTTCTACCGCCGGTTTATCCAGCCTGCTGCCCCCGAGCGCCACTACGTCAATGTCGGCCGGCTGGTGACTGTGCTGCTGGTCGCCGCCGCTGGTGTGATTTCCTGGCTGCTGGTTTCGGTCCGTGCCGCCTGGGAAATTGTCCTCGAACTCGGCGCTGGCACCGGGGCCGTCTACCTGCTGCGCTGGTACTGGTGGCGCATCAACGCCTGGAGCGAGATTTCCGCAATGGCCACCGCGCTGGTGGTCTCCCTCGGCCTGCATTTCGCGCAGCCTTTTGCGGCCTCCGGCTCTGTGAAGTTCGCCCTCACGGCCCTCACCACCACGCTGGTGACTTCCGTCGTTTGGATGGTGATCACACTGCTCACCCAGCCGGAACCGCAGGAGAAGCTCGTCGCGTTCTATCGTCGCGTGCGCCCCCATTCGGGCGGCTGGCAGCCTATCGCGCGCCTGGCTCCGGATATCCCCGAGACCCGCGACCTTGCCGCAAACCTGCTCTGCTGGCTCCTCGGCACAATCATGGTCTATGCTGTGCTCTTCGGCGTGGGCAAGCTCATTTTCGGCCTGTGGACCACCGCCGCGGTACTTCTGCTCATCGCCGCAGCTTGCGCCGGGCTTCTCTACTCCTCGCTCTCCCGCCGCGGCTGGGAATCCTGACTCTGCCTGTGCCACAGCCTCCCGTCCCGAAGTCCCGAAGGTTCGGGACGAGATTCGGGACTGGCTGTGACGCCACCCTTGCCAAAACCCCGTCCAACCAATACGCTCTCTTTCACTCTCCAATCCTCTATGCGAATGAATGGCGCGCTGTTGCGGGCGGTCCTCCTTCTGAGTAGTTTTCTGCCGGTGACTGCATTGGCGCAGACCGGGCCGCAGCCAAAAGCCGGCGAAGTCCGGGCCATTGTTCCCACCGGCCGCGTTTACCGCGGACCTGCCGAGGAGAAGACGCTCCAAAAACTCGACCCGCTCTACTGGCAAGACCTCGTCAGCACCGAGCGCGGCGGCCGCGTGCGCATCGGCCTCACTGACGGCTCCGTGCTCAACGTGGGCTCCAGTTCTCAGCTCCAGATTCTCGAGCACGACGCGCAGGGCCAGCGCACGGCGCTCCAGCTCGCCTACGGCCGCCTGCGCGCCAAAGCCGTCAAGCTGTCCAAGCCCGGCGCGAACTTCACGCTGCGCACTCCCGTGGGTGTCGCCGGCGTCGTCGGAACGCGTTTCGCCGTCCGCATCCTCGACGTTTTTACGGAATTCTTCTGTGTGGAGGGCGAAGTCTCCGTCCGCAACGCCGTGGAATCCGTGCCCGGGGAAGTTCGCCTCCGCGCCGGCGAATTCACCCGCGTCGCGCGTGGGATGCCTCCCACTGCGCCTGCTCCGGCCACCGCGGAGCTGTTGCGCGAAGTGGAAGAGGAAACCGATTTGCCCGCCGCCGAGGCACTCGATCGCGTCGAACTGAGCTGGCCGCCCGCCGCCTGCGGCGACGGAACGCACCTCACACTCCGCGCGTGGTCAATACCTGCCCCCAAGGAAGGCGCGCCCGCGGTGCCCGTGGAAGTGGACAGCGAGCTCCTGACCGGCACACTGCGCATCGGCGTCCAAGTCCTGTGGGTCGAAGGCGGCCGCGCCTATCTGCCCGGCGTGTCTGCCCCGCCAGCACCGGAGGGCGCATTCACCCCCGCTCGCGCCGCAGCCTCCATCCCGGTCAAAATCTGGTCGCCGTTTTCACTCGTTGCCGGGGAAGGATATCGCGCGCCGCGCGCCGTCTTTGCCGGCAGCGCGTTTTATGTTTTGGGTCCGATGGGCGCTGCGGGTCGGCCCGAGTTTTTGTTCGGCCAGCGGCCCGCACAACTTCTCTGGCAAGGGCCGTGCGGCGCGGGATTTCTCGCACCTTCGCCCGGCGGCCGCGCCGAAGACGTCACCCTCCGTCTAAACGGGGAAGACGTGGCCCGCGGGCGGATGAATCTTCTCGACGTGGCCTACCGCGTCCCCCAGCCTCCCGTGGTCACCAAGCGGATGGAAACGCGCTTTGGAGTGGACATCCACGGCCTGGAAGGTCTGGACGCCGCCATCTCCGGACGTCCGGTCTTGAACGTCGTCCTCACCAATCAGACGCCCGCAGTGATTGGCAATTTGAAATCGCTCTCGCCCGGCGGCACCGCCTCGGATGCCGTCATTCGGTTTGCCGTTGGCGCGGCAAACATTTCCGGCGGCGTCGCGCGTCTGGAAGGCTCCGCCCGCGGCCGTACCGCAGGCTCGTTCCGCCTCGACGTGGACCTCAAGCTCGACCCCGAGCTCGAGCTCCCCAAAACCCCGCTGATAAGGATTCCAGCGGCAACCGGTCGTTAGCGCACCTTGATTTGTACACTCGCCGTGCGCGAATTCCCTTTGTCGTCCTCAATCGTGAGCGTGTAGGTGGTGTCTTTGCGCGGCTCCACATTCACGCAGCGGTTGTACGACGGCCACACCGGATTGCTCTGTGGTTCCAGCCGCACTTTTTTCGCATTGGACACCCCGTAGCACAACTGGGCGCTCTCTCCGCGGCGGATCACCGGCGGGCCGCCGTAGAAGTGCAGGATTTCCAGCCGGTCGCCGCCCATGGACTCGACGGCGATCTGGTCATCGGCGCGCTGCCTCTGCCGCCGCTGTTCCTGCTGCTGCTGTTCGATGCGCCGCTCTTCCTGCGCGCGGGAGAAAAAGGTCCAGCCAACGTACAGCGCCGCCAGCAGCGGCACTGACCACGTCCACCGCAAGGTGGTGCGCAGCCTGTCCTGCGGCTGTGCATGCGATTGGTTCTTCATTCTGGCACACTCTCGAATGCCGCATGGGCCTTCCTCAAGCATTCGGGCAGCGACTGGTCTATGCTAGAATGGATTTAACGCCGCGCGCCCTTAGCTCAGCTGGATAGAGCGTCTGGCTACGAACCAGAAGGTCGGGAGTTCGAATCTCTCAGGGCGCGCCATTTTTCTGATTGAGTGCAAGAATGTGGAAGCAGGAGGTTCCCTTCGCCACAGCTCTCAGGATAAACTCGTCGGGCGGACCCTCCGAGTTTACAAATCCTCTCCGGCGCGCCATTTTTCTGATTGAGCGCAAGACTGCGGAGGCAGGAGGTTTCCTTCGCCACGGCTCTCAGGATAAATTCGTCGGGCGGACCCTCCGATTTTACAAATCCTCTGAGGCGCGCCACTTCTTTCTAAGTCTGAAAGTTTTCATATGAATGGAGGAGCCGGGGAGGACTAAAGCGGCTTCCCTCTGGCAACCTGTCCCTTCAGGAGAAATGACTTTGGAAGCTTGCCTTCTCCACATATTTTGAACGAGCCAAAGTCTTTGTACCAGGGGCCATCAGGCGCGTCCGGTTCAGATTCGCGCCAGAGCTTTAGCTCATACAGATCCTCTGTGGTGATCAGACGTTGGACGAGCCGGTCGAACAGGTGTTGGCGCAGAGCCGGAGGAAGATTGGTCCATTGAATCTTCGGCATCAATCACCGAAAGTCATCCGCGCCAGTTCCTCTTTCAGCCTTTGCCGCTCTCCGGGATCGGTGGATTGAGTGAGTTGATTGGCAAGCGCAAAGAACCGCACTTTCTCGGCTTCCTTGGAATCGAGACCGGTTTCAATCAAGTCTACCAGCACACGATTCGCACTGGTCTTCCGTTTCTTCGCCAGGGCACGCACGCGCTTGGCAATCCGAGTCGGAATCGAGACGCTTTGCCGAACAGCCTTGTCTGGGTGAGACATGCTTATTACATTACACCATTCCGCACCAGATTGCACCGCAGAATTCATGTCCGTCCGCACGGCCCGGGCAAAGCCCTAGGCGCCCCATGACAGCCCCTGTGGCGCCTGAAAAATAGGGCGCTCCCGCCCTTTCGAGTGCTTTGCCCGCGTCCACTTTTGGGGTGTTTTCTACTCGCATTCTCTTGGTTTGCTGGGGAGTTGAGGTTGGTCGAAATAGAGAACTGTCCAGAGAACCGTGCAGAGAACCGACTTACGAGCGGTTCTCTCGGGAATTGCGGATCCTCCGTCGTTCTCTCTTGGCGGCTTCCAGCATCGGCACGCGGAAAACCGAAAGGAAAACCGCAAGGAAAACCGTTTTCAGAACGGTTTTCCAATGGAAATCGCGGGAAGGCTATTGTTCAAGGTTTCCAATGTGGAGTACTCTGTGTCTGGCTGATCTTGCTCTTGTGAGAATCGACCCCGAGGCTCAAGTATCGTGTACAGGAACTCAGCTTGCTAATGAGTTGGTCCGGGAGCAGCTCATCGACTTTTTCCATTGCGTTTTCCCGAAGTGCACCGAGTAAGCTTTCGCTGGGAAAGACATTGTTGCCCACAGCCGGCAAAGATGTGGTCCAATCGAAAGTGATGAACGCCCCACAGGTAATCAAGAACTTGACTCTGCTCGCGTGTGGCCATCGAAGACTTTCTCGTTCGGGAAACTAGGGTCATTGCGTTTCTTGAGGCGCATGTCTCCGGTACCGGGGAATCGCTTAATCTCTCGTGTCAGCGAAATCAGCCGTTGCAAAATGTCATCGTCGCTGAAGGCGGGTTGCAGAGTGTTGGCAGAGAATCCAGCCTCTTGCAGCGCGTCACCCCATCTGCCCCAAAACTTCCCGTGCCAATCTGAATAACCAATTCCCGTTTCCTGTGCGAATCGCCTGAATCCCAGCGGTATCCCGCCGTTGGCCGCTGCGGTCTTGCGTATCGCATCTAAGGGTGGATATTCAGGATGCGGTAGCGGAAGCGCTCGACGAAGTAGGGCGAGAGCAACCGCATAAACCCGGCCAGGCACACCAGGTCCACCTGTTTTTCTTCCAGCACCGCCACCACCTTGCGGTCGTTCTCCTCCCGTTCCAGTCCTTTCGACGGGATTACCCGCGCGTCAAAACCGCGTTCGCGCGTTTTCTAGATGCCGGGTGCGCCTTCGCGGTTGCTGATGACGACAGCGATTTCAGCGTCGGCGATGCGGCCGGTGGCGATGCTGTCGGCGATGGCCTCGAAGTTCGACCGGCGCCCCGACAGCAAGATGCCCAATCTCTTCATCCGACCCTCAATGGAAGCGCATGCCGAACAAGAGCCAAACCCTACGCAGGGCGAACACGAGCGCTTGCCCCAGCACAACATAAAGGACAAACTTGATCCAGTCAGCCCTCGTCATGGGTCGGATGGGCGTCCCGAAGGCGCGCTGCGCGTGCGGTTGCCTCAGGTACCAGATGACAACGCCGTAGACGCACGCGAACAGAAGCCCCAATGCCGACCCCACGTCGCCGAGAGAGCCCATACTACCCATCCTTCCCAGTCCCAGCGAGAACGTCAGGCCTATTGCCGAGAGGACGATGCTAAGCGTGCGCGCCCAGCGCTTGAGTTTCCATAGGCCCACACCGGTGGCCGCGGCGACACCGCCGAATACTAGGAAGATCGGTGCGACTGGGATGCCCCACATGGCACCGTACAACCCTGCTGCTAGTCCATGGAGCAAGAAAGGTTCCGCGACCCACAGGTCCAACGGGCTCTTCTCGTTGAGTGGGCAGTC
>Ga0247727_10007031_pt1 | contig 21720 bp, 34 predicted proteins | sample WisWelCaveWW1625_FD_202498 | JGI IMG/M metagenome (GOLD analysis project Ga0247727, IMG submission 202498) | Biofilm microbial communities from Wishing Well Cave, Virginia, United States - WW16-25 | ecosystem: Environmental > Aquatic > Deep subsurface > Groundwater > Cave microbial mat | place...
TCTCCGCGGGCTCCCGTTCGGCAGCTAGCTCGGCCGGTAGCTTCTCCCTTGGCGCACCGGGCTCAGTCGCGACAGGAGCGACCGGCTCTATCCCCCGCCGCGCAACCAGGTCCTCGAGGAAGACCACGCCGGACGCCGTCGTCACCGCGGGCCCCACCGCGAGCGGCTTCCCGTCCTCGCCCTCGATGGGATCCTTCCCGATGGTGGCGCGCACCTCGTCGCGGCCGAGGATCCCCTCCTTCACGTAGGCGACGTTGCGCTGGTAGACGAGCGTCGCGTCCTCGACCTCGTCATCCGCCCAGACGAACTCAACCTGCGGGGCCTTGAGGACCTGCGAGACGTAGCGGTTGACGATCCGCGCGATGAACCCGGCCAAGGGCCGCGCGCCGCTGTTCGTCGTCGCTTCGTCCATGACCTCGGAGGTCGACCGGTTGACCATCTGCACGAGCGCCGTCGGGGAGATGTTGAACGCCTTCGCGATGACCCGGGCCAGCCATTCAAGCTGGTCGTAGGTGACCCGATGGTCCTTCGTCGCCTGGTAGCCGGAACCCTCTCCCCCGGGGATGAACCGCAGGTTACCGGCGCGCTTGCCGCTGCGGCCGGCCATGACGTCGTCCCAGTAGACCTGCCAGTCGCGGACCTGCTGCTGGCTCCAGCTCGCGGGCAGCTTGTAGAGCGCGTCGGGCGTGTTCCCCTCGGTGTAGTAGGCGAGCTCGTGCGCGGTCGTGCGGATCGCCAGGTTGACGGTGAGCAGCACGTCCTCGACCGGCGAGCGGCCGTAGGGGCTGTTCGGCCGGCGGTTGCGTGGCAGGTACCACAGCTCGCCGAGCGTGAATCCTCGCTCCGGCACGCCCTGGATGATCTGCTGGTAGGCGTCCGCCGGCGGGAGCAGCGGCCGCGCCATGTCGTCGACGATCGGCACGATGGTCGCCCCGTCGATCTGCACCAGGCCGAGTGGATCCCCACCGATAGTCGACTGCGGGTAGAGCGACAGCGCATCGATGACGAGAACGTCCTCGAGGACGCAGCCGATCCAGTCGTCAAACGTCAGCCCCGCCGTCGGGTCGGGGTTCGCTACCCAGGCGCGGATAGCGTCGACCTGGGGCTGCAGCGCCTCGCTCTCGGTGGCGAACTCCTTCCGCACAGAGACGTCCCACTCCATCGCGCGGGCCTGGCCCTTGACCTCGCTGATGGCGATCCTGATCAGGTCGTAGTCGCCGAGGAAGCGGAGCGTGGTGAACGCCGTCCCCTCTCCGGCCCGCGGGCGCGCGGCGAGGTTGCGGCCCTGGCGGATGTCCCAGCCGCGGGGATCGCCGGAGTCGTAGATCGGCTCGAGCGGCGTGCCGACGTCATGCAGGCTGCCGGCGCCAGGGGGCGTCAACGACCGCGGCACGGGTCGGCCGTCGGGCCCGTAGATCAGCGGCATGATCTCGGCGGTCGGGACGCGCTGCACGAGCTCAGGCATTCATCCACCCGCCGCGCTCGCGCACCTGGTCGTCGAAGGGCGTGCCCGGCTGCTTCTCTCGGTCATTCTCGGCCTGCTCCACCGCGGCGGCCATTGCCTCTGACTGGCTACGGTAGTAGTCGAGCATCCCGGTGGTCCGCTGCAGGTCAACCACGGCCAGCATGAGGGCCACCACCAGGTCATCATGGAAGCCCTCGGCGGCCTCGTACCGGATACGCCCCGAGGTGAGTAGCTCAGCCTCGAACGCGGCGCCCTCGCTCACGAGCTCGGCGATCCATGGCATCGAGAACTCACGCCGCTCGACAGCTACCTGCAGCCCCTGTACCAGCGTCGTCTTGCTGTCGTTCGTGAAGATCACCGGTGTAAGGTTCTGCACGCGCTTGCGCAGCATCTCGACCACAACGTTCCCGAGCCCTGTGGCGTCGACCACGACGGGACAGTTGCCATAGCGTCCAGCGAGTCGTCCGACGCGCTCGACCATCGTCTCCCACTCCAGCCGGTGGAACTGGTGGACCGCGCGCACGCGCTTCGACCTCTTCCCGATGACGACCGCGGCGGTGAAGTCCTCGCGCTGCGCCAGGTCGACGCCCATGACGCATGGCTCACCTTCGTGCGGCTCCTCGAACGGAAGCGCAACCGGGGCCTGCTCGGATCCGCCGTTCACGGAGACCGGCGTCAGGTCCAGGACGCCAGCTCCGTAGTCGAGGAACTCGGCGAGGTACTCCTGGCGGAAGGCGTCGCGCGGCAAGTTCGCCTCGGCGAACCGAACGTGATCCAGAATCGCTGGGAGGGGATTGTCCGTGGTCTGTCCCTGGAGCCAGTAGTACCCAGCCTGCTTCGACTGAGCCTTGTGCAGGTCGCGCCATACCCACGCGCCTGGACCGCGCTTCCCCTTCGGCGTGGTCAGCACGAGCAGCTTGCCGTCGCGGTCGGCGAGCATGGGCGGGATGGCCTCGTCGCGGACCGAGGCGCGTACCCGTGCGCCCTCGTCGATCACGACCAGGTCGAAGCCGCGGCCGAGGGCGGCGTCCGGGTTCTCCGCGGTGAACATCTCGACCCGACTGCCGTTGACCAGCTCCAGGTCATGCGTCGTCTCGCGGGCGTAGTTCAGCGCGGCTGAAGGCAGGCGCTTCGTGAACTCCTCCCAGGCGACGCGGACGGCCGCGTACTGGTGGGCGAACCAACCGACCTTGATCGCCGCGGCGAGCCCCAGCTCGATGATCATCTCGACCGCCCCCACGGTCTTGCCCCATCGCCGGCCGAGGACGGCGACGATGACCCGCGCGTCCGGCGTCGTGACCAGCTCACGGAGTCTTATCTGCCCGGCGTGCGGGGCCGTGAACCCGTGCAGCTCGATCTCGGTCTGCACTGCCGGGACCGTCATGGACGATTCGGAACGTGCACTCGAGCGGCCCGCCGCCTTGGCCGCCGAGGATGATCGCCTGCGGGGCTGCGCCGAATGCGTGCGCGACGAGGGAGATGAGGAAGCTCGGCTGGCCTTCTTTCGCGAGCCTCCAGGCAAGGGCGTAGAGGCGGCGCTGGTCGCCGCTGAATCGGCCACGGAGGTAGGCGCGGAACTCGATCCGGGCCGTGGTTTGGCCTGGCTTGCGGCCTGCCCCGGGTCGCGCCCCACCTCGACGGCTGCCGTCACGCGCTCGCTTCTCCATCGGTTCACGCTGAAAAAAATCAATATCTCCGAGGTGATAGTTTCCTCAGCGCGGGATGGAAGTCAACTTCCGGCGTCGCGGATGGAGCCTTCTGCGATAGCAGGAATCGCAGCAGTGCGGAGCGTCGGAATCGTGCGGTTTTCCCTCTGAGAATCGGTTCGGGAGGGGCCTCGGACCGAGGCCGCAGAGGGGGCAGATTCCACGTGGTGAATAATTTTCAGTCCGAATATTCGGATCAGGGCTCGTGACGGCCAGCGGGTCATACCTCGGCAGCGAGTAGCGGTCCCGGATGGCCCTGGCGAGCGCGGAGGGTGCGACGCGCGCGATGAGCGTCTCGAGGCAGCAGGCGTACCACGCGCCGTTGTGGGGGTGGGCGAGGTCGGTCACGCCACCGCTCTCCGGTCCGCGCTCCCCAGGTCGAGGATCAGGCATGTGCCGTTGATGCGGCTCACGATGCGTTCACCGATGCGGGCGGCGAGGATTTCGAGGCTCAGGTTCGTGGTGTAGATCGTCGCCTTGCAGTCGTTGTAGCGGCTTGAGACGACGAGGTAGAGCGCGTCCTCGAGGAACTCCGAATCGCGGCTCGCTCCCAGGTCGTCGAGCACGAGCAGCTCCGGCTCGGTGTAGTTGCGGAGAACGTCGGTCAGCGTGCCCTCACGCGCCGCGTCTCGGGTCCCTTGTGCCATCGCTGGGACGGTGGCGAAGTAGAAGCGCCGCAGGTTCATCCGGCGCGGGTCTAGGGTCATGCCGGCGACGTGCGCCGGGGCCTCGTTCGGATGGCTCTCCACGAAGGCATCGCGCTCCTTCACGCGTGGAGCGACGACGGCCTCGAGGAGTAACGCCGCGGCGAGGTGGGTCTTGCCGCTGCCGACGCCCCCCAGGAGCATCACGCCCTCGCTCGCGACCCCCTGGACCGCTCGCGTCCGGGTTACGTCGTCGAAGTCGGTGAGCGCCGCGCGGTGGTAGCGAGGCGGGATGCCGAGCATTCCCGCGACTCGTGGGAGGTTCTCGTATTCCTGGGGAGTGAGCTGCTCGAGCGCGGTCATTTCCCGACCCTCACGATGCGGCCTGCCGTGCCGCGGTATTTCGTCCCGGCCTCCGGGCCTGGGGCGTAGACCTGTGCTTCGCGCTTGCCGTTCGTGGGTGGTTGCAGCCAGCGGTCCGGCTCGCTGGCGAACTTCCTGGGCGCATGCCCTCGCACGAACTCCCCGCGGTCGGCGAGGTAGTGGGTCCAGCGTTGGCGGAAGGTGTCGCCGCAGTGGCGGATGGCCGCGGTGAGCGCGACAAAGTCGGCTTTGTGCCAGGTGGGCTTCGTGCCGCCGTTGGCTTCGCGCCAGCGGTCGAAGGCCCAGTCGATTTCCGGTTTCACGGTGGGGGATGGCTGTTGGGGAGTCTGGCCACCCGGCGCGCGTTTTTTGCGCGTCGGGGGATCATGGGGTACAGCAGGGAGATCGGATCGTAGAGCTGTTGGATCTGGTACTGGAGATGGAGATGGAGATGGTACTGGTACTGGGGCATTGCGCTCGCTATGCGACCGCATTGCGCCCGCATGCTCTCGTTCCCAGCGGATTAAGGCTGCCTGGCGTGCACTTTCGGACCTCCGCTCGGCGAAACTGGCGTATCCATTGCGCTCAGACCAGCCGTGAATCGAAAAGCGTTGACCACCCGATCCGCCTCGAATACCGTCCAAAAAACCGGCGTTCTTGAGGGCGATCACGAGCTTTCCTGGTTCACCATTCCACCCGGCACCGACCTCGACTTCGTCGCTGCGGATGACCCCCTCGGGGTAGTAGCGGGCGACGTACGACCAGAGGGTGACGATCGCCTGGAAGCCGGCTGGCCCCAGTACGGCCACGAGCTTGCGAGTCTTGGGATGATCGGGAAAGCCTACGGACACACGGAAGTCGGAGTTCATGCGGCCCCCTTGGAAGTCGGGTAGGGGGCCAGAGCTTCCAATCCCTGGCCCCCTTCCCGGGGATGAGACGACGGCTCGTCTCGTCCCACCACAGTATCAGGGTATCGCATGTCGTTCAAGCGCTCTCTCCGGAGGAACCTGGTTGCCGCAGGGATCGGGGAGGCGGGCGGTCTACGGCGGGCGGGCGAGGGGGGGCGAGCACGGCTACTTCTTTCCCTTCCCGGCGGGGAAGAGCTTGGCCTGTCCTTCCAGTTCCCCGATGAACGTCTCGGCGGCTTCTCTGGCGGAGTCGAGCGACATCTGCCGGGCGATGCCGCGCTTGATCTTGAACTCCTCCCCGTTGTCGGGGTCCTGGATGCTGATGGTGATCTTCATGCGTTCCCCCTTCCGGCCGAGGCCGGGGTGTCAGTGGTCATACCGGAATCTCCATCTGCTCTGGCGGCGGCGCGGGCGGCTCGAATGGCAGGAATTCCTGCCGTAGCCGCTTGATCGCGATCTCGCAGTAGCGTTCTTCGATCTCAATACCGATGGCGCGGCGGCCGAGTTGCTTCGCGGCGACGAGCGTGGTGCCGCTGCCCATGAATGGGTCAAGGACGAGGTCGCCCCGGACAAAACCAAGGCACCAGCGCATGAGAGCAGAGGGCTTCTGCGCTGGATGAACGCGTTGCTCTCGCTCGCTGTCCCGGATCATCCCCATCCAGCGGTGACTGAAAAGTCGTGCGGGGCCTCCGAGATTGGTCCACGCAAGCTCACAATCGGCCAGCGGGTTGGATTTCATCCCATCCCGCTTGTCCCACACGAGCCAACATGATTCTGACGGAAGGCGCGCTGCATAATGGTTAGCTCCCCATAAGACCACGCCCCCGAAGCAAAGAAATGGCGATGGGTCAAACGGCGAATCATCACCAACGATCGGCAGGTAGTCGTTAGTCGCGCAGGCATTCGAAGTCCCGAATGTCTTACCTTTCAACACGGCGCCGATCCCGTACGGCGGGTCCGTCACCACCACATCAGCGGAGACGTGCGGCAGGATGTCGCGGCAATCGCCGTGGTAGATCGTGATCCCCGCCTCCTGGTAGTAGGGCGTCACCCGAACAACCCCATCTGCCCGATCCTCCGTTCCACTTCCTCTTTTCCGATTCTCTTGCGGGCGCCAGCGGCGTAGAGGATGGCTTTGGCGCGTCGTTCCTCTCTGGCCTCCCAGGCGCAGACTTTCGCCGGGTCGGTGACGATACGATACCCGGCTCCGCTGGACTCGATGTAGAGTCCATGTTCCCTGAGTGCGCGGACGGCCTCGCCGATACGGCGGACGTGGACACTGCGCCCGCTGGTGTCGAGGTAGCGCATGGCGAGGGCGCGCCCGGTCTGCGGCTCCTCCGGCTCGCGGGGCAGCAGGGCCTTGAGGGCCGAGAGGACCGCGGGGTCGGTACGCGTCACAACGCCACTTTCCCGCGGTCGCCGAGCTTCTTGTCACGGAGGACCTGGCGGAGCTTGTCGAGGAGGCCGGCGGGGATCTGCTGCTGCCCGTTTTCCATGCGCGAGATCGGCATCTGGCGTCCATGGCCCTTGTAACCTGCGATCTCCCCCACCATGACCTGCGACATTCCGAGGCTCTGGCGCAGCGACTTGAGCGCGGCCGCGTCACCGGTGGCGGGCGCCTGATGCTCCGGTTCAGCGGACGCAGATGCCGCCTTCGGCTTCGGGCCTGCTTTCTTGGGCGTGGCATCCGTGGGGGGGGGCGTCGGCTCTGCTGGCGGCTTCGCGGGGAGTGCCGCCCGCGGCTTCCTCGCTTCCGCCACGACGGCAGCGCCGATCGCGGCGGCCGGGACCGGAGCGCGGCCGAGGTAGAGCTGCTCCAGGGTGTCGGCGACGTCGTTCAACTGCTTCGCCCGGGCGCGGGCATCCGCCACCACGGCGACCCAGTCCTCCCGGGTGAGGCTCATGCAGCCTCCACGATCAGCTCGTCATGCCAGTTGAGCGCCACGCGCTGCCGCCGGAGGGTCCAGAGCTTGCGGGCGCCCGCTGCTCCGCGCTTCCCCCAACCCCACACCTCGAACTTGCCGCCGGCCTGGAGCCAGGTGGCGAGGCGGGGCTCCGCGAGCGCCTTCGTGACGTGCGTGCCTACATCGCTGCCCCGCGTGCCTCCGTCAGAGCACGCCTGTACCCCGAGGATGCCGCGATCGGGATGGACGGCCACAATGTCGATGCAGCCCAGCAGGTCGTTGCGGACCTTGGCGAAGCGGTTGAAGCGCTCGACCACGCCAGCGGTCCAGCCGTCGTCACGGAGCACCTTCAGGGAGCGGGCGGTGGGGGTCATTGCCGCCCCTTCCCCGAGAACTCGGCCGCGGCGGGGAGACGACGGCAGCGGGCGTTCTCGATCCTTCGGCGGCAGGCCCGACAGACGCGACGCCCAAGGGAGTCCACGAACATGTTGTCAGCGGAGAGCGGGTGCCCGTGGACGCACTCCGTCTTTCTGGCGTTGATAGCCGCAAGCCCCTGGCCACGCAGGATGTTCTCTCTCAGGCTCACCTCTTGGAGGTGATCCACATTGACGCAGCGACGGTTGCGGCAAAGATGGTCAAGGGCTCGCAGCGGGAACGAGCCAGTTGCCAGGAACCATGCGACGCGATGGGCGAGCTGCTTGCTCCCTGCGAATCGAAGCCTGCCGTACCCGTCCGCGGTCAGGAAACCGCACCACTCGATACACCCTCCGGGAGACTTGGCGATCTTCGCCATGAACCTCAGCCGGTTGTCGGCGATCCTCTCGTCGGTGATGGCGCTCACGCCTTGCTCCTGCTGAAGGATGAAGCGGCCACGCAGGTCTCGAAGTGGGAGCGGGCCTCCCAGAGCATCTCGCCGTTACTTCCTCGTTTCAGGGGGGGCAAGTCTCTAGGCCCAACTTCTTCGGCGCGCGGGTATCGGGCCGCATCGTATTGAACTCGCAGCGTCTTCAGGTCTAGCGGGATCTGCGTCGGCGTGCCGTCTGGCTTCGGTTTCCCCGGCACGAAGATCATCGGCATGCCGCACTTCACGCACGGCCTCGCCTGGCCGGCGACGAACGGCCGCCAGACCTCGGCGCGGGGCTTCGTGTGCGTCGTCATAGCGGCAACCTCCATTGCCCGTCCCGCTCGGCCTGCTCGCGGTCGGCGCGCTCGGTGGCTGGCCAGTCGATCTCGGCCTCGACAGGCTCATCCGAGTCGAGTCCGTTATCCCGGACCCAGGCGTCGATCTCCTCCTGCGTCGCCTCGGTCCAAAACACCCCGCACGCCGTACACCACGGCCGCGAGTCGAACGGCCCTGCATCGGCCAGCGCCGGGTTGACAGACGTGACCTCTCCGTGTGGGCATCGCTCCCGGGCGGCGCGGTGGGGGATCGGGCGGGTCATGCGGTGGCATCCAGATCGTAGATGGTGCGTTGTCTGCCGTCGAGGCAGTGGGGTGAAAACCAGACCGTTTCCCGCGCCGCGTTCTCGCGCCCGCGCCCGTCGCCTTGCGAGCCGTAGCCGCCCTGCGCCTTCCAGGCGACGGCGGTCCATCCTGGCATCGTGTGCTCCGTGTCGTAGCCGCAGAGCGCGATCCGCATCAGCGGGTCGTCGCCATGCGCGAGCGCCCATTCTCGTGCGTCATCGGCGACGGTGCCTGAATCCGTCGAGTACAGTCCACCGGCGCGCTCGTCTCCCGAGTAGGGCGGGTCAAGTAGCACGGCGGTCAGCCCGAGCTTCGTCGTGGGGCTCGGCCCGCAAACTCGGGTCCAATCGCCACAGCAGACGCGGACGTTGCGGAGGCGGTCGGCGAGCGTTGAAAACCACGGGATGAGCGGCGATGTCCGTACCCCCTTGTCTCGCAGGTCGGGGAGCTTCCGGTTGACGCCTTGGCCGGCGTTGCCCAAGTGGACGAGCTTCCCATCCTCCACGCCCCACGGCCCCGCCCCGGAACACCAGCCGCTGCCAATCCAGCACGCGATCCCCCATACCCACCACCCGGCGATCTTCGCGTCGTGGAACCCAGGGTCGCCTTCCAGCCGCGAGGTCAGCGTCGGCCGCTGCGCCACCAGCCAGGAGTGGCGCGCGTGTAGGTCGTTCTCGTTCACCGGCCAGTCGGCGGCACGTGCGACGGCCTCCGGGTCTGCCGCGAGCGCGCGCCAGAAATTCGCCAAAAGTCCGTCCGCGTCGTTGACAGTCTCGATCCCGAAGTCCGTCCCGGGCCTCCCGAGCAGCACCGCCAGCGACCCGGCGAACGGCTCGACGTAATTCGCCACCGAGCCGAATCGCTCCCAGACGAGCGGAGCGACACGAGATTTCCCACCGAACCACGGCCCTACGGGAACGGAGCGCGCAGCTCCGTCCCCGTTGGCCTCCTTTCATTCGACATGGCGCCAAACCTGCCTGTTGACGATACGGAATACATGAGCCTGCGCGATTCCAAACCTCGTGGCGAGGCTTCCGAATGATTCGCCAGCGTACGGGGCGGCAAGGGTCACGCCGCCACCGCCTTCCGCCCCGGCGCCTCGACACAGGACCGTCCCTCCGCGTCGCGGGAGACGTAGAGGTAGCTCGCCCCCGCCGCGTTCCGCTCCGCCGCCAGCGCGACGAACTCCGCCGGGGTCTTGCCGGTGATCGTCTGGAGCACGAGCACCTGGTGGGGACACGCGGCGAGCACGCCGATCGCCGCCTGCCTGCTCCCCTGGTCCAGCCGGTCAAAGTCGTCGACGACGACGAGCCCGAGGCCGCAGGCGGACGCGACCGCGACCTGGAACGCCAGGCCGAACCGGATCTGCTCCGAGCTGGAGAGCAACTGCGTCGGCAGGCCGTTCACGAGCGCGTCATCCTCGAGGGAGAGCAGCGGCGCCAGGTCGACCTTGAACCCCATCGGCTCGAGCTGGGCATTGACCGCCGCCTGGAACTCCTGGACGCCTCCCCCGCCGGCGAGGTCCTTGCGGATGCCGTCGGGGCCGAGCAGCTCGCACAGGCGATCGAGCGCGGCGTGCTCCGCCTCTAGCCTCCCTCGCGACTCCCCCGCCTGCTCGTAGGCGCGCACTGCCGCGGCGTGGCCGGTGAGCAGGTCCAGCCGGCTGCGGCCCTCGGTGATCCGGGTGGCGAGGGCGTCCACGTCGGCGGCCGGAGCCGCCTTCCCCTCGAGGGCGGCCAGCTCTGCGGCGGCCGCGGCCTGCTCAGCCTCCCCCTTGGAGATTTCCGACGCGATCTGAGCCCCGAGCGCCTCCCGCTCTTCCAGTTCAGAGAGCTGGCGCGAGAGCCCCGCAACGTCCGGCGTCGCCTGGAGAATCGACGCCGCGTCCGTCACCTGGTTGCGGGCCGCGGCGACCTCGGCATCCGCTGCCTTCGCCCGTTCCCGCGCGACCTCGATCTGCTTCTTCCGGGCCGCGGCGGACACCTTCGCCCCGCACTTCGGGCAGATTTCCGGGGCGTCCTCGAGGGCCGCGATCTCGGTGGCAGCCCGCTCGGCGTGCATGTCCGCTTTCAGGAGCCGCTGCTGCGCCTCACGGTGGGCCGTCTCCGCTGCGCCCCTCCCTTCCCCCGCCGCCGTGATCTGGTGGGAGAGGGAGAGCGCCCGCATCTTCACGTCTTCCTTCGGGAGCGCGGCGAGCTTCTCCCGCCAGCCGGCGAGCGCGCGGTCAATCCCGGCGAGCCGGTCCCTGATCCGTGCCGGCGCCGACTTGGCTTCCGCCTCCGCGCGCACGGCCTGGTAGCGCTGCTGCTCCAGCTCGGCGACCTTCCGCCGGATCGTGCTGGCCTGGCTCTCCATCGTCGCCAGGTCGAGGCCCTTCAGCTCCGCGGGGGGCTCTGGGGGCGGGGCCACGCCGATCATCTTGAGCGCCCGGCTGGCGTCGGTCCGCTTCGCGTACACGTCCCGGTAGAGCCGCTCCAGGTCGGGCAGCCCTACCGTCGCCTCCGTGGGCAGCATCTTGAGCCCCGCGCACAGCTCGCGGATCTCCGCCGGCAGGTCAATCGCCGTCGGCTTCGCCAGATCCAGGATCATCCGCTGCGCGTCCTTCCGCTCCAGCCGCAGCAGCTCGCCCGAGTAGAGGCAGGCGCGGATGACGGAGCCGGGCACGCCGAGCACCGCCTCGATCCGCTGCTGGACCGCGGCGCGCGGTCCCTCCCCCTCCTGGCGCACGAACGTCTCGGCGCCGGCGCGGAGTTGGACGGCCCATTTCTTCCGGTCGCCGTGGCGGCGCAGGTCCTCGTGGCCGCGGCCGGACTCGGAGCCGCGACAGGAGCCCGTAAGCGCCGTCGAGATCGCGTCGAGCAAGGTGGACTTCCCCACCGCGTTCAGGCCCCCGACGATGTTGAGCCCCGGCGCCAGGTCCACGTCCGCCGCGGCGTAGGACCGGAAATTCCGCATGGACAGCTTGTCGATCTTCATGGCTCCCCCAGGACGCCACATGTCTGAGCGAGAGGCTCGCCGGTCTCTGGCCGTGGGATCAGCCGCGCGTCGAAGAACTGGACGAACTGCCGCGCGCGCGGGCGGTAGAACGCGGGGACATCCTCGATTCCCTTGACCCCGAAGGCAACGGCCATCGGGCAATTTTCCCAGGAGTGGCAATCCCACGCTGCCGCGACTTCCGCGAGCGGCTTCCCGCCCGCCATGCAGAGCACCGGGACCACGTCACGGATGTACTCCGCGAGCGTCTCCCCGGTATCGATCCCGGCGCCCCGAAGGTCGGCGCCCAGAAGATTGGCGTCCTGAAGGTCGGCGCCATGAAGGTCGGCGCGCTTCCCGACAGCCACTTGAAGCGCGACGCGCAGGCTGTCCGCTTCCGCCTCTAGGATCACGCTTCCGGTTACCCACGACTTGATCTCGATCTTCATGGGCACTCCCCTCTAGAAGTCCACGAGCTGACGTTGCGCGGGAGACGCCGCGGCGGCTGGCTTCTCAGCATGGGTCAGGTGGTCATCGATCGAGTCCACGAACTCGGCGGTATCCGCCTCGATATCCGCGCGGGACGGACCGGGGGCGGGCGGCTCCGGCTCCTTCCGTGCCGGCCGCTCCGCGGGTCGCAGGGTGTCGGCGAGCTGGTCGAGCTTCCCCTTGCCGGGTTCGGCCGCGAGCTTCCCCGGCGGGGGCAGTGCCGGCCCACCGAGCTCCGCATCGAGCGCAGCGCCGGCGTGCGGCATCAGGTCGTCGGGCGTCTCATCCTTCGGCGCCTCGAGCAGCCCGAGCGCGCCCCCTCCCGCGGCCTTCAGCCGTCGCCCCATGCCGGCGAGTTGTTGCAGGCTCCCGCGGAACTCCAGGTCGAGGACGTAGACGGTCTTAGACTTCCCCTCCGGCTGGACCGTCATCGGCTTCAGCACGAGCGCGAAGGGGATCCCCGCCACCGTCCCGACCGCGCGACGGATCGCCCTGGTGACGTTCAGCACGTTGACGATCGAGTTGAACGACGTCGTCGAGATTTCGTAGACGCCGAACTTCGGGACGGTCGGGAGCATGAATAGGAATCGCCCCAGGTCCTTGCAGAAGCCCCGCTCGCGGTACGGGCACTCGTCTCCAGGGCATGGCATCTCGAACATCTCGCCGTCCTCGCAGACCTGGCCGTGCTCCTTCAGGTAGGCGTTCCCCTGCTCGTCCTCCTTCACGTAGACGCGGGTCGCCGTCTCGCCGTCCGGGCAGGCGCAGAACAGCCCGCTCTTGCGGTACGCCTTGCGCGCCGTCGGGAAGAACACCTCCTCGTCATCGGCGGGCAGCAGCACGGGGTACAGCTCCCGGCACTGCCCTGGGAATATGCCGCCGACCTCTGGCACGTCGACGAACGAAAAGTGGTCCAGCGCCTTCGGGTACTCCTTGCCGCCCTTGCTGATGCCCTTCTCCCCGAGACGGATCTTCCCGAGTCGCGGCAGGCGGTTGCGGGTGGTGACTCCTGGGATCATGGTGGCCCCCTACTTCCCGGACGCAGAACGCCGGAAGTCGCGGTACGACGTGGGCTCGACCGTGTAGCCCTTGCGCTGGGTGGTCTTGAAGCTGTAGACGACGCCCGTCGGGAGTTTCCCCCGCTCTGCCTGACCGATGGCGAACTTGAGCTTCGCCTCCGCCTCTTCCTTCAGCTCCGTGAACCGCTTGATCTCGGTCGCGGCCGCGAGCCGGTCTAGGTCCCACTGGATCGCCTCGTCTGGCAGGTCGACCGACTTCCCCTCGATCGCCTCGAAGATCCGGCCGATGACCTTCGCGTCTGCGGCGACGGGGTCGGGGGGTGTGTCGTCGGTGACGTGCCGCCAGAAGTCCTCGGCGCGCAGCAGCCAGCCGTCGATCAGGTCCTGATTCAGCTCGAGGTCCTGATACTTGAACTCCAGCCCACCAATCAGGCCCGCGACGCTCCCCCACTTCCGGCCGGTGACCAGGAGGTAGTGCTGGAGCTGTACTTGCGCCGCGAGCGGGGCCTCGTCTTCCCAGGCCCGCGACATGAAGGCGTTCGCGGACTTCGCCTCCAGGACGCCGAGGTCCTCCGGGTCGCGCTCCGGGTCGACGATCAGCCGGTCGATGTGGCCCACTAGGTAGAGGATCGTCGGGTGGACGAAATGCTTCGTCTCGATCAGGACGCTGCGTCCCGTCTCTTCGGCGTACTCCTCGGAGACGACGGGCTCCAGCCGTCGCCCCCGGCGGAGGTAGGTATTGTCGGGGGCGTCGGTGGCGCGGCCGGTCTTTTCCGCCCACACCTGCAGCGCCGTCCGGTTGCCCGGGTTCGGCAGGCCGAGGATCGGGGCGACATCGGAGCCGCCGATCCCGCTGCGTCGTTCGTCGTGGAACTCCTTCGCGTGTGCCCCCATCGGTTGACTCCTTCGGCCCGCCGTGCTACGGTCGGGGCTCTTGTGGTTGCTCTACCGGCCGCGACCCGTTGCGAGCGGGCGCGGCCAAGTTGTCTCGCTCGGCCATTCCGAGCAGCGCGCACTGACAGCCACGCATCGCATCGTCGATCTGCTCCTGGACCTCTCGGATGATCCCGGCGAAGTCGCCCTCGTCATTTGCCTCCAGGCGGAACGCCGCGCGCAGCAGTTCCACAGCCTCGCTCAGCTTGACCGCCGCCGTGCCCACGAGCGCCCGCCGCGAGTCGATCCCTACCGTCCCGCCGCCCACGAGCTGCGCGAGCTTGCGGTCGGCATGGCTCGGAAGCGCGGAGGAGTCCGCCACGTCGCGGGCGTCCTGGTGGACGCTGGCGCTCACTTGCCGGCCTCGATCTTCGCCATGAGCGCCGCCTTGATCTGGCTCAGGACGTAGGACAGCGGCCCGCAGGCGCCGACGATCCGCTGCCCGTCCAGATGCCCGACCCAGGCACGCCCGTCCTTCTCGACCACGACCTCGAATCTCATCTCGCTCCCTCCTTCTTCGCGCGGAACGGCACGACCGTCCCGCAGTGACACTCCTTCACGGTCGCGGGCCGAAGGCTCCGGCAGACCTCGCAACGGATCACCTCTTCGATTCGCATCCCGACGCGACGAAACAGCTTCCCGCCCTCGGACCAGACTCGGCGCGGCCTACGGGCGTGCATCAGCTTCCCCCTACTCGGTGACGGGCCGGCCTCTCCGGCGAAGGAGTGCCGGCCCGCCAGCCGTCACGCCCGGCGGCTAACCGACGCAATCCCCAGCGCGAGGGCGCAAAGGTAGCGAACCGCCGGTCCTACACGCCGGGGAACGGCCCCGGTAGCCGTGCGCTTGGCAGGCGCATGAGGTTCGGAGGCGGGCCAGCTATCCCCTGCGAACGCGGCCGCGCCCCGGTCGAACTGCCAGTTACCGCCTCCGAATGTCGGACGCTCCACAGAGCTGCTATCACCGGATCTTCGTCTTGCCGTGGTAGCACTTGCCCTTGGCAGTGCATTGGCCGGTGCGGGTATGTCCCACGCGGCCCTTGATCTTCGCCTTGTTCTGCGGGCCAAACTTGATCACTTTCACGCGCTGATTTGCCATCATGTCCTCCTTGTGTCGAACGCCCCAGATTGTGAACCGTGGGCCGGATTCCCCACCCGGCCCCATGTCCGACTAGACCCTTCAGGACTCCACGCCGATCCCGTTCGACATTCGGCAGTCGGTAGCTTTAAGGCTTCGGGATACGGCTGGCCGCAGTCCACAACAGCGGCTCCGTCTACCCGGCTCTGCCACGCCGCCACGGTTCACAGACTGCAACGCTCGCACGCTCTGAAGGGCAGACCGAAAGGTCACTGAGTCGAGGCCCAGGCCCGACCGTTCACCCCGCGATTCTCGATCTCCGCTAGCGGAGTTCATACGGGCGCTGGCGAGTGGTCTGGACTTCTTGCCAGCGTGTTCCGCGAATCGTCGGCCTGCCCATCACAACGTCCGAACGCTCCGAAGGACAGTAGAGACGGAGCGCAGTTGAGGCCCGGTCGCTCCTCAGCAAGCAAGGCCAACTATGGTTTGCATCTCTACTGCCAATCGCAACGTCGGGGCGGCGGCTGGCGAGAGCGATCGACAGCAGCTCGCTACGTAGACACGCCCTCCTTTGCCTCTCTCCACGTGCGGACGTGGCCTCGGCCACTGGCCGCGAAGTAGATGCCGCCGCCCCGCAACTCACTTAGCTCGCGCCTCTACGATTGCCTGTAGAGACTCCACATCTATCTCTGGTCTCCCGCCAACTCGCTTGAGAAATGGCAAGTTGATACCCTTACTGCGATAGTGCCGTGCCCGGGAACCCACCGCGCCCGGTAAGAGCCCGAGGGATGCCGCCAGCTCTTTTTTCGTTTTCTTCTGCTGATGGGCATCCATGTACGCCCGGACGAACTCCTCCGGCGATATGATGCGCGACACTTGCTTCTTTGCTGCGATCGTCATTGCTCCATCCTTAGACATTCTGATTATCCCAGGTTCGCCGCGACATGGATCGTCGCCCCCTCGCGCAGCCACGCTAAGGCCGCGTCGTACTCCACCGTCCCGCCATCGCAGTCGAGCGGGCAATCGCGCTCGCTCGTGCGCGGGTCGCCCCACGGGCAGCGCACGAGATCGGGGTCCACGCCGGTCCCGCCACAGGCATCGCAGCGGTAGACCTCGGCGAAAAACCTGAGGTCGCGCGCATCGCCGACCTCGCAAGCACCACCACACTCCCGGCAGTCCGTGCCCCACTCCGGGCCGGAGAGGGGGCGGGTGGCCGGGGCCAGCGCGTCGAGGTCCGCGCCGGTGTCCTCCCCGGCCTGCGTCTTTGCTGACTCTGGGTGATCGGTAGGCTGGTCGCGCTCCTCTGGCGCGGGCAGGAACGGCGAACCTACGCTCATCTTTCCGTCTCCCGGCGCTCCCGCGCCTCCGCTTCCAGCCGCTCGGCCTCGGCGGCACGGCCGCACAGCCGGGCGCGACAGGCGTTGCACGCAGCCCCCGGCACTTGCACTCGCGTCTCCCGGCAGATGCGGCAGCGGATGACCGGGACGGTATCGGCGCTCACCGGCAGAACCGCTGGACCATGTAGGCCGCGGCGAGCGGATACTCCGGCCAGCACGTCGGCGCCTCGTCTGCCGCCTCCAGCGCCGCGCGGACCTCCCGGGATTGCATGTAGGCGTCATGGAGCAGCTGCCCCCTCTCGTGCGCGTCGGTCGCGCCGAGCAGGTGCGACATGATGCTGTCGAGCGCGCGAATCGCGGTCCTCATTGTCCCGCCCTCCTCACGTCCCGCGCCCGGACCCACTCGTGGGAACCGTCAGGGCGACGGATCTGGATCATCGGCAGCGGCGCAATCGATCCGCTGGCTAGAAACTCTCCCGCGACTTGCCCCAGCGTCCGGTCGTCATGGACCGCGCCTGTCGCATCGAATCCCACCGCGATCCCACCCCGCACCGGCACGCCCTCGGCGCTATCTGCGATCTTACGGATCAGTCGGTCAGCGTCCACGTCCCACCTCCATATCCCGCAGCCAGGCGTCGGCGCACAGCGCGAGCAGCCAGCCGCAGGTCGCGACGATCAATAGTTCGTGCGCCAGCCAGAGCTCCGGCTCGGTCATGCCTACCTCCCGGCGTCGCGGAGAGCGGACGCAGCGTCCACCCCCAGCGGGGAATCCGTGGACTCGAAGTACGCGGCTGTCCGCTCCGCGACGCGCAGCAGACCGAGCGCCCCATCCGCCAGCGCGACATCCGCGGTGGTGAGGGCGGAGAGGGCGGCCAACAGTTCCCCGCCCGGGCACTCGCACTCCCCCACGATGCTCCCCGCGCTGTCGCATCCCGGGGAGTGGCGCATCGCCGCCACCGCTCGCTCGCCCGCCTCCACCAACCGCGCCACCTTTTCACCGCTCATGCCGTCTCCTTTCGCGCCCGACTCTCGGCGTTTGTGATGATCCGCTCCCACTCCCGGAGCATGGCCTTGCGGATCTTCGTCCCCGGGCGCCCCGCCTCCCACTTCCAGAGCGTCGCCCGTGAAACCTCCAGCGCCGCGGCTACGGCCTCGGCGGATAGCCCGAGCCGCTCCCGGCGAACCTTCAGGGTTGCTACCGTCTCAGCAATCATGCGGGGAGAATACGGCGAGTCGTGCGCGATGTCAAGAAAAAAAACGAGAAAAAGACAATTCCGCGCCCGTCGCGGGATTTCAGCAAGATCGTCCAGGAGGCGTTTTCTTGGTGCGGCAGGGTTTACCCCCGGCGCGGCAGGCCCGGACGGTCATGTAGGCCACCCCGCGCGAAGGGACCTCGGCCTCCCACTCGGCCCATGTCGCGGTGGACGGCCATTGCCGTAGGTGTCACCACTCCCACGAGACGCGGGCGAGGATCGCCGTGGTCTCCGGGAGCGCCAGCACGTCGCCGCCGATCCAGTCCGGGAGGATGGCCTGGCCCGCTCGCGTCCGCCATGACAGCCGGCGGGAGTAGCCGGCCAGCCAGCCCACACCGTCCGCGGTCAGCGCGGCGCCGAGGTCCAGCCGGTTCAGCGGCAACGCCGGTACGGCGAACGCCCCCTCGACGCTGACGGCTTCGCTGGCCTCAAGGTCCAGCGGCGCGTGAGCCAGCTCGGTCCACGCCTCCCCAAGCCGGATCTCGCAGGTCGCCCAGCCACGCCAGCCCCGGACTGCCAGTCCGCCCTCTACGCCGGCGAGCTGCTCCGCCTCGACGCGGACGCGGGCCTCGGGTGGCGGCCCCGTCTCGGCCTGGCGCACGACCTCGCGGATGACCTCGACGGGGACCTCGACCCTCTCCGTCTGCCAGCGGACCAGCTCGACGATGCGCGGCGCGCCGGGCACCGGCACCTCGACCCGCTCGACCTCCCGGACGCGGACCACCTTCGCCGGCAGTGGAACCTCAATCGTCTCCGGTCGGGTGAGCGCGCGGGCGATGAAGAAGCCGCCGATCGCTGCGGCGACGATGCCGGCGGCCACCGCGAGGAAGCGCGGAGAGATGTAGCGACCGATCACGGCTTGGGATTCCGCTCACCCGCGCGGATCATCCCAGCCGCCGCCATCGCCAGGATGCCCGCCCACTTCGGTAGGGCTTCGAGGATCGGCACGTCCCCCGAGAGCACGGCGCCGCCGAACCCCAGGATCAGCGCGCGCGCGAAACCGATCGCGGCCGTCTCGTCCGTGAAGAACTTCTTGATCAGCGGAATCATTGTGAGTCCCTCCGGCGCCGGTCTTCACCCTCGAAGGCCCGCGCCATGACGCGCTCGAACATCTCGTCTTTTTCAGCGAACGCTTTTGCGTTCCGTTCCTCTTTCCGCTCGACGTAGCGCAGGAACATCCAGACCACGAGCACGACGGCGAGGGCGGCCGGGATCTTGTCCGCGAGAACGGCCCACATCGGAGAATCGTTTGCGACCAGCGCCGTGTCGATCATCGCTCAGGGTCGCTCATCAAGGACCGCCGTTCCCTTGTGATTCAGATCGTCGAGGCGTCGCAGGACATCCTCCGATGCTTTATTGCTCCAGCGGTTCCGCCGCGCAAGCGTCTCGGCAACGAGCTGCACCTTGGCTTCTACGCGGGCGCGATCCTCGGCTGCGTCCACTAATGCCGCTTGCTGCGCCACTAGCTGCTCCCGTATCTTCGCTTGCTCCTCGACCAGCGAATCGAGGCGCTCGATCGCGCGCCCGCCGTCGAACACCAGTCGGCCCAGGCCCGCGAGCCCGAGAATCGTCGCTACGACGAGCGAGGAGTTCTTGAGCCATGCGAACCCATCTTTCTCGCGCTGCATCACGCGGTCATCGGCGCGGCGCCGTCGCCGCTCCCGTCGAGCGGCAGGCCCTTGAAGAGCCGCGTGAGCGAGTCCTGGTAGTGCCCGACGAAGCGCGGCACGTAGCCCGCGACCGCCTCCGCCGCGGGGTTCCCGCCGTTGTAGGTGCGGGCGACCTCCTCGACGGTCCGCGCGTTGCGCTGATAGGCGCGCTCGGAGATGTAGGAGACGACTGGCGCAACCGCGATCCGATCGTCGTAGAGCTTCCACGGCTCGCCGCGGAAGCCAAGCTCCCAAGCGACCGCGTAGAGGATCTGGAAGCTCGACCATGAGGAAGCCGCCGCATCGCCGTAGGTGTTGTGCAGGTCGCGCACGGTGGCCGAGCGCCGGTAGTAGATCCCGTCCGGCCGGTACGCTCGCTCGACCCGTGACTGCCCGCCGTCGCGGCCGAAGGTGGATTCGGTCCAAGCGATGGTGGCGAGCAGCGCGATCGAGTCGAGCGTCACGTCCGCCGGGCGCAGCACGTCCAGCGACTGGCCGAAGTCGCGGCAGACGCTATCGAGCGCGAAGCGGCGGGCGCGCGCGTTCCTGGATACGAGTTCCGTTGACTCGCTCACTCGACCACCTCCAGCGATTCCGGCGGTACGTAGACCGATAGCCCCTGTCTGACCAGGACAGCGATCCCCTCACGCGACACCCGCTCGACCTTGCCAACCAAGCGGACCTCAGCGTGCGGCAGGATCGGCTTGCCGTTCTTGTCGGAGGGGATCACGGCCGGAAGATTTCCAGCAGATCGACGTGCAACTCGGAGGGCGGCGCGAAGCCGCCGCCCGTTATGTTGGTGATCTGGAACTCGACGCGTTCGATCGCCGCCCAGTTCGCCGCCCCGCCGACGCCGATGGTCAGCTCGGCGTTCAGGGTCCACAAAGACGACGTGCCGGACGTGTACGCCACGACGAACGAGCTGACAAGCGTGAGGCTGGTGGAATAGAAGCGGATCTCCACGGTCAAGGTAGAGTTGTCGCCAATGTTCACGTACTTCCGGCGATAGCGAAACTTCGTGAACGCGGACAGGTCCAGCACGGGCGAGTAATCGCGGCGGAAGGAGCCGAACGGCGTGAACGGCGGGAACCCTGTGTCAGTGCCGCGCAGCGCGCCGCAGCGGTCGCCTTCGTACGGCGCATTCGTGATGATCGCCGCTGGAGACACAGCGACCCAGCCATCGCCCGAATTGAGGCCGCCGCCGAGCAGGGTCTGCCATCCCTGCACGACGCCGAGCACTGGAGGCAGGACCGCCGCGCTCCCGCGCGGGCCTCCAGGTCCGATGCTGCCGACCGGCATCAGAAGTTTTCCACGAGCGGCTGGTCGAGGCGATAGGTGCCATCGACGACGGTGTAGTGCTTCGGAGCCGAGGTCTTGACCTTCACGCCGAGGTAGTAAGAGACCGGCGGTTGGTTGGTGTAGAGCCCAAGTGGTGCTGTGTCTGCCGGGAGGATGTAAAAGTCGGCGATTCCGGCGGTCGCGGGCGCGACGATCGTGCCGCTCGCGGTCGGCGTCGCGGAGATCGTCTTCGTAAACTTCGCCTGTGCATCCGTGTCGGTGGCGAGCGCCTTCACGGTGAGCTTAAGTGACGCCCCGGTCAGGTCGTACGGCGTGCCGTCCGGGTTGGTGATGGTGACGCGGATCGTGGCGTCCTCGTTCCGGTGGTGCCTGACGGCTTCCGACATGCCCCCTCCTATCCGACGTCTTCGAGTTCCACGACTCCGACTAGCGCGAGCGGACCGCAGGCACCGCCGAGTTCTAGGCGCGCGACCTCGCCAGCGATGCCGGAGGCGTTGTCGGCATGGACCTTCACCCGATAGCTGACGGAGCCGATCGGGCTGAACGGCAGGGTGAACGTCTCGACGCCATCGCTCCCCGCGATCTGGAGCGTGAGCGGTCGGCGGTCGGTCTTCGACCACTTCGCAGCCGCGACATGCGCGGACATCAGGGCCGCCGCGAGCGCGCCGGTGACGAGCGATGTGTACACCAGATAGGAGACCGGCATCCCGCCGACCACGACTCCGGTAGCGTCCGTGATGCCGGATGCGAGCACGGCGCCGGAGACATCGAGGATCGAGACCGTCTCGCCCGAGACGGCCGCGCCCTGCGCATCGATCACCTCGACCTCGACGAGCGACTCCCACTCCAGCGTCGAGCCGACGACGGAAGCGATCTGCTTCAGCAGCGGATCCTCGTCGTTGGCCGCATTCCCGAACGTCGGATCGCGGAGGATCGCCCGCCTCGCCGCGGCCGTCACTTGATAGGTGATGTCCGCCTCGGTGCGGCCGAGCACCCGAAGGTTGATGAAGCGATGGAATGTGGCCGGGCTCGGGATGCGACAGAACAGCCCGACCTCAGAATCCTCGATCGTTAGATTGCTGAACAACTGGCCGTCCACGACGGAGTAGGTATAGGCGGCGTAACACTGCCGCACGAACAGATCCTGGACCGTCGCCGGGGTGATCTGGCCGGGAAGATTGGTGTTCGTGTTCAGGCCGGCGACCTCTGTTCCCCTCAGCGTGATCGGGAGGTTGAGGCCGTC
>Ga0247727_10007032_pt1 | contig 21719 bp, 26 predicted proteins | sample WisWelCaveWW1625_FD_202498 | JGI IMG/M metagenome (GOLD analysis project Ga0247727, IMG submission 202498) | Biofilm microbial communities from Wishing Well Cave, Virginia, United States - WW16-25 | ecosystem: Environmental > Aquatic > Deep subsurface > Groundwater > Cave microbial mat | place...
CATCCAGGAGCAGGTTGATAGGACCGGCAGAACGATCGACCCGGCTGTCCTCGATCGTCTGCTCGACGTGACGGGCGGGCATCCGTACGCCACCCAGGAGCTCTGCTACTTCCTCTGGGAGGCAACAGCCGAAGGTTCGCAGGTAGACGCCGAGCGCTACGACGTCGCCACGACCGAGCTCCTCCGGTCAGAGCACGCCCACTTCGGTCTGATCTGGGAGAAGGCTGCCAAGGCGCAGCGTCTCGTACTCCAGGCTCTCGCGCGCGAACCGGGTCGTCCACTGAGCAGCGACTATCGGCGTCGGTACAAGCTCCCGGCGGCCTCGAGCGTGCAGAGGGCTCTCGAAGCCCTCGTGAAGGATGAGCTCGCCTCGAGGGATGGGAAGGGCGAATACCGGATTGCCGAGCCGTTCCTGGCCGAGTGGATTCGTCGGAACGACGTGGAAGACGCTCGCCCGAGATGATCCAGTGCTCCTACACGCGCATCTGCGTTACGCAGATGCGCGTGTAGTCTCGGACGTAAGAACCGTCCGCCCGCGCTGATCTCCCACTCGGCGTGGTGACTTCCCCGGACCAGTCCAGTAGGTTGAGGCACGCCGAGATGTCGTCAGAGACGTGGACTGCGGAGCGCAAGTACGAGGAGCCGCGTGCGCACGCCGTCCGTGAGCGCTACCTCGGCCTCTTCGGCGGCCCCGAGCTGCCGGTGCCGGTCGAGGCGATCGCGGGCGACCTGCTCGGCCTGCGCATCGAGGAGTCCTTCGACATCGACCGCTCCGGGATGCGCCTCCCGAAGGAGCGGAGAATCGTCCTGAACGCGCACGAGCGTGCCACGGTCGCGACGACCCGCCGCTTCGCCGCTTTCGCTTCACGGTCGCCCACGAGATCGGCCACTGGGTCTGCCACTGCCTCTCCGGGCGCGCGCCGAAGCTCGAGCCTTCCTATGTCGCGCCGTCGACCTCACGGACGCCGCCGACCGCACGCTCGAGCGCGAGGCGAACGTCTTCGCCGCGGAACTCTTGATGCCGGAGCCGGCTGTTCGTGCGGCGTGGGAGGAGCTCAACGAGGTCGAGGCGTGCGCGACCCTCTTCGACGTTTCCCCAACCGCGATGCATTGGCGGCTCTTTGCCTTTGGGCTCGTGCCTCAGGCACCCCTACCCGCTGGCCACGCGTAGGGAGGTCTGTGCGGCGCTGCGTTGTTTCCTTCCAGTGTGTGAAAACTGAGTTTTCTTGACAAGTTGGAAACGCCATGTTACTGTCTCGACATGACACACCTGGACATGTTCGATTCCAACCCGGCCCGTGGACGGGCTATCCATCTAATCGATGTCGAGAACCTGCTCGGCACGTCCTTCGTGATGACTTCCGCTGTTGCGTACCTTCAGACGAGGTACCTGGAGGTTGTGGGGATCGCGCCCGGCGATCACGTCGTCTTGGCCACAGGGCGCCGAGCCGCTCTCGCGACATGGCTCGGATGGAAAGGGGGACGGAAGCTCCTTCGCGGTGGTGTCGATGGCGCCGACCGTGCGCTCCTCGAGGTCATAGAGCACGAGGCACTCGATCGCCGTTTTCCTCGCGTTGTTCTCGCGTCGGGAGACGGAATATTTGCGGAGGCCTGCGCTCGGCTTCGGGCTGAGGGCTGCTCTGTCACAGTTGTGGCCCGGCCCGATTCGCTGTCTCGTCAGCTCCGGCTTGCAGCTCAGGACATCCGTCGCCTGCCGCTCGCACCTGGGACGGTCCGGCTGCCGTACGCTCCGGAGGAAGCGGCTTGACGCAGATCGACTTGAGCCCCTCGCACGTACGCGTCACAACGAGCGAGATTGCCGAGCTCGCGGGCGTCTCCCGACCGACGGTTAGCAACTGGCGACGACGCCACGCCGACTTCCCGGCGCCTATTGCCACAGCGCCCCGCGGTGGCGACCTCTTTGTGCTCGCAGACGTCGAGGACTGGCTCGAGCGCCATGGGAGGACGATCAGCCGTCCGTCGGGAGTCGACCTTCTGTGGGCTGCTGCCGACGGGGCTCGTGGAATTCACCCCGTCGAGCACGTCGTCGAGGTCGCGTGCGCGACACTTGTTCTCGTCAAGGTCACGTCCGAGACTGCTCGGAATGCGCTGGCATCTCTACCTCGTGATGAAGTCTCCGAGGCGAGACGACAGCTCAGAGCCACCGTCGACGCGGTGGTCGAGGGTAGTGCGATGCTCGTGGCTGCCCTCACCCCGCTCACGTCCGACCAACTTGATCGTCCGCTCGTCGACGTGGTACGAGCAGCTGCCGTAGTTGGCTGCGGTGAAGGTGACCTCCCCGATCTCTTCGAGACAATTCTCGACCGCCGTCGGCGCTGGCAGACATACCGAACTCGAGAGCACGAAACCTCCGACGGTCTCGCTGAATTGATGATCCGGTTGGCACAACCGCGAGGCGTGGTGTTCGACCCAAGTGTCGGTGAAGGAAGCCTTCTCCTAAAGGCAGGGCAGGCAGCCAACGACGTGAAGCTCACGCTGCTCGGACAGGAGATCAACGAGACCGCTTGTCGTATGGCCGTTCAGCGCCTCCTCATTCACGGGATCGACGCAACGGTCACCGTCGGAGACAGCCTCTTGCACGGCGATTACCCGACGCTCCGGGCCGATGTTGTTCTATGCGACCCGCCCTTTGGGCAGCACTGGCCTGCACCGAAGCAAGGTGATTCGCGCTGGTTCGCCGGAGCGCCTAGCAAAGCCAACGCGGATCTCGCGTGGGTGCAGCATGTGGTCAATCACCTTTCGCAAACAGGCCGCGGTTACGTCGTGCTGCCTCATGGCGCACTCTTCAGAGGCGGCCGCGACGCGAAGATCCGCAGCGAGCTCGTACGGCAGGGATGCGTGGAAGCGATCGTTGCGCTGCCCGGTGGATTGATCAATCGCACAGCCATTCCAATCGTGCTTTGGGTCGTAAAGGCAGCGGCGCTGACTGATCAGGATCGCCGCGTGCTCCTAATCAATGGCGCTCTGAGCTTCCCGGGTGAGGCAGACGTCCGTGGGCTCGAGCCGTGGGTACAGGATCGCATTGCTGAGACGCTTGAGCACTTCCGTGAGTCTCCTACTGAGTTTCGCGGCGATGATGACTTCTCAACCGCTGCCCCGATCTTGGACATCCTCGCCCCTAACGCGACGCTTCTTCCGGCACGGTGGATTAGGCCGTCAGTGCGCGTTACGCCGGAGGAGTGGACTCATCAGGTCGACGACGCACAGAGGGCTCTTGATCGTGCTCTGGACGGTCTCCTCGCCACAAGCGCGTTGATCGATCGAGCACAGGGTGTCGCGTCACGCCCCGTTGTCGCGGCGGTACCGGAGCACAAAGAGAAGGTCCGTGTCTCAGACATCTGCTCGATCACTCGCGGAACGTCGATTTCGCGTGATGCATACGCCAAGCACGGGGCCCCAGTTCTCCGCTCACCATGGAGTCGAAAGGAGGACGAACGTTTCGTGGACATCGAGGCTCTGCGGCGAGTCACGATCTCTGAGCCGGGGGACGTGATCTTCATCGGAGTCGGTGATTTGCCGCGTGCATTCGTCGATCACGACGGTGGTCATGTACTTCCCGACTTCATGTACCTCCTCCGGCCCCTTTCGGCAGTGCTGGATCCGGTTGTACTCGCGTCGCTCCTCACAGCCCCAAGCCATCGCGCACATGTGACCGGCACAACGATTCCGCGCATCAATCCGGCGGAACTCGAAATACCCGAACTCACTCCCGCCGAAGTCACGGAGCTCCGAGAGACACTCGACCTGCTGAGCAGCATCGGCGACGGGGCTTTGGAGCTTGGCAATAGTACGGAGACAGCTCGCGCGACACTTCTTGATGCGATCGTCAGCGGCAGCGTGAGCCCGCACTCCGAAGGGATGTCGGGCGATGACTGATCTCGCCGATCTCGAATCTCGCCTCTGGGCTGCCGCCGACGAGCTGCGCGCCAACTCGAGCCTGACGCCTACCGACTACCGCGGGCCCGTGCTCGGGCTGATCTTCCTCGCGTTCGCCGAGCACCGCTTCGACCAGCTTCGACCCGAGCTCCAGACGAAGGCGACCGAGCGCCGGCCGGTCAGCCCCGAGGACTTCCGTGCCCGCGGCGTCCTCTTCGTTCCGGAGATCGCGCGGCTCTCGTGGCTTGTCGAGCTCCCCGAAGGCGAAGACCTCGGTGCCAACGTCGATCTCGCGATGGACGCGATCGAGGCGACGAACACCGGCCTCCGCGGCGTGCTGCCGCGCGGCTACCAGAAGCTCGAGAAGGGGATCCTCCTCGAGCTCGTTCGCCTCTTCGCTCCGCTCCCGCGAACGGTCTCCGGAGACGCGTTCGGGCTCATCTACGAGTACTTCCTGACGAAGTTCGCCGCCAACGAGGGGCGGCTCGGCGGCGAGTTCTTCACGCCGCAGTCGATCGTGCGCCTGATCGTCGAGGTGATCGAGCCCTTCCACGGCAAGGTCTACGACCCCGCCTGCGGCTCGGGCGGGATGTTCGTCCACTGTGCGAAGTTCGTCGCCGGCCACTCGGGCTCGCCGACCCGCGACCTCTCGGTCTACGGGCAGGAGCAGAAGGAGGCGACGATCCCGCTCGGCCGCATGAACCTCGCGTTGCACGGCCTCTCGGGCGACATCCGCCAGGCGAACAGCTACTACGAGGATCTCCACGACGCGGTCGGCCGCTTCGACTTCGTGATGGCGAATCCGCCGTTCAACGTCGACAAGATCGACAAGACGAAGCTCGAGGGCGACACGCGCCGCTTCCCGTTCGGGCTGCCGCGCCCCGACAACGGGAACTACCTCTGGATCCAGCTCTTCCGCTCCGCCCTGAGCGAGACCGGGCGCGCGGGGTTCGTGATGGCGAACTCCGCGTCAGACGCGCGCGCGAGCGAGGCCGAGATCCGCCACAAGCTGATCGAGGAGCGCTCGGTCGACGTGATCATCGCTATCGGCTCGAACTTCTTCTACACCGTCACGCTGCCGGTCACGCTCTGGTTCCTCGACCGCGGCAAGCGCGGCACTCCGCGTGAGGACACCGTGCTCTTCCTCGACGCCCGCAATACGTTCCGGCAGGTCGACCGGGCGCACCGCGGCTTTCTCCCGGAGCACATCGAGCTGCTCGCGAACGTCGTGCGCCTCTACCGCGGCGAGGAGCCCGAGACCGCGGCCGGAAGCGCCGAACTGATGGCGGAGCGTTTCTCCGACGGTGCGTACTCGGACGTGCCCGGCCTGTGCAGGATCGCGACCCTCGCCGAGATCGAGGCGCAGGGCTGGAGCCTCAATCCCGGCCGTTACGTCGGCGTCGCGGTGGGGGAGGACGATGATGGCGACTTTGCGACTCGGCTTGCTCAGCTGCACGAGGAGTTCACCACGTTGTCGGACGAGGCGGACGTGCTGCGGCGCAAGGTGGACGGCGCCGTGCGGGGGATTCTCGAGGCGTGAGCGAGTGGCGCTCAATGACCATGAGCGATCTCATGGTCGAATTCCACGACGGTCCTCACGCGACCCCTCCGCCGGCCAGTGACGGCCCTGTCTTCCTCGGGATCAAGAACGTCACCGATTCCGGGCTGCTTGATCTCAGTGAGGTGCGGCATATCGCAGAGGAGGACTTCGCGCGTTGGACGAAGCGCGCGACTCCGCAAGCAGGAGATGTGGTGTTCACCTACGAAGCGACGCTGCACAGATACGCGCTGATCCCCGAGGGGTTCCGCGGTTGTCTCGGCAGGCGTCTGGCGCTCATCCGCCCCAACCCATTAGTTGTCATTCCGAGGTATCTGCACTTCGCGCTGTTAGGTCCCACATGGCGCTCGACTTTGACGGAGCGCGTGATCGCGGGCTCAACGGTCGACCGAATCCCGATAATCAACTTCCCGACCTTCCCGATCGATCTACCTGATCTCGCGACGCAGGCGAGGGTCGTCGACGTCCTCGGCCCAATCGACGACCTGATCGAGAACAACCGGCGGCGAATCGCGCTGCTCGAGCGGATGGCACAGGCGATCTACCGGGAGTGGTTCGTCCACTTCCGCTACCCCAGCCACGAGGACGACGAGCTGGTCGATTCGCCCATCGGCGCGATCCCCGCCAGCTGGGAAACGACAACGCTCGCTGAGCACTCAACAGCGCTTGTGGACGGCGATTGGATCGAAACGAAAGATCAGGGCGGCAGCGACTACCGGCTGCTGCAAGTGTCGAACATCGGGGTTGGCTCGTTCCGCGAGACTGGGAACTTCCGATACATAACTGCCGATACTTTCGAACGGCTGCGCTGCACTGAGATCCGACCCGGCGACATTCTGATCTCGAGAATGCCTGATCCTGTCGGGCGCGCCTGGCTCGTCGACGCTCTGGATCATCCAGCCGTCACCGCCGTTGATGTCGCCATCCTGACTCCACCGGCACCGCAATCCGGCCTCTTTCTCAGCTACTGGCTCAACAGTCCGGAGGTACTCGATAGGGCCGAGACGGTGGCAACGGGCACAACGCGAAAACGAATCACCCGAAGCGTGCTCGGCAGTTTGGATCTAGCTGTGCCAGCCGAGCGCGACCTCGCGCGATTCTCTGGGATCGTCGGACCGATGGTGCGAGCAGCCTCAGGCCTCCGTCGCGGGAGTGTCACCCTGACCACCGCGCGAGATCTCCTCCTTCCGAAGCTTGTTACCGGCGCGATCGACGTCTCGAAGCTCGACCTCGACGCGCTCCTCGAAGAGCCGGCTGCGTGAGTCCGGAGCGGTTTTCGGAGGACGAGCTCGTCGAGCGTCCGGCCGTCGAGCTGCTCGCCGAGCTTGGCTGGGAGACCGTCAACGCCTACGAGGAGACGTTCGGTGAGGGAGGGACGCTCGGGCGCGACAGCCGTCGTGACGTCGTTCTCACGCACCGCTTGCTCGTCGCGCTGCGCGCGCTGAATCCCGAGGCGTCCGCTGCGGCGCTCGAGGAAGCCGCTGCCGCCGTCTCTCGCGATCGCTCCGCGCTCGATCCCACGCGGGCCAACCGGGAGGTCTACGACCTGCTGCGAGACGGCCACCTCGTGACCTGGCGTGGCGACGACGGCGAGGAGCAAGCACTTCGGATCGCCTACGTCGACTGGCGCGACGCCGATCGGAACGAGTGGCTGGCCGCCAACCAGGTGTGGATCGCAGGCGATCTCTACGTGCGCCGGGTCGACCTCGTGCTGTTCGTGAACGGCATCCCGCTCGTGCTCGCCGAGTTCAAGGGCGCCGGGCGCTCGGTCCGCGCGGCCAACGACGAGAACCTGCGCGACTACCGGGTCGCGATCCCTCAGCTCTTCTGGCCGAACGCGTTCGTGATCCTCTCGAACGGGTCGGAGGCTCGGGTCGGCGCGACCTTCGCTCCCTGGGAGCAGTTCGGGGAATGGAAGTGGATCGACGGCGAGGGGACGCGTGGTCGCGTGCGGCTCGAGACCGCGATTCGCGGCACGTGCGAGCCCGCGCGCCTGCTCGACCTCGTCGAGAGCTTCGTCGCCCACAGGGAGCAGCCGGGCGGACTCGTCAAATCGCTGGCGCGCTACCACCAGTACTTCGGGGTGAACGCGGCGATCGAGGCACTCGAGCGGATCCGCGCGACCGACGAGAAGCAGCTCGGCGTTTTCTGGCACACGCAGGGCGCGGGCAAGAGCCTCTCGATGCTGTGGTTCACGCAGAAGGTGCTGCGGCGTATGCCGGGCGGATGGACCTTCGTGATGGTGACCGATCGGAAGGAGCTCGACGACCAGCTGCATGGCACCTTCGTCGATGCGGGCGCGGTCGCACGCGAAGCCGACGTTCATGCCGAGAGCGCCGAGCATCTGCGCGACCTGCTCCGAGCAGATCACCGCTACGTCTTCACGCTCATCCACAAGTTCCGGCTACGGGAAGACGAGACGGAGATGCCGGTCCTCTCGGATCGCGGCGACGTGATCGTCATCACCGACGAGGCGCATCGAACTCAGTACGACACGCTGGCGCAGAACATGCGGAAGGCGCTGCCGAATGCGGCGTTCATGGGCTTCACGGGAACGCCGCTCGTCGTCGGCGAGGAGCTGACGCGCAGGGAGTTCGGCGACTACGTCTCGATCTACAACTTCCGAGACGCGATCGCCGACGGGGCCACGGTCCCGCTCTACTACGAGAACCGCATCCCCGAGCTGGAGCTTGTCAACGAGACGTTCTCCGAGGAATTGAACGCCCTCCTCGAAGAAGCCGAGGTGGACGACGAGGCCGAAGGGCGCCTCGTCCGGCGCTTCGGGCGCGAGGTAGCCCTGATCGGGCGCCCGGAGCGGCTGCGGACGATCGCACGAGACCTCGTGCGCCACTTCGTCGGCCGCGGCTTCGACGGCAAGGCGATGGTCGTCTCGATCGATAAGGCAACCGCGGTGCGCATGCACGATCTCGTGCGCGAGGAGTGGGCCGAGCACCTCGCCGAGGTGCGGGCTGAGCATGACGCGCTGCCCGAGCTCGAGCGTGCCTGGCTCGCGTCACGGATCGAGCTGATGGAGACGACCGACATGGCGGTGGTCGTCAGCCAAGCGCAGAACGAGATCTCCGACATAGAGCGGGCCGGACTCGACATCCGTCCACACCGCGCGCGTATGAACGCGGAAGCGCTCGATGACCTCTTCAAGGATCCGGACGATCCGCTGCGACTCGTGTTCGTGTGCGCGATGTGGATGACCGGATTTGACGCGCCGAGTTGCTCGACCGTCTACCTCGATCGCCCCATGCGCAACCACACGCTCATGCAGACGATCGCGCGCGCGAACCGCGTCTTCGCCGAGAAGGAGAACGGGCTGATCGTCGACTACATCGGCGTCTTCCGCGACCTCGAGCGGGCGCTCGCGATCTACGGAGCGGCGACGGGCGACGACCGCGTCGACTCCCCGATCCAGTCCAAGGCTGCTCTGGTGGAGGCGCTGAGCGAGGCAATCGAGGCGTGCGCTGAGCTGTGTGAACGCTATGACGTCGATCTCACGGAGCTTCGGGCGGCGACCGGGTTCGAGTTCATCGCGCTCCGGGACGCCGCGGTAGAGGCACTGCTCGTCGACGATGAGGTGCGCGAGCTGTTCCTCGCGGCAGCGCGCCGAGCGCGGAAACTGTTCAAGGCGGTGCTCCCCGACCCGGTCGCGTCGACGCACCAGGGAACCGTCGCGGTGATCCGCGTGCTGGCCGAGCGGCTTCTCGATCTCAGCCGGGGCGAGCGTCCCGACATCACCGACGTCGCGGACGCCGTCGACGCTCTGCTCGACCGCTCCGTCGGGGCCGAGGAATACGTGATCCGGGCGGCTGCCGAAGGTGTGGACTCGGACCCGCTGATCGACCTCAGTCAAATCGACTTCGATGCGCTCGCGTCGCGCTTCGCCGGTAGGAAACGTTCGGAGACCGAGCGGCTCGCGTCGCTGCTGCGGGATCGTGGTGTTTCGTCGGCTCGGAGGAACCCGACGCGGTACGAGCTCGTCGAGCGAATCGAGCAGCTCATCGCGGAGTACAACGCGGGCAGCCTCAACATCGACGAGTACCTGCGCCGGCTGATCGTGCTCTCACGCGATCTCTCTGACGAGGAGCTGCGGGCGGCGACAGAGGACCTGAGCGAGGACGAGCTCGCTGTCTTCGACCTGCTCACGAAGCCCGACCCCGTCCTGACCGATGAGGAGCGGGATCTCGTGAAGCGGGTCGCCAAGCGGTTGCTCGAGCACGTCCACGAGCGGCTCGTGCTCGACTGGCGGCGCAAGGCGGAGACGATGGCAGATGTCCGCGTCGCGATCCGCGACGTCCTCGATGAGCTCCCCGGTGAGCCGTATCCGCGCAGCGTCTACGACACGAAGGTGCAGCTCGTCTTCGACCATGTTTGCACTGTCTACGGCGACGATGGTACGAGCGTCTACCAGGAGACTGCGACGGCGGTTGCGCTCGCCGACCCGCCCCTCGTCGCTTCGGTCGATGCGATCACCGAGTCGGTCATCGCTCGGATTCGGTCCGATGCCGAGTTCGCGGCCCAGGTTGCGCGTCAGGTCCGGGGAGTCGCGCCCACCTTCGCGCGGAGCATCGACGAATTGCTGCTCCGTGACGAGGACGACGCGGTCGAATTCAAGTCGACCGCGCGCTGGGACCTGCGCGAAGCGCGCCGCAATGCGGCGATCGAGGATGCAGTCGTGAAGACCGTGGCTGCGTTCTTGAACACCGAGGGTGGCACGCTCCTCATCGGCGTTGCGCCTGACGGCTCACTCTCTGGTCTCCAATTTGATTACCCGCACGTCCAGCCCGAGAACGGCGACGGGTTCGTGAACTGGCTGACGACGCATCTTTCTCACGCCCTCGGCGCTGCCGCCGTTATGCGCACCCGTGCCCGTATCGTTTCGCAGGCAGGTGTCGAGCTTTGCCGGCTCGACGTCGCACCCTCCTCCCAACCGACATGGGCGAGGACGAGTAAGGAAGCACGCGTCTTCTTTGTGCGCATGAACAACTCGAGCCGTACGATGCCCGAAGACCAGCTAGCCGTCTATCTGGTTGACCGCTGGCCGGTAGAGGGCGTCGGGTAACCCCTCCTATCGCACGCCGCGCGCGGCTTCGTGCAACCGAGCCGGGTGGCCGCGCTGCACTGACGTAGTGCAGTCACTTTGGGCCGGGGAGCGTGTCGGCCTGACCACTTGCCTCTTGGCGGAGATCGCTCGTTACGAAAGGGCGTACCGCTCGAGTTGCTGTCGAGGCCCCCGAGCGTAGGCGGGCTGGCAAACCGGGCAGTCGGCTTGAATCTCTGCGTTGATTCCGACGATTGCGCTCCTAACGGCATCGAAGCGATAGAATGGTCGGACGGCCCGAACGCCGGTGAAGTAGGCAAGAAACTCCATCATTCCCGAGCCCGCGATGACCGTGTTCAACGGCATGAGCGCTGGCTCAATACGTCGATCGCGCGCATAGCCGCGCTCTAGCCTCAGCGCGTGGGCGGCTTCCGATTCGAGATCCTCGCGCGCTTCGTCGAAGTCCAGCTCGTCCGCACACGCGAGACACGGGCCGCCCGGAACGTAGAACGCGATGCGTCCACCAATCTGCGCGGCGAATCCATGGGTTTGCTCCTCGATACCGACGCCTAGATCGAGATACGGGATCAAGTACGCGGCTGCGGCCTCGCCCAGGATGAGCCGAGCGCCGTCGTTGTCGACGCATCCGACGATGAGGTCGACCTCTTGCAACGCCTTGAGAGATTCGGTGCAACGAAGCGTCCCGGTGGATCGGATCTTGGCGCTGCGTGAGATTCCTCGGACAGTGCGGCGCGCCACAGCAACCTTCGAGCGTCGGAGCATGGGGTCCGACCAACGTGCGCCGGCGAGCCTTGGAAGATTCGAGCGCTCGACGCGGTCGTCTTCGATCAGGGTAAAGCGCTGTACCCCAAGGTGGGCAAGTTGCTGGACAATCTGGCTTCCGGTGCCCCCGACGCCAACGACGGCGACGTTCAGACGACCGATACGGCTCTGTCCGTCGAGCCCCAGAGCTCGAATCTGTCGATCGAACAGTTCGGCGTGCCCGAGGTCGCTCGCAGCCGGCACAGACCACTCCGGAAGAGTGAGCCGTTCCCCGACCAGCGCGAGCTCCAACGGCTCTTCGTTCCGGTCGGCGGTCCAGCCGCGTCCCGCGTAACCGCTCTCGCCGAGCACGAGCGCCCCGAATGGTCGGCCGCGGAGCTTGTTTTGCACGTACCGCGCGAACATCGGCAGTTGCTCATCGTCGTAGTGTGAAAAGGAGACCGCGTGCTGAGTGCCAGGGTGCGTGTGAACCTCGACCGTCGCGCAACCAGCCCGCTTGATCGCAGCGAGCTCCCGAATCTGTACGTCCTCCCTGATCGTGACGTGTCCGTATGCCTCGCCGTCGAGTTCGTGGGGCTGAAAGACGTGGTATGAGCGCATTCGAAGGACACTTCCATCCGCCTCGACACGTAGAAACGCGGCGCCCTCGGCAGGCGCGGGAGCAAAGAGAGCGCGCTCGAGCCCGAGGAAGTCCATGGTTGACGCGATGAGCTTCACTCCTAATTACATCTCCGCGCAATGAACGACTCGATCGATTGGAGGTAGCCGATCATGTTGTCCCCTCGTCGGGGATCGGCCGTAGGGCGCCACGTCGAAGCGCCGTTGGCATCGATCATGTGAAACGAGACGGCTTGCCACCCAGCCATGCCGAGCCCCGTGGCGTCGCTGGCCGGAAAGGCGTCCCCGTTAGAAAAACCGAACCCGGAAGGCACGAGAAAGCCATCAGGACCGGTGCTCCGGTAGCCGGGAGGTACGAGAACTGCTGCCGGGGTCAGGGCCTGGTTGTACGGGTCCAGAGCGACCTCCAGTGTTACGACGACACGTTCTGGGGACATCTCGTGCCGCGCGTCGGGATACTCCCCAACGATGTCGTCCCACTCCTCCTCTAACCTCGGGTGCATCTCCAGCCCCGGCGGAATCGGATCGAGACGTAGAAGTTGTCTCCCTCCACTGGGACGATCTTCCGTCCCGGCGGGATTGCAGTCTCCGACCCATCCGGTTCCTCGCGGACAAGCTTGTCTTTGTTATGGAGACCCGCGAGCTCGCGGAGCTCCGCACCCTTGTATTCACGGCTCTCAAGCGTGAAGCTCTGTCCCTCGATGAAAACCTCGACTGTGGTGATGATCGTGCTCATAAGATCCTCCCGGCGTTGTGCCGAGTTACAAAATAGACTTCATTGCTCTCAGAGTGTAACATACGCGAAGGATGCTCTCCATGACTGATAGCCATGACCGCCTCGCGAGCGAACTCGGGCGGGCGCGCGAGCGTTCGGGCTTCTCCCAGGATGAGGTTTCGCTCCTCGTCGGTCAGCAGAGGCCGGTCATCTCGAATTGGGAGAGCGGCGAACGTCGGCCGAACAGCCAACAACTCACCAAACTCGCTGCGATTTATCGGACGCCCGTGGCAAGCCTGCTTGGGGGAGAGGAGTCATCGCGGCCCGACTTCGAGCGCCTCCTCTTTCGGGACGCTGGAGAACGGCTTGAGCCAACGGCCAAGTTTGAGATCCAGCGGTTTTTAGCGTTCCTGGAGCACTACGGCGAACTACTGGCTGCCCTCGACGAGGCACCTGGACTCATGGAAGCGCCTCTGGCGCTACGGGAGGGTTTCATCTCGAAGGAGGACATTCGTCGTAAGGCGGAGGAGGCACGCGCACTTCTTCAGGTCGGCGACGGCCCAGTCGGAGACCTCGTCGGCCGGGCCGACCTCGCCGGGATAGCTGTCTACTTCGCCCCACTCGGTGCGGATCTGAAAGGGACCGTGTCTGGTGCCTTCCTCCCGCATGACCGAGTTGGTTTTTCGATCTTGATCAATGTCGAGACAACCCCGGGGCGGCGGTACTTCACACTGGCGCACGAGCTCGGCCACGCTCTCTTCCACGGAGATCATGTCTATGTCGGCTACTTCGGTCGTCGGGAGAGCACCGAGCGCTTTGCTAATGCCTTCGCTGGTGAATTCCTTGTGCCGTCACAGAGCCTTCGTGCCGCTGTCGAGACAATCGGCATGAAGAAAGTCACGGATCCAGAAGTCGTCATTCATCTGCAGCGCTTGTTTGGGGTCTCGTACGCGATGATGCTGGTGCGCCTGGGCGCTGCGAACCTTGCGTCAGAGAGCGAGATCGAGCGCCTACGAGATATCCAACCCGTTTACCTTGCTGAGCGACTCGGTTACTCGATCGAGCCCGATGAATGGGGGCAACACGCCGAACGACTCGGGATCGGACGCTTCCCGCGCCGCCTCCTCCGCCTCCTTAGGCGAGCTGCGGCAGAAGGCCGTATGACCGTCGGGGGGGCCGCGGCGATGACCGGACTTGCACACGAAGACATCGAGGAGTTCCTCGCCGAACAGCCAGCCACCGCATCTGAGGCGGAGGACTATGAATACCTCGCGGCTTCGGCATGAGGCGTCGATATGCAACACGACCCCAGTGCGGTACTTCGCACTAGTCGGGCGATTCGACCTCCTCGTACAAGCGCTCGGTGGACAGGTCAACGTCCCGCGTACCGTCCTCGACCCCGAGGAAGACCCTGATGTTGAACCAGCCAGCCTCCTTAGCGAGATCGGCCAGAGTGAGCGCTACTGGGTGGTGCGATCTAGTCACGCCGACGAACTTGAGAACTGGAGTCGATTACGCACGCTTCGGCAGCGCACGGATGTCGAGATCGTCGACCTCAGCGACGACGAACTTGAGTTGTTCGGCATTCTCCTGAGCCAGTCGTTTGCCCGCGACATGGGGTTCGCGCTACCACTCGGCCGAGGTGAGGCCGCTGTAATCGCGATTGCGGAGACCCGTGGCTGGGACGCGATCATGGACGACGCAGCAGCGCGCCGAGCGCTCCAACATCGGGCCCCCTCCGTGTCGATTCACACTACACGCGACATTCTGCGGATGAGCGTCGAGCAGGATCTTGTCTCGAGGTCGGAAGCCGAGGACATATACCTGAGTATGAGAGACAAGCGGTTGATCGGTCCGGACGAACTCTGGCCGTGATTGCCCCGGGTCGCTCGCTCTGCTCGTTTCGTAAGCGCGCTCCGCTGCTCCTCTGATACTCATCTTGATGCGACTCGCGTCTGACGGCACCCTGCTTCTCTCCACTTCCGACCTCTCGGCCCACCTGGCCCGCCCGCACCTGACGAACCTCTCACTCCAGGTTCAGCGAGGCGAGCTCGAGCGGCCGCACGTGGACGACACGCACGACGACCTCATCCGCCGCAAGCGCGACGAGCACGAGGCCGCCCGGCATGGTGTTCGACGTCTCGCGGGCGATTCTTCGGCTACACACGAGCTCCTCGTGGCGAAGAAGCTCTCGGAGGCGGAGTGAGCCTACGAGACAGCTTCGCCGAGGTCGCTCACCATGAGGTGCTGCTCGGGAAGCGTCCGCTCGATTCTCCCATCCTTCTCCAGGCGGGATCTTGCATTCAGAATCGTGAGCCCGACGAGTCTCCCGTCGGGCCCGTAACGCGTCGCGTCGCCCTCTGCTGTTCCGTCGAAGTCGGCGGCGGTGCTCGGCTCGTGGAGGTAGAGCACGTCGACCTCGCGGTCGTAGAAGTTGTTGTCGAACATGATCCCGCCGATGTTCACCAGCGTGGCAGCGTGCTCCGTGCGAATGCCGTGACTATCCATCCGTCGTCTCCTTCGAGCGTGCGACCACCTGCGGAGGAGTCCTGAGCGGACAGACTGAGAGCTACTCGTCCTCCTCCAGCTCGGGGTACTGAGGCGGAGGTACGCCCCCGGCCTCGACGAGCATCGGGTACGACTCCTTCCCGGCCTGCCAGCGGTCGACCACCTTGAGCAGGAGCCTCCACTCGTCGCCGAAGTCGAAGACGTAGGCGATCGTCTTTCCCTTGCGTAGTCCGAGTTCGCCGACCGGGACGCGGGCACTGGCCTTCGGCTTGTCCATCCCCTCCACCTCGACCGGCGCCGTGTACTCGCCCGCCTGCATCGTCGAGATCGTAGTCGGAGGCGGGGTTGCTCCCGTGAAGAATGAGACTTGTCCATTTTGACCAACTTGACTACTCTGAGGACGAGATGGACACTGAGCCCATTCCGACCTTGCCGTCACTCGATTTCTCCCGCGCAAAGGGAGCCCTCTCCGACGTCATGACAAGGGTCATCCACGAGCACCGCCCGAGCGTCGTGAGCCGACATCGCGGGAAGGAGCGGATGCTGCTGGTGCGGACCGACGACTTGGCTCGTTACCTCGTTGCATTCAGCTTCGACCTCGAGCTTGCCGAGGACGAGGGAGAGGTCACAGCGGCGCTGCCGGGGCTCGGCGTGCTCGGATTCGGCGCGAATCACGACGAGGCGATCGACGACCTGCTGGTCGAGCTCCGCGTGTACGCAGCTGACTACTTCGAGCGGGCGAGCTTCTACGCCGCCACCGACCGCGCCGAACACGCGCCCTGGCTCCTGCGCTTCGCGCTCACGCCTGCCGCCGAGCAGCGGGCGCTTCTCGCGCCGGCGTGAGGACGCCCACCTGGGCGCAGATCGAGAGGTTCTGCCGCATCGACGGCTGGCGTGAGATCCGCCGGAGCGACCACGTCTTCTACGAGAAGGTGCTTCCCGACGGCATCGTGCTTCGCACGCACCGTTCGTTCTCGTCGCGGAAGACCATGAGCCCTGGACGTTTCAAGGCCATTCTTCGCTACCAGCTCCGCGTCACGGAAGAACAGTTCTGGTTGGCGCTCGATACGCGAAGCGCGGTGGATCGGTCAGCGCCGTAAGAGCGCACCGCCCAGCTGCTGATACTCCGGGTGATGCGACTCGCTGATGACGGCACCCTGCTTCTCTCACCCTCCGACCTCTCGGCCCACGTGGCCTGCCCGCACCTGACGAACCTCCTACTGTGCGAGGTCAAGACCGTGCGTTGGGGAGCTACCGCGCTTCCAACTCGCGGAGGGCGGCCTCGACCGTCTCGACGAAGCTCGCCCAATAGTCGGCCGCGATCCCTTTCTCGGCGAGCTTCACCCCGGCGGCTGCCAGTCGCGGGCCGACGGAATCCATCAGCTCGCGTGCTCGGCTCGCGAGGAGATAGTCGCTCAGCTCATCGAGCTCGGGATCCCTTGCCCACGCCCACACCTCCCGAAGCGCGGTGAGCAGCGAGGGCCAGGGCCGATAGACCGGGAGTCCGGACGGCTCTATCTCGAGCAGGTGGGACCACCGGTCAGGCTCGATCCCGTATCTACCCTCGTTTCCGATCCAGAACGCTGTCACGAAGTCCGAGCGGGCGAGCTGCCCGAGCGCCTCGGCGACGTTTCGCTTCGCGTAGCTCGCCGCTTCGGCCACGCTCAAGACCGTGGCGTCGCGGGCGCGGGACGTCACGAGGAAACGGACGATCTCGGCCCGCGCGCTCATCCCGAGCAGATCGCGCAGCCGGAAGGCGAAATTGACGGGGAGGAGGCGGTCGGGTGAGCTCGAGCGCATCCGGCTGTCCGCTCGCGGCTTCGCGAATCCGTAGCTCAGGAATGGGTCGTCAGGATCGGTGACGCGCGTGATCGAAGGGAAGAGCGGTTCGGTTCTCGCCTCGCCGGGCGGAGAGAGTGGCCGGAGTCGAGCTCCGTGCTCGCCCGCCCACGCGAGGGCCGCGTCGGCGATCCGTCGTGTTCGATCGGTGGGGGGACAGAGGTTCGCGAGTCGCTGACGGCTCACGAGATCGCCGTTGACGACGAGCCAGCCGAGAAGCTCATCGAACAGCCGAGGATCATCGCGGCCGACCTCGAGGGTGAAGACGATGAGCGCTTCCGGGTCCTGTGCCCAGTCATCGCGACGGCCGGTCGCGGCGAGCATTCCCATCTGCGACCACTGGCTCCACGCGAAGTCGAGCAGCGCCGCGCACAGGCGCTCTCTAAGCGCCGAGATCTGCATCTTCCACCCCGAGGTACGCAAGCGCCTTGGCCAGCTCTTGCCGGAAGCCCTCCGAAGGGTCGTGCGTTCGGGCCCACCGCGCTGCCTGAAGGAGCTCGTCGGGAGCCGGGCGCAGCGCCCGCAGGTCGCTCTCGTGCTTCCCGGCTCCTTGGTCGACGAGCGCATACAGCTTGAAGTGGATCTGATCGAGCCTGCCTGCGAAGTGGACGGTGAGGAAGTCGCCGTAGCGCCGACGTTCGAGGCGATCGACGAACCCGGCGGGCAGCCCGAAGTCCAAGAGCGAGTGCGGCGTGGCATTGAGCCAGTCGCTGGGCAACGCAAAGTCGCGGGCCACGCGGGCGCGGGCTCGGACGAGCCAGGCGGGAAGAGGATCGGGCCGGACGAGGTCTCCGTCGGACAGCAGGGCCACGATGTCGACGTCACGCGTTGCACGCTCGACGAGCCCGAGCGCGAGCAAGGCGGAACCGCCGATTACGACGAGCTCGATGGGCTCGGCGTCCGCGGCGAGCTGTTCCGCCAGCGCGCTCAGCAGCTCGTCGACTCGATTTCTGTCGCTCACGACCGGCATGACCAGGATGTTTATCATCCCGAGTCGGGATTTACAACATCCCGCCGAAGAGTGAGCAGGCTACCCGGGATCCTCGTCGAGCTCCGGATACTGCGGCGGAGGGGCCCCCTCCGCCTCGACGAGCATGGGGTAGGACTCCTCGCCCGCTTCCCAGCGGTCGACCACCTTCAGCAGCAGGCGCCACTCGTCTCCGAAGTCGAAGAGGTAGGCGATCGCCTTCCCCTTTCGAAGCCCGAGCTCGCCGATCGGCACGCGCGCGCTTGCCTTCGGCTTGCCCATCTCGTCGACCTCGAAGGGAGCGGTGTACTCGTCGGCGTCATCCCAGAACTTTCCCGTGAGCCAGAATGAGTAGAGGTGAGGATCGGCCCAGCCGAAGGTGATTCGGAGGGCCTCGTGGAGCTGCTCGAGCGTCTGATCCTCGCGCATGGCAATCGTGCGCACGACCGCGCTCTCCGGCTTGCCCGTCAGCGGCGAGTAGGGGACGAGCACCGCCTGGAACGCAAGCGCCTGCACCACTCGATCGTAGTCGTAGTCCGTGTCGTGAACGGCTGACGATTCACTCAACCGACTGGGGAAAAGTACTCAGGCTTTGCGCAATGCGCGCGAGGGAACACATTGGCAGACGACATTACGAGGTTGACGGCTGGGCAAGGGCGCGGCTCAGGACGGCGACGATCGACTCGCGCGTGGCGTGCTCGACCGGGTCGATCCCGAGTACTGTGGCGATTAGCCCGCAGGTGGAGGGCGCCGCGACGTAGCGGCGCGACCTACCGCCTCCCTTCGGCTCGAGCAGACCTGCGGCAACCGCCGCGGCGAGATCGTTCGTGGCGGTGGCGCGGCTGATGTCGGCGAGCGGGATGTAGTAGGCGGGGGTGACCTCGCGGTCGAAGAAGGCGTCCCAGAGAGCGTTGACGACGCGGGGTTTGAGTCGCGCATCCGCTACGACCTCCTCGAGCGCGTCCCAGATCCGTCGCTCAACACGCTGCCGAAGGTCGAGTGCACGCACCTGCGAGAGCTGCGCGCCAACGTGAACGGCGAGGAGCGGCGTCACGTCGCACGCGTCGTCGAAGTCGCTTCCAAGGCACGAGAAGGCACCGTAGTAGTCGGCGAGGTGACCGCCCCACCACTCTTCGAGGGACGTGAACTCACGGCGACGGAAGCCGCCTCGGACCATGGCGAGCGAGGCGAGCACGCGGCTGACTCGCCCGTTCCCGTCCCGGAAGGGATGGATCGCCGCGACTGCAACGTGGATCCAGGCCGAAGCAACCGCGGGGTGCTCGTGGCCCTGCTCCATGCGCTGGCAGGCCCGGTCGACGAGATCGGGGATGTCCTCAGGGGGCGGGGGCACGATTACCTCGGCACCGGTGCGGCGATCGACGACCCAGCGTGGGCCCGCCGCGAGACGGCCCGCTCCGAGCGCGTGGTTACCCGCGAGCACGCGGTCGTGCAAGCCGACGACGAGCTCGCGGCTCCAGCGGAAGCCCGGGTCGTCTGCACGCCGCAACACGAACTCCATCGCATCCCGATAGCCGCGCACGAGTGCCTGGTCCTCGTCCCGTACGCTCGCGGGACGCTCGCCGGCAAGGATGCGCCGCACCTCGTCCACCGTCACTGGAACTTGCTCCATCGAGACCGAGGCCGCGACCGCCTCGGCCTCGAGGTCGCGGCGCAGTCTCCCGGCCCAGCGGCGGGGCAGCGCCCCGGCCCGATCGAGCCGCGCGCGCCAGTCGTCCAATTCGGCGCACGGCGCGCGCAGGGGAGCGGGATCATAGGGGACGAGAGGCATAGGCGGATATTCTCCTAATTTCCTAGGAATTTAGCAGCTTATTCGCCTTGCGACCGCCCGGGGCGTCCAAAGCGATCCTCCGCTACCAGCTTTCGCGTCACTGAGGAGCAGTTCTGGCAAGCGCGCGACGGCGCAGCCCCATCGATCAGTCATGGCACTGCTCAGCAGAGGGCACGCGAGCCGGTCAGTGGGATCGCCCGTTGCCTAGTCAGATCCTCCCGCGGGAGGTCGTTCTTGCCTGGGCGGCGGAGCGCCTCCATCCCGCGGGCTCCGCTCTTCGGTTGAGACACGACTCGCGCGCCATGGCGAGCGTAACGCGTGAACGCGACCGGCGCCGGAACCGCTCGACGAGCCGCGCGAACGAGCTGCTCGTGGTCAAGCGGCTCGCGGAGGCGGAGTGACCGTGGCCCTACGCGGCAGCAAGCACGGGCCCGAGGTCCGTCGCCTCGACCTGATGCTCCGGCAACGTAATCGGGATCGAGCCTTCTCGCTCGAAGATCCGGCGTGCATTGACGATGGTGATGCCGACCAGCGCTCCCTTGTCGTCGAAGCGAAGGTAGTGCCCCTCCGGAAACGCATCGAAGTCGGAAGCCGGGAGGGGTTCCCCCACCGAGAGGTACAGCACGTCCGCGCCGCGGTCGTACACGACGTCGTCGAACTCGATCCCTGCGATTTGCACGGTCATGGAAACGTCCGGGGAAACTGCTCCGGCCGGCCGCCCTTGCCGGGAAGCTGCCAGGCGACCGAGTGGAAGGCGACGACGTCGTCGGGCGTCTCGTCGCGAAGGCGCTCGAAGAGGCGGCGCTCGGCTGCGCTCTGCGTCTCGACGGGCGACTCAGGGATCATGCGCGCCACTTCAGCCGCATTCTCCCTGGTTGCACACGTTCCTCAAGCGTCGGCGCACGCGTGCCGACATGTCAACCGATGTCCATTCACAATGGCGATGCACCGGACCGTGACCTCCACGATCGAGCGGCTGCCGTCGCGCGGCCGAGACGCGAAGCCAACCTCGTCGCACGATGCCTTGAGCTGGCGGGGGCCACGCGCGTCAACGACCGTGCCTGGGGACTCGTCCGGCTGGCCGCAGATCTCCGCGCTCTCGGCGAGCCTAATCGGGCGCTCTTCGTCCTCGACACGCCTGGTTCCTCGAGCCTGAGGCCGAGGCAATCCGCGCGATCGAGACTGTTGCCATCGCATGTCACTGCGACATGGGCGCGCATCTGACTGCGCTCGGCATCGAACAGCAGTCGAGTCCGCTTCCGCCCGATCTCAAGCGCGCGCGCACAGCGGGGCGACTGTATGCGGAGCTCTTCGATGCGACAGGAGACGAGGACTACTGTAGGCGTCGCGAGTTCTTTTCGATGCTCATCGGCGAGCTTGAAGCTGACGGCACCGCAGTTGAGTTCGCTCAGATCTGAGAGTCAGCCGAGCGTCACGACGTCGAGCCCTTCGCTGCGGGCGACATCGGCGAGCGTCGTATCACCCGTCACGATCCGGTCACCTGGCTCGGCGGTGGCAAGCACGAAGCAGTCGGCGAGCGAGACGCGCTGATCGCGACGGAAGTGGCGCGCCCGGAGCTCGCCAGCGCTCTCCGCGAGCTCCAGAGAAGGTGAGACGACGTCGACAGCTGACGTGCAGAGCTCGTCGACACGAGCCACGACTTCATCGAACGTGCCTCCGTGCCTCCGCATGAGCACGTCGACGACCTCGGCTGCGTTGACCGTCGACATTCGTGCCTGCGCAGCTCGAAGAAGCGTCTCGACCTCGTGTGCCCCAGGCTCGTCTCGGAGCAGCGCGATCGCGGCGCTCGCGTCGAGAACTACGCCCAGCCGAGGCGTTTCCACTTCTCGTCCTCGATCTCGACATCCTCGTCGCGCGCAGCGCGGACCGCAGCGACGCTGGAGATGTCCGTCCCGAGATGGCTGAGTGACCCTCGAAGCGCAGCTATCGGGTCGTCGGGGACCGGGCGGAGGACGATCCGGTCACCCTCGTCCT
>Ga0247727_10007033_pt1 | contig 21719 bp, 16 predicted proteins | sample WisWelCaveWW1625_FD_202498 | JGI IMG/M metagenome (GOLD analysis project Ga0247727, IMG submission 202498) | Biofilm microbial communities from Wishing Well Cave, Virginia, United States - WW16-25 | ecosystem: Environmental > Aquatic > Deep subsurface > Groundwater > Cave microbial mat | place...
CCGTGCACGACCTCGTACTCAAACCGCATCGACCGGTTCCGCACCTCGGCCACTCGCGTCCTCACCCGCAGTAGGTCGTCATAACGCGCCGGCCGCAGGTACCGGCATTGCACCTCCACCACCATGATGTGGCAGTCGTCCTTCGTTTCCATTTCTTTGTACGTAAAGCCGACCTGCCGCAGCAACTCCACCCGCCCCACTTCAAACCACACAAAAAAGTTCGAGTGGTACACCACGCCCAACTGGTCCGTCTCCGCGTACCTTACCCTCACCGATGTCTCGTGGAATTCCTTCATGGGCAAGGAAGTGTAGCAGACGATACTTGCACCCGTCAGCCGCTCGCAGCGGCTCAATCTCGCCGACGGATTACCATGCACAAATCACGAGTTGCTTGTCTCGCTTTTCCTATCTCCCCTTCCACACCGGCTTCCGTTTCTCCAGAAACGCCGCCACACCCTCGCGAAAATCGGCGGTCGCTCGAATCTTCGCATTTTCCGCGATGGCCAGTTCCAGTTCGCGATCCACTTCTGCTTCGGCATACCGCCGGATCAACCGCTTGGTCTCCTGCACGCTCGACGGGCTGTTGGCTATCAACGTTGCCGCCAGCACCCGCGCCGTATCTATCAAACGTTCTTCTGCCACAATCTGTGTTACCAAGCCGATCTCCCTCGCCTCACTTGCGTCCAGGATGCGGCCCGTCAGCAAAAGATCCCTTGCCCGCTTCTCGCCCACCTGCCGGATCAGGAAAACCGAAACGATCGCCGGAATGAATCCGATCCTCACCTCCGTGTACCCAAATCTCGCCTCCGGCACCGCCACCGTAAAATCGCACAGCGTCGCAATCCCGCATCCGCCCGCGATCGCCGGACCATTCACCGCCGCAATCAACGGCTTCGAGTAGCCCCACAACCGCCTAAACATTCGCGCCATCCGCCGCGAGTCCTCCAGGTTTTGCGTGGGGGATTGCCCCGAAATCGTTTTTAATTCGTCCAGATCCATCCCCGAGCAAAACGCTGCACCCTCGCCCGTAATGATGACCACGCGCGCCGGACCCCTTTCCGCTTCCTCCAGCGCCGCCAGCAGCTCCTCAATCATCTCTGTCGAGATCGCGTTTCGCTTCTCCGGCCGTGCCAGCGTAATTGTCGCCACCCCGCCGTCCACATTCATTCTCAGCGTCTGATATGGCATCTGTTTTTCTCTGCGACCCTCTGCGTCACTGCGGTCGACTTTTCTTCAGTGCACCGTGGGCATCTGCCCGGTTTCCGCCCGCCCATAGGTCTCCCGTATGTGGTTGGTCATCAAAAGTGCTGCTCCCAGCGCCTGTGCATGCAATCCAGTACTCACACCTTTCTTTTCCAGTGCCGCCACCACCGTCTCCGTCGCAATATTCCCCACCAAATCATCTCCCGCATACGGGCACCCGCCCAGCCCCGTCAGCGCGCTGTCAAACCGTCGGCACCCCGCCTCATACGCCGCCAGCACTTTCTCCGCCGCTCCCTCCGGTCGGCTATGCAAGTGCACTCCCAGCTCTATCCCTCGCGCCGCATCGCGCACCGCGGGGTACAGCGCCCCAACTTCCTCCGGCTTCGCCGTCCCTACGGTATCCGCCAGCGACACCGTCTTCACGCCGACTTCGCGGAGCCATTCAATCGTCTCCTCGACAATCTCCGGCCCCCACGGCTCTTCGTACGGGTTCCCAAACGCCATCGAGATGTACACGACCAGCCCTCGCCCCGCCGCCTGTGTGTCCCGTTGCAGCTTCTCCACCAACGCGCGCGACTCCGCCCGCGACATGTTCGCGTTCGCCCGCCGGAAATACGCCGAAATCGAGTAGGGATACCCGATTGTCGTTACCCCCCGCGTCGCCAGCGCCCTTTCCAACCCCTTCTCATTCACCACAATCCCGATGATCTCCGGCATCCGGAGCGTCAGCGTCTCGCTGGTGTACTTCTCTGTGTCCTTTGTGCCGGCGCCTGCCGCGACTTGGTTGGGGTGTCTTTCGGGTTGGCCTTTTTCCTTTTCCAACAGTTTGCGAAACTTTTCCATCACCTCTTCGCTGTCGGCCATCTGCTTCACATGCTTCGGCGACACAAAACTCACCGCATCAATGTGCCGGAACCCCGCTTCCACGAGTTTTAGGTGGTACTCCGCCTTCAGCTCTGTGGGGATCACGTGCGGCAGCCCCTGCCACGCATCCCTCGGACACTCAATAATCTTCACTGTCTCCATGCTATGTGACTCTGTGGCATTGGGTTATTTCAGGTCTGTAGCACACCGGTCTTGAATTCACGAATTTCTGGATTCAGCGCCGCCGCTTCCAGCGCCCAAATCAAGGCGTCTCTGGTTTGCGCGGGATCAATGATGGCGTCCACCCACAGCCGCGCCGCCGCGTACCGCGGGTCCGTCTGATGTTCGTATGTCTTCCGCACAGACTCATGCAGTTCTCTCTTCTCCTTCTCGGATAGCTTTTTCCCTTCGCGCTCCATCTGCTTAATCTTAATCTCCACCAGCGTCCCGGCCGCTGAATCTCCACTCATCACCGCATACCGCGCCGTCGGCCACGCAAAAATAAACCGCGGGTCAAATGCCTTTCCGCACATCGCATAGTGGCCCGCTCCAAAACTCCCTCCGCAAATCACCGCAATCTTCGGCACCACACTGTTCGACACCGCATTGACCATCTTTGCTCCCGCCCGGATGATCCCGCTCCACTCCGCCTCTTTCCCCACCATGAACCCATTCACATCGTGTAGAAAGACCAGCGGCACCAAGTTCTGATTGCAATCCATAATGAACCGCGCTGCCTTCTCCGCCGATTCCGTATAAATCACTCCGCCAAACTCCACCCGTTTTTCTCCCGTGTGCGGTGCGTGTGTCTGCACATGTTTCTTCTGGTTAGTGACAATCCCCACCGCCCAGCCCCCGATTCGCGCATACCCGCATAACAGCGTCTTACCGTACTCCGCGCGGTACTCCTCCCACCGACTGGCGTCCACGATTCGCGCAATCACCTCGCGCATGTCGTACTGCTTCAGCGGGTCGGCCGAAAAAACTCCGTAAATATCGTGCCCATCGTAGGCTGGCGGTTCCGGAGCAACACGATCAAACCGGGCCGTCGTCTGATGGCCCATCTTGTCCACGAGCGCCCGCACGCGCGCCAGGCAGCTCTCGTCGTCCTTCTCTCGGAAATCAATCGTTCCGCTAATTTCCGCGTGCATCTTTGCCCCGCCCAGCTCTTCCGCCGATACTTTCTGTCCAATCGCTGCCTGCACCAGTGCCGGCCCCGCTAGGAACAACCCCGACCCATCCGTCATTAAGATGTGGTCGCACATCACCGGCAGGTACGCTCCTCCCGCGACGCACATCCCCATAATCGCCGTAATCTGCGGAATCCCCATGGCACTCATCACTGCGTTGTTCCGGAAAACGCGCCCAAAATCGTCCGTGTCCGGAAATACGTCTTCCTGCAACGGCAGAAAAACTCCCGCCGAGTCCACCAAGTAAATCGTCGGAATCCGGTTTTCGATGGCGATATTCTGCGCGCGGATCACTTTTTTGGCCGTCATCGGGAAAAACGCTCCGGCCTTCACTGTCGCGTCATTCGCAATGAGCATCACCAGCCGCCCGCAGACTCGTGCAAGGCCGGTAAGCGTCCCTGCCGCCGGCGCCCCGCCCCACTCCCCGTACATTTCGTACGCCGCATAGATCCCCAACTCGAAAAGCGGTGTCTGCGGATCAATCAGCCGCTCAATCCTCTCGCGCGCTGTCAACCGGCCCTTCTTGTGCTGCGACTCGATGGCTTTCGCGCCGCCGCCCTGCCGGATCTGTTCCTCTTGGTTTTTGATCTCGGTCAGCAGCTCGACCATTCGTCGGGTGTTCTTCTCGAATTCCGGGGATTTTTCGTGAATCTTCGTTTCCAGGATGGAGTGCGGCAATCGGCGACCTCACGCTGGGGATTCTGCTGCCCTGGGCCCGACAGTATACCTGCTCGCCGTCCCCGCCGCGAGTCTCCTCCTTGACACAGTTTCACTGAACTCTTAGAGTCGCCCCGCCTCTTGGGGGTTTCATCTTGGGATCTGCTCGCCCGCAGCCGGACATCCTATTCACCATTCCCGTCTTTCTTGTGGACGACATCGTCAAGTCCGCCGAATGGTATCGCGAAGTTCTCGGCTTTCAGTTCGACCGCTACTGGGGCGAGCCACCGTGCTTCGTCATGGTCGGCCGTGGTGACGCAGAAATCTTCCTCTCCGGCCCCGAAACTCTCGGCCAGAAAATCATGCGCTCCAACCGCAGTGTGAGCCACGCCTGGGACGCCTACATCCGTGTTCGCGACGCCCGCGCGCTGTGCGAAGAGTTTCGTTCCAAAGGAGCGAAAATTGTTCGCGAACCCGAAGACACCTTGTATCAAATGCGTGAATTCGAAGTCGAAGACATCAATGGCTACGCCCTCTGCTTCGCCCAAAACATCGAAGGTCAGTGACTCGAACCCATTTCAAACCCGGCTGAGCTCACCGCTGCGGCTGCGTCTCCCTTGACTGGGAGCGATTTTCGCTTATACTGTTGTTCAGCACTGCACTTCATCGAGAGGAGAAGGCCGGACTATGAGGGTTACCTGCAATGCGAAGGACCTGCGCATGTGCGCGTCCGCTCTTCTCCGTCGCGCCTAACGAGTCTCCTCACCTGACTCGCTTCTGCTTCTGATCTGAGCTGACCCCTCCGCAGTTTCCTCGCTCTACTTCATTCTCTCTTCGCACCATTGCGTCTGTTCGTGCCTGAGGATTTGTCGTTGGCCCTCAAGCTTGCGGACGATCGAGGAGGCAAACTCAGCACCAGTCGCGAATGATGAGCCGCGAAGAACAAATGAGAAAGCCTGCCAAAAGGAGCCTTTCGTGTTTACATTGGAATTTCTCGGTTGGACCCCATTTTTCGAGCAGCAGCACTCCTCGGCCGACCCTGGCAATCTGATTCCCGCCCGCGTCGCCGAGGAGCAGAAAGGGTTGTACCGCGTCTTCTGTGAAGCTGGCGATCTCCTCGCCGAGCTAGCCGGCAAGCTCCGCCATTCTGCCGGCGGCCGCCAGGAACTCCCTGCGGTTGGCGACTGGGTACTCGTCCGCCCGCGTCCCGCCGAGGCCCGCGCCACAATTCACCAACTCCTCAAGCGTCGCAGCAAGTTCTCGCGCCAGGCGGCAGGCCGCGCCACGTCCGAGCAGGTCATCGCCGCTAACGTGGACACCGCCTTTCTCGTTACCTCACTCAATCGCGACTTCAACTCGCGCCGCATCGAGCGATACGTCGCCGTTACCTGGGAAAGTGGCGCTTGCCCCGTCGTGCTTCTCAACAAGGCCGACCTCTTTGACGACCCTCTCCCTTTCCTTTGGGAAGCCGAAGCGGCCGCCCCTGGCGTGAGCATCCATCTTGTCAGTGCCGCTACTGGCTCCGGCCTCGGCGCCCTCGCTCGCTATCTCTCCCCCGGCCAAACCGTGGTTCTCCTGGGCTCGTCCGGGGTAGGGAAGTCCACCCTCATCAACCGTTTCGCTGGCCGAGAGCTTCTTCGCGTCTCCGAGATCAGCAGCACCAGCAACCGCGGCCGTCACTCCACGACTTCGCGCCAGATGATCCCTCTCGGCGCTGGCGCTTTGCTCATTGACACTCCAGGCCTCCGCGAGCTTCAGCTCTGGGACGCCTCTTCCGGCCTCGGCCAGACCTTCGAAGACATCGCTGCTCACGCGGCTGACTGTCGCTTTCGCGATTGCACCCACCACTCTGAACCCGGCTGCGCCGTACAAGCCGCTGTGGAATCCGGCGATCTCGCTCCCGAGCGTCTTGAAAGTTACCGCAAGCTGGAACGCGAGCTTGCTTTCCAGCACCGTAAACAGGACGCCGCTGCCCGCGCCGAGGAAAATCGGCGCTGGCGCGCCATGCACAAAGCCCAGCGTGAGTTCTACAAACGCCGATAGTGGCGGCTTCACTCCGCCTCCTAGCCGACCATCGACCAGAGACGACGCGTAACGAATTGCGTGTAAGGCATCTCTCACTCACTTTTCCCTCTCCTCTTGCGTCTAATTGTTGGGCGGGGGTGTTTCTTTCCGATATCATAGGGGCGCGTCTTTGGTATCGTCTGGGGTCAGGGGGATGCCGCGTTCCGCGCCGGTTGCAGATGGTGTCGGCCGCGAGTTTTCGCGCTCACCTGCCAGTTCACTGATGGAGATTTTCGGAGGCTTGCCTGTCGCTGGACTTCTCAATTCGCATGACCACAAGGAGACCTTATCTCATGAAGTGTCATTCTCTCGCACTCCTCTCTATTCTTCTGGGTGCTGTTGCTTTGACGAGCGCTCAATCCTCCAAACCCGCTCTCGCGCAGAAGCCCGCCTCCGACGTCCCCAGCATCACTTTCGAGAAATACACTCTCCCCAACGGCCTCGAGGTCATTCTCTCTGAAGACCATCGCCTGCCTCTGGTGGCCGTCAATCTGTGGTATCACGTCGGCCCCGCCAACGAAGACCCCGACCGCACCGGCTTTGCCCACCTCTTCGAGCACATGATGTTCCAGGGCTCCAAGCACGTCCAAGGCGACTCCCATTTCAAGCTCCTCGAGGGTGCCGGCGCTTCGGACATCAACGGCACCACTGGTCCCGACCGCACCAATTACTTCCAGACCCTCCCCTCCAACCAACTCGAGCTGGCCCTCTGGCTCGAATCTGACCGCTTGGGTTATCTCCTCGACACCCTCGACCAGGCCAATCTCTCCAATCAGCAGGACGTTGTCCGCAACGAGCGCCGCCAGGGCGTCGAAAATCAGCCCTACGGCATCGTCGAAGAGGGCGTTTACCACCTTCTGTTTCCCAAAGACCATCCCTACTACGGCTTTGTGATCGGCTCTCACGCCGATATCCAAGCCGCTCGGCTTGACGATGTTCGTAAATTCTTCAGGCTCTACTACGCTCCCAACAACGCCTCTCTCACCATTGTCGGCGATTTCGACAAGGCCAATGCCAAAAAACTCGTCGAAAAGCACTTCGGCACTCTCAAGCGCGGTGACGCTGTCCCTAAGATCACTGCCACCACTCCGCCCATTACCTCAGAGCGCCGCGCTGTCATCGAAGACCGTGTCGAGCTTCCCCGCGTGTATATGGCCTGGATTACTTCCCCCCTCTTCAAGCCCGGCGACGCTGATGCCGACCTTGCCGCTCAGATTCTCGGCGGCGGCAAATCCAGCCGTCTCTACAAGAAGCTCGTGTACGAAATGCAGATCGCTCAGGATGTGCAGGTCCAGCAGAATTCCCAGGCTCTTGGCTCAGTCTTTCAAGTCCAGGTGACCGCTCGTCCCGGTCATTCCGCCGAGGAAATCGAAAAGGTAATCCATCAGGAGCTTGAAAAATTCCGCGCCGATGGTCCTACCCCGCAGGAGCTTGGTCGCGCCCGCAACACCATTGAAACCAGCATTATCCGTGGCCTCGAAACCCTCGGTGGGTTTGGCGGCGTTGCCGATCGCCTGAACCTCTACAACCACTACCTCGGCGACCCGGACTACCTCGACGAAGACATCGCCCGCTATCGCAACGCCACCACCGCCTCCGTTCGCGCCTTCGCTCAAGACCAACTCAAACCCTCTGCCCGCGTTGTCGTCCATGGCGTCTCCGGCACGCAGAAGCTCGCCGCTGAAGTACCCACGCCAAAGTTTGACCCGGCCACCGCCAAGAAGGGCGGGGAAGCCAGCAACGCCGATGAGTCCTGGCGTGCTTCCGCTCCCAAGCCTTCCGCCGCTCGACCGCTCGCTCTTCCCACCCCCAGCTCCTTCCTGCTTCCCAACGGCCTCACCGTCATCTACAACCAGCGGCCCGGTCTGCCTATGGTCTCGGCTCATCTGGTCATTCGCACCGGAAGCGACTCCAATCCTGCCGATCTCCCAGGCCTGGCCAACTACACGGCGGCTATGCTGGACGAAGGCTCTGCTACTCGCAGCTCCCTTCAAATCGCGGATGAAACCGCCCAGCTTGGCGCCACGCTCAACACCGGCTCCAGCATGGACGCCACATTTGTCAGCGTCAGTTCGCTCAAGAAAAACTTCCCCGATTCCTTGAATCTCCTGGCCGACCTGGTCCTCCACCCCTCTTTTCCTCAAGAGGAAATTGACCGCCAGCGCGCCAGCCGTCTCGCCCAGATCATTCAGCGTCGTGAAAACCCTGGCGTTGTTTCCAGCCAGGTCATCGCCGCCTCGCTTTACGGCTCGCAGCATCCTTACGGCTACCCCGAAATCGGAACTGAAGCCGCCGTCAAATCCACCAATCGCGACGCCATGGTCGCCTTCTGGAAACAGAACTTTGTTCCCAATAATTCCGCCCTGGTCGTCGCCGGCAATATCAGCCAAGCGGAGCTGAAGACCCTCGTCGAAAAGGAACTGGGTACTTGGCAAAAGGGAGCTCCGGCCAAGCCCAATCTCGCCTCTCCCGCCACCACCAACGCCAAGCTTGTTCTCGTGGATAAGCCCGGTGCCCAGCAGACCTACATCCGCGTCGGCCGGGTCGGTGTTCCGCGCTCCACCCCCGACTACGCAGCACTCGAAGTTATGAACGCTGTCCTGGGTGGCCTCTTCTCCAGCCGCATCAATCTCAATCTTCGCGAAGAACACGGCTACACCTACGGCGCGGCCTCCTTCTTTGCCTACCGCAAGGGCGCTGGCCCCTTCCAGGTGGTGGCCCCGGTTCGCACCGACGTTACGGGCGCTGCCCTCAGCGAAGTTTTCAAAGAACTGCGCCGCATGGCCGACACTCCCATGACGCCCGACGAGCTGCGCCTGGCCATTGACTCGCAGACTCGCTCCCTCCCCGGCCTCTTCGAAACGAGCGCCTCCGCGGCCGCAAGCTACGCCAACATTTACGTGTACGATCTCGGCCTCGACTACTACTCCAAGCTCCCCGCGCAGCTCAACGCGGTTTCGCCCTCTGCCGCTCAGGCCGTGGCCAGGAAATACTTGGCCCCGGAACAGATGGTTGTCGTTGCCGTCGGCGACCGAGCGAAGATCGAGCCGGATCTCGCCAAACTCAACCTCGCGCCCGTCGAGGTCCGCGACTCCGACGGCAAACTCAAACCCTAGCGTCGCCTCGCGGACTCCTCTGTTCTCGTCCCGGCTGTAGCGGCGGGCTCAGCACGCCATCCTCCTCTTTCAGTGGCACAGGCACTCCTGCCTTTGCAGCCAATTGCGTCGGCTTCCTCCCGCTCGGTCCACTCTCCAGCCATGAATCTGTGTGATCCTTACTTTCCAGGAGCAGCCAACCCACACGCATCGCTTTCGCTCTCGTCGGCAAGTAATCTCGTGGCCGCTCGGGTGCTTTCAACCTGAGCCAAGACTCTCTTCGTCGTAGCAAAGGTAAGGCACATGCTTTAATTGATTACTACCGGCAGGAACTGCTCACGAACACTTCAAATCGCATCACATCGACAAAAAACGATTCACGTTTTACGGGCTACGAATCACAACGCACCCTTTACTCTTTCCTGCTTCCCTTCGCCCTTTCCTGCACAAATTTCACAATCTCTTGCGTGGACGTCCCCGGCAAAAAAATCTCCGCCACTCCAGCCTTCTTCAGAGCCGCAATATCGGCCTCGGGAATAATCCCTCCAACCAGCACTGTGACGTCGCCCATGCCCTTCTGTCGCAGCAGTTCCATCAACTGCGGGCACAGCGTGTTGTGTGCCCCGGAGAGGATCGAGAGCCCGATCACGTCCACGTCCTCTTGCGCTGCTGCCGACGCAATCATCTCCGGCGTCTGCCGCAGGCCGGTGTAGATGACTTCCATGCCCGCGTCGCGCAGCGCCCGCGCGATAATCTTCGCTCCTCGGTCATGACCATCCAGCCCCGGCTTCGCGATCAGCACCCGGATCTTCTTCTCAGGCATTCTCTGTGCCCTCTGTGACTCTGTGCCCTTTGTGTTAGTCATTTACAACCGTTGAAACGGGGTCCATGACAAAGCGCTTCACGCCGTCTTTCAACAGAGCGACATTAAAATTCATCAGCAGACCGAGCCGACACCCGGAGAGTCGCAAGTAGGTCAGAACGATAGCATCGTGGACTGGGGCCAGAGCTTCAACAGACTTGAGCTCAACAACAACCCGCCCTTCCACCAGCAGATCGACCCGGTAACCGCACTCCAGTTTCACATCCTTGTAAATGACGGGCAGGGGTTTCTGTCTTTCGTACTTCAAACCACGCAAGCTTAATTCTCGGGCCAGGCACTCCTCGTAGGCCGATTCGAGCAAACCAGGACCCAGCAATCTGTGGACTTCGATGGCTGCTCCAATGATCTCATGGGTCAGTTCGTTGTCCGTCATACGAACCCAGAGACTATCACAGAGTTCACAGAGAAACAGAGGTCACAGAGAAGCAAGCAAGATCTCACCGCAGAGATGCAGAGGGGCGCTGAGAACGCACAAGAGGACCACCCACTTGTCGCTCGCCACTAGCTACTGTGTTACGTGATGGCCACTTCTTCGTAGGTGCCGAAGACGTCGCGCATTGCGTCACAAATCTCGCCGAGTGTCGCGTACGCCTTCACCGCTTCATAGATGTACGGCATCAAGTTCTCGCTGCCCTCGGCCGCCTTCCGCAGCGCCGCCAGTCGCCGCTTCGCCTCATCACTCGAGCGCTCGGCCCGCAGTTTCTTCAGCCGTTCCGACTGACGCTGCGCCACCGTCTCATCAATCTGCAGGGTCTCGATCGGCTCGCCCTCCACCGAGTACTCATTCACGCCGACAATGATCTTCTCCTTCCGGTCCACCGCCATTTGATACCGGTACGACGCCTCGGCAATCTCCCGCTGTGGGTACCCGCGTTCGATGGCCGCCACCATTCCGCCCAGCGCGTCAATCCGCTCGATGTATTCCCACGCCCCGCGCTCGACCTCATTCGTCAGCGTCTCCACAAAGTACGACCCTCCCAGCGGGTCCACCGTATTCGTCACGCCACTTTCGTGCGCAATGATCTGCTGCGTCCGTAGAGCCAGTGTCGCCGCAAACTCCGTCGGCAGCGCCCACGCCTCGTCCAGCGAGTTCGTGTGCAGCGACTGCGTCCCGCCCAGGACCGCCGCCAGCGCCTGGATCGCCGTCCGCACCACGTTGTTGTACGGCTGTTGCGCCGTCAGCGAACATCCCGCCGTCTGTGAATGGAACCGCAGCGCCCACGTCCGTTGATTCTTCGCGCCGTACCGTTCGGTCATCGTCTTGTACCAGATGCGCCGCGCCGCGCGGTACTTCGCAATCTCCTCAAAGAAGTCGTTGTGCGCATTAAAGAAAAACGACAACTGCGGCACAAACTCATCCACCTTCATCCCGCGCCGCAGCCCCCAGTCCACGTACTCAATCCCGTCGCGCAGCGTAAACGCCAGTTCCTGGATCGCCGTCGACCCTGCCTCGCGGATGTGGTAGCCGGAAATCGAAATCACATTGAATTTCGGCGTGTGCTTCACGCCAAACTCAAACGTATCAATCACCAGCCGCATCGAAGGTTCCGGCGGGTAGATGTACTCCTTCTGCGCGATGTACTCCTTCAGGATGTCGTTCTGAATCGTCCCGGAAATCTTCTTCCAGTCCGCTCCCTGCTTCTCCGCCACCGCCAGGTACATCGCCCAGATCACCGCCGCCGGCGAATTGATAGTCATTGATGTGGTCACATCGCCCAGCGGAATCTGGTCAAACAGTGTCTCCATATCCTCGAGCGAGCTGATGGCCACGCCGCACTTGCCCACCTCGCCTTCCGAAAGTGGATGATCTGAGTCGTACCCCATGAGAGTCGGCAAATCGAATGCCGTCGAAAGCCCCGTCTGTCCATGCGCCAGCAAATAACGGAATCTCTGGTTCGTGTCCTCTGCGGTCCCAAACCCTGCAAACTGCCGCATCGTCCACAGCCGCCCGCGGTACATTGTCGCGTGGATTCCCCGCGTGTACGGCGGCTGCCCGGGGTACCCTAAATCGCGTTCCCGGTCCCAGTCCACCAGGTCTGCCGGGGTGTGCAGTCTCCGAATCGGGTAGCTCGAAACGGTCGTAAACTCCTTCATTCTTTCCGGCGACGGCCCCAGCGTCTTCTCCTCCCACTCCTGCTCGGCTGCAGACGGCACTCGCTTTGTCCGCGCCTCATCCGCCACCGGCATTCCAGCCTTTGTTTTCTCGCTCATTCGATTGGCTCCTGTGCGTCCCGACGCACTTCTGCGTGGCCTTCATGCAGGGTTCTTCTCGATTGTAGGCGAACCCCCTCCTCCCAGCAAGCGACTCCGCGCTGGAGCGCTTGCATCTTGCCGGCCGGGGTGAGGGCAGCGCCCCGCTCTGGCGCCGGGTCGAAGACCCGGCATACTCCGTGTCGCGTCCGGATTTTAGCCGGTCACTCTTCCTCACTGGTCACACAAAAAGGCCCGGCAGTCTCCCGCCGGGCCTCCATTATTGGCAACGGTTTACGTTGAACGGTAGTCGGTAGTCACTCCTAATAACTTGCCCTCGTCCCGAGCAGCTCAGCGTTCACCGACCCGGGTATATTCAGCTCCTTCGCGACTGCTCCCGCTTTGGCGTCGGCCACGCTGATGCGGTTGACTTCGAGCGTGCGTCCCAGCGCGCGCTCATATTCCACCTTTGACTTCGCCAGGTCCACCAGCGCCCTGACCTCAACGCTTTGTGCCGCCGCCAGGTCGCGCTGCGCCTGGATGACGAAGAAGATGGTGGACGCCCCCAGTTGATACTTCTTCTGTTCCGCGTCCAGTGTCTGTTCCTGCAGGATGCGCGCGCTTCGCGCCGAATCCACCCGCGCGATGTTCTGCTCGAGCGCGATTTGCGCATTTCTCACTTCGACCACGATGTTGTTTTCGAGTTGTCTCAATCGCGCCTGAACTTGTCGCTCCTCAAGCTGGGCGCGCGCGTTATCCGCCTGCGCCGGACGGTTGCGGATCGGAATATTCAAACTCAATTGCACCGAGTACGTCGGAAACTGACCACTAAAAATCTGGTCGAGCGCGTCGCCGAGCCCTCCTTGCCGAAATGCGTCCGCCGCACGCGCGGGGCTTGACGTAAACAAGCCTGGCTGAATCACCCCGCTCGAGTTGACAATCGGGCTGCCCTGGTTGGCGACGAATTGCCCCGGGATGATCGCGCCCTGCACCACTCGGTCGCCGAACAACCCCGTCCATCCATACTGCCCGAATAGGCTGAGCGTTGGCAGCAGCGCGTTCTTCGTAGCTCGCACATCAATGTTCTTGTTTTGTAGTTCCAGTTGGATTTGCTTCACGTCGGGCCGCTTCGAGTACGCCTCCTTTACCGCATCTTGCACCTCTACCACGTCCGCTTTCGGAGGCTCCGTGACCGCTGTTGTGGGGATGATCTCAACGTTCGCCACCGCCAGAGCCAATGGGTCCTTCGTGATGGCGTTTCTCAGTGACGTCTGCTGTTGCAGCGCCAGCGTCTGCGCCACGATCAACTCCTGCCGCGCGCGGGCCACTTCCGCCTCGGCGCGCACCACCTCGATCGGCGCCAGCGTCCCAATCTCTACCTGCCGCTTATTGTCGTTATAGAGCTTCTGCGCCAGCTCCACCGACCGCTGCTTTACCTTCACGTCCTCGCGGGCAAACACCAGTTCGTAATACGAGTTTTGTACGGTTGTAGTTGTGGTGATCACCTGCAGCGTAAACGCCCAATCGGCAATCTTCTTGCTGTTTTTTGCAATCCGGATGAACCGCGTATTCGGCAGCAGCCCGAACCCGTTCAGCAATTGCTGCGTCACTGAGACAAACAGCGTGGATTGGACTGATGGGTTGAAGTTCGACACCGTCGAGTTGTTCTTCGACCGCGAATTGTTCTGCGTCACCGCAAACCCTGTCCCCGTGTGAAACCCTTGCGAGTACGAAATGTTCATTTGTGTATTGTGGTTCGTCAGCGCGCCCACTCCGCCGGCTCCGGTCGTCAGCGGGTTATTCACTGGGATGTTCCGGTGATCGAGGCTGCCCGTAATCGAAAACGCAGGGTCGAAGTTCTGCGAGGGGATTGCTCCCAGCGCTGAGGCCGTCCCGGTCCCTGCCAGGCCGCGACCTGCCCCTCCGCCTTTAGTTCTCAGAATGTCCGTCGCCGCGATCCACGGGTTGTAGCGCTCCACCGCAATATCCATATTGTTCTCGAGCGCCAGCGCAATCGCGTCTTCCAGGCTTAGGCTCATCTTGCCGTCCTGGATCAATTGTTCCACGCGCGGCGAGTTCTCCAGCGTCGGCTGTGCCACGCCCGTCGGGTAGTACGGCGAGAAGAAATTGCGGAGCTGCGACGGCCCCTTTGAATAGTCGCGGCCCCCCGCCTGCGAGACCGGCTCAAACAGTCCCACCTTCGACGACGATTGGCTCTGCGCTTGCTCCTGTCCAGAGGCAGGAGCAACCGGTCCGAGCACAAGCAGCAACCCCAAAACCAGTGCTGTAATCGAGCGAAGAATTCGTGCTGTCATATCGTTCTCTCTCCCGGCAGATGAGTTTGCGTACAGAAGTTCCCTTCACACTCCCAAGTTGTTGAAACGTGCGCGACACCTGTTTTGTTTCAGGGAATTTCGCCCGGCCCGACCGGCACACCCTTTGTTCCCGGGCCCTGGCCTGTTAGACGTGGGTGGGCCCCAATTGTCGCCCGGTCACTCTATCAACCCCGCCCTTCCTTGACAACGCAGCCACCCGTCGGTACGCTCCGCCTTGCCATGCAACCCGAGGAGGTCTTCCGCCTGCTAGAATCGGTCGGCGCCATACGGCACGGCCATTTCGAGCTCTCCTCCGGCCTGCACAGTCCCACCTACGTTCAGTGCGCCCTCATCCTCCAGCATCCCCTCCATGCCGAGCAGCTTGGCCGCGCGCTGGCCGCTGAGTTTCACGACCTGCAGATCAACTGCGTCGTCTCCCCGGCTCTGGGCGGGCTGATTATCGGCCACGAAGTCGCCCGTGCACTGCCCCCTGGTGCCAACGGGTCGCAGGCTCGTGCCATCTTTGTTGAACGTGACTCCAGCGGCCACCTTGCTTTTCGCCGCGGCTTCCACCTTGAACCCGGCGAAAGCGTTCTCGTGGTCGAAGATGTTTGGACCACCGGTGGCTCCACCTACGAAACCATCCGCGTGGTCGAAGAAGAAGGCGGACGCGTCATCGCCGCTGGTGCTTTGATTGACCGCAGCAATGGCCGCCTCGAGCTCCCCATTCGCACCGAAGCCCTGATCGAGCTCAAAATCGATAGCTTTTCCGCTTCCGACTGCCCCCTCTGCCGCACCGGCTCGCCCGCTGTTCGTCCGGGAAGCCGCCTCCTCCGCACCGCCCATTGATTTATTTTCAAACGCTTTGAGTCCATGATTCTGAGGTTATCCAACCAAGTTGGCGGAAGGTTCTCAGATTTTCCCTCACTGGCTCTTTTTCCCTACGCCCGCCACTTTACACCTGCCGCCTGCCACCCCTTCACTCCCTCTGTGCTAATCTACTTGCCTGCTGGGAATTTGCTGCTCTTCACTGACGACTGATAGCTGATAACTGAATACTGACAACTTTCTTCCTGTGCGCACCATCAAACTCACTCTTTCCTACGACGGCACCGACTTCCACGGTTGGCAGATTCAGCCCGGCCAGCCCACGATTCAGGGCACTCTTGCCGATGTCCTCCGCAAACTCACCGGTGAATCTCCCACCCTCCATGCTGCAGGCCGCACTGACTCCGGCGTCCACGCTCTCGGCCAGGTCGCCCACTTCAGAACGCACTCTGTGCTCTCCGCTGCCCAGTTCCAGCGCGCCTGCAACGCGCTTCTTCCTTCTTCGATCCGCGTCGTTGACTCCCTCGAGCTCGGCCCCGACTTCCACTCCCGCTGGAACGCCTTGGCCAAGACTTACCACTACCGTATTTTCCGCGGGCGGATCGTTCCACCCTTTCTGCATCGCTACGTCCTCCACTATCCCTTTCCTCTCGACCTCGATTCCATGTCCCGCGCCGCCCGTCTCTTCGAAGGCGAGCACGACTTCACCTCTTTTGCTGCCTCCTCCGGCTCCGAGGACGACGACCGCGAGCGCACCTCCACTCGCCTCATTCTCTCCTCCCAACTCCTCTCCTACGCCGCTGAACCTCTTCCTGGTTTTGCGCCACCACAAGTCACCTGTCATCCCGAGCCTGCCGTTGCGGGCGAGGGATCTGCTTTTCACGCTGTTCCTCCCGCTCTTGGCGGACCCTCTCCCATCCTCGACGCCGAACTTCTCATTTACGCCGTCCGCGGCCGCTCCTTCCTCCGTTACATGGTCCGCAAACTGGTCGGCACTCTCCTCGACGTCGGCCGCGGCCGCCTCACCCCCGACGACATCCCCGCCCTCTTCGAAGCCCGTGACCGCTCCCGCTCCGGCCCCACCGTCCCTCCCCACGGCCTCTTCCTCGTCTCCGTCGAGTACTCCGAACCCTGGCGCCTCTGAAAGCTGTTTTCTAATTTCCAGTTTCTAGTTTCGAATTTCCGTCGTTCCTCACCGCCCGCGTGTTGGGTTTTGAGGTAGAATACCTTTGACTGCTCTTTACGGAGGCCTTCGCCGCATGTCCGAGCCTGCTGCTCCTGTCCCAACCGCCGAGGAGTCGCCCCCGTCCGCTCCCAAAATCAAAACGCGTAAGCCCAAGCAGCGCGCCTGCGATGAGAAGGACGCCAAAGGCAAGCTTTGTAACGGCCACCTGAAACGCTGGTACGACTACCCGAAGGAGATCGAGGCCCTCATCGGCCCGAAGGCGGAGATCTATCGCTGCGAGTTCTGCAAAACGCTCTATAAGCCCGATCTTTCCGAAATGCCGCACAGCTTCACCCTGCGCTTCTAGGTAGGACAGCCTTCAGCCTGTCCACACTAAATTGGCATGACGATCGATCAACTCATCTTCGACTGGAACGCCGTCGGCGGCTTCGATCTCTTCCGCGGCCGTACGGTCATGCTCGACGACGAAACCCTTCGCGACGGCCTCCAGAATCCCTCTGTTCACGACCCCACCATCGAAGAGAAAATTGAAATCCTTCATCTGATGGAAGCACTCGGCATCGACTCGGTGAACATCGGCCTCCCCGGCGCCGGCCCTCGCGCCCTCGCCGACACCGAGGCCCTCGCGCGCGAAATTGCCCGAAGCAAACTGAAGATCCGTCCGAATTGTGCCGCCCGCACTCACGAAAACGACATCCGTCCCATCGCCGAAGTTTCCCAGCGTGTTGGAATCCCCATTGAAGCCGCCACGTTTCTCGGCTCCAGCCCCATTCGCCGCCTCGTCGAAGATTGGACTGTGGATCATCTCCAGCGCACCACCGAAAAAGCCGTCAGCTTTGCCGTCTCCGAAGGCTTGCCGGTGATGTACGTCACGGAAGACACCATCCGCACCGATGCCGACACCATCCAGAAGCTCTATGCCACCGCCATTCGCTTTGGTGCTCGCGCCATTGTTCTTTGCGATACCGTCGGCCACGCCACCCCGATGGGCGCCTACAGCCTGGTCAAATTCGCCCGCGAAAACATTATCAAGCCCAGCGGCGAGAAGATCCGCGTTGACTGGCACGGCCATTGCGACCGCGGCCTGGCCATCGCCAATTCACTTGCCGCCATCGCCGCAGGTGCCGACCAGGTTCACGCCGCCGCTAATTCTCTCGGCGAGCGCGTCGGCAATACGCCCATGGAGTTGATGCTCGTCAACCTCCGACTCCTCGGCGTCATCGACCGCGACCTTTCCCGCCTCAAGGACTATTGCGAGACCGTCGCCCGCGCCACCCACACTTCCATTCCTCCCAACTATCCCGTCATCGGCCGCGACGCCTTCCGCACCGCCACCGGCGTTCACGCCGCCGCCATCATCAAGGCCTACAAGAAACAAGACCGAAACCTCGCCAACTCCGTCTACAGCGGCGTCCCCTCGCATCTCTTCGGCCTTGAACAGATCATCGAGGTCGGCCCCATGAGCGGCAAATCCAACGTCATCTACTGGCTCGAATCCCGCGACATCCCGGTCACCGACGAGCTTGTCAACCGCATCTACGACGCCGCAAAACAATCCACCCGCGTCCTCACCGAATCCGAAATCCTCTCCCTCTGCCGTCTTCCTTCTGGTCGCTGACTCCTCCTTCCAAGTTTTAACATTCCTCTTCCACCCGCTGTGTTCCACTTGACGCACTTTCTTAGTTCATGCAGACTGGCGCGCCAGCGCGCTCAATGCCCGTGAAACTTTTCTCGCTCTGCTGTATTCTCTTCCTCGTGGCCACTGCTCCCGCTCAAACCGTCCCATCCTCTCCCGGCGCCGTTCTCGCCTCCGACCCGCGCGTCCTGCGTGCCATGAACTGGCTCACGACCAACGTCCTTTGGATCAACGAGGAACAGATTCGCATCACTCAGATTTCCGCCCCTCCGTTCAAGGAAACCACCCGCGCAAACTACCTCAAGCGTTTGCTGTCCTCTTCCGGCCTTCGCGTCTCTACCGATTCCGTTGGCAACATCATCGGCGTGCGTCCCAGCCTCGTTTCGTCCGACGTAGTTCTGGTCGTCGCTCATCTCGACACCGTTTTTCCGGCCGGGACTGACGTTCGCGTTCGCCGCACGGGCACTCGTCTCATCGCTCCCGGCATTACGGATAATGGTGCGGGACTTGCTGCTCTGGTGGCCCTCGCCCGCGCCATGCAGGACGCTCGTATCAAAACTCGCCAGACCATTCTTTTCGTCGCCGACGTTGGCGAGGAAGGCGAAGGCAATCTTCGCGGCATGCGCAAGCTCGTCGAGACCTATCGCCAGCGTCTCCGAGCCGTCATCGCCATCGATGGTGCCGGAACGGACTTTGTCACCAACGCTGCCCTTGCTTCCCGCCGCTTCGAAGTCAGCTTTACCGGCCCGGGTGGTCATTCCTGGACTGATTTCGGCATGCCCAACCCCATCAATGCCGCCGGACGCGCTATTGCCCGCTTCATCACTCTGCGCGTTCCGGACGATCCCCGAACCGTTTTCAATGTCGGTGAAATCTCCGGCGGAACTTCGGTCAATTCCATCCCTTATCGCGCCACCTTCAAAGTGGACATGCGCTCCGAGCAGGAGTCGGAAATTGACAAGATCGAAGCCGCCCTTCGCGCTTCCGTCCAGTCCGCTCTTGACGAGGAAAATGCTGCCTCTCGCCGCAACGGCATGAACGCGAAGCTCGAGGTCAAAATTCAATCCATCGGTGTCCGCCCAGGCGGCGAGCTGCCCGACAATTCGCCGCTTCTCGCCATAGTTCGCGAAGTCGACCGCGTTCTCGGGAACCGTTCCCGCCTCGAGCGTTCTTCCACTGACGCCAACATCCCTCTCTCCCTCGGCATCCCGGCCATCGCGATTGGCGCCGGTGGCCGCAGCGGCGGAGCTCATTCTCTCGACGAATGGTACGACCCCACCGGCCGCGAGCTTGGTCTCCACCGCGCACTTCTCATCCTCCTCGGCGCCGCCGGCTTGGAGCCCTCCCCGTGAATCACGATTCGCGGACGGATTTTGGCAATGCGTTTCCCCCTCACGCTGTCATTCTGAGCGAAGCGAAGAATCCCGCTTCCGCTTCCACTCCAAGCGTAGCAAGGAATCTGCTATTCCTTCTCTGGCTCGCATCCATCCTTTGTGCGACCGCATTCCTCTCACGTCACCAGATATCTGCCCAATCCAGCCCTCCCACCCTCATCCTCACCAACGGCGTCGTCTACACCTCCGACCCCGCCAACCCTCGCACCGAAGCTGTCGCCATCACCGGGGAACTGATCTCTGCCGTCGGAACCTCCGACGACATCCGTACCCTCGCCGGCCCGCAAACGCAAGTCATCGACCTTCAAGGCACCTTCCTCCTGCCCGGCTTCAACGACGCCCACATTCATCTTGCTGGCGGCGGACAAGCGAAGCTCGCCATTGATTTTGAAGGTGCGAAGACTCTGGTCGAATTTCAGAAGCGCATTCGCGCCCGCCTGAAGGACACCAAGCCCGGCGATTGGCTCACCGGACGCGGCTGGGATCACACCTTGTGGCCTTCCAGGAGATTCCCCAACCGCCAGAATCTCGACGCGGTCTCCACCGACCGCCCCATGCTCTTCACCCGCGTGGATGGGCATGTCGCTGTCGCCAACTCTCTGGCCCTCCAGCTCGCGGCCATCAAGGACGACACGCCGGACCCGCCCGGCGGCTCGATCGAGCGTGACAATAGCGGCGTGGCCACTGGCCTTTTGAAGGAGTCTGCCACTGCCCTCGTCGCGCGCAAAGTTCCACCGCTTACTCCCGAGCAGCGTCGCCAGGGCATCGAGCTGGCTCTCGCCGATGCCGCCCGCTTCGGTCTCACCTCCATTCAGGACAATTCTTCCTGGCAGGATTTCTGGGTGTACGACCAAATCAAGAAAGATGGCAAGCTTACCGTGCGCATCACTGAGTGGCTCCCGTTCACTGCTCCGGTCCATCAGCTTGAAGATATGCGACGACGCGGCGGCGCCACCGACCCCTGGCTTCGCACGGGCGCTCTCAAAGGCGTGGCCGACGGAACTCTCGGTTCCCGCACCGCCGCTATGCTCGCTCCCTTTTCAGACGATCCTTCAACCACAGGCATCTTTCGCATTGAGCCTGCGCGATTGAAGCAACTCGTCATTGAGCGCGACAAAGCCGGCTTCCAAATTGCCATTCACGCCATCGGTGATGCCGCCAATCGCGCCGCTCTCGACGCCGTTGCTGCCGCCCAAGCTGCCAATGGCAAGCGCGACTCGCGTCACAAAATCGAGCACGCCCAGGTGGTCGCTCCTGAAGATTTTCCGCGCTTTGCCGAGCTGGGCGTCATCGCCTCGATGCAACCCGTCCACGAATCCTCGGACATGCGCTGGGCCGAGCAGCGCCTCGGCCCCGAGCGCTCGAAGGGTGCCTACGCTTGGCGCACGTTTCTTAATCACAAAGTCCGCCTCGCTTTCGGCACCGATTTCGCCGTCGAGCCGATGAACCCCATGCGCGGCCTCTACGCCTGCGTCACCCGCGAGCTCCCCGAAGGCGGCCCCATTGGCGGCTGGCAGCCGCAGGAGAAAATCTCCATTGATGAATGCCTGTACGGCTACACCGCAGGCTCCGCCTACGCCGAGTTTATGGAAGGGAAGAAAGGTCAGATCATTCCCGGACAGTTCGCTGACCTGGTTGTGCTTTCCGCTGACGTCACCAAAGTCCTGCCACTTCAAATCCTCTCCACCGAAGTTCTCCGAACCATCGTCGCTGGCCGCACCATCTACACCAAACCCTGACCCTCCTCCGCACTGTCATTCTGTGCGAAGCGAAGAATCCCTCCGCCTCCGTCCTTCCGAGCGCAGCGAGGAAACCGCTTTGGTGCCTACATCTTGGGCACCCGCCTTTCCTACACACACTTATGCCCGAGGCTAATTTCGATTTTCCATTTTCTATTTTCCTAGCGGCTCAGGCGGGACCGCCCCACGGTACAGCGTTACCTCTGCACTTCAATACTCGTGATCTCTCCGTCGTACCCTTGCCCCTGCGCCAGCTTGTACGACACCTTAGCCGTCAGTCCCTTGAGTTGCACACACGGGTTAAACTTCGGTGGTGGCTGCCAGCTCGTCGTCAGGTATTCCAACTTGAAGTAGTTTGTCGCGTGCAGCTTCATCGTAATACCGTGCATCGTCAGCGTCAGGTACATCTCCGCCGGCTGTTCGCACAGCACATCGGCAATCTTCCCGAACATCCCATAACTTACTCCGGTCCCGC
>Ga0247727_10007034_pt1 | contig 21714 bp, 20 predicted proteins | sample WisWelCaveWW1625_FD_202498 | JGI IMG/M metagenome (GOLD analysis project Ga0247727, IMG submission 202498) | Biofilm microbial communities from Wishing Well Cave, Virginia, United States - WW16-25 | ecosystem: Environmental > Aquatic > Deep subsurface > Groundwater > Cave microbial mat | place...
GCTGTCAAAATATCATCCGCTGTGGGTCAACCTGCACTTCAATCATCCCAAAGAAATTACGCCGGAGATTGCGCACGCCTGCGATAAACTTTCGCGCGCCGGCGTGCCGCTGGGCAATCAAAGCGTGCTGCTTGCCGGCGTTAATGATTGCGTGCATTTGCAGCGCACGTTGGTGCAAGAGTTGGTGAAGATTCGCATCCGGCCTTATTATCTCTATCAATGCGATCTCGTCGAAGGCTCCGGCCATTTGCGCACGCCGGTGAGCAAAGGCATCGAGATCATCGAAGGTTTGCGCGGCCACACCTCGGGTTACGCCGTGCCGACTTACGTGGTCGATGCGCCCGGCGGCGGCGGCAAAATTCCGGTGATGCCGAACTATTTGCTCAGTATGTCGGATCACAAAGTAATTTTGCGGAATTTCGAAGGCTTCATCACCACCTATGAAGAGCCGGCGGATTACAAATCGCACGATCCGGCGACGTGTTCATATTGCCAGGCCAAACGTTCGGAGCCGGGCCAAACCGGCCTCACCGGCCTTTTGGATGGTGAGCGTTTGTTCATTGAGCCAAAAGGATTTGACGAGACGCATGCGCGCGGCGGCGCTAAGCATCGCCTGCGCAGCGAAGACACCCATAAGTGGCAACCCTTCGGCATCGGCAGTGAAACCAGCCCCATCATTCAAGTCGGTAAACCCATCGCCACCGCAAATCACGAATTGTTGTAAAGTTTTTGTTACACTTTTTCGACGGAAATGAATGCCCGCAAGCTAAAAAAGCTTGCGGGCATTTTTTTTTGAAATTTTTCAAAATCTTTTTTCCGCAATTTCCGCAAACTGCAAGTACCCTGTATTTAGATGTTGTTAGAACTCGACATGGCTTAACGCGGGTTTTAGCGTTAACCGAAATTTTTGACGCATTCGAGCGGTAAAGCTTGGCATTGAAACTCACCTTTGATCTGACCGCCGCCCAGCACACCTGCCGATATTGGCTTATGTGGCAAGTGCATTTTTTTACACCGTAATGAAATTTTGATGGCGCAAATCGCAGGAGAAATCTCAGCAACACGGTTAAGTTTTATTCAAATATATTTCAGCATCAACAATCTGACTTCCATGACGGAATTAAGGAGGCAGAAGGACATGCTTCGATTTAATGGATTAAATCAATTAGCGGTCGCGCATCCGTTCACGACCGGTCGCCGCCAAGCTGGAGACAGCGCACAAAAATTTTTCGCCGGGTGTTTTGCCGGCGTGAGTTTTCGGAGCCGGCTGTTCATCGGCATCATGACGTTGATGGTCACCTATAGCGCGATCGTGATGTCGGTGGGTTTGCTCTTGATGCAGCCAAGTTTGCTGCGACAAGCGCTTGCGAGTGGACGTATACGAAGCGCCCAGGTGGTTCGCCATCTTTCATCCTTATTGGCTTCTCATCAACCCGCCTCTACCATTGATCAAAATCAACTCAACCGCGCTTTGGAGGATTGGCTGCAGCTTTATGAAATTCGGCATTGTATCATTTATTCTGCCGACCTCAAACCGATTCTCGAGAAGGGCGTGATCGATTTTGCTGGTGACGCCGAGCTGCAGCACCGCATGGCCGATCTGCCCGCGCGCACTCAAGAAATCGACCACGTTATTCGTCGTGATGGGGTGCAGCAAACTTTTGTGACGATCCGCCCGGTTTTTGCCGTGGCGCAGGTTGAAGATACGCACGTGGCGCAAGCCCAGGTTTTGACGACGCAACCCGCCTCCGTGGTTGGATTTTTGCGCGCGGATTATGATCTCACTTTTGTGCGCGAGCAGCGCATGAAATTTTATCAGCTCAATCTCGTGATCATGGCGCTCTTTCTCGGCGCGGGTTTGGCGCTGGCGTTGGTTTGGAGCCGCAGCCTGGGGCGTCCGTTGCGCCAGCTCATCACCGGCGCGCAGCGCATCGGCAACGGCGATCTCGATCATCGCATCGATCTGCAAGGGCACAATGAACTCGTGCTCTTGGGCAAGTCGTTCAATCGCATGGCGGCGCATTTGCAACAACGCGAGCAGCAGCTCCAGCGTTCGGAAGCGCTGTATCGCCATCTCATTCAAGATGCGCATGACGGCATCTTCGTCGTCGATCGCGATTTGAAGTTTATCGAAGTGAACGAAAAATTTTGCGAGATGATCGGCAGCCGCCGCGAGGAATTGCTGCAATCCAATCTCGATGAAGTGCTCGCCAAAACCAGCGGCGCCGAGGAATATCTCAGTGATATTCTCAGCCGCCGGCCATTTCGCGGCGAGCTGGCGATTCAACCGCGGGCGGAATTGGCGCTCGTTTCTTCTTTATATAAAGGAAAGCTTTCGGCATTTATCGATACGCCGGTTGAAACTGCGAACGAACCCTGGGGCGTGATCAACGGCATGCCGGTGAATAAAATCGATCAGCACTGGACGCCGCCGAACATGAATGAGGCGGCCTTGCGCAATTTGTTGTTTGCGCGCACCATCGATCTCAATGCCGCGCCGATTAATGACGAGCTGTACATGGGCATTGCGCGCGATGTCACCGAGAAAAAACATTATGAAGTCGAGCTGCACCGCGCCGCCGAGCTGCGCGAGCTGTTGCTGCGCACGCTGAATGACGGCATTGCCGTTTTGGACCGCACCGGCTTTCTCCTCATTAGCAACCGCGCCGTGGAAGAAATTTTTGAAATGTCGCAAACCGAGCTGCTGCAACAACGATTTCTCGAGTTTAAAAAAACCTGGCAAATACGGACGTTGGCCGACGAAGCTTTGCCGCTGCACCGGAATCCCCTTTACCTCGCGCTGCACGAGCAAAAACGCAGCAGCGATTGCCGCCTGAAAATTTGCCGCGCCGAAAAAGAAAAATATCTTTCCGTGAACGCCGCGCCGCTGTATGACGAGCGCGAGCAGTTGATCGGCGCCATCATCGCGTTGCGCGACATTACCACGGCGGTGCAAAGCGAGCGCAGCCGCGAAATTCTGCAACAGCAAATGCAGCAAACCGCCAAACTCGCTTCGCTCGGCGAATTGGCCGCGGGCGTCGCGCATGAGATCAACAATCCGATGACCGGCGTCATCAATTACGCGCAAATTTTATATGATCGTTCGCCGGCGAATCAAATCGACAAGTCGCTCTTGCAGGGCATCTTGAAAGAAAGCGATCGGATCACCAAGATCGTCCACAACCTGCTGACGTTTGCCCGCCAACAACCGCTAGAACAGAGCTGGGCCAGTCTCGCCGATATTATGGAAGCCTCGCTCCATTTGGTGCGGCATCGGCTACGCAAAGACGACATCACGTTGAGTTGCGAGCTTCCCAAGGATTTGCCGCCACTGCAATGCCGCAGCCAGCAAATTCAACAAGTGTTCATCAATTTGCTGAGCAACGCGCAACATGCGCTCAATGAGAAATATTCCGGACCGCACGAGAATAAACGGTTAAAGATCACGGCGCAATCATGCGAGCGTCAAGGCGGCGAGTTTGTGCGCATCGAATTTCATGACACCGGCGCCGGCATTGCGCCGGAAAACCTTGCAAAAATCTTCGATCCGTTTTTTACCACGAAAAGTCAAGTGCAAGGCACGGGGCTTGGCCTCAGCATCAGTTACGGCATCATCAAAGAACATCACGGTGAAATTTGGGCCGAAAGCCAGGCCGGTGTGCGCACCACTTTTATTATTGAATTGCCGACGGTAAGTAAAGAGAAAACCGCGCATGGCCAGGCGTAAACCACAAAGAAAAAAAACGACGCCTGCCGACGTGCGGTTTCACGGCCTGCTCGAATCTGCGCCGGATGCGATCGTGATTTTCAATCGCGCCGGCGGCGTCGAATTAATGAATACGCAAACCGAAAGATTGTTCGGTTACTCGCGCGAAGAACTGCTCGGCAAAAAGGTCGAGACGCTGCTGCCGGTGCGTTATCGCCGCGCGCATGTGCGGCATCGCCAAAAATACTACGCTAATCCGCATTTGCGCCCCATCGGCTTCGGCCTCGAATTGGCGGGCCGGCGCAAAGACGGCAGCGAGTTTCCCGTGGAGATCAATCTCAGCCCGATGGAAACCGCGGAGGGCATTTTTGTCACGAGCATCATTCGCGACATGACGGAACGCCAGCAGGCCGAAGAGCAAATTCGTCTTTTAAATGAAGAGCTCGAGCGCCGCGTGCAGCGCCGCACCGCGCAGCTTGAAGCCGCCAACAAAGAACTGGAAGCGTTCAGCTATTCCGTGTCGCACGATCTTTCGGCGCCGCTGCGCAGCATCGACGGGTTCAGCCAAATTTTGCTCGAAGATTACGCCGAGCAACTTGATGTGAAAGGCCGCGAGTATCTCCACCGCGTGCGCGCCGCCAGCCAGCGCATGGCGCAGCTGATCAACGACATGCTGAATCTCTCGCGCATGGCCCGCGCGGAAATGCGCCGCGAAACGGTTGATCTCAGCGCCCTGGCGCGCCTCGTCGCCGCCGAGCTGCAACAAACCGCCGCGGCGCGTCACGTCGAGCTCGTGATTGCGGATGGCCTTTTAGCGCAAGGCGATGCCAGATTATTGCAGGTTGTCCTCGAAAACTTAATCGGCAACGCGTGGAAATTTACCAGCAAGCATCCCGGCGCACGCATTGAATTTGGCGCGATTCATCCGAATGGCAACGGGAATGAAAAAATCGTTTATTTTGTGCGCGACAACGGCGCCGGTTTCGATATGGCGTTTGCCAATAAATTATTCGGCGTTTTTCAGCGCCTGCATGATGCGAGCGAGTTTGAAGGCAATGGCGTCGGCCTGGCCAGCGTGCAACGCATCATCGATCGCCACGGCGGGCGCGTGTGGGCGGAAGGCGAAGTCGAGCGCGGCGCGACATTTTATTTTACGTTGTAGCGTCCCGTAGCACAGACCGCTGGTCGGTCATTTGAGTTTGATAACTTTTGTGGCCCGGGTGTACCAATCATGCGCAACAAAACCATCCTTCTCGTTGAAGACAATCGCGACGACGTCGCGCTCATGAAACGCGCGCTCGCCCGCAACAATTTTACCAGCGAGGTGATCGTGGCCTATGACGGCGCCGAAGCCCTGGATTATCTTTTTGCCAAAGGCGCCTATGCCGGACGGGACACGAACCTCGTGCCGCAAGTGGTTCTGTTGGATTTGAAATTGCCCAAACTAAATGGTTGGGAAGTTTTATCGCGTTTGCGGCGGGATGAAAGAACGAAACTGCTGCCGGTGGTTATTCTCAGCATGTCGAATGAAGAGCAAGACCTGCGGCGCTGCTATCGTTTGGGCGCGAACAGCTACATTCGCAAGCCGGTTGATTTTATCCGGTTCAACGACGTCATTCGGCAATTGGGGCGCTATTGGCTTTTCTTGAATGAAACACCGGCGGGGTAGTCGTAAAATAAATTTTTGTAAAAAATGAGATTTCGCAAGAATTATTCACTATTGCTGTTGTCTATTTAAGAAAGACCAGACGACATTCTCTTGGTCTGGTGATAGTTAAATTTAAGACGTGGCGTTGGGAATGTGTACCAAAATTAAGGATTGATTTATGTGTATACCACTTCGGGTGTTGTTAGTGGAAGATTCGCCAGACGATGCGCAGTTGCTGCTGCATGAGCTGCGTCGTTGCGATTATGAGCCGGTTTTTGAGCGCGTTGAAACGCTGGAAGCGATGCAAACGGCGCTTGCGGAAAAGACCTGGGATGTTATCATTGCGGATTACACGTTACCGCGATTTAGCGCGCTGCACGCATTAACGTTGTGCAAAGCGCGCCACCTCGATGCGCCCTTTCTCATTGTTTCCGGCGCGGTGGGCGAAGAGAATGCCGTCGCGGCGATGAAAGCGGGGGCGCATGATTTTCTTCCCAAAGCGAATCTGACGCGGTTGGGCGTGGCGATTGCACGTGAAATGCAAGATGCGGAAGTGCGGCGGGCATACAAGCATGCGGAAGCCGCGCTGCAAAAGGCCAATGAAGAGCTGGAAGCGAAAGTGGCCGAACGCACGCAGGCTTTGGTGCGCACCAATCTTCAGCTTCGCAAAGCCGTGCATAAATTGAAGCGCTTGTCGCGCGAAGATGCGCTCACCGGCTTGCTGAATCGCCGCATGATTTTGGAGCGCGCCAACGCCGAATGGGCGCGCTGGCGGCGCTATGTTTCACCGTTCTCGATTTTGATCATCGATGTGGACAATTTCAAATCCATCAATGATCAGCATGGTCATTTGATCGGCGATCAAGTGCTGCGCCTGATTGCGCGCACCATGCCGCGCTCGATTCGCGCCGTCGATATGACGGGCCGTTACGGTGGCGAGGAGTTTGTCGTGGTGATGCCAGAGACTTCCGCCGAAGGCGCGCTGGCGGCGAGCCAAAACATCATGCAGAATATTCGCCAATCGCGTTTGCGCACCGATGACGTCAATGTGCAATTCACCGTGAGCCTCGGCATTGCGACGGTGAGCTATGACGATCAAAATCTCGATAGCGTGCTGCAGCGCGCCGATGTGGCGCTCTATGCCGCGAAACGGCAAGGGAAAGATCGCGCCGTGGTGAGCGCCAGCGGCTTGCCGCAATTGGTGGTGGCGAGCGTGCCGCAAACGCCCAGCGTGGGCGATGGCTCGATCAAAACGGTTTATCCGAACAACCTGCAGAAAACACGCTTGCGGCAGATGATGGCGGGGTGTTTTTCATTCTTTGGAAGATGAAGAATGAGGCGAGTCAAGACATAATCGTCAAAAGCTCTAAAATTATTGTGCAAAAATTTCCCCGCGAATAATAAAACTAATCAGCGGGTTGCGCCTGTCAGGATCCTTCAATCCGTGAGGGAAATTAAAATCGTTGGCTGCTCGAAAAATTTTAGTTTCTCGAGTAGTTTTTATCCAAGACTCAACTTCTTGTTTGTTCGATTTCAGAATATCTGGCTCAAGAGGTAGTTCGGTCATTTTGCTTCTAATTTGCTCAACCGGAATGCTTACATCACGAATCTCTTGAACGTTTCCATTATCGAATATTAGTTCAAAGATTGAAGGACTGCTTTGATGAACAAACTTTCGCTCTTTTCCAGATAAACAAATCTTTCAAAAATGTCAAGCCCGATTTTACCGCCGGGACGCCGCGCGATTAACTAACGCCGCGTTGTTGGCGACAGTGCCCGCGGCCGCCTCATGCCGGTGCAACGATTGCACGTCGAGCAATAAGACGATGCCGCCGATAATCGCGCCGATAATCGTTATCGCCAACCGCCAGAGCACGACGTAAATAATCAGCAGCGATTCCGGCATCAGCTTTTCCATCAACCAAACGGCCGAAAGCTCGGCGACACCGGAAGCGCCGGGAGTGGGCGCAAAATAGATGAGCAGAAGCTGAACGATTTGCAGGCCGATAAAAATTCCAAACGGAACGTTTTGTCCTAAAGCGCGCGCGATGGCATAGCCGATCACATATTTATTGAAAAATAAAACTAAGGTGGCGATGACCGTGGCGACGAGTCCCCACTTGTTCTGCCGCAGAATGCTGCGGAAGCCGGCGCCGAAGCGTTGCGTTTCGGCGCTAAGTTTTTTCAGCAAACGTTCACGGAACGCAAGAAATTTCGTGTGGCGCATGGGAAAAAAACTCAAAAACTTTTCGATCAGGCACAAGCCAATATGTGGAAAGAGCAAAACTAAAAGCACAAGCCCTGCCACGCCGCCGACGACGGCAAAGCCGGTTTGCAAAATTGACGAAAAGTTTTCACCGAATAAGTCCGGCGGCAACAGCCAAACCGCCGCAACGCTGGAAATGAGAAAGAAGATCAACGTCGCCGCGAAGTTCACCAGCGAAATGAGTGCGCCATCGGCAACCGTCGCGCCGCAGCGCCAGAGAATGTAGAGCTGCGCCGGCCCGCCGCCGGTTTGAAACGGCGTCGCCGCGCCCATGAAAATGTTCGCCCAATTCGAGCGCATGCAATTCCACAATGAAACGAACGGAAGAACTTTGCCGTCAAAAAAGAGCCGGTAACGCAGCCCGCCCAAGAAATAATCCAGCGCCATTAAAGGAATGAGCAGAAAAATAAAACGCCATTCCAGCCGGCTCAAAAAATCTTCCAGGCCCACCGGCCTTTTCCACCACATGCTCAAAAACGTGCCGATGACGGAAAAGAAGATGAAACCTTGAACGCCGCGAATGAGAACTTTTGGGGAAGGGAGCAGAGATTTTTCAGCAGAGCGATTCGCCATCGGTATTTTCCAAAATTGATTTGCCCGCCCATTTGAGAATCGTGTTGAACACGTCCGCCGTCCGTGCCGGGCGAGTTTCCCATCCGGTTTGATTATAGATAAACGGCACCATGATATGCTCGCGATGCAGCGAGCCGTGTGAGCTGTGATGCTCCGGCCATTCGTACGCTTCGCGCAGGTCGTAGCCTTTTTTTGAGGCCACCACGAAGTCGCCGGTGCGCGAGCAGGAGAAGAGTTGATCGATCTGCACGAGCGCGTCCGGATAGTCTGAACCGAATGTCGCGGCCAATGCTTGTTGCCGATTTAACGGCGTTTCGAGTTTGCCCAATCCAAACGGATCGCCGGATTTTGGCAAATAACACAAACCTTCGGGCCGGCGCACAATAGAAGCTTGGCCGCGCGCCGAGCCGATTTCGTATGAATTTTTGTCGCTGCGCCAGGTGATGAAATCCACCTCCTCGCGCGCCAACAGCTCATTCCAAACCGCACCGAGCGTCTGTTTAATCTCATCGCCCTGCAAGTGCATGCCGCCATGGCCGTTGAGGCAATAGACGTGTCCGGCAGCGTTCCCCGAAATCATCACTGCCGCCGCAGGATTGGTTTTCCAAATGAGGGGATAGAACATCGTCTTGAAACCGCGATTCTGCAGGAAAAGGGCAAGATCCAGATGCGTGTGCGTCGCCGTCAAGCCGTGATCGGAAATGATGATCAGCAACGTTTCCTCCCATCGCCCCAAACGTTTAAGTTTCTCGACGGCTTGCCCAATACTAAAATCAACATAGCGATACGCCGCCAGTGTATTGCCGTGCCGCGGATGGTGCAGATGCGAGTTGGAATCGACGCCGGGGAAAACGGTGAAAATAAAATCGGGGTTTTGGTCGAGTGCGAGCATGAGCTGCTGATGCGCCGCGGCGTCAACCGGCTTCCATTTATGGGTGAGATGCGCGCGCAGGTACAAAAGAGGTTTGACTTTCGCCGCTAAATCGCGCGCCCGCGGCACGCCGCGATTGATGATGGAGAAAATATTGAACGAACGCGGAAAGATCTCGAACAAGGTCGGACGATGTTTTGGCAAATCGTCGTTGAACCACAGCGCTTCGATGCCGTTGTAACTGCGAAACCGAGTTTTACTCCATTTCGTGCGATGATACTCGGCCTTATCCAACCAACGAATACCGGGAATGTTGACCGTGCCGGGAAAACAACCGGTCAAAAAGGGCAAATACGCCGGCCCCGTCGTCGAAGGAAAACACGACGAGGCCGTCCGAAACGTGCCAGGGATAAGGATTTCTTTTTTTATATGGGGAAGATCACCGGATTCTAACAACTCGTGCATCACATCGGGACGCGCGCCATCCACAAGATAAATAATCGCGAGAGGGTTTTTCAAAACGCTGCCTTATATTGACCAAAGCTGAACTTGTCGTCATTACGGCGTTCATTGAGAAACGCCGATCGTACGTTGGAAAGGTAATTTAAAACCATTCGCAATAAACGGGAAAAAATGCAAGATGTCAAGTAAAATTTAGGCAGAAAATTTCTGCAATTTTTACGCATGTTCGGTATTTATGTTGCGAGTTTTTGCTTAGTTAAAGATCGAGCCGGGGTAACGTTCAAAGCTTGTGGTCTGCGAACATTCCTGAGTGCGGCTGTGATTTTCCTTCCGCTATTGTGATAAACAATAGTGACATTTGTCGAATTGATGGGACAAGACGGTTTATTAAAACCACCTCAAACCACCTTACACGACATTGGCAGTGAAATCGGATTTCCGTCGTTTGGAAAAGCCTTGCAACGATGACGGCAATCTTGTTCCTTAATTTTGCATATACAAAATCGGGGTTGTTTCGTTTTACGGTTCGATCTTTAACCGGCACGAACTTTTTAAAAATGTATTTTCGATCAACTTCTCGCCGTGCGGACAGGCACGGAAAGATTAACTCTGCCACAAACAAGGACGTGCAACAGTAGGAGGCCTGATTATGAGCTGGTTCAAACGCGTTCTGGAAGATTATTTTGAACAAGATACCAACGACAAGAAAGACGATCCGGATATCTATGATCAAAATAATGAAGCCAACGAGCCGGAGAATCCGATTTGGAACGGCAGTGATATCCATAGCAATCCGTATGGCCCGGATCCCAATTTGCCGGATCCCAATGAAGTGAATTCCGACTAATAACGTTGCGATATGGAACCACAACCACGAACCCCGGTTTTGCTTTGAACGGAAAATGGCTCAAGGCAAAATCGGGGTTATTGTTTTCAGGCGCGGATTTATTTGCGCCGATTCTGCTGCCGAGGGCATCGCGCAAAATTATCTTTTCTTCAACCCCACGTCAAAAACTCTGCACGTTGTCTGGGATGTAGGTATAATAATTTCGTTTAGCACTCAACGAGTGAGGACAAGTTTTTTGGCAGGGAAGCCTCAATTATCAAACTCATTTGAGGCGAGGTTTAAAATGGCTTTATTCAAAAGAATTTTCGGCGAGTATTTTGACGAGCGCTCCCGCGAAATTAGCCAAAATGGCTGCGGGGATAGCGATATTTATGATGAACGGAACGAAGTGACGGATCCGCGCAATCCGATTTGGGAGGGCTGCGAGGTCCATATCAGCCCTTACGGCGCTGATCCGACTTTGCCCGATCCGAACGAGCTGAATCAGGATTAAGCGGGGTTGCCCGCGCGCTTTTTTGCTGCAACCGTTGTTGGCGATGAAAAAGATCGTTTTGATAGCCGGCCCATTCGCTGCCGCGTCCGAGCTCCTCCCGCAACCGTACGTTTCGTAAAGCGCGTTCTACCCACTCCAAGGCCTTGGCCCAAGCACTCTCACGGTGCTCACAATATTTTGCCAGCTCGATGTACGGCATGGGGTGAAACGGGAGTCGCTCAATCGTTTCCTGCCAAATACGATTGGCGTCGGCGTAGCGGCGTTGACTTTTATAACATAAACCGAGCGCGAGATAATCTTCGAGACGCGGCTTAGGCTGGGCTTGTTGCAGCAACTGCTCAAAGAGTTTAACGCTCGCCGAAAAATCTCCGAGCTGACGGTATAAAACCGCGACGCGCCGCAGCTCATGAGGCGAGATCGAGTTGTCGCCATCGCGTTGCCACGGATGTTGCACGAGCTGTGCGATCCGCACCATAAGCGCCGCCATACTTACGATATCTTGACGGTTGTGGGAGAAGACTTCCGGGAGTTGCGAGGCTTCACCATAGCGCAAAAAATCAAAATAGATTTGCGGAATCAGCGCGCCGGGAATATCGTAGCGACGCCGCAATTGCAAAACGCTATTCTCCAAGCCGCCGAGCGAACAATCGCCGTATCGTTCTTTCCACAAGCGGCGCGCCGCATGCAACACATCAAAATGCGGCAAGCGCTCAAAATCAATGCGGAGGCGATTGAGCACCGTGCGCGTGCGTAGCAAAGGAATGTCAAAACTTTTTCCATTGAACGTCACCAACCCGCGGCTTTGCGCGACGAGGGCTTGTAGTTGTCTCAACATCGCCGCTTCTTCATAAGGCCCGCGCAGGAAATATTGCCGCACGACAAACGCCTCGTCGTCGAAGCGCCCCACCCCAACTAAAAAAGCTACAGTTCCCGTGCCGCCGGCGAGGCCCGTCGTCTCGGTATCTAAAAAGAGCGCGCGTGAGAGATCAAGCTCCACCAGGCTCGCGTCCTTGCCCGCGATAGCTAATGCCGCCGCCGCAATTTCTTGAATGCTGCGCAGGCGGATATTGCCATGCATATCGTGCAGCGGGAAACGCCGCTCGACCACGAAACAACCATCCTGCTCCGTTCCGCCGAGCAAATCCTCCAGCGCCGAATTTTTTCGCTGCGGTGCAGGCGCGGCAACTTTCGGCTGCACGCGTTCAAGCTCGCGGAGTTTTTCTTTGAGGGTCATATAAAAATATATTTTTAAAAAAACTTGAAAAGTGTTTCGCGATTTCGTATCTTGCGATTACAAGATAACTACAACTTTTTAAAAAGGTGTACCATGCCGGAAGTTCATGATGAAGTCCAAGTCTTTGAAGCGCCGCAATTGCCCATTCCCCAAATTATAGATGACCCGTGGCTGCGCGATGAACAAGCATTTTTTTATAAACTTCCTGAGCTTCTGAAAACGCTGCGCGGGAAATGGGTCGCTATTCATAATGGTGATGTTGTCGAAATTGGCGACAGCGTGCGCAGTGTGTTGCTGCGGGTTCGCGAACGATTTCCTAAAACGGAAGTCTACATACAACTTGTTGACGAAAAATTACCGGTAGTGAAAACGCGATCGCCACGAAATGGCTTAAGGTAAGCGCCTTGATCACATACAATTATAACAGCCAAATCAAACCGCCGGGGCCTATGGTTAATGTTATTATCCGAAGCCCTGAGGAAAATGAACTTTTTATGGCCAGTCCGGCCCTCGTCGATATCGGTGCTGGTTACTCTGTCATTACGCCGGTAATCTTCGAAACGTTGATGCCATTTCGTGTTGACAAAGTTTATGTTGAAAGTTATGAAGGTAAATTGGAATTTCTGCGCGGGCCGCAATCGCAAGTCGTATTTTAACTCCCGCCGCGCTTCAACTGCGCTTTATAAATCTCCCGCAATCGCAAAAAAGTTTTCTCATACTCGCCGTTGCGAAAATCCGCGAAGCTCCACGGATACGCCGTGAAATGCCCCTTTTCATAGTACAGCGTCAAGTCCGCCCAGATTCCATCAGCGAGATAAATTTTTTGTCCGTTATATTTCGCCGAGGCCAACACCAATTTGTCCGGGTCGAGATAGCCGGGATCGAGGTTCACCTGGCGCTGGCCGTTGAGGCTCAATTCATTTTCGAGAGCATTCGTCGTCAATTTAATCCGCGCCAGATCGCCGGGTGAAATGAGTCGTTCGAATCCATAGAATAGCCGTTTGATCGGTGCGCCCATTTCCGGAACATAATAATCGGTCAGTTCAAACGGAAAAAGCGGGCTGGTCAAATCAAGCGGCCCGAATTGCTGAATCAGTTTGTCGCGCGCGGCGTTGAGAAGATTCGCGTCGGAATAGAGCGCGGCGATGATGAGCTTGACGGGCAGAGGTGATTTGGGTAAGGCCATGTGAAAACACAAATTTAAAATTTACAATTGAAAATTCAAGGCGTGACAGGCGGGGCCGCCTGTGCTACGAGATTCTCGCGCAGCGCGGACAGCGCTTGTTCGACATATTCCGGTGCGATGCCGAACGCTTGTTGAATCGTTTCATGATACTTGTCTTTAATCGAAACGTTCCGCTTGCCCTCCAAAGTCGTCAGGCGCATGAAATCTTTGCGAATGTAAATCAACTCTTCGTTGGTGGCGCGCGTGAGGCAAAGCCCGTGCATGCTGTTGCGGTGAAACGAAGCTTGCCAATGCTGCAGAAACGCTTCCGGCGGCGTGGCGCGATCGACGAAACGATAACGCCATTTCATTTCCTGCCGATTGAAAGTGAACACCTCATATGTTTCGTGCGCCGGATTGAAGCGCAATTCAACGCCGGTCAATTCCGTGTGATAAAGCCGCGGCTGGTACGGATCGAGCGCCATCGGCTGGCGCAACAGATAGCCGGGATCGACTAAATACTTCACGCCGGCCAACCAAACGATCATGGCGCAATGAATATTTCTTCCCGCTTTCATATCGCCCATGACGAGGTAACCGCCGAAGCCGTGATGCAGCAAAATCGTTTGCAACAAAAAAGTAAGCGAGAAACAGGTGCCGCCGAGGTGGAAGCGCAAATGGTCATCAATCACCTCTTCCGGCAGGCGCAAGCGTTGCGCCTCGTTCTCGCCGTGGCGATGGAATTTGATGATCTTGCTCAGATTTTCGTAAGGCAAATTTGCAAAACCAGCAAGAATTTGTTGCAACGATTCGCGATCGGGACGGCGGCGCGGCGCCATGCGATAATGCCGCAAAAAAAGCTGCACGCTTTCGCCGTGTTGATTTGGATCAAAAATGAGCGTCATATCGTCTTCTCGTGTAAGATAGGAATTGCGCGACGCCAAAGCAAGCGCTTTCTCGATAACCCCGATTTTGCAATGGATGACATAAAAGGTTCAACAAAAACGGAGAATCGGAGTTTTGCTTTTATATGCAAAATCAAGGTAAAACTTTTCGTTTGCATCCCATGCCGCCGTTGCCTAAATTATGCAATTAAAAATTCGGACTTCATCCACGAAAGGAAAAGCATGGCGACGGAAAAGCTGATGAAAGCAAAAAATGTTCAGTGGAATATTTCTGATCTTTATACACGTCATGATGATCCGCGTATCGAGACCGATCTCCAGGAGGCGGTGGCGCGGGCGGAAAAATTTGCGGAGAACTATCGCGGCAAAATTTCGCAAGAGGATTTGGCGGCGGAAATTTTGCATGCGGCCATCGTCGACCTGGAGGCCATTTACACGCAAATTTACAAACCGGAAATTTACGCGTTTCTCGCGTTCACCGCGAATACGGCGGACGAAGCCTATAAAACACTTTATGCCCGCTGCCAGGACGTGATGGCACGCGTGCAGAATCTCGTGCTGTTTTTTGAATTGGAAGTGCAAAAAATCTCGCCGGAAAAATTTGCCCGGTTGCTGGCAACGGGACGACTCGAGACGTACCGTCACTATCTCGAAGGCGTGCGGTTATACACGCCGCACACGCTTTCCGAAAAAGAAGAGCAGGTGATCAACAAAAAAGACCTCGCCGGAAAAAATGCGTTCGTCAATTTATATACGGAATACACCGCGGCGTTCACCTGGCAACTGGAAGTTGACGGTGAAATACGAACGCTGACCGGCGAGGAAGTCCGCAATCTGTTGCGGCGTCCGGAGCCGGATTTGCGCGAGCGGGCCAAGCGCGCGTATGACGGACGTTACGGCGAAAATGCGATTATTTTCACCAACACGTTCAACGCGACGCTGAAAGACCACGCGGTGGAAATGGAAATGCGCGGCTACCAAAATCCGATTGCGCCCGCGCATCTGCGCAACCGCCTCGCGCCGGAGATCGTCGAGACGATGATGGACGCGACCACGGCGCATAATCATCTCGCGCGGGAATATTACGCCCTGAAAGCCAGGCTGCTGAAGATGCCGAAAGTGCGGGGCTGTGATTTGATTGCGCCGGTGACGGAGAAACGCCAAGTGGTTCCGTTTGCCGAGGGAAAACGACTGATCTTGCAAGCTTTTGAAAACTTCTCGCCGGAGTTCAGCCGGATGGCGCAGCGGATGTTTGAGCAAAAATGGATCGACGCGGAAGTGCGCCAAAACAAACGCGGCGGCGCGTATTGTCACGGCACGCTGCCGCAGCATCATCCGTATATTTTGATGAGCTACAACGACGATATCGACAATGTTTACACGCTCGCGCACGAGCTGGGCCATGCGCTGCACGATTTTTGCGCGGCGCGGAAACAAACGCTGCTCAATTATCACCCACCGCTGGTCGCCGCCGAAACCGCCTCGGTGTTTGCGGAAATGCTGCTGACCCGCAAGCTGCTGCGAGAAGTGAAAGATCGCGAGATGCGGATCGCGATTCTCACCGGCAAGCTGGAAGATTTTTTTGCCACGATTCACACGCAAAATTACTACACCCGCTTTGAGTTGGACGCGCACGTGCAGGGCGCTCAGCAACGGCTGGCGGCTACCGAACTCTGCGAGCTTTGGATGAAACGCCGCCACGAAATGTACGGCCAGGCCGTGGATTTTCTGCCGGAACAGCGATGGTACTGGGCGGCGATCCCGCATTTCATCCACACGCGCTTTTATTGCTACGCGTACACCTTCGGCGCACTGCTCGTATTGGCGTTGTTCAATCGTTATGAAGACGAAGGCAAAAATTTTATTCCGCGCTATGTGGAATTGCTGGAAACCGGCGGCGCCGATTCGCCGGAGAATTTGACGAAGCGCATGGGCTTCGACATTCGCCGCGCCGAGTTTTGGGAAAGCGGATTTCGGGTGATTCAGGAGTTTTTGGAGGATTTGAAGGCGTTGGTGAGGTAGTTTAATTGGTCTGTTCGAGCAGGGCGGTATTAGATTTTAACCACGCTGTTATGTCATCTTTAGTCAAGACCGAATTAGCAGTGTCTATTGTGAACTTATAAAGTTCATCATTGGTGACGCCGAAAATTGCGTAGCCGTTAATTTCCAAAAACCGTAACAGGGCATACAAAGCTACACGTTTATTGCCATCGATGAAACAGTGATTCTTGATGAGCAAGAAGAATAAAATTGCCGCTTTGCTCCACAGGTCGGGATAAAGCTCGGTGTCAAAGACGTTTTGCATTGGCGCTGCGACTGAGGCTTCCAGCTTGCCGCGATCAAGCAATCCGAATGAACCGCCAAAACGCTCGACAGTGTATTCGTGCAGAGCTAAAACTTCGTCAATGGAAAGGTAACGCATGCGCTTTAGGCTAATCGTTCAAAAACATTTTGGTAACGATCGCCGATGCGCTTTGCCCATTCGATTAACTCGGATCCCTCGGCGCGAGCATGCAACGTGATGGCATGGTTGGATTGCTGGATTTCGATTTTGACTTGCGGTCCCAATTCCAACAGCAGGTCTTGAATAACGCGCACGGCGTCATCGCGTTTTAAAACAAGGGTTGCACTCATGTTTGATCCGATGATAAGGTGATGAAACAGGTGGTTTTTTAGCAATCCAGCTTTCGATTTGATAACGAAGATCACGACATTGCATTTGTAATGGTAAGATAACGAAGTTATTTGCCAAAGTCAATTTATGAATCTCTACGCCGCCATTATTTTAACTACACTGGTTGCCAACTATTTGCTCAACCTCCTCGCCGATTACTTGAATCTCAAAGCGCTGCGCGAGCAACTGCCGGAAGAGTTTCGCGAGGTTTATGAAGCCGAGGCCTATCGCCAATCGCAAGCGTACACGCGCGTCAAAACGCGATTCGGGTTTATCGCGTCAACTATCGATCTCGTGTTGTTGCTCGCGTTCTGGTTTGCCGGCGGTTTCAACGGGCTCGATCAACTTTTGCGGGCTTTGCATCTTGGAACCATCGTGACGGGTTTGGCTTATGTCGGAATTTTACTTTTGCTGAATGGCGCCGTTTCTTTGCCGTTCTCACTTTATTCGACCTTTGTGATCGAAGAACGGTTTGGCTTTAACAAAACGACACCGGCCACGTTTGTGGCGGATTTGGTAAAAGGTCTGCTGCTCGCCATCGTTTTAGGCGGGCCGTTATTCGCGACGTTGCTGTGGTTTTTAGAAAAAACCGGAGCGCCGGCGTGGCTTTACTGTTGGGGCGCAACGACGTGGTTTATGCTCTTCGTGCAGTTCATCGCGCCGACGTGGATTATGCCGCTCTTCAACAAATTCACGCCGTTGGATGGCGGCGAATTGAAGGACGCCATTTTAAGCTACGCGAAATCCGTGAACTTCGCGTTGGCCAATATTTTTGTGATGGACGGCTCGAAACGCTCGCGCAAAGCCAATGCGTTTTTTACCGGCTTCGGCAAGAACAAACGCATCGCTTTGTTCGACACGCTGGTGGCGCAGCACACCGTGCCGGAGTTGGTGGCCGTGCTCGCGCATGAGATCGGCCATTACAAGAAAAAGCACATCCTCAAAGGCATGCTGCTCAGTTTTGCCCATATGGGCGTGATGTTTTATTTGCTGTCTTATTTTATCCAACATCACGGTTTATTCGCCGCTTTTTTCATGGAGAATTCGTCGATTTACGCCGGGCTGATTTTCTTCGCGATGCTGTTCACGCCGCTCGATCTCGTGTTGTCGATTCTGGTCAACATTTTTTCGCGCCGCAATGAATATGAAGCCGACCACTTTGCCGCCGAAACGACCGGCCAGCCGGAGAATATGATCACCGCGCTGAAAAAACTTTCGGTGGATACGCTTTCCAATTTAACGCCGCATCCGCTGTTGGTGTTTTTGCATTATTCACACCCGCCGGTGTTGCAACGCATTGCGGCGCTGCGCGGAGGGCAAAAAATTTAAAAGATGAGCTTCATATGCACCCCAATATCGTCATTCTCGCTGGCGGCATTTCTTCGCGCATGAAAAAGGCGCAAGCCGTCTCCGCGCCGCTTGATCCGGTTTTGCGCCATGATGCCGAAGAGAAATCCAAATCCATGATCGGCGTCGGCGGCAACTATCGCCCCTTTTTGGATTATTTGCTTCACAACATTGCTGAATCCGGTTATCGCCATGTCGTCATCGTCATCAGCGAAAGCGATCACTCGATTCGTGATTATTATCGTAACGGCCACGGCGCGGCACAGTTCACCGGCTTGAATATTCAATACGCCGTTCAACCCATTCCCGCCGGCCGGCAAAAACCGCCCGGTACCGCGGACGCTTTGTGGCACGCGCTCAAAGCGACACCGGAATGGCGCGGGCAATCTTTCACGGTTTGCAACAGCGACAATTTATATTCGACGGAGGCGCTGCGCCTGATGCTCGCCGACGCGCACGACAACGCCATGATTGACTATGACCGCGCCGCGCTGCAATTCGCGCCCGCAAGGATTTCGGGTTTCGCCGTGCTCAAAAAAAACGCCGCCGGATTTTTAATGGATATTGTCGAAAAACCCTCTGCTGAAGAAATAGCGCGGGTTGCGGAAGCGAGCGGCCGCGTTGGCGTGAGCATGAACATTTTTCATTTGTCGTACGATCAAATTTTTCCCTGCCTCGAAACCGTGCCGCTGCATCCGACGCGCGCAGAAAAAGAATTGCCCGCCGCCGTGAAAATGCTGGTCGACAAAAATCTGCAGGCCGTCTTCACGATTCCGCGCGCCGAGCACGTGCCGGATTTGACGCTGCAATCCGATATTCCGCTCGTCAAAGAATATTTGCAAAAAGCTTTTCAAAATTTTTAGCCCTGTCGTGGCGCAACATTTATGTTGCGTTTTACTCGCCAACATAAAATTTATGCAGGAATTTGAATTGACCTTAACCACCGTCTTCTTGGTTGGTATCGTTATCATCGCAACCGTTTTAGCTGCGCGCCTGTGGTTTGTTCGCCGCCACAAATCGCAAAAATTAGCCATTTTTAAAAACGAGGTCAGTTGGTTTTATAAATCAATCAAACCGGTCATGATCTTGGCGGTGATGGCTTTTTTATATGGCCTGGTCAATTATCTTTATGTTTTGCAAAGCGGCAGCACTTTTGCGCCGAATTATTTGAACACGCTGTTTACCATTTTTCTCGGCATATATAGCGCTTTTGAAATGTACTGCTGTTGCTTCGTTAGCACAACTCGAGCGAAGCCCTTTTCAGTTTTTATTAATATAGCCTCGCTAGGATTAATTGGTTTGGTTTCTTTCGTTTTATGCAATAATTTTTTCCGCGCCAACCAGTATCCGGCACCGGCAGATTGCGCCAGCATTGATTTGCCTTTCGAGGGCGAATGGGTGGCTATCGGCGCGGGCGCGACCAAACTCACGAATCACCACGACCGTATTCCGAGCCAGAAATACGCCATTGATATCGCCAGGATCGGCGACAACGGCAAACTTTTTATCGGCGAGGGTAAAACCAGCGCCGAGTCAAACACGTTTGGCGCGAGAATTATTTCACCGGTGCATGGCGTCGTTGTCTTTGCCGTTGATGGTTTGGAAGACGATAAAAGCAAAAAGCAGCTTGCCGGAAATCACGTGATTAACCAATTCGGCGATGAGGAATATGTGGCGCTCGCGCATTTTCAAAAAGGCTCCGTGCAAGTGCAAATCGGCGACACCTTGCGCGTCGGCGACGAAATTGCCCGCGCCGGTAATTCCGGCAACAGCGACTTCCCGCATTTGCACATCCATGTACAGAACACGCCCGTTTATGATATCAAAAATACGCTTGCAAAACCGTTCCGCTTTCGGGAAATTAATAGAAAACGCTACTTTTTCTCGACGACGGAACGTCACGCCTTTCTCTTAAGCAATGATCGCGTAAAGAAATAGTTTTGCTCAATCTGAAATTAAGTGAGGTGAATTCATGTCAGAAATCAGCGTCTTCGATTTATTTAAAATCGGCATCGGTCCCTCCAGCTCGCACACGGTCGGCCCGATGAAAGCGGCGCTCCGCTTCGTGGAAACGCTGCAAGCCAACCATCTGCTGCCGCAAACCAAAATTTTGCAAGTCGAGCTGTTCGGCTCGCTCGCACTCACCGGCAAAGGGCACGGCACCGATCGCGCGATTTTGCTCGGCCTTGAAGGCGAGAAGCCCGATCAGATTGATCCCAATCAAATTGAGGCGCGTTTGACAAAAATTAGAAATTCTCATCGCCTCACGCTGCTGGGCTCGCACGAAATTATGTTTGAGGAAAAAAAATATCTCGTTTTCCACTATAACAATTCTTTGCCGCTGCATCCGAACGGCATGCGGTTTATGGCATGGGACGCGGACGAGAAACTTTTGCGCAAAGAAATTTATTACTCCGTCGGCGGCGGTTTCGTGGTCGATGAAAAAGAAGCAACGGCGACGGGGCCATCGGATGAAGAGAAAACAATTCCATTTCCATTCAACAGCGGCGATATTCTTTTGCAACTCGGACGCGAACACGGCTTGGCGATTCACCAGCTCGTTATGGAAAATGAAAAATGCTGGCGCTCCGAAACGGAAATTCGCGAAAAGCTGTTTCGCATTTGGCAGGTGATGCAAGATTGCGTGCAGCGCGGCCTGCGGCAGGAAGGAATTTTGCCGGGCGTATTAAAAGTGAAACGCCGCGCGCCGGAGCTCTATCGCGATCTCACCGTCAATCCGGAAAAAACGTTGCGCGATCCGCTCAGCGTGATGGATTGGGTGAATCTTTACGCGCTCGCAGTGAATGAGGAAAATGCCGCCGGCGGGCGCGTCGTTACCGCGCCCACGAATGGTGCGGCCGGCATCATTCCGGCGGTGCTGCATTATTATCAGCGGCTCTCGGCCAATCCCACGGAAGAGGGCATCATCCGTTTTTTTCTCACCGCCGGCGCGATGGGCAAGCTCTACAAACAAAACGCTTCGATCTCCGGCGCCGAAGTCGGCTGTCAGGGCGAAGTCGGCGTGGCGTGCTCGATGGCCGCAGCAGGACTCACGGCGGCGCTCGGTGGCACCAACGAGCAAATTGAAAATGCCGCGGAAATAGGCATGGAGCACAATCTCGGTTTGACCTGCGATCCGGTCGGCGGCCTCGTGCAAATTCCCTGCATCGAACGCAACGCGATGGGCGCCGTGAAAGCGATCAACGCCTCGCGCATGGCCATGAAAAGCGACGGCACGCACAAAGTCTCGCTCGATCAAGTCATCGCGACGATGCGCCAAACCGGCGCGGATATGAAAACGAAATACAAAGAAACCTCGCAGGGCGGGTTGGCCGTGAATGTCATCGAGTGCTGAGTCGAGCTTCATGTCAGTGACAGCGTTTCTTCTCGTTCTCCTCGCGGCGGTGATTCATGCCGCGTGGAATTTCATCATCAAAAAAGTTGAGGAGCGGCAGATTGTAAGTTGGTGGGCCATTCTCCTCGGCGCGGCGGTGACTCTGCCGTTGCTTTTGCCGAACGCCGA
>Ga0247727_10007035_pt1 | contig 21713 bp, 18 predicted proteins | sample WisWelCaveWW1625_FD_202498 | JGI IMG/M metagenome (GOLD analysis project Ga0247727, IMG submission 202498) | Biofilm microbial communities from Wishing Well Cave, Virginia, United States - WW16-25 | ecosystem: Environmental > Aquatic > Deep subsurface > Groundwater > Cave microbial mat | place...
CGTCATCAATGTGGTCGGAGGCTTCGACGCCTGGCACGCGCAGAATTTCCCTCTCGTCTCCGGCGCTGCTTCCACCTGCGCCACTTCCTGAATGGGATGGAGTGTGCCCGCGTCACGCGCGGTCTTCGGGAGTTCTTCAAGGGTTCCTGGCCACCGCGCGGTTCTCTGCGGGCGCTGGAATCCTGCGGGGCTTTCCGAGCTTCGCGTGCCGCAGATTCACTCGGAATTCTGCGCCTCTAACCCATCGTAGGGGCGCTGCCCCGAATCTTCGGGGCTGCGCCCATTAGACTTTGCGTATTTCGGGGAACTGACTCGAGCTACATCCTGGGTTTTTGTTCCTTCTTCTTCTTGTTCAGCGCTTCCCCGCGCACCAGGTTGGAACACGGCTCACAGATCGTTGCCTGGGATGGCTTCCCGCACAGCATGCACACTTGCTTCTTCTTTTTCTGCATGAATCGCATCCCTCCCGGAACTTCCGTTTCCGCCTTCCATTCCGCCCTGCTGCTTCCGAAATTCTTCTCGTGTTGGAAAAAATCCCAGCCTTCAGTGCGTCAGGACTCCGTGCGCTCTGTGCCTTTGTGACCTTTGTGTTTGAATCTTTGCTTGGACTGCACCTCTGCCTGCTCACAACTGGCAGTTGCGGGATCCCGGGCGGCGCTGGCACCCCGTCATCTGTCTTCTGATTTCTAAATTTTGACTTCTACTTTGCCTTCTCAATCTCATACCGGAAACTGATTGCCGCGGTCTTCTTCAGCATCGCCGCCACTGAACAATACTTGTTTTCGCTCAGTTCGATGGCGTCTCTCACCGCCTTGTCGTCCAGGTCTCCGCGCAGCCGGTACACCAGTTCCAGCCGCGTCCATACGTGCGGAGCTTCTTCGGCCCGCTCTCCGTTCACCTCGATTTCCAGCCCCTCCAGCTTTTGTCTCTTCTTTTTCAGGATCACAACCACGTCGGTGGCCGTGCACGCCCCCAGTCCCAGAAGCAGCAGTTCCATCGGCCCGGGGGCTGTATTCCGCTCCCGGTCGGAATCGATCGCCACGGCATGTCCGGAGGGACCCTGCGCAAGAAACTGCTCCTGTTCCACCCATCGCACAGTTGCCTTGTACATTCTTGTCTCACTTCCGGCTGAGGGCCGGCTTCCCAGGGTTGTGGGATCAATTGACCCGGCGCACGCCCGGTTCCGTTGCGGTTCCCTCGGCGGCTCCGTGGCTCGGTGAGCTCCCCGCTGCCGTTGCACCCTTTTGCACCGCTTCGATAAAGGCCTGCACCAGGCGGGGCTCAAACTGCGTCCCGGCGCAGCGCTCCAGCTCCGTCAGGGCTTCCGCGTTGGACCGCCCGCGCTTGTACGTCCGGTCGGACGTGATGGTGTCAAACGCATCGGCAATCGCCACGATGCGTGCGCCGAGCGGAATCTTGGGGCCTGCCAGCCGGTCCGGGTATCCGCTCCCGTCCCAGTATTCGTGGTGGTGTCTCACGATTTCCTGGATCGTTCTCGCGGCGGAGAAGGGCGCCAGCGGATCCAGCAGCTTCCCGCCCAGGGATGCATGGGTTTTCATCAACTCCCATTCTTCCGCATCCAGCGGTCCCGCTTTGTTCAGCACGCCCTCCTGGATTCCCACTTTCCCCATATCGTGCAGCAGTCCTCCCAGCCGCACGTGTTCCATCTGTTCCTCGCCCAGTCCCAGCGCCTCGGCAAGCTGCACACCCAGCGCCGACACTTTCCTCGAATGCCCCTGCGTGAAATGATCCTTGGCGTCTATCGCCAGCGCCAGCGACGTCAGCGTCTCGATGACCTCCGCGGGCAGTTCGCTCGCTTCGGCGGGCACGGCTTTTTCTCCAGTCGCTGCGCCGCCTTCCCGGCTCTTCATCAGGCTGGCCATGAACTGTTCCAGCCTCCGATAGATTTCTTCAAACGCCTCCGGACCCGTCGAGAAGAGTCTCTTCAGTGCCACTCCCAGGTAGGCTTCCAGGACATCTCGCTTCCACTGCCTACCGTCGGTGCGCTCCGGCCCGCCGGCAGATTCCGGCGCAGACACTGCGTTCCCTCCCTGGTGCTTGGAGATGTACATGGACGAATCCGCCGCCTGGATCAGTTCCTGTGGCGTGGACCCATGCCACGGGAATCCGGCCAGTCCGAAGCTCCCCGTAATGTTCTTCTCATGCAGCACCTGGTCCCCCGCCAGGCAGCTCCTCAGTTTCGAGGCCCTTTGCTGCGCCTGTTCCAGGTTCGTCTCCGGCATCAGCACCACGAACTCATCGCCCCCGTATCTCGCCACCACGTCCGACCGCCGGCAGTTCTGTTCCAGGATTTGCGCCACTCTCTGAAGCACCACGTCCCCTTCCAGGTGTCCGTAAAAATCGTTCACAAACTTGAAACGGTCCAGGTCGATCAGCACCACGGAAAACGCCCGGCCCGCGCGCGTCGCGCGTTTCCATTCCGCAGACAGCGACTCCATGAAGAACCGGTGCGTCTTCAGCCCGGTCAATCCATCGGTAATGGCCTGCTCCTGCGCACGCTGGAACGTCATCGCGTTGTGTAGCGCCCCGGCCACCAAGTCCGCCAGCGTTTCCAGCACTCGCTGTTCTTCCTCGCTGAACTCCGCTGCTTCCGTCATCTCAGCATAGAGCACTCCCAGTAGCTGGTCCGCATAGGTGATCGGAAGCCCGATTCCTGCCCTCGAGTCCTCGTGCAGCAGCTCGCTCCGCCCGGTCTCAGCCGCTCTCAGGTATGCCAACTGCCCGCTGCGCGCCACCCGTCCGAGCATCCCCGCATCCAGTGATAGCCTCTTCGCCCCTGTCTCTCCTCCCGCGCCCTTTCCGTCGGCCGCCTGGAGCACGAGCTCCTTCGTAGCGTAATCCAGCAGCGCAATTCCCAGGTACTTGTAGGTCAGCGTCTCTTCCATTTCCCGCACAATGTTGCCCAGCATTTCGTCCGGGTTTAGCGTGGTGATGGCGTGCCTCGAGACGTTGTTGAACAGCGCCAGCTGCTGGGTTTTCTTGCGCTCCTCGCTGAACAGGCGCGCATTCTCCAGCGCGATCCCCGCCTCCCCGGCCAGCACCCGCAGCAGCTCCAGGTGTCCTTCGTCAAACATATGCTCTTGGCTGCTGTACAGGGCCATCACCCCGATACCGTGGTTATGCCGGACCAGCGGTGCCCCGCAGTAGCTCCCGGCATTCCGTTGCGGCTCGATCCCCATTCGCTTCATCTCCGCGGCAAACCCCTGCCGGATCAGCACAGGTTCCCGGCTTCGCAGGATGTGCTCCGAGAGATGGTTTCCGGCTGCCCTCCGCCGCTTGGGCTTCCGCTCTCCATCCATTGTTTCCAGCTCAAACAGTAACTCGTCGCGTTTTTCGTCATACAGTGCCAGGTAGAAGCTGTGCGCGCTGAACAGTCTTTGCATCTCCTCGTGCAGGCGCGAGAGCAGGGCCTCGCTGTCCAGCGTCGTGCTCAACACCTGCCCGATCTGGCTCACAATCTGAAGCTGTTCCCCGCGCCGCGCGGCTTGCTCAGAGACCGCTCGAAGCTTTTTCTCCAGCTCTGCATTCTCTCCCTGGCTTTGCTTCCTCTGGCGTGCAAGCGCCCAGGCCAACACCCCTGTCGTCGCACCCAGCAGCAGGAGCGCCACCATCCACCACGTTTGTAGTCCCGTATCAGCCACGGCCCGGTTCTGCCCCTCTATCTATTCACTACGGAGTTCCCCGTGGTTTGGAGGCACACGTCCCCCTCTTCCGGACTATAGCCCACGCCGGAAAAATGCGTCAATGAGGTTTCCCTTTTTGCCGCACAATTGTTCAACACTCCACACTCTGCCGCTGTCTCGCTTTTCACGCGCCCATCGGCTACGATAGCTTCATTGCTTTTTATGCACACACCTCATTGGAAATGACCGCCTCCGCCTCCGCCTCCGGACCGCGCGTGCGCTTCGCCCCTTCTCCCACCGGCTATCTCCACGTCGGCGGCGCCCGCACAGCCCTGTTTAACTGGCTCTTCGCTCGTCGCCAGCTCGGCACGTTCATACTTCGTGTCGAAGATACCGACGTCGAGCGCAATCGCCCCGAGCTGGTGGACGGGATTCTCGATTCCCTCCGCTGGCTGGGTCTGGATTGGGATGAAGGTCCCATCCACCAGTCGCAGCGCCTGGCACTCTATCCGGCAGCGGCGGAGCGCATGCTGGCTTCGGGCCACGCCTACCTCTGTTATTGTTCCGCGGAGCGCTATGCCGGCGGCGACACGGCTCCGGACCCCGGAGAGGCCGCTGCGGGGACTCCATCCTCCGCCCAAAAATTGCGCGTCACTCGCTGCCCTTGTCGCGGCTTTTCCGATGCCGATCGCGCCCGCAAGCGCCAGGAGGGTGTTTCCCCCGCGATCCGGTATCGCGTACCTGATTCCGGCAGCACGCGTTTCGACGACGCTGTCTTCGGCGCCCGCGAAGTGGACCACTCCGAGATCGAAGATTTTGTCTTGCTGCGCTCTCCGAAATCCGCAGACGGCGAAAGGCTGCCCACCTATCAGCTCGCCTGTGTCGTGGACGACATCGAAATGCGCATCTCTCACGTCATCCGCGGCGCCGACCATTTGTCCAACACGCCCAAACAGGTCCTCATCTATCAGGCCCTCGGCGCCCCGCCGCCTGTATTTGCCCACGTCCCCCTCATCCTCGGTGCCGATCGCTCGCGCCTTTCCAAGCGCCACGGCGCCACCAGCGTCAGCTCGTATCAGGAGGAAGGCTTCCTCCCTGAAGCGTTTCGCAATTTTCTCGCTTTGCTGGGCTGGTCCGCCGGGGGCGACGTCGAATTCCTCCGCACCCCGGACCTGGTTTCCCGCTTCTCCCTCGAAGGCGTCAGCCGCACCAACGGCGTGTTTGACCGCTCCAAACTCGAATGGTTCAACACCGAGTACCTCCAGAAGTTGCCCATCGAGGAACTCCTTCCCGCCGCCGAGGGCCAGCTCCGCCGCGCGGGGCTCTGGCAGGATTCCTGGGCCTCTGAGGACCGCCCCTGGTTTGCCCGCACCGTGGATTTGCTCCGCCCCCGCACGCGCCTCCTTCCGGACTTTTCCACCTGGGCCCGCGCCTTTTTCACCGACGATTTTTCCTTGGACCCCGCAGCGCAGGAAAAATTCTGGAAGCTCAAGTCCAAGCCTGGTGAGACTCCCCCCGGCCTCCCCCGGCTTCTCTCCGCTCTCGCCGATCAGTACGCCGCGCTCTCAGAGTGGAATCACGATGCTTGTGACCACGTCCTCCGCAGTCTCGCCGCCGCGCAAAACCTCAAAGCAGGGCTCCTCATCAACGCCGTCCGCGTCGCCCTGGTCGGCCAGGCAGTTGCCCCTCCGCTCTTCGACAGTATGGTCGTCCTGGGCCAGGCCCGCGTCGTCCGCCGTCTGCGTGACGCCCTCCCGGTGCTTTCCTCGCTCGCCTGAGCAAGCGCAAAAAAGGGCCCGTCACTTCCCGGGCCCCCTGACAAAATTTCGCGCCAGATTATTTGGATTTGAAAATTTCCTGATTTACGAACCGCGCTTTCGCCCCCGCGGCTGCAACCGTCACCTCTGCGCTCAGCGCCAGCTTCACTGGCGGCAGACAGGTCGAATCGTCGCAGGCCTGATATTTCAGCGTCAGCGGGATTTTCACCGGCCCCAGCGGCGCATCCAACTCCACGCCCATCTTCATCCTCACCAGGATCCGGCCGTCATACACAGCCAGTTTCGTGTCGGAGAACTCGAATTTCTGTTGCTTCGCCTTCGGGTACGTCGTCCCGGTCACGCGCATCCCCGCCGGCGTCCCTGCTTCCAGTGCCGTGGGGATCAGGTACTCCTCGTTGGGCTTGTTCGAATTGATGTGGAACCCTTCCGCAATTTCCGCCACCACCCCCACCTCAAATCCCATCCCTCGCGGCACAATGTCCGCGCTCACATACGCCTTCGGTTTCACCACGCTGTCCGCTTTCGGAGGTTTCTGACCGGGCGCCCCCCCAACGACCGCCAGCGCCGTCACCACCGCCATTCCCGCTCGCCACATCCGCATTTGTCTCCCGCTCATGTTCCCTTCCTGTTTCCTGATTCCTCTTTCCGCTTTCCTTTTACCTCTTTGTTTTTTTCTGATTTCTTCGTTCCGTCTTCTTCCCTTTACCTGTTATCTTAATCCTTCCGTGAGTATCTCCCATTCCCTCTCTCTCCGGCAAGCCATCCTGGCGCCCTGCTGCGCTGGCATTGCCCCGCGATTTGACCTACAATCCCTTCCCGCTATGCCCTTGCTGCTGTACCCTCATCAACTTTTCACCCAGGAGTAATCGCTATGTCCGCTTCCGCACCCAAATCAGCTTTTTCATTTGACCGCCGCGCTGTTGACGCGCTGGTTGCTCGCCATCGCTCCGGCGAGATTTCGCGTCGCGAGTTTTTCCAGAAGCTGGCGTTTCTCACCGGCAGCCTGCTGCTGGCCCAGCAGTTGATGATCGAAGAAGGACTCGCCTTTCCCTGGGAGGCCTACGAATGGCCCCTTCAGCAGGGTCAGGCCCCGCCTCCTCCTTCGCCGAAGGAGTCCATCGCCGCCGGCGAAAAACGCCTCCCAGAATCCGTCCAGGCAGAATGGGTCAAGTACAAATCCGGCGAAATCGAAATGGGCGGCTACCTGGCACGCCCCAAATCCGGCGCGCCCTTTGCCGCCATTCTGGTCATTCATGAGAATCGCGGTCTCACCGAGTTTGTCCTCGACATCGCACAGCGCTGGGCCTCGGAAGGGCTCCTGGCCCTGGCCCCCGATTGCCTCTCACGTCTCGGTGGCACCGCCAAATACGATTCCATGCAAGCCGCGGGAGAAGGCATCCGCCAGCTCCAGCGCCCGGATACTACCGCCGACCTATTGGCTTCCATCGCCTATCTCAAGTCCCGCAGCGATGTCCGCAAGAACAAAATCGGCGTCACCGGCTTCTGCTGGGGCGGCGGCTACACATTTCATCTCGCCACCGAATCCTCCGACCTCGCCTTTGCCATGCCCTTCTACGGCATTTCTCCCGCTCTCGACGCGCTGCCACGCGTTTCCTGCCCGGTCTTCGGCATTTACGCGGAGTCCGACACGCGTATCAACGCCAACCTCGATGAAGTAGAAGCCAAAATGAAGGAACTCGGAAAGAACTACGCCCGCAAAGTTTTTCCCGGCACGCAGCACGCTTTTATGAACTTCACCGCCCCCGGCCGCTACAACCCCGATGCCGCCCGCGCCGCCTGGGCCGACGCCGTCGCCTTCGTCAAAAAATCCACCTCATAACCTGCTTGGCCTTCCCCCTCGGAGGCTGCGTCTGCTTTCTGCTTTCTGCTTTCTGCTTTCTGCCTTCTGATTTCTGATTTCTGAGTTCTGAGTTCAGAGCTGCCCTTCGATCTCCTTCACCAGCTTGTCGTGGTTCACCAGGCCCACAAATTTTTTCACTTCTTTCCCGTCCCGCCCAATGATGACGCTGGTCGGCAATCCGAAGATTTCGAATTGCTCCCCTACCTTTGGACCTCCGATCAGGATCGGATAATTCAATGTGCGCTGCACGCCGTTCACCGGATAGCGCTCTTTCTCCACGAACGGCTCGATGACGCTCCGCCCCTCATCGTCCATCCCTACACCCAGCACCGTAAATCCCCGCTCCGCGTACTTGTCCTGGAACTCGATCATCCACGGCATCTCCTGCCTGCACGGCGTGCACCAGGTGGCCCAGAAGTTCACCAGCACCACCTTCCCGCGGTAGGCGCTCAGGTCCAGCTCCTTCCCTTGCAGGTCGATGATTTGTCCCGCCGCTCCACCGCCGCCTGCCGGTCCTCCGCCGCCCTGCCGGTCCCCCCACACTGTCAGCCCCAGCAGCACGACCACCGTCACCAGCACCAGGAAACTCTTTCTCATCCCCCGTCCTCCTCTCTGCGTGCTTCTCCACGTCCTCTGTGTCTCTGTGATCTCTGTGTCAGTCTCTTCTTTTGTCCGGGTTCTGCATTCTGGTTTCTACTTTCTGATTTCAGGAGCAGTACATGTTCAAAACACGAACAAGTTGAAGAACGACAGCTTCCCCGCCAGCCACGTCAGCCGGTTCATAAACAGCAGACCTCCTACTCCCAGCAGCAGCACGCCGCTGCACACCTCCACCGTGTGCAGGTGCTTCCGAAAATCCTGATAAAACGTGAGAAATCGCCCGATCCCTACCGCCGTCAGCAGGAACGGGATGGCCAGCCCCGCCGAGTACACCGCCAGCAGCGCCACGCCTTTCCCCACTGTCCCCGCGTCCGCCGCCAGCGCCAGCACCCCCGCAAGGATGGGCCCGATGCACGGCGTCCATCCAAATGCGAACGCGAACCCCATCAGGAATCCGCTGAATGTCCCCGGCTGGCCTCCCAGGTTTCGGAAATGAAAATCCCGGTTCATCCATTTGGCGAGGAACGGCCCCAGCAGGAAGATGATGCTCACCGAAAAAAAGTGCAGGGCCCGCGGCGCGCGCCCGAAGACTTCCGGCCGCAGCATGGCCAGCACTCCGGCGCCGACGAATCCCGCCCCCAGGGCCAGCCCTTCCCGGATTCCCACTTCCCCCAGCCAGCCGATCAGGTGCAGCCCGAACAGCACCACCACGGCCCCGGCCACAGGCGCCAGCGCCGCCTTGTTCTCACCCAGGAACTTTCCCACCGCGCTCGCCGACGCTCCCAGCCCGATAAACACCGCGGAGAATCCGGCCACAAACGCCAGCGCTGACGCCAGCAGACCCCCGCGCGGAGCTTCTCCTGCCCGGAGCTGTTCCATCCCGATTCCCGACAGCATCGAGATGTATCCGGGCACCAGCGGCAGCACGCACGGCGAAAGAAAAGACAGCAGCCCCGCCGCCAGCGCCGACAGAATTCCCACCTCATTCATCGAGTTTCCGATCTCCCATCCGGGAGCCAGCCCGCGTCATTCGATGCTGCGCTCATCCCGGTTGCTTCTCTATTCTCCCATATTCAAGCGGATTCCCTGTCCGTCGCTCTCTCCCTCAGACGGTTTTCCACGCCATTTGTCTGCTCGGCCCTCCACGCCGCTGCGCGAAATCTGCCCATATCACGATGGAATTGATTGTTTTTTAAGGCTTTATATCCTCCGCCTTCTGGCTCCTCGATTGCCACTCTCCAGGTCGCAGGGCTATGCAGTCGCTCGCTCAAACCCTGAAGGAGCCCATATGACTCCAAATCAAATCACTGCCCTCCGCATCCTGATGGCCTTCCTCGCTGTCTCGCTCTTTGGCCGGACACCCGCCGCAAACCTCGCCGCTGTTTTCCTCACCCTCGCCACTATCTCTCTCGATGCACTCGACGGCTGGGTGGCGCGTCGCCGCGGTCTGGCCACTCCTCTCGGCGCCCACCTCGACATCTTGGGCGACCGCATCATCGAAAACCTCTTCTTCACCTACTTTGCCGTCGTGGGTCTCATCTCCCTATGGGTTCCGGTTTTCTTCTTTGTTCGCGGCACAGCCACGGATTTCCTCCGCGGCCTCGCGGCCCGCTCCGGCCGCTCCGGTTTTGGCCGGGATTCAATGATGCAATCCCCTTTGGGTCGTGCGTTGGTAACTTCCCGTGCCAGCCGCGCTTCATACGGCGTCCTAAAATGTGCCTGCTTCATCTGGCTGGGCCTCGAGCTTTGGCTCAGCTCCACCTCCGGCTCCCACACCTTGGAGACCCGCTCCATCGTCCTGTTTCTTTCAGCCTCTCCATACGTCGTGGGGTTGACCGTTGTCTTCTGTCTCGTGCGTGGCTTGCCCGTCCTGTGCGAAGGCAGTCGCTACTTGTTGGCGTTTGAGGGCCATGCCCCGTCTGTACCCTCCTCCGTTACGTCTCGCCCCCTGAATCGCGCCGCATAGTCGTGCTCAGTAGATGGAGTTGCCCCTCAGGGGGCCGGAGGAATAAGATGATAACTCTCAAGCATCCAATACTTGGGGACACGATGAGCATCGCGGCTTTTTTCGATCTCGACGGCACCCTGCTTCCCGCGCCTTCACTCGAGCTGCGCTTTCGGACCTTCCTCCGGCAGCAGAATCTCCTCGGCCCGGCTGCTGCCTTGCGGTGGCTGGCTCGCTATCTGGTTACGGCGGGGGTGAATCCGGTCGCTGCTGCTCATGCCGACAAAGCTCACTACTCGGGCGTCCCAGCCTCCGCCCTCGACGAGTTTGCCTCCTCGCTCCTGGTTCATCCTCCCCCGGTCTTTGCGGAGGCTCGCGAGCGCATGGATTGGCATGCCAAACGCGGCCATCGCATTTTTGTCATCTCCGGATCTCTGGACCCTCTCGCTGCCGCGGTCCTGAGCCCGTTGTCCGGACACCTTGCTGCAAACTGCGCCTCGCTCTCCTTCTGCGCCAATCAACTGGAAGTCTGCGCCGGGCGCTTTACAGGCCGCCTTCACAACTCCTCCTTGTGCGGTCCGGGCAAAGTTCGCAAAGTCCTTCGGCTTGCTGCTGCCCTGCGCCTTGATCTCCCCCGCTGCTATGCCTATTCCAATGGCATCACCGATCGCTGGATGTTGAGCGTTGTGGGGCTGCCTCATGCCGTGAATCCGGACCCTGTTCTGCATCTCTACTCCCGGCTCCATGGCTGGCCCATCTTGCGCTGGCGCTCCAGCTCCCCGTCAGCTCTGCCCCCGGGCTTGTCTAGGTTGGACTTGCCGTCCTCTGCCGCCCCGGATTATTCACCACTGGACTCGTCGGCTCCCGAAGAATCCCTTCCCCCCTCTGCCCCCGGTCGCACTCCCGGGACCTGCTGAGGCTGGGCGCCATGCTCACCACCCCGGGTTCTCAGACTGCCCTCGTGTCCCCCAGCGCGCGCGGAGCCTTTCCTATCTCTCTCATTTGGAACTCGCTTGATTTCCTCGACCGCCTTACCCTGGCTTATCTCGCCCTCGTGAACCTGCTTATATTTTCCTTCCCGTCGAATCTCCGGCATCCGGCTCTCTTTTTTTCACTCCATCTCCTCGTCGCCTGTGGTGTTGTTTCCCTCGCTTGGGTCTCCTCCCGAAGTCCTTCACCCCTGCTCCGCTTCGTCCGTCATGCGTCTCCGCTTCTGTTGTTCCTGATTTTCTTCGAAGAGCTCGGTGCTCTCGTTCACCTTCTCCACGCTGGATGGTTCGATTCCGTTCTCATCGCCTTCGACTACACCCTTTTCGGCGTCCACCCCACAGTCTGGCTCCAGCGTTTCTCTTCGCCCATGCTCAACGATTTCCTTCAGTTCGCCTATTTTACCTACTACCTTTATCCGCTCCTTCTGGGCACGGTTCTCTTTACCCGCCAGCGCTTCTCGGAGCTTCGCTTCCTGATGACCGCCTCGGCCCTCGCCTATTACCCCGGTTATCTCATCTCCATTCTCTTCCCCATCGAGGGCCCGTTTCATGCCCTGGCCTCTCTTCACACGGTCCCTCTCCATGGCGGTCCCATTACCTCCTTGATAGATTTCATCGAACACTTCGGACGCGTCCACGGCGCTGCCTTTCCCTCCGCCCACGTGAGCGGCGCGACGGTCTCTCTCCTCTGTGCCTGGTATTTTTTCTCCGCGCCCTCCGCTCCCAAAACAGAAGCCGCAGGGTCTCTTCACCCTGCGGCTCGTTTCTCCGGAGCAACTTCCTCTCCATCTGCTCCTGTTGTTTCGGCTGCTCCGGATGCTAATCCATCTCCGTTCGCTCTTCCCTGGTTTCAAATATCAAATTTGAAATTTCAAATCTCTTGCTCTCTCCAGCACATGCGCGCTACGCGCATTCTCTTCTGGCTCCTTCTCCCTTTCTACTTGGCCATGCTCCTCGCCACCGTATTCGGCCGCTATCACTATTTCGCCGACGTCCTCGCCGGCCTCTTCATCGGTCTTTTAGGTTTTCTCCTCGCCCGCAGGTTTTCTCTGCCACCTCCCCAGAAATGCGCAGGATCCTGATTATTTCTTACCGCCGCTTAGTACAGTTCTTTTCATCATCATTCGTCATTTGAAATTCCTCATCTACAGAGCTCTGCGTAGATAGTTGACGCTCCCGTAGGGGCCATCCCGAAGCTTCGGGATCAGCTGGCCCTCGTAGATTGCGCCAGCCAACTCCGCTCCCCGCACGGCCTGTCAACCCATTTATGCGGTTCCCGTTAACTTCTAATTTCTGATTTCTTATTTCTGATTTTGTCTTTCCCCCTTCGCTCTCCAACCCCTTGAGTTCTCCCTGCTGTTCCAGTGCAGTGCTATCCAGTTTCATCGGCGTCACGCTGATGTACTTCCGCGCATGCGCCCACACGTCAGTCCCCTCCTCGTCCTCCTCAAGCGGCCTCCAGTCCGGCCAGAAGTAGGGTCTGCCGCGCGGCGTGCTCCGCCGTTCAAATATCTCTGTAGTTTTCCGCGTGCTCAGCCGCGTCACCTTCACCCCCCTGGCCTCTCCCGCAGGCGCATTCACATTCAGCAGCAATCCCGCCTTCAGTTTCTCGCTGGACCGCAGCGTTTCCACCAGCTCCTTCACATACGCCGCCACTCTCGCATAGTCCTTCAGGTCGTTGCCCTGCATGGACACCGCGATCGCCGGCACCCCGAAGATTGCCGCCTCCCTTGCCGCACCCACCGTCCCCGAGTAATACACCACAATCCCCAGGTTTTCTCCCCGGTTGATCCCGCTGATCACCACGTCCGGCTTCTTGATCATCAGCGATTCCAGCGCCAGCATTACGCAGGTCGCCGGCGTGGCCTCGATCGCATACCACACGCTGCCGTCTGCCTGGCGCCTCTCGCTGGCCATAATCGGGTTCCCGGCCGTTGTGATGCTGTGTCCTTTGCCGCTCTGGTTGTCCGCCGGCGCAACCACGGTCACATCCGCCGACCCCCGGAACGCCTCGGCCAGCGCCTTCAGCCCCGGCGCGTCAAAGCCGTCGTCGTTTGAAAGCAGCACTGTCAGCTTCCCTGCGGACTGGGGTGCGGCCGGCGTGCTCCCCATCACGCCGCACAGCAGCGCCACGCACAAAATCCACAGCGCGTTTCTTCTGCTCACTCCAGCTTTCATCGGCCTGCTCCTTTGTACTGAAGCCCCTGTCTCTTTCTTTCCAATGCCCGGGCCAGTCCCAGCACTTTCCCCTCTTCCTGCCCGATCAATTGGATTCCCACCGGCAGCCCTGCCGCCGTGAACCCGCACGGCACGCTTACTGCCGCCCAGCCAACCAGGTTGGCCGGGCGGTTCAGCCGGATCAGCGCCCCTCGTACCGCCTCCTCCTGCCCCGCAATGCGCACAGTCTTTTCACCAATGCGCGTCGCCGGGATCGGTGTCGTTGGCGCCGCCATTACCTCCACTTCGTCCGGCAGCTTCCACAGCAGCGCGCTCCTGGCTTCCTCCCGCGCCTCCATCGCCCGCAAAAGTTCCACGGCGCTGACTTTCGTCCCCATTTCCAGCCGCTTCCTCACGTCTTCGCCGTACTCACCGGCGCGCTGCGGATACCATCCCCGTCGCGTGTGGTACTCGGCTGCCTCCGCCAGCGCAATCGTCGTACTGGCTTCGTCCCACTCCGCCATGTGCGGCATTCTGATTTCCACAACACCATCGGTCAGCTCTTCCATATCCCGCACGGCGCCAAGCACCAGTTGCTTCACCTCTTCGTCCAAGCGGTCAAAGAAATAGTCTCGTGGCACCCCCAGCCGGAACTTTCTCGCCGGCCCCGGCTCGCCTGTCTTGGCCATGCGCTCCCAATCCAGTTCGAACTGCGGTAATTCGCCCTTCTCAAGCGCATGGTCGCGCCCCGCGTCGAATTGGATGTAGTGGTGCACGATTCGCGCATCGCGCGCCGTCCGCGCCAGCGGCCCCGCATGGTCCAGGCTCCTGGCCAGCGGCACGGTTCCGTGCACCGGCACGCTCCAGCAGGATGGCTTGAATCCCACAATGCCGCACAGCGCGGCGGGGATGCGGATGCTCCCGCCTGTGTCTGTCCCCAGCGCCGCGCAACACATCCCCGTGGCCACGGCCACTGCCGAGCCGCCGCTCGAGCCCCCGGGAATGCGTTCCTGGTCCCACGGGTTTCGCACCGCGCCGAAATGCGGGTTGTCGCAGGTCACGCCATACGCAAACTCATGTAGGTTCGTTTTGCCCACAATAACGGCCCCGGCGGCCCGCAGACACCTCACCACTTCGGCGTCTGCTTCCGGAACAAACTCGCTCAAGATTTTCGACCCGGCCGTCGTCCGCACGCCCCGCGTAAACATGTTGTCCTTCACCGCAACCGGAATCCCGTGCAGATGGCCTCGCCAGCGCCCCCGCTGGATAGCTTGTTCCGCTTGTTTCGCCTCCGCGCGGGCTTGCTCGCTCATCACCGTGATGAATGCGTTCAATTCCGGGTTTCGCCGCTCAATCTCCTCCAGCGCAGACTCCACTACCTCCACAGGCGACACCTGCTGGTCCCGGATCATCGGCCCCAGCTTTTCGATCGTCAGACTTGCAAGCGTGTCGCTGCTCATTCCTCCGCTCCGGTGTCCGCCTCGCTAGAAAATCTTTTCCTGCCTTCTCAGGTTTCCGAACGTCCCGATATTCGCGATCATCAGCGCCACGCGGAACTGGTTCTCGCTTCGCACCGCCCCCAGTGCCAGCCGCCGGTATTCAAATCCGATTCCGCAGCACGACCCGTTCAGGCTCACCTGCACCACCTGGTTTTGCAGGAATCTCTCCCGCACGTCGTAGCTGAATCCAAACGACCCGTTCAGCCCCTTCCGGTGGATTTCTCCGTACCCCACCAGCGCGCGCACCTGGTGCGATTTCGGCTGCAGCACTTCTCCTCCTCGCGTCGCAAAGTGCGCCAGGGTTACGAACGATTCCCGGTAGGGCCGCAGTTTTACCAGCGTCCCAAAGGTCAGGATTTTCCCCTTCTGCGTGTCGTAGTCGATCCGTACCTGGGCGTCGTACCTTCCCCCCGGCAGCAAGCGCACGTCGTTCACCAGCGGCGAGAAATCCCGCGCTCCGTCGGCAAACGCATACGGCGTCACCGTTTGCAGCGCCTGGAACACATTTCTCTGCCCGGGCGTGAGTGCCCCGCCAAACGTAGGATCGAAATAGTGCTTTTGTGTCATCCGCCAGCTCCCGATTTCCTTTGCCTGTCCCTCGCCGTTCCCTCGCCGGTAGAACCTCTGCGTGAACCCGTACTCCAGCTCGTTCGTATCCGTCAGAGTGTCGTTTTCATCGAACCGCAGGAATCGCCCGAATTCGTTCACTCCGTCCACGAACCGGTACACCACCTGCGGCTCCACTGTGTGCTTCCATTTTCCTCCCGCCGTGTCCCAGATTCGTCCCAGTGCTGGCGGGCGGATGTCCACGTTCACTTCTCCCGTCGTCCGCCGCAGCGAGTCCCCTACCACGGTCCCCGCCATGAGTTGCGACCCGTACCGCGTTGTCCGCAGCGTCGCTGTCGTGTTCACCCCCAGCCACGGGCCCCAGCGCAGCGGCAGCGTCACCCGCGGCGCGAGTTCTGTCCGCTGCACCGCCGCTGGTGTTTCTAGGCCCGGCTCGCTGCGGTGTGCGGCGTCTGCAAGCACGTGGAATCCGAAATAGAGCGGCGCCTTCTCCCAGGGCGCCTGTTCCACGCTCGACACCCGGGCACCGGGCGCCGCTCGCAGCACCACCGCAGTTTCCGGCGCCGCGCTCAGGAAGTTCTTATAGTTGTACGTGGAAAAATTCACGCTGATCCCGTGGAAATTGTTGGTCACAAACGCTGTGCTTCGCACTTCGGGTCGCGCCGCCTCCGCGAACGTCTCGGCAAACGCCAGCCGAAACGTCAGCGACGTCAGCTGGTTGATATCCGCCACCGCTCTCCAGCCGCCCTCCAGGAACGCGTCCAGCTCGAACCGGCTTTCATGCCCGCTTTGCGGCACTCGTCCTCCGCCCGGGCCGGGCAGTCCGCGGTCGTTCACGCCGTAGTACGTCGCGTTCACCCGCACGTTTTCCCATGGCCTCGCCCGCAGGCCCGCCTGGTGCCCGTGCCCCCTCCGGCTCAGATACTCCGCTCCCAGGGTCACATCCATCCATTCGTTGGGCGCCCAGTAGAATGAATCCCCGATCACGAACCCCTTCCTCGATGTGTTTCCGAAGTGCGGCACCAGGAACCCCGTGTGTCTTTGCTTCCTCCCCGCTCCGGTCGTAGCCACCGGCAGGTACAGCACCGGCACGTCCAGCAGCCGGAAGGTTGCATTCTCCAGCCGCACGCTCTTTTCTATCCGGATCGTCGCCCGCGTGGTCTGGAACCGCCAGATTTCTTTGCCCGGCTCGCACACGGTCACCCAGGCATTTCGGATTTCAATTCTCCCGTCCTCCCCGCGTTCGACGCTTTTCGCCTCAAACCAGAACGGGTTCAAGCTCATCAGCACATTCGGGTTCGGCTCCCGTTCCAGCCGGATGGTTCCCTTCACCTTCAGGAAACTCCCTTTCCCGCTTCGCAGGTTGTACCGCGCTTCCTCGGCTTCCAGGTGTTGTGTCCCTCTGTCGAATCGCACGTTTCCCCGGGCCGCCGCATCTCCCGTGTCCGTGTGGTACTCCACGTGGTCCGCCTGCAGCCTCATCCCCTCGTACCGTATATCCACATCTCCTTCCGCATAGAACACTTTCCCCTCTGTGCGTTGCTGCTTGGCCTCCAAATCCACTACTCCCCGCGTCGCTTGCGCTCCCGTTTCACTCACAGGCAGCCGCGTCTGCGCTCCCGCCATTCCCCCCAGCAACATCGCGCTCAGCACCATTCCCGCCGCCTGCGCGCCTGGCCGTCGTACGCACCGTGCTGTTTTCTGCCGTTGCATTTGCTCAGGATCTTCGCCCGGTCGCCGGCGGCGTGTTGTGGAATGGGATCCGCGCCCGTCGTCCAAAAGGAACGTTAGCCTAGCACGCGCTCTTGGCCTCTTCAATTCCTCTCAGCGCCCTCTGCGTCTCGGTCAGCTTTGCGTTGGGACTTTCTTGTTTTGCTTCTCTTCATTCTTCACTCTTCACTGATCACAGCCTCTTGCCTGTTTCGCCACACACCCTTGCGCGTTCCCGGTCGCCAGGCCCTGCCTTTGTTACGATGCTCCGGGGTTCGTTTGCGTAATGTCGCTCTCCCGGGTTCAACCCGCACTCCTCACTTGCCCGCATTGTGGCGCTTCCAATCGCCGTTCGGCTCTGGCCTGTGCGGTTTGCCAGACGCTCTTGCAGGGCGCGGCTGATTCCCTGGCTGCATCCACCGCTCCGCCGTCCATCCCGTTCCGCACTTCCCCGTCTGTCGCATCCGCAAATCAGACTTCTTCCCCTGGCGTAGCGAAGCAGCCCGACCCGGGCCCTGAGCCTCCTCCGCTCCCGTCTGCGCAGCCCCACTGGCGTCGCGAAGTCACTCATCGCATGGAGTCGTACCGCGCGCGCCGCGCTCAGACTGCGCCTGATTCACAGCTGCCGCTGCTCTCTTCTTCAGATCCTGGCGAGCCCCTTGCTCCGGGCGACGGCCCTGCGGATCCTCGCGATGCATCCTATCGCGCCGCCCTGCGGGCCACTTCTCACAGTAAGCCTCCGCATCGTAACGACCACATTGAGATCTCCGCAGGGCAACCGCATCTCGATTTCCGTCCGGCCGAGGAATGCATCCATCAACCAGTCACCTCCCTGATTCCGGTGGCCAGTCTGGACGACCGCATGCGCGCAGGCTTTCTCGACGCCGCCTTTCTCCTCATCTCCTACGCTTTCTTCCTGGGCCTGTTCGTTTCCCTCGGAGGCACCCCTGGCCTGGGACGCGCAGACCTGCTGATTTACCTCCTCACCCTCCTTCTCTTTTGCGCTCAGTACTTCACTCTTTTTTCTCTCCTGGGCCCGGCCACGCCGGGGATGCACTTCATGGCCCTCACCGTGGTCGCCTTCGACGGCTCGGCGCCTTCTTTCACCGCGCTCCTCTGGCGCAGCTTCGGCTATTTGCTCAGCGGCGGCACTTTCTTCCTCGGTTTCCTCTGGGCTTTGTGGGACGAAGACCACCTCACCTGGCAGGACCGAATCTCCCAGACCTACGTGGCCACCGCCCACTCCGTATTCCTCTCTCGATCCTTGCCCCGAGCCTAGCCGAGGGGCCTGCCCCGAGCCCAACACTGCGGGGCGCAGCATGCGTAATCGAAGGGCTGCCGCACCTCCCTCCTTCAGCCAGCCGCAGTGCATGTCTCCGATGTTTCTTTCTCAGTGTCCTCTGTGCCTCTGCGATCTCAGTGTTGATCGGCCTGCTTTTGCTGCAGCGTAGTTGGAATCTGGGTGAAACAGAAAAATCTCAAATCTCAAAATCACGAAATCGCACAATCACGAAATCTTCCCATTCAATGCTATACTTACTTTTTTGCGGCTCTTTTTGGCCGCCGGAGGCAGGTTCGCGGATGAGTCGTCTCACCAAAGTCGGCATCCTTGTTCTTTCCGTCCTCATCTGCTCCTATGCCGCGCTCGGCCATCTGCTCGGACAGTCCGCCGACGACCGCCCCTATCGTTCTCTGGATGTGTATCGTGAGGTCCTGCATTTCATCCAGCAGGACTATGTGGACGAGCCCTACCTTCCCCTGGTCACCTCGGGGGCCCTGCATGGCCTTTTGGAATCTCTCGACCCGCGCTCCAGTTACCTCACGCCGCGCGAGTACGCTGAGTACAAGAAGTGGTACGACTCCTCAAACCGCCGCAAGGCCGGCCAGCCCCGCGGGGAAATCGGCGTCTCCCTCTCCAAGCGCTTTGGCCTGATTGTGGTAGTGGCTGCGCTTCCCGAGAGTCCGGCGCAGCGCGCAGGCCTTCGCACCGCCGACATCCTGGAATCCATTGCTAGTTTTTCCACGCGGGAGATGTCTGTCGGTCAGGCGCAAATTCTCCTGGCGGGCGAGCCTGCTACGTCCGTCAAAGTGGCGGTCGTGCGTCGCGGACGCGCCGAGCCGCAGGAGATTGAGATCACCCGCGCCGTGTTGATTCCGCCTTCACTTCTGGCCGACACCTATCTCGAGTCCGGCGCTCCCGCCGACGCTGCCATCGCCTATATCCGCGTCCCCACTCTCGACCCCGGCCGCACAGAGCAGCTTCGCCAGCGCCTGCGCGCGCTGGACCGCTCCGGCCCGCGCAAGCTCATCCTTGACCTGCGCGAGTGCGCTTCCGGCAACTACGAGGAAGCCGTTTCTCTCGCCAAACTTTTCTTGCCCTCGGGGAACATTGCCACGTTGCGCGGCCAGACCGTGCCGCGCCAGGATTTTCCGGCCGATTCCGCAAGAGTCGCCTGGTCTCATCCCCTCACCGTGCTGATTTCCACGGGCACTTCGGGCCCCGCCGAGGTTCTTGCCGCCGCGCTCTCGGACCATCTCCGTGCCGAGACCGTCGGCGACCGCACCTGGGGCTCGGCGTCCGAGCAGAAGGTGATTCCTCTGGAAGACGGTTCTGCGCTCGTCCTCACCGTCGCCAACTACTTCACCCCCGCCGGAAAATCCATTCCCGCCGACGGCGTCGAGCCCAAAGTCCTCATCGAAGACCCCGACGTGTTCGCAGACGAGTACGCTTCTCCCAGCGTCCTGGAAGACCTTCAACTCAAGAAGGCCATCGAGATGCTCCGCGCTGCTCCGGCCTCTGTCCCGGCTCGCAAAGTCGCCGTGCGCGTTCCAGTTCGCATCCTCCAGCCTGCCTGATCTTTTCGGACACTGCCCCGCCGCTTTTACTTTTTTCGGCGCCCTGAAAACATTATTCTCCCCTTGTCCCCGTTCTGTGATCTGCGCGCGGCCGGTTCTTCTCTACCCGATCACCTCTCTCACCATCCCCGCCACCTCTTTCGCAATTGCCGGCGCGCTCGTCAGTCCCGGTGACTCGATCCCCACCAGGTGGATGATTCGCCTGTGGTCAGCGTCGTGTTCGATCACGAAATCCGCTATTCCCGATTCTCCCGGCGGCACCAGCTTCGCCCGGATCCCTGTGTAAGCAGGTTTCAGGTCCTCCACACCGACCTCCGGCAGCAGCAGTCTCGCTCGACGCGCAAATTCCTCCACGCTTTCTCGCCCGGACTCGTAATCGTCCTTGGATTCCGCGTACCTCACCGTCGGCCCCACCAGCACGGTCCCCCACAGCGTTTTCGTCAGGTGCACTCCCAGGCTCAGCCCGCCGCCATGCGGCATCGGGTACACCAGCCCGTTCACCAACCCCGCTCTCGCCTTCACCACTTCGCAGTAGTCCCCGCGCACAGGATAGATTTTGTACTTGCGGGTCCCCGCCAGCGCCGCAACCTCGTCCGCATACAGCCCCGCCGCATTCACGACGACTCGCGCTTCAATCTCCCCCGCAGCGCTCCACAGGCGCATGGACTCTTTCCCCGCCTCGATCCGTTCCACTTTGGCAAGGGTCACCAGGTTGGCTCCGCGCTCTGCGGCCACACGCGCGTAGGCCTTCACCAGTTCCTCGCTGGACACGATTCCGCTCGTCTCCACCGCCAGCGCCGCCTGGCCCTCGATGTGCGGCTCCCGTTTCCGCATTGCGGCGCGGTCCACGATCCGCAGCCCGGGCACCCCGTTCTCCCGCGCATTCTTTTCCAGTTTTTCCAGCTCTTGCACTTCCTCCGCGGACCGCGCCACCACCAGTTTCCCCGTCCGCCGGTGCTCCACCTGGTGCGCCGCGCAGAATTCATATGTCAGGCGGTTCCCCTCGACGCAGTGTCTCGCCTTCCGGGACCCCGGTTTGTAGTACAGCCCTGCGTGGATCACACCGCTGTTGCGCGTGCTGGCCCCCATCCCCAGCTTGGGCATCTGCTCCAGCAGCAATACATCACCCCAATCCTTCGCGACCTCCATCGCCACGGCGCATCCCACCACCCCGCCGCCGATAATTACGATGTTCGCTCTCTCCACGGCTGCGTTTTTCCTGTCTGTTGTCTGCGGGAAGGTAATTTACAGCGTAAGTTTGGTCTCGTTCCGTTCACGCTGGTCCTGATTCTTGATTCCTGACCTCCCAATTCTGACTTCTGCTTTCTACCTTCTGATTTCCCCCCTCACTCCGGCTTCAACAACACCGCCAGCTCCGCCGGCCTTGCTGCTGTCCCGTCGTGCACCGCGTACGTCCTCGGCCGTCCTCCGCTGCGCGGCCCCCAGAGTGTGGCCCCGCCCGGCACGCCGTCCTTGTTCAGCGCATAGAAGTTCAGCGAAAACGTCCGCAGTTTCTTGCGGTCGCCCCCGTAGTTTTTCACCACTCTCTCCAGCGCTCCCAGGCACGCTTCGGTCGGCGATTTCCCCTGCCGCATCAGCTCCACGATGGTGTGTGCCCCGCTGACCTTGATATTTTCTTCTCCCCGCCCAGTCGATCCTGCCGCTCCCACGTCATTGTCCACGTACAGCCCCGCCCCGATGATTGGCGAATCTCCTACTCGTCCTGCGATTTTCCACGCCAGCCCGGACGTTGTCGTGGTCCCGGAGATGTCCCCTTTTTCATTCACGGCCAGGCAGTTGATGGTCCCTGTCGGACGGTTCAGCATCACTTCCCGGATTCGCGCCAGCCACGCTTCCTTCTCTTCCGCTGAAAGCCCTTTGGGCAGCAGTTCCGCTGTCCGCTCCTTCCATTCAGGGCTGGCCAGCCCCGGTCCCCACGCGTCCCGGTCGCTCATCCCCTCCTTCCACGCCAGCCAGGCTACGCGCGATTCTTCCGTAAGCAAATTTTGTCTCTGAAACCCGTGCGCTTCGGCAAATTTCAGCGCCCCTGCGCCTGCCAGCAGCACGTGGTCCGTGCGTTCCATCACCTTCCGCGCCACCAGCGACG
>Ga0247727_10007036_pt1 | contig 21711 bp, 17 predicted proteins | sample WisWelCaveWW1625_FD_202498 | JGI IMG/M metagenome (GOLD analysis project Ga0247727, IMG submission 202498) | Biofilm microbial communities from Wishing Well Cave, Virginia, United States - WW16-25 | ecosystem: Environmental > Aquatic > Deep subsurface > Groundwater > Cave microbial mat | place...
CTGCTTCTGCGGGTACCATCATGATTTTCCCCGCCGAAAGAGCTTTACACCCCGAAGGGCTTCATCACTCACGCGGCGTCGCTGCATCAGGGTTTCCCCCATTGTGCAAGATTCCCCACTGCTGCCTCCCGTAGGAGTCTGGCCCGTGTTTCAGTGCCAGTGTGGCCGTGTGCCCTCTCAGGCCGGCTACCGATCACAGCCTTGGTAGGCCATTACCCTGCCAACTAGCTAATCGGCCGCGGACCCCTCTTAGAGCCGCTTGCGCGTTTCCCCCCCGCCGCTTCTGCGGCCGGGAACGTATGCGGTATTAGCCCCGGTTTCCCAAGGTTATTCCCCACTCTAAGGCAGGTTATCCACGTGTTACTCACCCGTGCGCCACTGTACTCATGGAGTTGCCCCCACTTTCTCGTTCGACTTGCATGTGTTAAGCGCGCCGCCAGCGTTGATTCTGAGCCGGGATCAAACTCTCGAAGTAACTCGTCCCCCGGCAGAGCCGGGGTAACTTGTGAGCTTCGTCGCTCGGTTAAACTCAAAACAAACGACTTACGGATGTTGCGTCCAATCAGATTTTCAAAGATCTGTGTTCCCCCGGATCGCAGCCGCAACCACACACGACTCCCCGGTGGAACCGGCCTCGAACTTGTTAGGCGCTGCCCCGGTTGGCATACTCCACCCCCCGGGGGATCGGTGCGCCTGAACTTTTAAAACTGAAAAGACCGCTCAGGTAGGCTGTACTCATTCCCAACCAATTCCGGGATTTTTCAGCTCACCTTACAAGCCGCCGGCGGGCGAACCCCCCGGCAGCCAGATGACCTTGAGAAGTGTATCAGGTCGCCTCCAAAAATGCAAGGGTCATCATAAATAGAATTTAGAGCGGCGAGGGACACCGCCCGCCTGTTGCGATCGCGGCGCCCAGGCAGCGGGCTAAGTGACTGATTTGTTGGAAGATGGGAGAGAACCAGAAGAGTGGGCCGGACTGGCGGCCCGGGGGCTGAGGCGCCCCCCTCACTCGCTCATCAGGAAAATCAGGGGACGCACGTCTTCCTCCGGGGTCCATTCCCAGTAGCGCAAAAGGATCGTGTAGACCAGCAGCCCGGTCTCCCCTTCTCCCCACAACAAATACCGCAGCGACTGATTCATCAGGTTGCGCCGGGTGAGGCCGAGAAAAATCCGCTGCGGGTCGATCAGCTCGCTGAGGTAGGCTATTGTGTTGGCGATGGCGATGGCCCCGGCGACCTCCACCACAAAATTGTCCTCCTCCCGGCTCACCCGAATCTGCAGCGGGGCGATGAACTCGCTGCGATTATCGAGCAGGCTCACGTGAACAAACGTCAGCGGTCCGCTCACCCCGTAGTGCCGGCGAATCTCGGCGGCCTTCCGGGACCTCCCCGCCACGCCTGGGGACCGGATCGGCGCCAGGTTCACCTTCCTTCCGGTGATGGCCCGCCACAGCTCCGCCGAGGATTCATCCTGGAAACGGACCTCTGAGACCCGCAATTCGGTAGCTCGCCGCCAGCGGCTCAGCGCGCTGGTGGCCATCACGCCTACAATGAATACAGTGGCGATGACCACGCCGTCCGGGCGCTCGATCACGTTGTCTACCAGCGTAAAGGCGAAAAGCGCCGAGATCCCCCAGTAGCAGGCGCGGCGCAACGCCGAGGCCCCTTCCCGCCCCAGGGTCAGGGCCACCGCCACCGCCGCCGATAGAATCAGGGCCAGAACCCCGGTGGCATAGGCCCCTCCCTGGGCTTCCACATTGGCCTTGAAAACAATCGTGACGATCGCGCTAACGGCAAACAACGCCAGCACCAACGGGCGGCGGAAAGCCACCCACCCGGGGGCCATGCCAAAACGCGGCAAGTAGCGAGGAACCAGGTTGAGCAAACCGGCCATCGCCGAGGCCCCGGCAAACCACAAAATCGCAATCGTCGACAAATCGTACACGGTGCCGAACCCGCTCCCCAGCAGCCGATGCGCCAGGTAGGCCACGGCGCGACCGCCGGCCGGTCCGCCCAGCCGGTAATCCTGCTCGGGTATCAGCAGGGCGGTGATGAAGCTGGACCCGAGCAACAACAAAGCCATGATTGCCACCGCCGCCGCCAGCAGCTTGTGCGTGGCGCGAATCCTGCTCATCGGCGCTGCGCGGTCCGCCTCCGGCGAAGCTGCCGCCGCCTCTTCCGACACCAGCGGCATCACCGAAACACCGGTTTCAAATCCGCTCATCCCCAGGGCCAGCTTGGGAAAGGACAGGGTCGCGGCGACGGCCAGCATGGTCCAGTCCCCGCGCAACGCCAGGCCGCTTTGCCAAGCGGAGAAAAGTTCCGGTCGCCTGATGATCTCCAGCAGCCCCCGGACCAGCACAATCCCGTTCAGCACCAGATAAGGAATCGCGACCGCCGTGGCCAGTCCGATCGCCTCCTGAAATCCTTTGAGAAACACCACCGCCAGCAGGGCTAACAGTCCGAGGGTCAAAGCCAGCCGCGCCTCCCCCAGATACGGATGCAGGTAGGGATTCTCGACGGCGTGCTGGGCGGCGTCGGCCGCCGACAGGGTCATGGTGATGACGAAATCGGTGGCCGCAAAACCGAGCAGCACCAGGACAAAGATTTTTCCCGACCAGCCCGGCAGCAGGTTTTCCAGCATGGCCAGCGACCCCTGGCCGGCGTAGGAGCGCAGCGCCACTTGCCGGTAGACGGGCAGTGCCCCCAACGCGGTCACCGCCACCAGAATCGCCGTGGCCAGCGGGGACAAGGCGCCGGCCGCCAGCAACGCTATACCCGGTTGATACCCCAGGGTGGAGAAATAATCCACCCCCGTCAACCACAGGACCAGATACCAGGGACGAGTCTGGGAATGGCTCTGCAGGCGGTCCAGGCGCCCGCCGCTTGATAACCAACGGCCCAGCCCCCTGGCCGGGGGATCGGATTGGCCAACAGAAAGGGTGACAGGAGTGCGAACGGCGCGGTCAGGCTGTGCGGGAGTACTCATCACGGCACTTCTGCGAACAGAAATGCAAGGTTTGCCCATTCACCTTTTTGGTCACGGCCAGCTCGGTCGAGACGAAGGCGCCGCAAACCGGATCCTTTTTGAGTTCGGCGCTGGGTCCCGGCGCCGCCCCGGCGGCGGCGGTCTGGGAAGGCGCGCCGCCCGACCGAATCCACCCCGCAATCGCCTTGACCAGCGGCGCCAACAGCGACCGCAGCATCAACAGCGCCGCCACGATCGTCAAAAGGCGAAGGAGAAAACGCATAACCGCAAGGCGCCCGCGCGGGCAGACGCCCCTCCCGCGCTACTTACGGGCCTTCTTAGCCGGCTTGGTGCTGAACTCAGTCTGGATGCTGGCAGAGAGGGCTTGCAGGCTCCCGCGGGCCGATTCCGCATAGGGGCCGTCGGGCTTCAACTCCAGATACTTCTGAAACGCTTCGGTGGTCCCCGGCTGCGGGGTCACCTTGCCGTCGGGGGCAACCTGTGCCTTGCCCAACAAATAGATGCCCACCTGGTAGTGAGCGTCGGCGTAATTGGGGTCGGCGGCGATGGCCTTCATGAACGCTTCGTAAGCTTCGACGCTGTGGCCGGTATTGACCAGGATCGCGCCCAGATTGAAGAAGTACCGGCCGGCGTTGGGCGGATCCAACTGGGCGGCCTTGCTCAGTTCGGCCTGCCCTTCGGGGTACTTGCCGGTGCGCGCCAGAGCCAGCCCGTAATTGTTATGGTAAGCCGCGTCGTCGGGCTTCAGCTCGATCGCCCTGACGTAGTTCTCCAGGGCCTTGGCGACGATGGCCTGCTGCTCGTTGAGGGCTTTGGTGGAGGCCAGTCCCATCTGCGCCTCAGCCAGGTTGGCCCAGATGACGTGCTGTTTGGGGTCGAACTCGCCGCCCTTGGTGAACGAGGCGATGGCGGCGTCCCAATTCTTGGCGCGTAGGGCGTCCATCCCGGTATTAAACGCGTCGTTGAGCTCCTTGTTCTTGCTGAGCTGCTCCTGGCGTTTTTTGGTGCTGTCCTCGATCTGGCGGCGCTGCTCGGGGGTCATTTGCCGGGCCTGCTCGGCGGTGAGCTGAACCCCGGCTGCGGCGGCCACCTGGCGCGCCTTGATCTCGGCCAGGTTGAAGTTCACCTGCTCGGTTTCTCCGAATTTCGTCCGCACATTATCGGCGAAATCCACCACCTTGCCTTCCACCTCCAGGCTGATTTTGTAAGTGCCCAGGGGCAGGCCGGCGTGAAAATATTGGCCTCGCTTGTTGGTCTTCACCTGGTAGTTGCCCTTGATATCCTTGCGCTCGATTTTCACCAGCGCTCCCACCAGGGGTTTGCCTTCGGCATCCTTCACGTCGCCTGCGAAGGAAGAAGTTTGCGCGAGAGAGGCTGCCGAAAAAAAGAGCAGCACTCCGGCGACCATCACCGTGAGTCGCCAGTTGGAGCTGGGCATGAGTGTAAACCTCCCGGGCTTGGTTTAAACCCTCCGACTTTAGCATACTACAGCAGACAGGGGGCAGAAAACAGAGAGGGGGGGCGCGACATTGCAGTGATAAATTGGTCGGAAGTTCGGCCAGATGCCGGAATCTGAGCGTAGAGGTACGCTAAACTGAACCGCGTCCGGAGGGGACGCAACCAGCCTGGAGACGCTGGAATTCTTGGGTTCAGCGCGATAGTTTCCCGCACCTTCTGCTTTCCACGCGAACCCAGGGAGGTCACCCCAATGGTCGGGAGCAACAGACGGCCTGGCGATCGGAGGCCGGCCAGACGGAGCCGGCGACCATCGCGCGAAACGCCAATAGAATTGGGCTTCCTGTCTACATTCTTCTCCGGGCCCGGAGGCAACCTCCTCACGTGTGGCCGAGCCTACGGCTAACCTAACTTCCGCACTTCGAGGGCTGGTTTCCTTTATTTTCCTTGACTTCCGGATTTGTTCCGTCACTATGTTCCTGCCAGGTCTTGACCGGCTTCATGACTTCTCCGGGAATTTTCAACGTGGCGTAGATCTGCCGGTGCGCGGGCTCCGGTGTGGTTGCCTTACCGATCTTCAGGATCTTGCCGTCGCTGGTCGGTAGCACCACCGTGACCACCTGGTGGGTGCTGAGCTGCTGGCGAAGGCTCCACCAAGAAGTGTGGACCCCTTGGTCCAGGAATCTCTTCTCGATAGCTACCAACAAGTGATAGGCCAGCACGCAGAGAAAGATATGGGTCTGCGCGCGATGTTGCAGGTGGTGGGAAATCGGTCGTTCCTTCAGAGGGCTTTTCATCGCTCGAAAGGCCTCTTCCACCCGCGTCAGCAGGATGTAAGTTCGCCAGATCTGGTCGGCCGTCAGGTCCTGCCGGTCGGTCTTCAGCACATAGCTGCCGTCCAGTTTCTCGGCGAGGGCTTGCTGGGGGGCATCTTCCTGCCACTACAATCTCTTCTCTTGCGCCCTATAATCGATGCGACAGTAGCGCGCCACACGCGGATAGCGCTCCTGCAGCCGGCCGATCTTCTGATGGATTTTCTCCCTCTCTTGCAGTTGTCCTTTCTCGATGCGCTTTTGCAATGATTTAGCTACTCTGAATTGGCCCACTTCGATCTGCTCGAAGTCCTCCCACCAGGGGTTCCTCTCCCCCTGCCGTCCGGCTACGATATAGTGCAGCCCGTGCGCTCGGATCTGCTCCAGATTCTCCTCATAGGCCATGCCGCGGTCCACCACTACGGTCCAGCCCGGCTTCTTGCCGGTGCGCTTCTCCAACTGCTTCAGCATCTCGGAAACCGTTTGGCGGTCCTGACGGTTGCCCTCCAACACCTCGTGGGCTTTGGGAAAACCCTCCCGGTCCAGCACCAGCCCCACTACCACCTGCTTGCCATCGCGCCGCTTGTGGCGTTAGTAGCCCCGCTTGGCCTGCCCGTTACGCAGGGCCTTCCCTTCGAAGTAGGTCGATCTGAGGTCATATAAATACAGCGTGTCGTCCAGATATTAAACAGCGTCTTTTCCCGCTCCGCCAACTCCCTCTCGATCCGCTCCCGGTTCCGGTGCAGCCGGTCCAGGTTGCGGTACAGCGCGTCATCGTTGAGCGGGGAAAAATCCATCCCCAGAATATCCCCCAGGGCGGTGCGCCGGATCCAATCCGGCATGGCCTGCTCGGAGAGGGGAAAGATCAGCCGGTTCAAGCTCATCGCCTGAGTGAGCAGGATCGCCTGCGGGGACAGCCCGGCGCCACCAAGAATCGCATCCAACTGCAACTGCCGCCACATCTGGTGGCCCACCTGGACGGGGCCGGCCTCGCGGGCCTGCTCGATTTCTACCCGGTCGGTGTCGATGCTCAGGATGGGGCTGGGTTTCCTGCCCGCTCTGGGTGGCAACGGCGTCGACCGGCGGCGGCGCACTGGCTCCACCAGGGTCCTCAACCCTGGCTCGGTGAAGGGCAGCGAGGTCTGTCCCTGCAAGCTCGCCTGGAGCTTGCGAGCCAGGGAGAGCCATTGCTCGGCAGGGCCTGGGGCCAGGCTGCCGAGCGAACAGATGATGCGTTGGCGGGGTCCTTTGGGGGTGTGGAGGGACTCGACTCCATCGAATCGAGGACCTGGAACAGGAAAACGAAGTTCTGCGTGAGCAATTGCGGCAAAAACAGGCCGAACTGGAGGAAGCCGATGCCGAAATCAAGCGTCTGCGGCAAGAGTTGAAGGAAGCCCAGCAGGCCGGTCATCAGCAGAACACCAAACGGGAGAAGAAGGACAAGCCCAAGCGCCCCGGGCGGAAACCCGGCAAGGGGTCTTTCACCCGTCGCGCCGCATCGCCCATCGGCCCGTCCACGCCTCCACTGATGGAGGTTCCGGTCACAGTAGTTCGGTGCCCTTGCTGCGGAGGGGAACTGAAGTTTGAGCGGGTGGACGAGGTCAGCAACACCGACATCCCGTCCCAACCGGAGCCAGAGATTCGCCGCTACGCAGTGGAAGTGTTTCGCTGTCAAGCCTGTGGGCAGAGAAGCCGGGGAACGCACCCCGACGTGGCGCCGGATCAATACGGAGCTACGGCCCATCGGGTGGGGCGGCGGGTGATGGCAGCCGCCCACACCATGCACTACGGCTATGGCGTGCCGATGCGAAAAGTCCCGTCCATTCTGCGGGAACTGACCGGAGTGAGGGTTAGGCAAGGCGCCTTGAGGCAAGACGCTTTGCGGCGGGCCGAGGCCGAAGTGGGCGCCGAGTATCAGGCCTTACGTGCCGGGGTGTGCCAGCAACCCACGGTGAACACCGACGATACGGGCTTCCGGATCAACGGAGTTGGGGCCTTTGTGATGGCCTTCGATACGCCGGCTTCGACGGTATATCAGATCCGCCGGCGGCACCGCAACGAAGAGGTTCGGGAGTTGATCCCGGCCGATTACGGCGGGGTGATGGGCACCGACCGCGGCAAGAGCTATGATGCCGAGAAATTGCTGGGGGTGGCCCAACAGAAGTGCATCCCCCACATCTAAAGCAATCTGGACGCAGTACTGGAAACCAAGCGCGGTCCCTCAGCCGGATTCGGGCGCAAGCTGAAAGAGCTGTTGTGGCAGGGAATGGAACTAGGGAAGGTCTATCACCAAGGGGAAGCACCCAACTACTCTGAGCAGGTTCGACAACTCCAGGCCGATGTCACTCATCACCTGCGTATTCGCAGTCTCAAAGACGACGACAACCAGCGGCTCCTGGATGGCATCGGCATCCATCACGACCGGGGCAATCTGCTGCGATTCCTGCTTCAACCGGAAGGGGAGCCGACCAACAACCGGGCCGAACGGGCGTTGCGATTCATCGTGATTGCCCGCGACACCGGCCAGTATGCCAAGAATGATCGTGGAGCCGAGGCTTACGCCGCCTTCGCCAGTGTGATTCGTACGGCCATGAAGACCGGCGCCACTTCCCTCGTGACCACCCTGCACCAACTCTTTGACCCCAATCAACTGCCGAAACAGCCTCCCTGATCGCCTACGACATCAGAGAGCAAGGCTGATCACCGAAGTCCCAAAACATGATGGGACCACAAGGCGCTGACCGGACCGCGGGCCAGGCGTTGCCTGGTCCGCGCCGCCATTCAATGACCCCGGAACGGTCAAACCTCTTCGAGTCTCACTGGTCGAACCAGTGGCTTACCCATCGAGTTGGCGGCCTGCGGCCCTCACTCTCTCAATTCCAAGTAACTGAGCCGAGGCAGGCTCATGATCTTGGTGATCCTGGCCCGCCTGAGATAGCCCACCCGAGCCAGCTCGGCTTAATCACGGAACTCGTCGCGGTCGATCATGTCCTGGAACTTGATAGCCAGAGCCATCAGGCGTGCGACTTCCGCGTGGTCAGAAGTCCCACACGGGATCAAACTGCTCCAGGGCCCGTACTAGTTGAAGAGCCGGCACACATTTGTGCTGTGTTCGCGCTGAAGATTAATTCGCAGGAAGAGTTTGTCTCACCACAGCAGCCGCAAACCCAGCACATACCGCCGCGCGGAGTTCACCTGGGCCAGGTTCATGGCGCCAAAGGCTGCGTTGGCCACGTTGGTCCCGTTGCCGTCGAGGCGGCTGAACCAGGGCGTATTAGTGACATTGTAGGACTCGGCCCGGAAGTTCAGCTTCACCCGCTCCTGGATCTGGAAGTCCTTGAACAGGGACAAGCTCAGGTCGTTCAGCGGCGGGAAGCGGACGTCAGGAAAGCGCGTGGGGAAATTCCGCAAGGTGAAGGGCGCCTGCACCGGAACTGTACGGCCGGTCGCCGGGTCGCGCCAGAGCGAGGTATCGAACCAGCGGAAGAGGGTGCGCTGTTCCGAAGGGAGCTTCGCGCTCCGCGCCTCGACCGGCGCGGCGTTGGGGAACGGCACCGGGAAGCCGGACTGCAGCGTCAGGTCTCCGTTGATCTGCCAGCCGCCCACCAGGGCGTTCAGCATCGGGTGCATGGTGTTGCCATACGGCTTGCCGCGGCCGAGGGGAAGCTCATAGGTCCACAGCAGCGCCAGCTTGTGCGGCGCGTCGAACTCGAGCAGCCGCCGCTCGAGCGGCGACTGGAGCGGGTTGGCCAGGTTGAAGAACTCCGCGTTCAGGAACGAGACTTCCTCCAGGGTTTTCGACAGCGTGTAAGCCGCCTGGAACGTGAGGCCGCGCGAGAACCGCCGCGCGATGCGGTTCTGCCAGCCGTGGTAGTCCTGACGGCCGATGGACAAGCCGGAGAGGCCGACCCCGGTGAACTGCGGGAAGGGCCGCAGCAGGTCCTGGCGCGGAATCGTGCGGCCGTTCTTGGCCGGATTGTTGGGCAGCAGGCCCGCCATCGGGTTGGGTACTGGTTCGGTGTAGTAGGCCGAGGGCCGTCCCAGTTGGTCGATGGGCAGGCTGTTGGCGCTGGCCCCCACGGGCAGCCGCCTGGTCAGGTTGGCCGAGTAGGACGAATCCCAGCTCCAGCCGCCGGGCAGCTCGACCTGGAAGCCGAGCGAGAACTGCTGCGAGTAAGGGTGCTTTCGGTCCAGGAACTGCGCGCCGACACCCAGCCCGAGGTCAGTGGCCAGGCCCAGCGAATTGCCCACCGGCCGCAGCAGCAGGCCTGGGAACGGATCATGCAGCGTGCGCAGCGGCGTCAGGCCGCCGTCGTTGCTGGCGATGAGCGGCGTCTGGCGGCTGAAGCCGGTGATGGGGCCCTCCTCGTACTGTCCGAGGAAGAACAGGCCCCAACCTCCGCGGATCACCCAGCGATTGGCGAGCCGGTAGGCAAAACCGGCGCGTGGCTGGGGCCGCAAGAAGTCGCGGTGGAAGGCCTGCCGCGACGTGCCGCTGGAGCCGGCATAGAGCAACCCGCCCTTCAGCGTCAGCCCCTGCACCTGGTTGGCGATCGCTGCCTGCTGGTCGAAGGCAAAGCCGCGAACCATGCGGTTGTAGCGCTCCGCGAGCGGCTGCTCGTAGTCGTAGCGGAACCCCAGGTTCAGCGTCATCTTGGGGGAGACCTTCCAGTCGTCGTGAAGGAATCCGGCGTAGAAGTAGTTGCGATGGGCCGGGTGCGCGAGGTCGTCGACCAAGCCGCCGGCGGGATAGCCGAGAAGGAAACTGGCAAAACCGTTGCCAGAAGCCGCGTCGCCCCGCAGGGGGTCCCGCTGGCTGAAGCCCGGGTTGAAGTCGTAGCGCCCGCTGATCAGGCCCAGCGGGACACGGTTCTTGTCGAAGCGCTTGCCTTCGGCCCCGATTTTCAACACATGCCCGCCGCGGACCAAGTTGATGTTGGGCTGGAGGCTATAGGCGTAGTCGGTCTCCAGGTTGCCCGGCCGGTTGGTGCCGAGCGGAGCGTACCCGCCTGCGATCTCGAAGCGCGGGAACTGCAGGACCTTGAACTGCCGCACCAGGCTGTCGGGGAAGCCGAGTTGTCGCGGGTCGTAACCCCGCCCGAAGATGTTTGTGAAAGTGTCCTCCCAGCGGGTCAATCCGAAGCGCAGGTTCCAGACGGTGGTCGGCGCCGCCATCCAGGTCCAGTCGAAGCTCCAGTTGACGCCGTTGCGGGTGAGCGGGGCATTGCCGCTGGGCTCGGCGACGTTGTCGCCCCAGCCAATCGAGCGCATCTCCTCGAAAGGCGTGTTGGAATAGCGGAAGTGCACCTTGTGGCGCTGGCTGAGGTGATAGTCGATCCGCGAAGCGACCATGTTGATCCCGAAGATGTTGGGCGTCGGCCGCACATAGTTGTTCACCTGACCAGGCCCCTGGCCGGCAAAGATCGGTTGGGGCAGGAACGCCGCCGCCCGGACCGCGATCGGGTTCATGCGGGTCGTCGGAATGCGGTTTCCGGAAAACGGCGTGCGCACGAAGCCGCCGCGGCCGTCGGGGGCGGTGGTTAGCGGATCGTTGATGGTCACCAGTTGCCCGGCAGCGTTCAACAGCCTGGAGAAATCGCCGGCGCGCTGCTCGCCGAGTGGGATGGTGAAGTTTTGCAGGTCGGTCCCCCGCGACCGCCACCCCTCGTAAGAGAACATGAAGAACAGCTTGTTGCGACCGTCGACCAGCTTGGGAATATAGACCGGGCCATCGGCCTCGAAGCCGAAGACGTTGCCGTTGCCCTGCGGTCGGGGGTTGCCCGCGCGATTGTTGGCGAAGCTATTGGCGTTGAGCTTGTTGTTGCCGAGGAACTCCCACATCACCCCGTGAAAGGCGTTGGCGCCGCTCTTGGTGGTGAAGCTGATGACGCCCCCGCCGGTGCGTCCGTACTGCGCGTCATAGGGATTAGTGATGACCTTGAACTCGTCCAGGGTGTGGATCGAGGGGACGTTCTTCACCTGGCGGCCGCCGTGGACGTCGCTAACGCCGTCGAGCAGCACCTCGTTTTCCTGAGGCCGGCTGCCGTTCAGCGAGAAGTTTGTGGCATTGGCCACGCCCTGCGGGCTCATGGAGCCCCAGCCGGCCGTGGTGCGCGTCACCCCGGCGATGGCCCAGACGAGCTGAAACGGATTGCGGCCATTGTTGGGCAAGTCGTGCATCTCGCGCCGGGTGACCACCTGGCCGCGGGAGGCCGACTCGGTCTCAAGCAGCGTGACGCGGTCGGTGACCGTGACGCTCTCGGCCAGCGCGCCGATCTCCAGGCGCACGTCGAGCCCCAGCTTCTGCGCCACGGTCAGCTCGATGTTTTCCCGGACATACTTTCTGAAGCCCGGCGCCTCGATAGTCAGGGTGTAGCGCCCGGAGAGCAGGAATCCCGCCTGGTAGCGGCCCGTGTCGCTGGAGGCGGCCCGCGTCGAGGTGTTGCGCTCGACGCTGGTGACAGTGATGGTGGCATTGGGAACCGCCGAGCCGGCCGGGTCGGTGATCAGGCCGGCGATCGACGCCCGGTCCTCCTGGGCGCAGAGAATCCCCAGCGCCGCAAGAAACAGCAACAGATGTCTGGCCATGAGCGCCCCCTTGAGTGTCCGCTGTCGCAGTCTATCGCCCGCCAGGGCGAGGTGTCAAGGCGCCGTACCGAGCCGCCCGCGTAAGCAAGCGGACGTCTTTATGCCTGCGGTTTTCAACGCCGAGCGGCTGAGCCAAGAGCTGACCTTCCGGCTGATCGGTTCGGAGAAGATCTGGAACCGTGGCGCCGCTCTAACCTCCCGGTTGCAGCCGATGCCGCCTTCACCAAGCCGGAGATCTACAAAGCCTTGGAACAGCGCGGCGTCAAGTACGCGATCCGCATCCCGGCCAACGACAGAATGGAGTGCGACGATGACGCGGTTGTCCTGCAATCGTTTCCGCTCGAATGAGGTGCGGCTGTGGCTGACGGTGATCACCCATAATCTGGAGAACCTGTGAGGGCGGCTGGCGCCGCCGCTGCGGGTCGGCAACCGATCATTGACGAGCCTGCAGCAGCCCGGCGTCTCGCTCGACGTGATCGACCGGACTGGGCTATCGGGGCCATCAAGTCGCTCGAGGCGTTGAGCAGCATCTGCCAGCATGTCGGCGCGATCGTGCTGCCGGGGCCGGTGTCGATAGCGCGGGTTCAGCGGGTCTTCGACGCCGAGGGTCGCTGCCTCGATCCACAGGTCGAGAAGCGCATCCGCTCAGTGGCGACCAACCTACTCGACTACATCCGCGGTGCGATTTGTCCCCGGATGGCTCTGGAAGCCATCGTCAGGAGCGTCTGAACTCCTGCAGCCCGCCAGGGCAGCTCATGGTAAACTCTAAGAGGTAGGATGCCCAGCAAGAAGACAGCGCGGAATGAGAGGAATGGTCGCCTGGAGGAAGCGCTGGCGACCCTCATTACCAACCAGGCGCACTTTATCGGAGGACTGGACAGGGCGGAGGAGCGGTTCAACGAGATTAAAGCCATCCTGCTGGACCAACAACGCATACTGAAGGACCACCAGCGCCTCCTGTTGGATCACCAAAGCAAACTCGATGGGCTGTCGGAGGCCGTCCGTCAGAAGATCGGCTTCAAAACGCGGTAGCGGGCTGAATCCCCATTCCTTACCGTTTATCTCTCGGAAATTGGCGGAAGCGGGGGGCCCCGCGCCGCTTACAGCCGATTGATCATGCTGGCGACGTAGGCGGCGCCGAAGCCGTTGTCGATGTTGACGACCGTCACGTTGCTGGCGCAACTGTTGAGCATGCCGAGCAGCGCGGCCAGCCCCTGCAGGCTGGCGCCGTAACCGACGCTGGTGGGAACGGCGATCACGGGAACCGAGACCATTCCGCCGACGACGCTGGGGAGCGCCCCTTCCATGCCGGCGCAGCAAACAATGACGCGGGCCGAGGCGAGCTTCTCGCGGTTGTTCATCAGCCGGTGGATGCCGGCCACGCCTACGTCGTAGAGAGTCTCCACCTGGCTGCCCATGACCTCGGCGGTCACCTGGGCCTCCTCGGCGACCGGGATGTCGCTGGTGCCCGCGCAAACCACGGCGATCTTCCCTTTGCCGGTGATCGCCCGGTCTCTCCACACGCGGATGGCCCCCGACAGCGGGAAAAACTCGGCCCCGCGGGCCAGCTTCCGCACGGCGCGAAAAGCTGTTTTCCCGCCGCGGGTAATGAGCAGGTTTTTGTTTCGTTTCAGAAGCTGCCGGGCAATGGCAGAGATCTGCTGGGGCGTTTTGCCGAGGGCCAGGATCACCTCGGGCATGCCATGGCGCAAGGCGCGGTGGTGATCGACCTTGGCAAAGCCGAGGTCCTCAAACGGCAAATGCCGCAGCTCGCGGATCGCCCGGTCGACCTCGATCTCGCCCTGGCGAACCTGCTGCAACAATTCCCGAAGCTTTTGTTCGTTCATAGCCAAGCCTGCGGACGGGGAAACATCAGTATACCTGCATTGCGGGGCAAGGCCCCGGCCGCGCCGCAGAACGGGCGGAAGCCCGCCCCAGGCGGCCCTGCTAGAAGCGGAGCCGGTCGCCGACCTTCAATCCATGGCCGGCGCCGGCTCCTGCGGCCAGCTCGAGCACATACCGGGCCGGCTGGCTCCCGCCATAGTTGGGGCAGTTGGTTCCCTTCTCGGGCGGGCACGGCGGCGTGTTGGCGGAGATGAAGACGATGCTGTGATTCGTGTCCATCCAGATAATATCCAGCGGGATCAGCGTGCTGTACATCCAGAAGGGGCGCCGGACGGCCTCTGGAAATACGAACAACATGCCGCGGTCGGAGGCCAGGCGGGTGCGGTGCATCAGCCCGCGCTGCTGATCGGCGGGAGTGGCGGCCAGCTCGGCGCGAATGACGGCTCCGTCCGGCAAGGTGACGGGAATCGCAGGCAGCAGCGTTTCCCCGGCGTCGCCCCGGCCGGAGGAATGCCGGCAGCAAACAAGCAGGCAGAGCCCGATGGCGAGGAAGAGGCGCCGCATGCCCTATCGCACAACTCGCGGCCGGGGCGCCTCGCCTTTGAAGGTCAGCTCCACGTCCACCATCCTGGTCTCTTCCTCGATGGTCACGAGATGGGCGGTCCTGGACAGGCGGTCGAACATGGCCTCGTCCTCGATGCGTTTCAGGAATACCTCCGGGTAAGAGCTATCGAAGGGCTGGCCGCGCTTGAGGGCCCACCGCTGGCGAACGGCGGCAGCGGAGTTGACGTCGATGCCCTTGATCTCCAGGCGTCGAAACAGGTACTGATCTCCTTCCTCAATGCGGATGACCAGATCGACGGTATTGTGCTTCTCGACAAGCAGCTTTTCGAGAGCCGTCCGGGCGCGCAGGTAGCCCTCGCGCCTGTAGCGGGCGGCGATATTTTCGAGGGCCTGGTTGACAAGCTTGAAGTTCGCCAGCTCGTCCTCCTCCAGGCGAGCCAGCCGGACCAGATCCTTTTCTGAGACGTGGCCGTGGGCGGGGAACCGGATGCGGCCGAAGCGGAACTCCTCCCCGTCCTCGACCGGCACGGTCACCACCAGCCCAGAGGCCTGGGTGGATTCCTCGACACGAAAGGGGCCGAAGCGAACCTTCAGTCGTCCTTTTTCTTCGAACAGCGGCCGGATGGAGTGCTCCAGCAGCTCGGCCAGCCTCGCTTCGGTGTAAGGAACTCCGACGGCGACCGGAAAGAAGGCTTTCTGCAAGTCTTCAGCGCGCCATGCCGAGCTGCCCGCAAATTTCACAAAGGTGATCACCGGAGGGGCGGTCGACGGCCGAAACGTCATCACCAGTTTGCCGCCGGAGGCAGAGACCAGGCGCCCGACCACGCGGATGGGTTTGTTGCGCTCGGCCAGGCAGGCTTCCAACGCCTCCTCGATCCGCTTTACCATGGCCCCGGTGGCAGGGACTTGAGGACCAAACAGGGGCACCTTTCCGGTCAGGACTTCGTTCAATTCCGCATCGGGGATCTCCAGCCGCTCAAATCCAACCGGGTAGAGATCGACGACCTCCTGCACCTGGAACAGCACAGCAAGTTTCGCGCCCTCCGGCTCGTAGCGAAACGAGAGGGTTGCAAAAGCGCCTGAATCGGTCAGCCGCTGAGCGGCGGCCTGGAGATCAGCCAGTGTGATCAGGGCCCCGAGCTGCAGTCCGGCGGCGCGAAGGATGGCCCCGGCGGGGAAGACCTGGTTGCCTGCGACGCGGATGGCGGCCAGGGGCCAGCGATCAGCAGGCCGCGCCGGTGGAGTGGCCGCCGGCTGGCGCGTCGCTCTCCTGGCCGAGGGAGCGCGCTGGGCCGGCGCGGCCAGCAGCGCGCCAACGAGAAGCAATGCGAGCATGTCGGCTACCGCTCCCGGATAAATCCGTGAAAACGTCCCATCCAGTAGGGTAACAAAAACGCCGCTCCATCATCTTCGCCGCGCCCGCCGTTTCCCCCCTCGGGCGAAAAGACGTTGGTATTCCACTTGTGGATTCTGCGCTCGTCGGGGGGAAGCAGTTCCCGAATCTGCGGGCGCTGGAACCGGTCGCCGGCGGTTTCCGGGGTCAAATCGGCGCGGTCGGAGTTGTCCACCGTCCAGGTGATCAGGTCCATCGGATAGCGGGCCAGCGTCCACACCGCGTCGGCGGTGTGATCGGCCGCGCCGGCGGCCTGTTGATTGATGAAAATCCACAGCGGATTTTTCTCCCGGCGAATGTTCTGCCACCAGCCCTCCAAGCCTTGCCGGTAAATGCGGCGCAGCCCTTCGTCGTTCTCGTAGAGAAACAGCGGATAATAGCTGAGCATGGCGAGCTCTTCATCGGAATAGTTGATGTTGTCGCGGAGCTCCAGGTACCGCGCGGTGTTTCTGGCGTAGCCGTGGTTTTCGATCAGCTCGCGGTAAGCATCGAGGAAGCGGGCCTTGCCGGTGAGGTGGTGGGCGACCAGAAGATGGGAAAGGATCTCCGCCGAGTTGAGGGCGATCTCGATGCGTCCTTTGGGGGTATCAAAAAACTCCGGCGACCATTCGCCCCAGGTGGTCGGCTGGCCGGTCACCTTGTCCACCAGATTGTAGCGGTGATCGAGGATATGGGTCATGATGCGGTCGACGACGGCGCGCAGGCGAGGCTTTTCGTCCTCCGCCGCCACCAGGTCGTAGTAGAGGGCATAGGCGAAGAAGTGGCCGACGATTTCGTCGGAGCTGGTGTCGGCTTTCCACTGGAACTTGCCGTCGGGGGTGTCGCGCCACACGCCGCCGGGAGGACGAAAATCTCCTTTGCGAATGTAGGACCGGGCGGGGAAGCCGGGCTGGCCGGTGATCTCCTCCAGCCGCAGGAGCGCCTCGATCGAGCGCCGGGCATTGGCTCGCGCCTCGGGGGAACGGGTGACGGCGTAGCGGAAAGACTCTGCGCCGACGTAGATCGCGGTCCACAAGCCGTCGTTGTCGTTGGGGACCAGGCGGTTGGAAGAAAGATCCCCCGGCGTGGTCAACTCCGAGTTTGCCACCAGACCGTGCCGGTCGTGCCGCAAGCGGATGCGGGTTTCAAACCCGGCTGCTTTCGCCTGCAGCGTCAGGGGACGGAATTCCAGCCGGCTCCAGGCGGTGTCGGTGCGGATCCAAACCAGGTCGGGGCGCTCGACCACCAGGTCTCGCACCTCTCCGTCGGGCAGATAGCGGCGGCCGGCGAAATACTCCCAGCCCTGCTCGGCGGTGTGGCGGGCCACCGCCGCCGCTCCAGCGGCCCAGACGGCGCCGTCCGGGGCCTTATGTACCAGCCGGAGGCTGCGGATCGGGCAACGGGGCGGAAGGGAAACGGCGATGTGCGGGTGGGAGGTTGACGGGGCAGCCGGATCGTCTAACGCGTGAATGGTTCGGATCTTCTGGGGATAGGTCCCCAGAGGAAACGCCTGGGACAAAGCGATTGCCGGCAACAAGAAAACAATCGATATTCGGCGCATCCAGGTCAACCGGCGCAGGGGGCTTCCCCGCCCTGCTATTCGCGGCGCAGGGCCTCGACTGGATCCATCGACGCCGCGCGGAGGGCCGGCCACAGCCCGCTGGCCACCCCGACCACGGCCAGCAGCAACCAGGCCAGCCCCAACTGAGGGAGCGAGATTTTTAAGCTTACCTCGCCCACCCCCGTGTTGGAATAGGAAAACGCGCTCCACAAAGGCATCGGCCCCACCATCCAACCGATCAGGCAGGCGAGCAGGATTCCCCCCGCTCCGCCGGCCAGGGCGAGCAGCATCGACTCCCCCAGGAACTGGAGAAAAATGTCGCGATTGCGCGCGCCCATCGACTTGGCCATCCCGACCTCGCGGGAGCGGGCGACGACGGAGACCAGCATGATATTCATAATGCCTATGCTTCCCACGGCCAGGGTGAGCAGGCCGATGCCGACGATCAGGAGCTTGAGGCCGGTCATGGCAGCCTCGACGCTTTCTTCCAGTTCCCGGCGCACGTCCCAGATTCGCAAGGCCAGCGGGTCGGAAGGATGGAAGCGGTGGCGCTCGCCGAGCGAGCGCCTGACCTGCTCGACGCAGGAAGAGCGGAGCTGGCGGAATTCCGGGGCCAGCACGATGCTGCTCAAGTAACGCGCGTCGGCCAGAGAAGTGAAACTGCTGACGGGAAGGAAGGCCCGGTCATTGTCTCCGCTGTCTCCCCAGCGCTGGAGGCGGCGGCGCAGCACCCCCACCACGGTGAAGTGGAGGCGGCGCACCTGCACGATCTGGCCCACCGCCGGAGCGTCTCCGAACAGGCGCTTCTTGAGGTCGGCGGCCAGCACCAGCACGCGGGCGCGGTTCCATTCATCGTCGGGGTGGAGCCAGCGGCCGTCTTCGACCGGCAGCTCACGAATGGTCCCGTATTCAGGCCACACGCCGACGAGCGTGGAGCGAAGGATGCGCGCTCCGGCCGCGAAATCGAGGTTGGCCCGCAGGATCTCCGGAGAGATGCGGCCCACCGCCGGCGCTGTCTGGCGGAGGTATTCGATGTCGTCAAGGGTGAAGCGAATCTGGCGGCCGGCCCGCTGGCCGCCGGCCTGGAGTGTGGTGCGTCCCGGGGTGATGGTGATGGCGTCGGGGCCGAAGGTATAGAAGGCTTCCAGCACCGTTTCCGATACGCTTTTTCCATAGGCTTGCATGAGCACGAAGGTGGCCAGGCCCCAGGCAATGGAGAGACTGCAAAGCACGGACCGGCGGAGCTGGGAACGCGCGGTGAGCCAGGATTCGAACAGCAAGTCCCTGGTTCGGCTGCCGGGAAACGATCTCATAGCTCGCTCCGAAGCGCTTCAGCGGGGGCCACCGCCGCCGCCCTCTGCGCGGGGTAGAGGGCGGAGGCGATAGCGACAGCGGCCAGCACCACCAGGCCCAGCAGGGCGAGCTTGGCGGTGATGACGGGCGCGCCGAATCCGTCGGGAAACGGCAGTCGAGCCAGGATTCCAGTTACGGTCCAGCCGCCCAAGAAGCCAAGCGCGCCGGCGCCAAAGGTGAGATAGACCGACTCGAGGAAGAACTGCATGAGAATGTCGGCCGAAGCGGCTCCCGCCGCTTTGCGAACGCCGATCTCGACGGTCCGCTCGGCCACCGTGACCAGCATGAGATTCATGACCCCGACCGCGCCGAGCAGCAGGGTGGCCGCGCCGACGCCCCCCAGAAAGAAATTCATCACGCCAACGACCACTTGCACCTGGCGGTACGCCTCGATGCCGTCCCATCCGTCGACCGCATCCTTGTCGTGGGGGCCGAATCCATGCCGGCGGGCCAGCACGCGCCTCACCTGGGCGATGGTCTCGTGGTTGCGCTCCGGGTCGACCGGCTGGAGGACGAAATTGTTGATCGGGTCCGGATCCGGGGACCCGGGGGTGGGAAAGAACTGTTGCGCGGTGCGAAAGGGCAGGTATGCTGAGAGGTTCACCGGGGAGCGCGCCTCCCCGACCCTCTGGAGTACGCCGACCACGGTGAACGGGAGGCGGTTGATGTAGAGGGTTTCCTCCAGCGGAGAGCGTCCGGCGAACAGAGCGCGGCGGATTTCATCCCCGACCACGGCCACCTGGCGGCGCTGATCGGAATCCGCGGCGGTGATCAGCCGGCCGGCCTGGAGCGGAGCGGTGCGGATTTCAAAATAGGATGGCAAGACGCCGGCTACGCCAAAATTGGCGTTGTTGGTGGCGGTGCTCATGCGCACGTTGCTGCGGCCAACCACGGGAGTCACTTTCTTGACCAGCGAGCACTCTCTTTCCACGGTCTCGAAGTCCCCGCCATTGAAAAAAACCGGCCGGGCCCCGGCGCGGGTTCCCTGGCCGAACAGCACACGACCGGGCCAAAAGAAAATGAGGTTTTCTCCGATCCGGTCGAATTGTTTTTTCTGCGCCTGGAGGAAACCCTCGCCGATCGAGGCCAACAGGAGGAGGGAGGCGATCCCCCAGGCGATGCCGAAAGCGGCCAGCGCGCTGCGCAGCTTGTGGGACCACAGCGTCGCGGCGCATTGCGCGGCCAGGTCCCGCCAGGAAACGTGCATAGTCGGCTGGCTCCCCCTTAGGGCCTGAACATGGAAAATATTCTACGTCAGATCGATGATTATTTGCAGAAAATTGTCGGAAATCGAGAGCTTAGCGGGCAAATTCGAAAAGAAATCGAGGAATTTGGGCCGCGCGGCGAAGGAATTCACGTCTATTACCGCTCGCTGGCCCGCGATCCGGCGGCGCCGGACGTCTTCTACCTGGCGGCGGATCTGCCCGGCCCGAGCCTGCTCGTCTCGAGGCCGGGCCGGGCCGAGGTGCGGCCATTCGCCGCCACCGACCGGCAAGCCATCCGGCATTTCGCCGAAACCATTGATCGGTCCTTCTTGCCGCGGCCGCAGAAAGAAGGGCCGGCGGTGGCGGCCGGCAATCGGCACCCGGAGATCTCGCTGCCCGCTGCTTTTGACGCCTTCGGAAGGATTCTCGAAAGCCGGGGCGTGAATGTGGCCAGCACCGTCCAACTGTCGGCCACGCGCGAGATGACCACCGCGGCCCGCCTGGCCAGGCGCAGCGGCGAGAATCCCACCGAGATGGGGCACACCGGCGTGGCGATCGAGCATCTGTACCACGCCGGGCTGTGGGCCGCGATTCGGGCCGGTTGGAGGGCCGGATACACGGCCGAGGCCGACCACTTCATCATCAGCGGGGCGAGCGAGCGGGAGATTGCCGCCTCGATCGAGCTGACCCGCGAGGCGATCCGCGCCGCCGCTGGCTTTACCAAATTCACCACCGACACCTCGCGATTGTTTGTATTGGAGGCCGACGGCCGGCACCCGCGCGCGTGGAGCGATCCACAGGTGGAGCGCGAATTCGGACGTCTGCTGTCGCCCGAAGATCAGAGATGGGCGTGGGAGGAGTTCTCTCGCCCCTTTTCGATCGGGGAGAAGACCTATCGCTTTGCCCGAGAGGAGATCCGGCGCCTGGCGGTGAAATTCAGCCAGAGCCTGCGGCTCAACGAGACCCTCTACGACTACATCGCACAAGTGAAACGGGAAAGCGGGCGGGCGGGGGATTTTGATTTTGAGCCGTCCATCGATGAGGCGGAAACGCTCACCACCGCCGGCGAGCTGATTTTTTATATGCACTGGCTCGCCGCGCGCGGCCGGCCGGCGCAACTGGTTCCACCCAATCTCGGCTTCAAGAAGCGGCAGGCCTATCCGGAGACTGCCGATGCGCTGGCCCGGTACGCCGCCGATCACATGTGGCCGGAGCTGGTTCCCCGCGTGGAGGCGGAGCACAGCGGCCGGCCGCTCGACGAACTGAGGGCCCGCGTGGAGGAGCTGGCTGCGGTGGCGCGCTGCTTTGGCGGCACCTTGAGCATCCACTCCGGAAGCGGAAAGCAAGCGAGCGTGCTCGAGAGCATCGGCCGGGCCACCGCCGGCCGGGTGAACTACAAGATCTCAGGCGAGCTGCAATTGCAACTGCTCGACGTGCTGTCGGAACAGCCCGCCGGCAGCCGGTGGCGCGCGCTTTATGAGCGCATGGTGGACCGCTGCTGCCAGTTCGCCCAGGTCCAGGCTTTCGGGAAGGAGAGCGCGCTGGCCAGCCTGTACCAGGCCCGCGGGCTGGCTTATTCGCTCGGCGACCGCCAAAAGGGGCGCACCGACGGCAACCTGTTTTTGGTTTTCTGGCTCGGGAATATCGTTGGCTCGCGCGACATCGCCGACCCCTCCGGCGACTGTCGCTTTTTCAAACAGAAACTGGACGAGCTGCCGGAGCGAATCGTCGAAGAGGCGCGAGGGAGGAACAGCGAGTATATCGTCTGGCTGGCGAGACAGTTGCTGGGCTGAGAGGGGGGGGCTAAGGGCCTGTTATGAAATAACCTGTGCATTCGAAGCGCAGAACGTGGCGCACGCTCTCAGCGTGCCGCGTCGGCACTCCTGCCGACGCTTGTGCTGTTCAGCGTCCGCAGGGGTCGAGACGAGTCTCGACCCGGCAGGCTGAAGCCTGCGCCACGTAGCGCTT
>Ga0247727_10007037_pt1 | contig 21708 bp, 21 predicted proteins | sample WisWelCaveWW1625_FD_202498 | JGI IMG/M metagenome (GOLD analysis project Ga0247727, IMG submission 202498) | Biofilm microbial communities from Wishing Well Cave, Virginia, United States - WW16-25 | ecosystem: Environmental > Aquatic > Deep subsurface > Groundwater > Cave microbial mat | place...
ATCCTCGTTGCAGCAAGCGGGCTGGCAATCGTGCTGGCACTGGGGCAGATTGTCAGCTTGCGTTATGCAGTGAGACTTCCCCCTGAACGGCAAGGCTTTCTGCAGCAAATGGCGGCGAAGATCCTGCCGCAAAACCTCGTTGAATCGCTGGCCTTTGTCGCGCTGGTCCCAACCGTTGCCGTGTGTGAAGAGTTCCTGTACCGGGGGTTCATCTTCACCGTTCTGGAAAGGGCGTCGTCCAGCGCCGGGATTGCCGCGGCGGGGTCGTCAGTCCTGTTTGCGCTGGCACACCTGTATCAAGGGAAGCGGGGAATGCGCACGACGTTTCTTGTGGGCCTGCTGTTTGCGGTGTCACGCATCTGGACGGGAAGCATTGCGCCAGCCGTCGGCGCGCATCTGGTGGTGGACTTGGTCGCAGGGTTGGGAGCGCCGCGGTGGTTTCGAAGGGCGGCTGGCGGCGAAGGGGAGGGGCCAGGCGGGTCCGGTCCTGTCTGTATTATCTTATAGCTAATAATAAATGTCGAATTCATCTGTAAGAAAATATGAGAAGCCGACGGACAGCCAGATCCGCGAGGCGTTGGCCCCGTTCGGGATAACGCCTACGGGTGAGGCGTCGGAGAAGATTCGAGGATTCATAGAGATCCTTTCGCAATGGAATGAAAAGATAAGCCTTACGGGAATGACGGGGGTCCGGGTGATTCTGGAAAGGCACTTTGGGGAGTCCATGTTTGCGGCAAAGGCCGTGGCTGTGGAAAAAGGTCGGCTGGCCGACGTTGGGTCAGGAGCAGGGTTTCCCGGGTTGGCGCTGAAGATCATTCGACCGGAGTTAAGGGTAGCGCTCATTGAATCGAACGGCAAGAAGGCAGCGTTTCTGTCAGAAGTTGTAAGGCGGCTGGGGATGAGTGGGGTGGAGGTTTTGAGATGCAGATTTGAGAAGTGCTTTATCGAAGAGCATTCGCTCGATGTCGTAACTTCGCGGGCCGTTGTTTCGGGATCGGGCTTGCTGAACTGGGCAAAAGACAAATTGAATGATACGGGAAGATTAGTTTTGTGGACCGGAAGAGCGAGCGTGGAAAGCATTTGTTTGGATCGGAGCTGGGCGTGGGAAGAACCAATCGGCATTCCACTTTCGAGGAGTCGGGTACTTTTAGTTGGGAGTGCGCTGGATAGAGAATCGTGAGTGCAATGCATGCCTTACTGTTCCACGTGAAACAACTGAGTTCGTGAACTACATCGCTGTTTCACGTGAAACATGTTGCGCGGAATTGCGAAGCTCTGGTAGAGTCCTCACTTTGTTGGGGAGGAAGAGTTTTGGGACGGGTCATCGCGATCGCAAACCAGAAGGGCGGAGTTGGAAAGACAACAACTGCTGTCAATCTCGCGGCATCTTTGGCGGTAGCAGAAAAGACGATCCTAGTCATTGACTGCGATCCACAGGGGAATACAACGGGGGCACTTGGATTTCCTAAGGATTCTGCTCGCAGGACGCTCTATCACTCGTTAATACTCGGCGAACCCATCCAACGCATTGTACTCAAGACCCAAGTCGAGGGACTGGATCTAATCCCATCCGACAAGAACCTAGTGGGCGCGACTGTGGAGCTTGTCGGAAGGCAAAACCGAGAATACTGCCTCCGTAACCTGGCGACGGAAATCCGCAAGAATTACGACTTCGTGATCCTCGATTGCCCGCCGGCGCTAGACCTCTTAACCCTGAATGCCTTGGTTGCTGCGGATGCGGTCTTGGTTCCGATTCAATGCGAGTATCTGGCTCTAGAGGGCGTCTCTGAGCTGCTTGATACGCTGATGCGGATCCGAAGGACTCTGAACCCAGATCTGGCCATCGAAGGCATTCTTTTGACCATGTACGACGAGAGAACGACACTCTCGAAACAGGTTGCCGCGGACCTGAGGAGCTTTTTCGGGGCCCAGGTCTTCGAGTCAGTTATACCGAGGAATGTGAGACTAGCAGAGGCACCAAGCCACGGGAAGCCAATCCTTTTCTACGACATTCATAGTAGAGGGGCAGAAGCGTACATCCAGCTTGCGAAGGAGGTAGTCGCCAATGACCAGAAACGCGCTAGGGAGGGGTCTGAGTGCGCTGATCCGAGAGCCCGGGCCGCCACCGCCGGCTAGCACTGTGTCGGGGGCAGGGGCCGCTGCGGCGGCAGGAGCTTCTGCAGTTGGAACCGCGCGCGCGCTGGAAGTCGACATTGATCTGATTGACCCGAGTCCGTATCAGCCGCGGACCAGGTTTCGCGAAGAGTCGCTGGAGGAACTGGCGCGATCCATACGATCGAGCGGGATCATCCAGCCACTGGTGCTTCGTGCGATCGGCTTGCGTTTTCAGCTGATTGCAGGGGAGCGTCGGTGGCGGGCGGCACAGCGCGCCGGGCTGCAACGGGTGCCGGCCGTGTTGCGCGACGTGCCAGAAGAGTTGGCATTGGAAATTACCCTGGTTGAGAACATCCAGAGGGAAGACCTGAACCCGATTGAGGAGGCGGGCGCGTTTGAGCGGCTGATGGGGGAGTTTCGGCTGACGCAGGAGGATGTTGCGCAAAGAACAGGAAAAGATCGGGCTACTGTTGCCAATGCCATTCGCCTACTAAAACTCGAGAAGCCGATCCTCGAGCTGATTGAGGATGGACGGCTTTCGGCGGGGCATGGACGGGCGTTACTGGCTATTGCGGAGCCGAAGCTGCGGCTGCGAATTGCTCAACGTGCGGGGAGAGGGGGACTGACGGTTCGCCAAATTGAGCGTATGGCAACGCGCCGGCCTCGAGTGGGCGGGACGCAAACTACCGCAGCACTCGATCCGAATCTGCGGGCGGCAGTGGAAGAGCTGCAGAGACATCTCGGGACACGGGTGTCGCTGCGGCCGAGAGTAGGAAATCTTCCGGGGCAGCTTGTAATCCAGTATTACGACGAGGGGCAGCTCCACGGACTTTACGAGCGGCTGATGAGGGCGTAATACTACAGTGGTAGTATGAGATAAGCCGCAGTTCTATTGACGGCTCAACAGTAGAGATTAGAGTGGTAGTTACGCGTGCAGGGGTGTGTTGTGGCATGGAAATGGTCTGACCAGAAGCATCAGAAGACGCAGGAGTGGACGGGGTTCCTGGATAAAGGGGTGCGCCTGGAAGGGACGCTGGAGCTTACGGGAACGTTTCGTCTGGATGGCGAGGTAAAGGGCAACATTATCTCAGGCCAGACGCTAATCCTAGGTGAGAGTGCGAAAGTGGAGGGTCAGATCGAGGGGAACCACGTGGCAATCTCCGGCCGATTTGATGGGGTGATTTTTGCAAAGGGACGGGTGGAAATTCAGGCGAAAGGGGTCGTTACGGGCGAGATTCATTCGCCATGCTTGGTCATCGAGCCGGGCGGTATTTTTGACGGGCGGTGCCACATGCTGACTTCTTCAGAAACGTCTAAGCCACTCACCATCCCGATACGGGCGGCAAGTCAGGGCTGATTTCCTACCATGTCTGCGGGCAGCTCGCACCATTTACCAACCAACTGAATTGGAACGGAGAGGTTGGCGGCTTAGGACGACGGGTGATTTGGCCGGGGGCGCTGGTTGGGATTGTCCATATCGGAGACGATGAGCCAGCGGCCATCCCTATCCTTCCGCAAGGTTAGAGTGAATTTGCCCGCATCAGGATCGCTTTTCTTCACTGCATACCCACCGATGATATAGCCCACCGAGCCTTCGGCAGCGAAGGCAATGGCTCGAAGCGAAAGAGGTCCGCCACTACCAGTGTAGTGTCGATGGATGTCAGTGCGACCCTTGACGGGCGGGTGGCCGGTGGGGAGCACATAGCCGTCTTCGGCGAATAGTTGCGCCAGAGCGGCAGCGTCGCGGCGGCTCCAGGCAGACTCATAATCGGTCAGGACACGGGCGAGAGCCGGAGGCAGTTCGACGAGGGGCTGCTGCGGGAGAGATTGGGATTGAGCGGCAGTCGCAAAGCAACTCCAGATTGCAATTGCCGGGAGAAGAAGAACTGTATGCATGGTGCCTCCCTGGATGAATGGAGACATTCTAACGGATTCAATGTCTACGGAGTACGAAATGGGTTGGCTGAAGACGCCCTACCTTGCCTTTGAGTCATACGCTCCTACGAACGGTCGCCAAGGTGGATGATCCGTTGGAAGAAGAGAACTGGCGGGATGCCGGCGCTCCCGAAGCTAAAGCACTGGTGAGTTGTTGGCGCTACCAGCGGGCACGCCATGGTGTGTCCCTACGGAAGAGAAGAAGGGGGGACTGGAGGAAGCTATTCGTAGCGGAGGCAGCGGACGGGGTCGAGGTTCGAGGCTTTGAAGGCGGGATAGATGCCGAAGAAGAGGCCGACACAGAAGGAGATGATGAGGCCGGTCAGGGTCCAGAAGAGTGAGACTTGTGCGGGGAGGTCGGGGAAGAGTGTGGCGACAGAAACGCTGACGATGACGCCGGTGAAGATGCCCAACACGCCGCCGGCGCCGGTGAGGGTCATGGCTTCGAGGAGGAATTGCGCGCGGATGTCTTTGCGGCGGGCGCCAACGGCTTTGCGGACGCCGATTTCGGCGGTTCGCTCGGTGACGCTGACCAACATGATGTTCATCACGCCGATACCGCCGACGAGCAGGCCGATGGAGGCGACGATGAGGGTAAGGATAACGATGGCGCCGGTGAGCTGCTCCCAGAGGTCGGTGACGATGTCGGGCGAGGCGATTTCGAAGTCGTTGGGCTTGCCAGCGGGAACGTGACGCCGGCGGCGGAGGATGTCGGCGACTTCGTGCTTGGCGAGATCGAGGTTTTCGGTGTCGTGGACAGTGACGACGAGGATGACCTCTTCAATCTCCGGGTAGAGCTTGGCAAAAGTGCGGTAGGGGATGATGACGAACTGATCCACGCCGGGGCCGCCGAAGAGACCCTGGTGAGGCTCAAAGACGCCGATGACGAGAAAGGGCAGGCCGTTGACGCGGACTTCGCGTCCAAGGGGGTCGGTGGAGCCGAAGAGCGTGTCGGCGATGGGAGTGCCGAGAAGGCAGACCATGGCGGCGTGGTCATCTTCCTGCTGGGTGAAAAAGCGGCCGTATTTGACGGCATAGATGGGGAGAACTTCGAGGAGGTCGGGGCCGGCGCCGCGAAGAATCGGTTCAGAGATGAGGCGGTTTTGATAGCGGACTTCGTTGGAGCCGCCGAGAATGGCGAAGCGCGTGAGAATGGGAATGGCTTTGTTCACCAGACGGGCATGCTCACGAATGGCGGCGGCGTCCTCGGGGAGTAGATGTTTGCGCAAACGGATGGCTTCGGGAAGACGCTCGAAATCGAAAGTGAAGGCAGGGAAACGAGCGATGAAAAAAGTGTTCGAGCCGAGCTCGTGGACCTTATCGGCGATGTGACGGTTGAGGCCGTCAATGATGGCGGCGACGCTGATCACGCTGGCCACGCCAATCACTACGCCCAGCATGGTCAGAAAGGCGCGCAGCTTCTGACTGGCCATGGTGGCAAGCGCGACGAAAAACGATTCCTTCCATTCGGCGCGAGTCAACACAACTGAATCCGAAAGCCGTGCGGCGGCTCACTCGCTAGGATATAGCAAGGCCATCTGTAATACGGAGAGATCGAGGGGGCGATTTCTCAGGGCCCAGAGGAGTAAATGATGCGGCCGGCCAAGATGGTGTAGAGGACGCGGGTGTCGAGAAGGATTTTTGGGGCGGCTTAGGCGAAGGGCTGATCTTTTTCCGCGGTCCAAACGCATGCGTTGAGAAGAACGAGGTCGGCGGGCGGCGACGCGGCCTGCTGGGCATCGAGTGACCAGACAAACAACAAGGCCAGCAGAGAAAAAACCAGGGACGGTCTAAAGACGCGCCCCTACATACCGAATGCGGGGGATTGTGCCAGTTTTGGAGATTGGTGGGTAGAGGCTGGATGTTGGAAAAGGCAGCGACGAGAAAAGAGGAATTCTTCGCTTCGCTCGGAATGACAAGCGCTCCGGCTGGCTACCGACAGTGAGCCAGCTCTACCAAGCTAGTCGGAGTGGAGGGCGACGACGGGGTCGAGCTTGGCGGCTCGCCAAGCGGGATAGACACCGAAGACGAGGGCGATGAGAGTGGCGAGGCCGAGTCCCATGAGAGCGACCCAGGGTTGAACGACGGCGGGGAACGGAGTCACCTGACGGAGCAGAAGCGCGAGGCCGAAGCCGAGAAGAATACCCGCGGTGCCGCCGGCGAGACATTGGGCGAGGACTTCGGTGAGGAACTGCCGCGCGATGTCGCGCTGGGTGGCGCCGACCGATCGGCGGAGGCCGATTTCCTTGGTGCGCTCGGTGACGCTGACCAGGGTGATGTTCATGATGACGATGCCGCCGACAATCGAGCTGACCGACGAGATGAGCACGAAGACGAGAAAGAAGACGGAGCTGATGTCGCGCCAGAGGTCGAGGTAGGTGTCGGCGGTCGTGAAGTAGAAATCGTCCCGGCCATCGGGGGGGATGTGACGGCGAGCGCGCAGGAGCAGGCGGACTTCGTCCTGCACGGGGCCGATGGCCTCTCTGCCTTCGGTGCCGGCGCCCGTCTTAATTTGCAGGATGAGACTGTTGCGGCTGCTGAAGATCTTATGGAAGGCGCTGATGGGGATGATGACGAAGGTGTCTTGGTCTTGTCCGAGGACGGAGCCGATGCGCTCGGTTTTGCCGATGACGGTGAACTCTTCGCCAGCGATGCGAATGGGTTTGCCGAGGGGATTGCGGCCGGGGAAAAGCCTTTCCCCGACTTTGTCTCCAATGACAGCGACAGCAGCGGCGACGCGCTCTTCGCCATCGTAGAAGAAGCGGCCGTCTTCGATCTCGAGCGTGGAAATCCAGGCCATGTTGGAGGTTTCGCCGCGCAGAGTGACGTCGGCGAGGCTCTGAGCGCCGCCGGAGATTCGGCCAAAGGTGACGGCCTGGGCGCCGACAGCGACGCAGCCCCGGCAGCGGTCTTCAATGGCGCGCCAGTCGTCGGGCGTGATGTCACGATGCTTGCGCGCGCGGAGGATTTCGTTGAAGTCGGTGGAGGCGAGCGGGGCTTTGGAGACTTGGAAAATGTCGGTGCCGAGATTGGCGATTTTGGCTTCCACGTACCAGTTGGCGCCTTGAATGAGGGTCATGACAAGAATGAGCGAGGTGACGCCGATGACCAGTCCGAGCAGGGTAAGCGCGGTTCGGAGTTTGTGGGCGGTGAGAGCGGCAAAGGCCAGACGGAAGATGTCGCGGCGGAGCATGGACAGCAGCTCATTCTAGCGTAGTGGGAAGAAGTGTGCCGGGACACGCGCTTCGATGGATAACACTTGGCGGCGGCGGGCGTCCTAGCAAGTGTGAGAGGTTACAAGGTCATTGGGTCTGCCTGCGCTGCCGCCACCGCGGCGCTTTTGACAGCTCTGGTGATACCGCAAATGCGCGCAAGCGGCCTCGATGCCGCTGCAATGCCGGCCTGGCGGGGAGTCAGCGAGAAGGAACCGGGCGAGATCTGGATGAGTTTGTACCGGCATATTCGCCTGCGGAGTGGGCCAGATGAGAACGAGTATGGCGCCGACGAGTTGGATCCGCTGCTGTGGGCAAACACACAACGCGTGCTCACCGGCGAGTCGCATCGGCGGGCCATTCAACTGCTGGACAGGTTTTTGGAGAAGCACGCCGAGCGAGCGGTCCGCGATCCGCTGAGACGCGCGCTGCTGCAGCGCGAGCTGTGGGCGGTGTTTGACTGGTCGGCACAGCGAGCAGACGAGCACACAAAGGAAAGACGCGCGCTGCAAACGCGGCTGGCCGAAGCAATTCGCCGATTAGCGCTGACGCCGAAGGAAATTGAGAAGCTGCCGGAGACCTACGCAGAGGCAGTCAAGTCAGGAGAGTACTCAGCGAATTACGATGTTGCGAAGCCGGGAGTGGCATTTCTACCGGCAAATCTCTTCGATGAAAAGGGCCCGTGGGTCTGCCTGAGCAGGCCGGTCGGTGGGGTGACGGCGCATAATCACGTGGAACACTTCTCGGGACGATCCGTCTTTCTGGTGTTCATGCGAATGCCAGGAGGCCGAGCGCAGACCATTGGCTATCTGAAGCAACTCCGGGAGTTTGTGCGGCTTTCCATTACGGATGCGCTGCAACTTGAAGAAGTGTATAGCAACCCCGATGTGCCACGATTCCCGGTGGGAACGCAGGTGGCGCTGGTGCGACAGATGGTTTTGCCGGATGCCCGCGGCAAGTTGGTGGTGACGCCAGTGACGGAAAACGTGCAGTTGCGGGTCACACGCGCGGCGGTCGAAACGATTGTGCATAGCGGCAAAAGATGGCAAGGAATGCAGGACGTGTTTGAACTGAAGATCGAGCCGGCAAAAGCTCTTGAGGGAGCGCGGCTTGGGCTGCGCGCGATCGCGAAGGACGAGAAAGAGTTTCCAACATTTAGGTCTAGCTCGCACGGGTTCGATCCCTTTGAGAACCCGCGGGAGGCTGGCCTTCCGGAGCGGCACCGCGTGGTACGCCTGAACACGTGCAAGGGATGCCACGAAATCTCGGGGACTCATCCGGCGATGACGCTCAGTTTCCGGTTCTCGTTTGCGATGGATGGAGAGCGTCCCGGTCTGGCCGAGTCCACGGCGGAGCGAGAGATCAATGCCATCCTGTGGTGGAAAGTGAGACGATACGATTGGGGGTTGCTGAACGGGATGTGGGAGAAGAGGTAGCAAGGCAGAGCGGTCTGAGGGCGTGCGTCCTGCAAATCTGTTTGGATCGAAGGATAACAACGACATTTGATTGAGATCCTTTCCGGCCGGGCCGGGAACTCCGGTGGCCGACTCGCGTCGGCTCGGCTCAGGATGACAATGCACAGGTGTCGGATCAGATCAAAATGAAGAGGTATAATGCGCGAATCTTGCAGAGAGGAGGGAAAGCGCTTTGGCACAAGCCGCGAAGCTGACGGCGATGGTCAAGGCGGCGGGTTGAGCGGCGAAGCTGAGTCCAGCGGTGCTGGACGCGGTGCTGCGCCGCCTGCCGCGGCCAACTGACCCGAAACTGCTCGTTGGGTTCGACACCAACGACGACGCCGGGGTGTATCTGCTCGCGCCGGAGCTGGCGTTGGTGCAGACGGTGGATTTTTTCACGCCCATCGTGGACGACCCGTTTGTGTTCGGGCAGATAGCGGCGGCAAATTCGCTGAGCGATGTGTACGCGATGGGCGGACGGCCGGTGACGGCGCTGTCGATTGTCGGATTTCCCGAGAAGGGCGAGCCGGAGCTGCTCGAAGAGATCCTGCGCGGTGGGCTGGCGAAGATGGACGAGGCGGGGTGCGTGGTGGTCGGCGGGCACTCGATCCGCGACGACGATTTGAAGTTTGGCTATGCCGTGAGCGGCGTGATCCACCCGGAGAAGATTTGGAGGAATGTCGGCGCGCAGCCGGGCGATGTGTTGCTGTTGACCAAGGCGTTGGGGACGGGGTTGATTGCCACGGCGCTGAAAAAGGGGCGCGCGACGGAAAAGGCCGTGAAGGCGGCGGTGGAATCGATGACGAGGCTGAATCGGGAGGCGGCGGAGGGGTTGAGGAAGGTAGAAGAGTTCAAAGTGAAAGAGTCGAAGGGAGCCGGCGCGATTTCGTTAGGGGTGGGCGCTCCGGCGTCGCAAGCTGTTGCCAGAGCGGGCCGACTACGCCCGATTCATGCGGTGACGGATGTGACCGGGTTTGGGCTGCTGGGGCATGCGCGAGAGATGGCGGTAGGGTCAGGCGTGTCGCTGGAGATTGATCACGCGGCGGTCGAAGTGCTGCCGGGGGCGCTCGATGCGGCTCGCGAAGGGCATCTTGCGGGCGGGCTGAAGAATAACCGCGAGTTCATCGGGGAGTGCGTCGAGTTTGCGGCGGGTGTGCCGGAGGAGTTCCGTGCGCTGCTCTTTGACCCGCAAACGTCGGGAGGGCTGCTGGTGGCGTTGACGGCCGAGGCGGCGGAGGCAACGCTGAGAGCGTTGAGCCAATGGGGAGTGCAGGCGCGAGTGATCGGCCGTGTGGTGGAGAAGAGATCGCCGCTGATGCGCGTGATCTAAGCCAAATAAGGATTCGATCAAAGTATCGAGCCAGTGGAGACGCGAGGTCGCGGTCCCGAGCGATGAGCGAGAAGCGGAGGGCCGGGAGCTGACGTCCTCCTGATTGACACCCAAGCGAAGCCTGCCTATTCTCAGCGGCCAGAACGAGGGTGCCCTGGGGCGAGTGTACATTTCGAAGAAAAACTGCGAGTGAAGGGGAGCGCAATGGTCAGCAACCAACGAATCCCCGGTCTGGGACCGGCGTATCCGGGAGCGGCAGGGGGGCGGCGTACAACAGGGCTGGCGGAACTGCTGGGAGTGAGCGGGAAGAACATCGGGTGGCTGCACCTGGTGGCCTTTTTTGCAGGGATGGCTGCGGCGGACCTAATCGGGTTTGTGCGCGGCGGCGGGTTCCCGCTGCAGGTGATCGCGCAACTTATGATCGGAAACGTGGTGGTCACGGGATTTGCCCTGCTGTTCTTCCGCTTTATTCGAGTGGAGTTTGCGGCGGCGGCATTGACGGCGCTCGCGTATGCCGTGGTGATGGCGGGAGTGCGGATGCTGCTCTACTCGACGACGGAGTGGAACGAACGAATGTTAACGGTGATGCTGGTCGGCTTCGCCTGGCAATTTCTCTTCCTGCTGGGAATCGTGCTGGGGGTGAGGCTGATCCGGCCGGTTTGGCTGGGGATGGGAATTGGAGCGGCGGCGGGGCAGGTGGCGGCGGGTCTGATGGCCACAACTGTCTGGAGGATGGTGGAAAGCCACATGGATTTCTCGTTTGCAAGCGAGGCCCAGAATGCGCTGTTCAATGTACTGTCGGCGGCGGTGTTCACGGGAGTGTTCTGGGCGGGACTGCACTTGAGCGGATACCGGGAAGGGCAGGCGGCGGCAGCAGATGTACCGGCGATGGGAGCGGGACTGACCGGGCGACTGGCGGAAGTGCAGCAGGCGGCCAATTTCCGGATGGTGAGGCGGCTGCTGCGGTGGGGCGGAGTGGGCAGCGTTGTGTTTGGAGTGGTGGCGGTGGTGGTCGGGGCGCAGTCCGTGCAAGAGAATGAAATCAACGCGATCCTGATCCTGATTGGCGTGGGGCTGTTCGTGGAAGGGATCTGGATCCTGGTGGCGCCGTCACCCACGGGGATGATCATTGATGGGATCGCGCTGATCGTGCTGGGACTGTGGAATATTTCGGTTACTGTTCAAGACATCAGCGCGGGAGCCGGCGGGCCGCGCGCGTTCCTGATCCTGGGCGTGTGGCAGATCATCTGGGGGATTCAGAGCTTCGGTCGCTACCGGAGGTTCGCGCACGTCTCGATGGCCAAGCCGGCGGAGAATACCCTGCGGTGGGTCGAGGAGACTGCCAAAGCGCTGGCAGCCGCCGGGACGCAGGAGCCGGACGTGGTGGAGTTCCAAGAGAAGCAGGGGAAAAAGAAAGAAGCGAAATGGAAAGGAAGATTGCTGCCGGATATGGCGTTTTTCGCCGGGCCGGAGGAAGAGACCGCCGTGGGAGACCGCGCGAGTGCCGAGCTGACCCCGCTGGGAGGACCTACGGGCGGCGAAATGGATGCACAACTGCGCGTGGGAACAAAGACGCTGTCTGGAAAAGTAAGTCAGGCGACGGTGGATAAATTTCAGAGGTGGAAGGCGGTGACAGGGTAAGGGAAGCGGATGGCTTGAAGGATGCAAGCCGGCGGCTGGTGGCGCCGGAAGCTGCGGAGGTGACCGTGGAGATGCTCAACAGGCGTGGGGCGAAGGCCCAACAAATAGGGCAGGTCAGTGGGTCAACTATTGGGGTTCCTGGAATTGCTGCTGGTCTTACGGTGGGTGGTTGTACCGACTGGAGAAAGATCAAGAATGTTATTTCGGAAATTTTCTAATGTTTGATGTTCTCATCTTCGGCTTGTATTTCGGGGTCGTTTCTGTGGCCACCGGTTTTGGGCTCGTGTTTTTCTTATTGCCTCAGACCGGCTTCAAGCTGATGGATTGGTGGTTTAGTGTAATCGGAGGGGGATCAACAGCTTGGCTGCGGAACAACCCGCGTTGGCGGACCCGGGTAATGGGCTTCATGGTATTCCTTCTTGGTATCACGATGCTTGTGCTCCCGATCTACAAGGCTTGGCAGCAAGAGTTCAGCCAAACATCAGCGCCACCAGAGGGTTACCGCCTGCTGGAGAGGAGCATCGGACTTGTAGTCGGGCTACTCTTCGTCTTGGGGTTGGGGTTGTTCTCTCTCGCAAGCCCGACAAGAGCTGCACGTTTTTTCAATCACCACTTGGCCTCTGGGGATCCTAGCCGCGCCGCAACGACTGTGATTCGATTGATTGGGGGCGTAATGGTTCTCCTCAGCGGTTACGCGCTTCTTCGCACCTATTGGCCCTAGTTTGAGGAAGGAATGTCTTCGGAAGACCGTTCGCGCTTCATTCTGTCTGAGACGTATAGACTCGCGGTGCCCGAAACGCTGAAAGATGGCGGGTGCACAGCGCTCGGCCTGGAAACCGTCCTAGAGGATTTCGCCAATCCAGTCCCTGGAATTGGTGATGCGGTTGGCGACCTTTGGGCAAACTTTTATACCTGGCAGGCGTGGAAGCATGCCACTTCTCGATTACTAACGCATCCAAACAGCTCTCGCATATTCCGGGGCCTCTTGAAGACCGGAGCGAAGAGTAACCTAGTCGGTTTAGTTTTTACGGTAGGCATTTCGGTTTACGAGGGTGCGCGCGCTGGCATTTCAGGTTCAATGCAAGGAACTTGCAAGTGAGACACGACTACCCTCTATGGGCTTGGTTTCTCATTGGGGCTGGATTATACGGGCTGTTCGATCTCGTTCTTTGGCTTCTTCACCCGAGCTGGTCGAAGTCTCATAAGCTGGCTCAGATTCTTGCCGTGACTGTCGTCACGTTTTGGTACCCGCTGCGGTGGTATCCCAAGCGCGTACGGTCGTTCGCATTTTGGGCAGCCTGGGCCTTCATGTTGTTGGCCCATCTTTCAGGCTACCTCTACGCCCTTTGGAAGGTCGGGCGCTGGCCAGCGATCATGTACGCGGTCATCATGCCGATGGAGTGGGGAGCCATGTCTATCGTGCTCGATAGAGTCATCAAGCAGCGGCCTTCAATCGCTAGGTTTTTCGCAAAGAGGCAACCCTGACAGGAATGATTTGCTCTTGGCAAGCATGGAAGCATGCCGCTTTCCGACTATCAACGCATCCAAACAGCTCTCGCATATTTCGGGGCCTTGTGAAGACCGGTGCGAAGAGTGACCTAGTAGGTATGGGTGCCACAGCAGCGGCTTCCGTCGGCAAAGGCGCGGTGATAAGCACTTCCAGCTTCGCGTAGCAAGGCACCGACGTTTTCCACAAGGTTCGTAGAGGCCATAGCCCAGTCTTCGCTAAGATAAATCTGCGGCCACGATGATTGGATTCGATCGCAGCTCCGGGGATTCAACATAAACTGGTGCGGTTGCAACTTGTTTCGTCAAAACCCTCACGTCAGCCCCGGCAAGAGGCGGGGGCGCGGTAGGGGAGTCGGCAGGACCTACCTGGCGAATGCCGGCGGAGACTGCGATTGAAGCTGCAGGAGCGGCTGCTGTAACGCTCAACAGTCGCGCAACGTCTACACACCCGAAGGTTCGGCTCCATCCGTTGGAAGCACACTAGCCCCATGGACACGATAACCCACGCGGTGGCCGGAGCGCTGATCGGCAAGGCGGTTTTTTCCGATTGGGCGGGGAGATACGCCGGGGCGGCAGAGGTGAGCGAGTGGATGAGTCCGTCCCTGCTGCCGAACGGCGCGACGTCCGGCGTGCTCGCGGAAGAGTCGCTCCCCGAGCAGAGATTGAGCGCACGGGGAGCGGGTCGGTTTGCCATTTTTGCGACGACCCTTGGGAGCATTTTCCCGGACAGCGATGTGATGTTCGGTTGGGTTGAAGGAAGCAACCTGGCGACGCTGGAGCTGCACCGGGGCTGGACTCACTCGTTTGTGTGCATGCCGCTGCTGGCGCTGCTTCTGGCGGCGTTGACGCGGTGGGTGGCGCGAAAGATCGGCTGGGTCGCTCCTCCGCTGAGCTTTCTGACGATGGCCTTCGCGGCGGGAATCGCAAGCCACATCGTGCTGGACCTGGTCACGTCGTTCGGTACGATGATCTGGAGCCCGATCTCGAATGTGCGAGCGACGTTGGACCTGGCGTTCATTCTGGATTTTGTGATGAGCGCGATTGTGTTGCTGCCACAACTGGCAGCGCAGGTGTACCAGCCGAAGAAAAGGGACGGGAGCGGGAGGCGCCGAGCACTGGAGTTCTGGGGGATTACGTCGGGTGGAGCCGTGGTGGTGTGGTGGCTAGCGCGGTCGGTGGGAGTGGGGTTTTCGCCGTGGGTGCTTGCGGTGACGACGATGGTGTTTGCGCTGTTTTTCTTTTTGCCGGCGGCGCGCGGCTGGGGATTCAAGGTGAGCCGGGCGGGGTGGTGTCGCGGCGGGGTGGTCGCGCTGGTTGCATACCTGGGGCTGTGCGCGCTGGCGCACAACCGGGCACTGGAGCGCGTGGAAGAATTTGCAGAGTCACAGGGGTTGAAAGTCGAGACCATGGGAGCGCTGCCCGCGCCACCTTCGCTGAGGTTTTGGACAGGGCTGGTCCGGACGCCTGCAGGAGTCTATCAATCGCGGATCAACCTGCTGAGCAGCGAGCTGCCCGCGTATGACTTTTTTGCCGACTCGCCGCCCAATCCATGGATTGACGCGGCGCAGCAACTCGGCGCGGTGAAGACCTACTTGTGGTTTGCGCGATTCCCGATCTTCCGAACGTTTGAAGAGAACGGGCGGGCGGTGGTGGAAATGAGTGACTTGCGGTTCTTTGCACAAAGAAGAGGGCCGACGGCGTTTACGTACCGGGTGGAGTTTGACGCGCATGGAAACGTGATGACGCAGAAATGGGTCAGGGAGTAACCGCACGGCAAGACAAGTTGGAAAGGGGCGGGCCTGAGCCCGCCCCGAATCGAGGCTGGCTTAGCAGCAGCCATCCGGGCAACAAGGGCCCGGGCAACAGGGATTCATGCCGTCCTCCTTTCCCGGCGTAAGTCATGCCGTGATCGCGCGCGAAATCCGAGCACACATTTGCCCCCACGGCGCCGCCTGAGGCGCGCGCGCAGGCGACGCAGATCGCCCTGAATATCGGCACAGCAGCAAACCTTCTCGACACAGCACCGCAGGCTTTCGTACAGGGGATGGCGTACATTGCGCAGTGCATAGTAAATCCAACGGCCGTCGCGCCGCTCCTCGACCAGCCCGGCAGATTTCATCAGTTTGAGGTGGCGGCTGACGTTCGGCTGGGATTCGCGAAGAGCATCGCAGAGTTCACAGACGCACAGGCCGCGTTGCGCGAAGAGCAGGCAACAGGCGGCGCGGAGTCGGATGCGTTCGCCGAGTGCAGCAAAGAGATCGCGGCTTTGGTCGGAGGTCATTTCCATATATTCAAATATATGAATATATTGCTTCCCTGTCAAGCAGAAAAGCAGCGATCCGGGAGAATTTGCCACGAACGAGGGTAGCAAAGTGCAGCGGCCGCCTTGAGATACGGGGATCAGCAGGGTTTCAGTGGCAGGGGGAGGAGCCGGAATCGCGGAAGGTCTGGCCAGGAACGGAGATGAACTCCCAAGCGTAACTGCGCTCGCGGAGGGTGAGCTTCAGTACGCCCCAGGCTTTGCTGTTGCGGGCCTCGCTGGATTGCAAGGGAACGGGACGGAAGGGACGCAGGCGGGCTCCGCCAGTGCCGACAACAAATTGACGGAGGCCGCGGGCGGGGTCGGGGCGGCCGGAAGCGTCGAGGGGAGCGAAGCGCTCGTAGTCGTGATCGTGGCCGGTGAGGATGACGTCGGCGCCAGCGTCCCACAAGGCCTGCCAGAGACCTTGAACAGGTTCGAAGTTGCCGTGGCCGCCGGAGCTGAACCGCGGATGGTGCCAGATGGCCAGGGTGCAGGGAGCGGGATGACGGCGGAGTTCGACACGAAGCCACTGCTCCTGGGGTGAGCCGGGCTGGCAGCCGCCGATTTGGTCGCAATTGCTATTCAGAACGATGATGCGCCAGGCGCCCAGTTGGTAGCTGTAGTACCCCCTCGTAATGAGACCCGCAGATAGGCCGAAGTAAGCGAAATAATCGGCTGCGCCAGCGACATGGTAGTCGTGGTTACCGGCGGCCGGGCGGGTGCGGGACTTGTGGCGTCCCCAGAAGGGGTGGTAACACTTGGCGAAATTTTCGCGAGTGCCGTCCGGATAGGCATTGTCGCCGGCGGTGAAGACCGTGCCGAGGACGTTGTCGAGCAGGGCCCCAGTCTGCTTGGCGCCATTGGTGTTGCAAGCGCCGATATCACCGGCGCCGACGAGGACTTGTTCCTGGGCAGGGGATTCCGTCGCGGGGTGGGCGTACAAGGGCAAGTCAGGCGAGGAGTCAAAGAAAAGGAAGAGAAAGGCCACGAGCAGGAAGGCTCGGAGCCAAGGTACCGTGATGGCGCGCGAGATTTGCGCTGCGACTTTCACCAATTCAGTCCGCCGGTCGCAGAGGGGGAGGCGCGGAGCCGGGTGCAGGGCTGGTGCCCGCTTCCGCCGCGGCTTTAACGCCGAAGAAAAGGTACCAGATGACAATCGGGATGCACAGCCACCACCAATAGGGCGGCTTGGCGGAAAAGATTCCGAGCAGGGTATCCACGACAATCACCGGGGTGACAGCCATTACCGCCAACCGTACGGCGGCGGAATACTCGAGCTGCGTTTTGACGAGGCCCGCGATTCCCAGAGCGATGACGCCGTTGAGAAGCGCCTGAAGAATGCGATAGACGTATGAGCCGAGCAGAGCGAAGGGGTACAGGAGAATCCCCAGCCAGCTTTTCAGAACGGTGAAGAGGCGGCGCATGGCGTCCTGGTCAATCGAGAAGGACTGGATACCGGCCAAATCCTGAGCGCGCGTCTGGCCTCTGCCGGCTTGACGCGTGATGACCTGGGTGCGCGTAAGAAGAATGGTGGCGTCGGGGAATTGCTCCAGGGTATCCATGTCCGCCGCCGTGTCCAAAACTATGATGACCTTTCCGGACTCGGGGTCTTTGATGTGGTGAGGGCCGGGCGGGTCGAGAGAGACTTCGCCGTTGGTGATCGTGATCTTCGGTATCTGGGCGATGAGCGCCTGACTTTCCTGATCGACATAGCGGGAGAAACCGCGCTGGACGCGAACGATGTCCGGCACCCAAGCCAGGGCGAGCAAGAGGAGAAGATAGAGGAAGGCGAAGCCGTGCCAGTTGCGAGCGACGTCGCGATAGAGGTCTTTGGAGAGAAAGGAAAGCCAGTAGGGCTGGATGAGATTGTAGCGGCGCACTGCTTCTCCCTTCGACTTGCGGTTTGGCGGGTGGATTGTACCGCAAGCGGCGGCGCAGAGGGCTATTTGGGAGTGGCGGGATAGACGACAAGATGGCGCTGGTCGGCCAGGCCTTCGCTGGCGGTGCGGACGCCGGGCTGGTCTTTCAGAGCGAGGTGGATGATGCGGCGCTCCCGGGAGGACATGGGATTGAAGCGGAAGGGGCTTCCGGTTTCGCGGACGCGCTGAGCGGCGACTTGGGCGGAGAGCTTGAGCTCTTCGATGCGGAGGGCGCGGTGATTGCCGGTGTCGAAGCGGACGCGGTCGAAGAACTGGGGGTCGAGGCCGACGCAACGGAGCGAGAGATACTCGAGGGCTTCCAGAAGCTCGGCGCCGTGGGAGAGGAGTAGCTCCTGGTCGCGGCCGTGGAAGATCACGTGGACTTCGGCGCGATCCAACTCGTCAACGGGCATTTCAAAATGGATCTTGTAGGAGAGTTCGAGGCGAGAGCCGTTGAGGACCAGGTCGAGAAAACGGCGAAGGGCAGCAGCAAGGTCTTCGCGATTGAGATTGCCGTCGCGAATGAAGCGAGAGCTGAGGGGAACGGGCTGGGAAGGCGAATCAGGCATGGTGGCGGCCACCCTGGCGACAGTCCTTGAGTGCAGCTATTTCTTTCTGCCTTGGCCGGGTTTGAGTTCGGCCGGGGCATGTTTGTTCAAATACCACTGCTGGGCGATGCCGACAATGTTGCTCGAGAGAATATACAACACCAGCCCGCTGGAGACGGGAAAGATGATGAACATGCCGCCAAACATCAGCGGCATGAAGGTGAGCATCTTTTGCTGGGCGGGGTCGGTGGCAGTCATGGGCGTCATCTTCTGCATGGCGTACATGGTCAGCCCCATCAGAACCGGCAGAATGTAGAAAGGATCCTTCACGGAGAGGTCGCGAATCCACCAGATCCAGGGCGCGTGGCGGAGCTCGATGGTAACGGTCAGCATGCGGTAGAGACCGAACCAGATGGGCATCTGCAGCAGCATGGGGAGACAGCCGCCAACCGGATTGATGCCGTGGCGCTTGTAGATCTCCATAATCTCCTGGTTCATTTGCTGCTTGCGCGGGTCGCGCATGCCGTACTTTTTATAGCGCTCCTGGATGGTCTTCACCTCGGGAGCGACCTTCTGCATTTTCTGCATGGAGCGCCAGCTCTTCAGCTTGAGCGGGAAGAGGACCATGTTGATGGCCACGGTCATGAGGATGATGGCCCAGCCGTAGTTGGGGACGTAACCGTAAATCCAGCGAAGGAGATAAAAAAGCGGGGCGGCGATAAACTCCATCCAGCCGAAATCCACCAACTGACCCAGGGGAGGCTTCTGGGCCTTGAGAATGTCGAGGTCCTTTGGGCCGACGAAGACGCGGATGGCAAGAGGCACGGCGCCCTCGGAGGAGCCGGCGGCAACTTCGGCGAGCGGCTGTTTGGCGGACTTGCCTTCGATGACGACGTCGCGTTCGAGGCGCCAGTCGGTGAGGGTGAGCGTACCTGTTTTCTCAGGGACGAAGGCGGCGGCGAAATAGAGGTCTTCGATGCCTCCGAAATCGGCGTTGGCGACGCGGCGCTGGGGCTGGGCGGGCTGGTCGGGGACGCCTAATTCTTTGTTCGGGACTGTGGTGAACTTGGCGGCGGCACTGAAGAAGGCTTGCACCTGTTCGGCAGCCAGATAAACTGTGGGGTCGCCGAAGCCTCCGCGCCAGGCGAGACTGTGCGCGCGGGACTGGCCGTCCACGGTGACGGAGGTTTCGACGTGAACGACGTAGCTACCGGACTCGAACTTGAGATGCTTGGAGACGGAGACGCGGCCGTCGCTCCAATCGAAGCGAACTTCGGTGGGTGCATCGAGGGGGCCGGAGGACGGCGTGACTTCGAAGAGAGCGGCGTTGAGCTGTTGCTCGAGCGCGGAATCGTCGAGGGCCAGAGAAAACGGCGAGCCGAACTTTGGGGCGGTTACAGCGTGAACGAGATCAAGAGGCTTGGGAGGTTTGTTGTCGTCGGTGTACTTCTTGAGGACCCAACTGCGGACGGCGGCGCCGCGATTGGAGAGTTCGACGCGATAAAGACCGTTTTCGACGATGATGGTCTTTTCCTCGGCGGCGGCTTTGGCTTGAGGGGATGCAGGCGGCGCAGCTTTAACCTCGGCCCGGGTCGGAGTGGCGGGCTGAGTACCCGGCTGAGGGGCGGGTTGCGTGGCGGCGGGAGGTGCGGCGGGAGGCTGAGGCTTGGGCTTGGGTGTGAAGAAGTAGCTCCACACCACGATGACAACGAGCGAAAGGAGGCCGGCGAGAAGGGCGCGTTTTTCGGGAGAAAGCTCTTTCACCGGGCGGCCTCGCTGAGCTCTTCTGCGGTTGGAACAGGGTCGAAGCCTCCCGGAGAAAACGGCCGGCAGCGCAGCAAACGCTTGAGGGCCAGCCAGGAGCCGCGGCGCGCGCCATGCTGTTCAATGGCCTGAACTGCATAGCGCGAGCAAGAGGGATGAAACTTGCAGGCGGAAAACATCAACGGCGAGAGGAAGGCTTGATAGAGGCGCACCGCCGTGAGCAGCGAACGGCGGCCTAAGCCGAGCGCGTGATGCTCTGCAGCAAGGCCAGCAGCTCTGCGGTCAGCTCCGAGAAGTTCGCGCGGGCGACCGAGCTGCGCGGGTGAATGACAATGTCCCATCCTGAAGATATCTCCGTCCGATGAAGGCGAAGGATTTCGCGGATTCGCCGCCGAATGCGATTGCGAACCACCGCGCCGCCCAGAGCTTTTTTGACGCTGGCGCCGAAGCGGGTGTGCTCGAGTCCATTCCGCCGAAAGAAGACGACAAACTGCCGACCCGAGCGCCGCTGGCCGCCACGGTACACCGCTTCAAAGTCTGCGCTGCGCACCAAGCGAACGGCGCGGGGCCAGTTTCTTTCGTTCGGCGCTCTGGCCGAGCGCGGGTGCGGACTAGATGGGCGTGAGGCGATGGCGACCCTTCTTGCGACGCGCGGCAAGGACTCTGCGCCCTCCCTTGGTCTTCATGCGCGCGCGAAAGCCGTGCGTTTTATGGCGGCGGCGCACTTTAGGTTGAAAGGTGCGTTTGGGCAATGATGGCTCCTCAGACCGCTACGGAACACGCAAACGAATCGTTAAGTGTAGACGAGCACTTGTCAGTGGTCAAGAAATGGGCGTGCTCGGTTGTGGGTCAGTTTCCAATAAGCGCGTTACACGTCCAAGTGGGCTATTTGCGAGTGCGCCGTCATCTGCCCACGGGCGGCGGCAAGCACGACCTTCCAACTTCCCACAAGGGGACTTCACTTCTCAGAGAGCGGCGGTCGCGGCCAGAGCATTCAACTCACCAGGACAGGACTACGCGTTTGGAGAGGATAGCGAGTTGCTGAACGCACCCCCTAGCGCTAGAATCGCCCGCAGCAATTAGGCCCACAATCTGGCTCTCAATCAGGAGGGGACATGAAGGCAAGAGCAATCGTACTGACTCTGGCATTGTGCTTTGTCGGAGTAGCAGTGTGCTTCGCCGCCGACGCAATTATGGGCACCTGGAAGCTGAACGAAGCCAAGTCGAAGTTCGGCCCTGGAGCGCCGAAAAACACCACGGTTGTCTTCGAGGCCGCGGGCGACAACGTGAAAGTCACGGTGGAGGGCACCGACAGCAACGGAAAGCCGATGCATAACGAGTGGACGGGCAAGTTCGACGGCAACGACTACCCGGTCACGGGCGATCCGAATTCAGACGCGCGGTCGTCCAAGAAGGTCAACGAGCGTACGTTGACGTTTACCGCCAAGAAGAACGGCAAAGTTACTATCACTGGTCGAAGTGTCATGTCGGCTGACGGTAAAAGCCGCACGGTCACCGCGAGCGGAACTGATCCGAAGGGCAACAAGGTCAGCTGGACCGCGGTGTACGACAAGCAGGAGTGAGAACTCCCGGACAGCATTAATGTCCAGACGAAGTTCTGGGCGAATTGTCGGCCACCCGGGAAGTATCGCAGGGCTGCACGCATCGCAGCTGGGGCCAGCGGACGTGTAGTCGGCATCCTGCCTCTTGTTCACGGCCTTCACCAGATCACTCGATCTACCGATCACCCGATGGCCCGGCCACCAGCAAAACCTTCCCCGCGGTCATGTTGGCGGAGTACTGCCGCAGTCCGCGCACGGCGTCGTTCAATGGTACGCGCGCCTGGAACTCGGTTTTCAGGTCGCTGCCGAGAAGTTTCTGGACCTCACGCGAGACCCGCAATTGGCCCAGCAGGCTTCTCCTGCGCAACCACGCGCTCAGCCAGAAACCTTCCAGTCGCTTCCCTTCGAAGATCAGAG
>Ga0247727_10007038_pt1 | contig 21708 bp, 20 predicted proteins | sample WisWelCaveWW1625_FD_202498 | JGI IMG/M metagenome (GOLD analysis project Ga0247727, IMG submission 202498) | Biofilm microbial communities from Wishing Well Cave, Virginia, United States - WW16-25 | ecosystem: Environmental > Aquatic > Deep subsurface > Groundwater > Cave microbial mat | place...
AGTTCGATTCGCCTCATAACCCGTTCTCTTCCCAAAAGGATGATGACCTCAAAGATACCTGGACTTACGGTTCCACCTGTTAGAGCAACTCGAAGCGGCTGAGCTAAATCTTTCATCGTCAAATGTAATTCACTTAACAAATTTTCAAACTTTAATTTTACTTGAGACTCTTGGAAAGGCTCACAATGCCTAAGTACATCTATTAGCCTCTGAAAATGGAGGGCTGTGTTTGATGTCAAAAACTTGGCAACTGCTTTTTCGTCAAAAACAACCTCGTCTAAGAAATAAAAACGAGATAATTCTGCCATTTCTCGCACTGTTTTGGACCGTTCTCGTAACAAATCAATCGCCCGCTTCCAATCTGCTCCTGCTTTTCTTTCTAGTGGAATTTGAATAAATCTACTGATGCCTTCAAGTAAAGTTTCGTGCTTTTCAAGTTTAATGTAATGCTGGTTAAGCCAAAGTAGTTTATTCGCATTAAAAATACCGGCCGATTTCCCTACATCCTCAAGTCTAAATTTCTCCATTAGTTCCTCCCTTGAGAAAATTTCTTGATCTCCATGCGACCACCCTAAGCGTGCTAAAAAATTAACCAACGCATGTGGAAGATATCCCATCTCTCGATAAGATTGAACCGACGTTGCACCATGTCGCTTAGAAAGGCGTTGTCGATCCTCACCTAGAATAAGTGGAACATGGGCAAATATGGGAGGTTCTGCACCTAGGGCACGATATAAAAGAATCTGTTTGGGAGTGTTGTTAAGATGATCATCTCCGCGAATCACATGGGTCATTTTCATGTCAATATCATCCACGACAACGACGAAGTTGTAAGTTGGGCTGCCATCGCTCCTTGCAAGTACTAAATCCTCCAATTCATCATTCTGAAAGGAGATTTCGCCCTTAATAACATCCATAACTGTGGTTTTTCCAGGTGGCACCAAGAACCGAGTTACATAAGGCCGTTCCTGCACCTTTCCAATTTCCTGCCTGCATCGCCGGTCGTACCTTGGAGTCTTACCCGCAGCCAATTGAGCTTTTCTCCGTTCCTCCAACTCACCCACCGTGCAATAACAGCGGTAAGCTTTTCCACTCTTCAAAAGTAACTCAATCTTAGAACGATAGAGATCTGTCCTTTGGCCTTGGAAAATAGGACCCTCGTCCCATTCAATTCCAAGCCAATGCAATCCATCTAAAATGGCTTGGGTTGCTTCCTCAGTAGAGCGCTCACGGTCTGTGTCTTCAATGCGCAGTGCGAAATACCCATCATTGTGACGAGCAAATAAATAATTGAACAGAGCTGTTCTTGCGCCTCCAATGTGCAAATAACCTGTAGGACTTGGTGCAAACCGAACGCGGGGTTTCATAATATTTTCCTTTAAAATTAGATAGTTAATTCCAAAAGCCATTATCCATTTTCTGCGAAGATGTTCATATCATTTTTCACTTTGAAAATCTCGCAGATCTTGTTACTATTGACGCCTAGTAGCAGGGGATTAGTTGTAGTCGAGAGGCCGCCCCTTTTGACGCAGGGATCAAAAAGCCCCACACCTTCAGAATTGGCCTCCCCTTCAAAAAAATAGTCTCTCATGTCACGACAAAGTGGTCGTAGCGAAGCATTTTGAGTGACAGTTTTTAACAGAACGTTGGTGGAAAGGAGAGAAAATGTCTCTCAGTCGCAAAGTATATATCGCAGTTGGTTATGCCTTATCGGGGTGGATGGCTTTCACTTTACAACCCGGCTTTGGCTCCATGCTTGAACAATGGGATACGGCTAAACTAACGAAAGAATCCAAAGGCATTCGGATAGGCGAGGTGACGTCAAAGTGGTCCAGCTGGGACCCAGCTCGTGGCATGGTTTACACCTATGTGAAGCTAAATGTATCTGAAACTTTAAAAGGGATACATCAAAAGGAGGTCCTGCTTCGAATTCCAGGAGGTGAAACAGAAGGAATTCGCATGGTCGTCCATGGCATGGCCAGTTTCGGCCTTGGAGAAAAAGCCTTGGTGTTCACAGGACTCGACGAGGAGGGAGCTCCCTATATTACCGGATGGACACAGGGAAAATTCAAAATTGTAAGTGACCGCTCAAGTGGTCAGGATATGGCTTTGTTCCAAGCTCCTTCAAACGTTGAGTTTTATACACGGGCTCAAAAAGGTCAGGTCAAACACGTCGTAGCAACTCACGTGGAAAGAAGATTACCCTTGAAGGAATTAATCCGAGAGATTCAAACTGCAGTTCGAATGGAGGTTGAAGTCACTCGATAAATTAGCCCAGTTTTTGGGCAACCTCACGTAGGAGGTCCGGTCGGAGAGAATGATAGAACGTTGGTGGCTCTCCAAGCGTGCTCAACCGGAAGCTTCTAATGAGCGTTAAATTAAATCCGCCGCCGAGCACGTAACTGGAGGGATAGATGTTTAGGCTTCGTAGTACGTTGGTTGGTAGTTTATTTGGAGCAACAATATTAATTTTGGTTTCATCTAACGTTTGGGCGTTTAGGCTTATTTCCTTTGATGGAAAGCCCGCACGATGGGACAAAGATCATATCAGCTATGTCTTAGATCAAAGAGGAAGCAAAAATTTTAAAAATGGTTGCGACACAAAGGGCCCTTGCGTAAGTGAACGCGAGGCAATTGAGATTTCCTTCCAAAGTTGGTCTCAAGCTTCCGGAGTTCAGGTTGATTTTGAAGAGGAAACGTCCAAAATAATTACAAAAACTGGATACAACAAAGAAAACTCCATTACTTGGGTTGAAAAAGGGTGGACTTCGCAATCTTTTACTCCCCCAACGGGTGCACTTGCAGTTACAATTTCATCCTATAAAACTTCAAACAACGAAATTCTAGATAGTGACATTTTCTTCAACGGTGAATATTTCAAATGGGGAGTTATAGATACGCAAGAGGAAGAAGTGTCTGATGTTGTGGACATTCAAAACATTGCAACCCATGAAATTGGACATTTCATCGGACTAGACCACTCTTCTGAAGATATTTACGAACCAGAATCCAAACTATATCTTGCCACGATGTTCTTTGCATCAGGACCCGGAGAAACTTTTCGTAGAATATTGAAAAAAGATGACCTTGACGCTGCAAGGAACCTTTATCCTCACGATCATTATGCTGCTCCAAAAGTCGCTTCAATTAGCCCTAACACGATTGATGTCACGGATGACTCTAGTGGAAATGTTCGGATCGTAGGTGAGAATTTTCTACCATTTACGACCGTGGTTTTAGCTAGTAGAGACGAGCAGGGAGACATCGCCCCGCATGTAACTTCCGTGAGTGAAAACGAAATTCAACTTGCGTTTGACTCGGAATCTTTACGACTGGGAGAATATGACGTAGTTGTTGCCAATACATATAATAGCTCAGACCGTATCGAAAAAGGGCTTGCCGTTTTAGGAGGCTCCGCTCCTACTGGAAACTCGCCATATGATCCTAGAAATTCAGACTCAGGATATAGTTCATCAACAAAAACAGGGGGCTGTAGTCTCGCTGTTTCGGATAATGGTAAAGACTCTCTCGCCACAGCAATCCTCGTATTTCTCCTCCCCTTAATGTTGTATATCTGGACACGCCTACATCTTTTAGAAGATAAAAATCGAAATACAACTTACGCAGGGAAAAACGATTAAGAAACCGCTGTAACTCTACTGACTTTCAAGATGATTCCGAAATCTCCTAGTCAAAATGCAGGGTTGGTGCCCCGAATAGGAATTGAACCTATATCTTGAGCTCCGGAGGCTCACATTCTATCCGTTGAACTATCGGGGCCTTGGTAAGGAATCTTGAATACCAGATTCGCAAAATAGCTCCAAGTCTCTATTAACGAGCTTAGGGTCTGTGAAAAAATAAGGTTTACTCTTTTTGCGCAGCGGATTTTGAATCAGATCAAGGCGAGAGGACGAAGCGCTAGCCAGAGGCGCTAACGCGAGGACGAACAACGAAGAGCTGATTCAAAAGACCAAGCAAAAAATGTAAAGGTTATTTTTTCACGGACCCTTATGATCGAAGATTTTGCGGATTTCTTTTGGCAAACTCTTGTAACAATTCTTTTGAACGCGCGTCTATATGTTTGGGGGTTACAATTGAAATCCTGACATATTGATCTCCGCGCCTTCCATCCCGAAGGTAAACCCCTTTTGACTTGAGCCTCAATTTCTGCCCGCTAGAAGTACCTGGTGGGAGTTGTACTTGAGCCGTTCCATCAATAGTAGGCACATCAATTTTAGCACCCAGTGCCGCCTCGACTATCGTGACGGGTAACTCAACCAATATATCATCTCCCTCACGTGTAAATTGTGGGTGGAAGTTCACTTGTAAAGATAAAAAGATGTCACCTCGCCCCTTAACCCCTGGAAGGCGAATCGTCTGACCATTTTCCACACCCGCAGGAATTTTTACTCGCTTTCGCTCCCCGCGAAGAGGAACTTCGATTTCTCCTCCTTTGACAGCTGTTAAAAAGTCAATTTCAAGTTGATAAGTCTCTTCTTTCGTCTCCGGACCTTGTCCCCACTGTTGTTGTGAGGCCCGTTTTCCACCCAAAATGGATTCAAAAATATCTTCAAGACCACCCATATCAAAATTAAAAGTAGCCCCTTTTCCACTAGAGAAATGATATGTACGTTGGCCTGGCCTAGGACGAAAGCCTCCAGAAAATTCAGAAAAATCAAATCCGGAATGAAATCCGTCAGGTCCTAAAGCATCATACTGTTTTCTTTTTTCCGTATCGCTTAACACTGCGTAAGCTTCCGTGATTTCTTTAAATTTTTCCTCAGCCTGTTTGTTTTGAGGATTCAAATCCGGATGGTATTGTTTCGCAAGCTTTCGATAAGCTTTCTTGATTTCTGTTTCACTAGCAGAACGCTCAACTCCAAGTATTTTATAGTAATCCTTCCCAGCCATAGGACTTATCTAAAAATTCTGTGCCGAGCTTTTTTGGGCACCAATTTCAGAAGCATGTTCAAGAATATCTCTTGCCACATTACGCCCGGTTGCTGCTTCAATCCCTTCAAGACCTGGGGAGGAATTTACCTCTATCACTTTAGGTCCAGAGTTGGACTCTAAAATATCGACACCTGCCACCTGTAAACCAACAATCTTAGCAGCCTGCCTGGCCACCCGTTCATATTCCTGGGACAGTTTTACGGGGGTGCCAATACCTCCTCGATGAATATTCGAGCGAAACTCACCAATTCTCGCCTGGCGCCTCATTGCAGCCACAATTCTGCCTCCCACGACAATCACGCGGATGTCTCTTCCCACAGATTCTTTAATACATTCCTGAATCAAAATATCCTGCCCGAGGCTCCAAAGGGTATCTAGGGTAGACTCAACCGTAATCATGTTTTCGGCCAACATTACTCCCACTCCTTGAGTACCGCTTAAAAGCTTAATAATGATGGGGAATCCTCCAACCATCTCAATAGCAGGCGCTAATTCCTCAGGACCACGAATAAACACCGTTCGAGGAATGTCAATATCGTAGCGAGTCATGAGTTGTATACATCTTAGCTTGTTTCTTGTCTGCATAATCGAAGTAGAATCATTAACGACAGGAACACCCATCATTTCAAACTGTGCGATTACAGCTAATCCATAATTAGTGATGGAGGCTCCTGTGCGAGGGAGTACAACATCGACTTCTTCCGTGCTCTTTCCCCGGCGAGACAAGATAGGCGTCCTGCGTCCCAATACAATTTGGTAATCTAAAGGATCTACAACGCTCAACTTAAATTTAAGTTTCTTGCCCTCCTCACGAAAGCGACGATTGGAATGATTGAAACGATTTCTTGCTAAGATCTGAATTCTCATGGGTTCCAGTTAATGAGCGCCTAAAGTGTCTAGAGCTCGCCAATCAAATGGAACCAAAATAAATTGACCATCCGCATTTTTTTGAACGACTTCAACGCTAAGTTTTTTTTCAGAGAAATGAAATTTAAAATTCTTATACATTTGGATGGCTTGACCAACCTTCTCGATGGTCTCATCCATTGAATATTCTATTTCACGAAGTTCGGCGGCAATGCCTTCGAGGCTTTTGGTTATGGTTCTAATATCTTGGTAATCTCGCAAGATAGTTCTCCCTGATGTAAAAGCACAGATATATTCTCTCCAACTTCCACCTCGCCATGGCGTTTTACTATTTTTCCTTCCCTATTCCGGATAACGCTATATCCCCGACTAAGCACAGCCAAAGGATTAAGGAGATTCAAATTGCTCAATATTTTTTCAAGACGCAACTTAAAAGGCTCAATTTTTTGTTTTAGCATCAATTGAAATTGCGTTTTGATCCAAGTTACATGTTCTGTATCTAAATCTCTCCGCCTTTTTAATTTATCAACCAACCGCTCTACTGCGAGATCCAATCGTTGAGCTCTTGCATGCAGAAGAGACCGGGGATCTTTAAGGAAAGGCGAGGTCGTTAAACGCCCTAATCTCTGAGCAACAATCTCCTTTTTGTGAGTAATTTCTCTGACGACATTCTCCATCAAGAGTTCGATTCTTAGAAGCAGCTGCGCTACATCTGGCACAGCGAGTTCGGCAGCTTGGGACGGCGTTGCTGCACGCGTATCTGCCACAAAGTCAGCGATTGTAAAATCAGTTTGGTGGCCTACCGCCGATATAATGGGTAATCTAGATGCTGCAATGGCTCGTGCTACAGCTTCTTCATTAAAGGCCCAAAGGTCTTCAATAGAGCCCCCTCCACGCCCCACAATTAATGTTTCTATTCCAAGGGATGGATCATTCATCTCAGAAATGGCTTGCACAATTTCTAAAGCTGCTCCATCTCCCTGAACTCTCACAGGAGATAAAAGTAACTGAATAAAAGGACAGCGCTTTTTAACTACCTGAATGATATCCTGAATCACTGCCCCTGTTGGAGAAGTGATGAGGCCTATTTTCTGGGGAAACTCTGGAAGTTTTTTCTTTCTTTGGGGATCAAATAATCCTTCTTCTTCTAACCTTTTTTTCAGTTGTTCAAAACGGAGATAAAGCTCTCCTCTTCCCCCTATTCGCACCTCCTCTATGACAAGCTGGTAATTACTTCCCTGCTCCCAAACGTCTAATCGGCCAAGGGCTAAAATCTCAGTTCCATCTTTAAAATCGAAATTGAGCTTTCGATTGGCATTTCGGAAAAATACGCAACTTAAGACTGCTCCGCTGTCTTTGAGCCTAAAATAGATGTGGCCTGACTGATGTCTCTTGAAATTTGAAACTTCACCCTTTACCCAAAAACTATGCTCACCGAATCGGGATAAAATGAGACCTTTAAGTTGTCTTGTCAGCTCACTGACTGTGAAAATCGTGTCTTCTGACAGTTTTGCTTTTTCTTGTGCCTTTTCGGCAAATTCAAATAAATCCACGCGCACACGCTAACTAGGTTATAGATGGTGGTCAACCATCCTTCTCAGTTCACTTTCCATACTTAAAACCAAACGGTTCGTGAGGACGTGAGATTCTACCTTTCTCAAGGCTGGATGAAACAACGTCACGCAATTCCTTCCCTGGCGTTTGGATTCATAGAGTGCCCGATCTGCAAATTCAATCAATTCTTCTCTGGTTTTTACATCTTGTGGATATGTAGCAGCCCCAATCGAAACTGTTACTTTCATGGAAAGCTGTGCAAGCTTGAAACGGTATTGGGAAACTACTTTGAGAATCCTCTCAGCCATTTGATGCGCCCCTTCAGATTTTGTGTCCAAAAGTACTACGGCAAATTCCTCTCCTCCATACCTAGCTACAAGATCGATGCTCCGAACCGTTGTCACCAAAATGTTTGCAATCTCTCGAAGTACAAAGTCTCCTACAGGATGCCCATATTCATCATTAAATTGCTTGAAGAAATCAATATCGATAAGGAGAAGCGAAATAGGTATGGGATGTCTGAATGATTTTTGAAGTTCCAACTTCAAAATTTCTTGCAAACTCCGATGATTCAAAAGTCCAGTCAATCCATCAGTTGTCGCCATCTTTTCAAGATCTGATACCATTCGGGCGTTTTTCATAGATATGGCTGCTTGAAATGTGATCACCTCTATCATCTTTCTTGGTATTCTGGGAAATGCATGGTTTCGTCTCGTTGCTAACAGGTAAGCTCCTAAGGACTCTCCCTTGACTGTCATAGGAATAATTAAAATTGAATCAAAAATATTTGGAATTTTCCATCGCTTGTGAAAGAGCACACTTTTCTTACTGCGACTCTTAAACCCGATATAGGAAAGAGGGACTTGATGACGAACCACCCAAGAAATTAAGCCTCTTTCAGGACGGCAGGTAAACTCGTTGCCCATCCAGCCACTCTGATCTCGACCTGTCTCTGCCACAACACGATTTGTTTGCGTGGATGAATCATAAGACACAAGCACTCCTAGATCATAAGGCACAATTTTCTGGGTGAAATCGAGCAATGTCTGAATCACATCATTTACTTTTAGGCTACGATTTAAGGCGCTGCTTGCTTCATAAAAACTGGCAAACTCCTCTTTTAATTGGAAATAAGCTTGTAGGATTTCTGATGTGTCAATGGTTCGTGCCAACTGTTTTGCAATTTGACTAATAACTTGAATGGAATCTTGGGAAAAAAAGTTGGGCCTGTGATGATCGATAATCAAAGCTCCCTTCAAAAGATTTTCTGACTTAAAGGGAACAGCAACAACTGAAAAAACGGGGACGGGATTTTGATAATAAGTCAGACTTCGAAGGACATTTGCATCAGATGTTAAGTGGATGGGAGATATATCACGACGTAAAACTCTAAAAATTCCTTCACACGGTTGAATTCGATGAATTGAAAAATCTTTGGACTGGGTGACATATTCTTTAAGTATAAAAACTTCTTCACAAGGATCAAAGAGGTAAACAGCACAAGTGGTGGGACAAAAACTTTTTTGGAGGATTTCTAGAAGATTTTTGAGACTGGCTTCTCGTTCGCAAATGAGGGCGGCCAAATGCTCTTTATTCTTTTCCTCCAAATGCAAGTCCAATTTCCATTTTTCTGAGCCGAGAGCAATGGATGCGGCTTCCCTTTCATAGAAATCTAAGCGATCTAGCGCTTCCGAAAGCTGTGTTCGCACGTTGGTCCTAAAGCAAATACTCATGCCCACCCAAGCCAATAGCAGTAACATTGGGATACAAACATCCTGAAAAAGATCACTTGTTTCGGGCCTTGTACTAACTACTAAAACAAATTGCGTTGCCAATAGAATAAAAAAGCCTCGCTTCTTGTATCCTTTGTAAATCAAATAAAGAAAATAGGGATAAACCAAAAGCGAAAGCCAGTGGAAAGAAGGGGTCTGACTCATTTGATGTATACTGATAAGTACAGAAATCGAGACAAGCAGGGCTTGCCTTCTGGAAAAAAGGCTGCTCCCGAAGGTTAAGGTTTTCTGCAGTGTGAAAATGCTTAAAGTTGATAGGCCTGCGAGACACCATAAAAGCCAAATGTGTGACCTTGCCTCTTGGCTTGCGAAGAGAAAGATGGATAATAGTAATGTAGCTAACGTGTAAGTATAGGAACTTTGGAGCCAGCTAACAGCATAAGCGGCCCGGCTTATAATCATTAGCGAAAGATATATTGAATTTCACCTTTTCCGGCAAGATGTAATTCTTCTCTGGCATAGCGCTCTAAGGTTCGTGAATCGTTTCGGAACAATTTGACATCTTGGCGTAACTCACTGATCTCTTTTCTTAAATCAGAATTGATATTTTGAAGCTTCTCATATTCACGCCAGAGCAGGTAACTTCGCCAAAGACCACGATCTCCTACAATTGAAAAAAAGGCTAGAATTCCAAGGTAGCTCCAAAATACAAACCATAACATTGACTTCCGCTTTCCAAGCCGTATTTGTAAACGCCGGAGAACAACTTTTAAGAATACTGGCACCTCTCTCATGGTACGCAACCTAACTCTCGTTGAAAAGCCTGTATGTAAGGGTATGATTCATAGCAACCAATATTTGAATTCCTAGATGGCTTTAAAGAAAAAATTTCGTACTGCTGTGGTCTTGTCCGGAGGTGGAACTAGAGGTGCCTACGAAGCCGGAGTCATCCACTATATTCGAACTGGGTTGCCCCCTAAGATCGCCAAAAATCTTAAGTTCGATATCCATAGTGGGTCAAGTGTAGGAGCCATTAATGCCGCCTTTATGGTAGCTCTAGCCCACGAGCCAGAGTCACAAGGAAGAGAGTTAGTCCAACTCTGGCAAAACATTAGGACCAACAACATTTACCGTAGAGGCCCTATCACCTTGGGTAAATTGCTAATCCGAACTTTTATGGGTGTAGGAGCTCACTTGATCAACCTGAAGGGATGGATTGAACCTGATAAAGACTCACTTCATTTTCAAGGACTTTTTGATACACAGCCATTTTTTCATTTTCTCCTCGAACATTGTCCTTGGACGCATATTTCTAAGAATATTGAAAGTGGCCTTGTCGACGCTATATCTGTATCAGCCACAAACATGTACACAGGCCAAATCGAACTGTTTTTAGAAAAAAGACCAGAGGTTCCTCATAGTGATCGGATGTTAACCAGGATTGGAAAATTGAGTCCACGGCATGTCATGGCTTCGGCCGCCCTTCCTGTACTTTTTCCCCCTGTGCCTATTCATGGGTTTTATTATAACGATGGTGGCGTTAGGCTTAACACCCCTATTGCTCCTGCCGTGAGTTTAGGCGCTACAAGAATTCTTCTTATCGGAACTCGATATAGGCCGAAACGAACTGAAACGAATCCCGACATTAAGGTAGGCTCCCTCAAACCTCCAACTTTGGCAGGAGTACTTGGAAAATTTTTTCATGCTGTCCTGTTAGATCGTCTTGAAGCGGATCGAGATCAACTCGATCGGATCAATCGGATTTTGGCTTCATGTGCCAAACACACAAACCCAGAAGCTTTTAAAGCGATTTGTGAGGAAGCTCATGTCCAGCCGATTGAAACTTTGTCTATCTTTCCAAGCCAAGACATCTCGAAATTTGTGGATGAAGCTTTGAGGAACTCTTATCGAAGGTTCAAGTCATTTGGGATTTTAGAGAGGGTTATTCTGCGTTTACTAGAAGTTGATGTGGAACGAGGGAGCGACTTACTCACTTATTTTCTGTTTGAACCTACCTATTTGAAAAAATTGATTGATTTGGGTTACGAAGATGCTCGCTCCCATCATCATGAATTGGTCGAGTTTGCTGAACATGCCATCGAAGAATCCAATCGTACAGTTAAAGAGTGAATAAAAACAAATAGTTATAAATCAAAAACCAAGCAAAAAATAAATTGTGCGAGGCGTTATGTTTATGCGAAAATCGCGTCGCTTAAAGTTATGTTTGCAGGTCATTACATAAAACACGGGATGCTTTATTTGTCCCTTATTCTGTTCTTAAGCTGTGGTTCCCGAGAAACCCTATCAAGCGAGCAGGTCGCCGAAAATGAGCAACCTACGTCAAACATCCAACCTTTGCCAAATAGTCTTGTGGGATTAAAGCAACGGCCCTCATTTGAAGAACCCATGGGATTATATGATGAAGAAATAGAAGAAACCTCATTGAATTTCGAGGCGCCAAAGCCTTTTGGCCAGAAAGAAAATCACGGAGCCAGGGCAGAAAACCAAGAGTTGAAACAAACTCATGTGAACAATCATTCCGATGAGAGTCGGGAGATGAGTACAGATGCTTTTGGATCAATGAACATCGGGGAGATGAACTTTGCATTCTCTCCAAGAACGACCTCCATTTCGAAAGTTCATATGTTCCGTAAGATGGTCATGGATCAAATGGAAGACATTCAAGATCAGCTTGGTAAATACCATGCCTTTACTTATCCGAAGACAAAAATTGCTGAGTTTCAACGCTCTTTCTTAGCAGGAATCGCTCAGACCAGATTCAATTATCTCAAGGCCATTCAAAATTCATCAAGACTGTTCGAAGATCCTCTTATTGAAGATTATAGGAATTTAATACCCAGCGCATTATTGGCAACAGCTAGAACACGAAATACCGGCGAATTGATTCCTGCAGTATTCTCCATCGGCCCATTTCTTGACTATACACTCCATCAAGTAACCCTTTCTGTTCCACGAGGTCTACCAATCGTAGAGTATCCTTATGGTTCTACTTTTCGCTTAAGACGAGATCCTCTTTGTCGACAGAAATGTGACGAAACTTCATTTGATCCTGAGAAATGCAAAAAAAAGTGTAAGATGAAATTTCACAACGGTGTGGATATTCGCTGCCCTATTGGCACCCAAGTTCACACGCCTATGGCTGGTGTCATCGCTTATATTGGGCCATATGTTGGATATGGTTATGTCGTCATTGTAAAAAATGATCCCTTTGAGTTGATTTTCGGCCACCTTACAAATCCTAAAAATTGGCGTTCTGATTTGGATGTCTATGTGGGCAAAAAAGTAGACTATTGGGATGTTGTCGCAATATCTGGAGACACTGGATATACCACAGGTCCAAATTTGCACTACATAGTAACGATAGGTGGGTACGCAACCAACCCACTTCGGACAGTTGAAGGACTCACGCCAAAAGAAATGAGTCCTGTATTTTCTTCTATGCCTCGTGATCTAGATGTTTCGGGTAGCTATGCAGCGGCTCGGGGCTTAATGTAAGAAGGTAAAATAGTGAACACCTTGGCTAGAACTGAATAATTTATATTATGTATTTTAATTGACATAAATAGCATTTCAAGTACATAATGAAATAATGTTACCCAATGTCCAACTAAGAGAAATTTTCCATTTCCTGTTCCTCAAAGAACTATTACGTAGATCTGATCCCAAGCTTTATGTCCTAAAAGGGGGTGTTAATCTGCGATTCTTCTTTGGTAGTCCTCGATATTCAGAAGATATGGATTTGGACGTTCGCATAGCAGCCGTGAACACATTAAAGAAAAATGGATTTAAGATTCTTAACGATAGGGTTTTCCTCCTTGGACTCTCTACGTATGGTGTCGAAAAAGTGGAGGTCCGAGATCCTCAAAAATTGAAGCAAACTGAAACCACACAACGTTTTAAGGCTCAACTTATAAGATCTTCTGGGGAAACACTCTCTACTCGTATCGAATTTTCCAGACGTCTAAGGAGTCCGGGGAGTCCGGACACTGATATCCAAATAGATCGGATTGATCCGGCTATCGCGAGTAGATTTCAGCAGCTACCCTATCGCTGCCAGCATTATTCAGGCCCAGCCATGATCTATCAAAAAGTCGAGGCACTTGCGGGAAGAAATCAACCCCAATGTCGGGACGTCTTCGATCTATTTCTCTTATATCAGAAAGGGCTTTTGACATCCCTAGACTCAAAAGATCGCTTATCTGTTCAAACGTTGAAAGCCGCATCACAAAAATTATCGGCTCTAACTTTTAAAGATTTTGAAGGTCAGGTTCTAGAATTTTTGGACCCCCATGATCGTGATGAATATGGCTCAAAGAGTGTATGGAATGAGATACAGAAAAAAATCGATGGTTTTCTTCAAGGGAAATCAGCTTAAATTTTTCGGAGATTCGGGGAACCTCATATTTACGACGCGGGAATACGCACATTACCTTGGAATCGGCATCTCTTCCGCAAGTAGACAACTCTACCAATTAAAGAAGAGCAAAACCCTTCTCTTAATCACTCGAAACATTTGGGCGAATCCATCCCTACCTGAATTCTCTCCATTGCTTGCAGTGCCACATTTATTGGGAAAGGCGCAAGGGTATGTATCTTTCTTAACGACTTTAAGTATGTATGGTGTGATTTCTCAAATTCCTCAAGTCTATCAGGTAGCAACAGTAACACATACGCGCACATTGGAAACACCCATTGGCATATTTGAATTCCACCAACTTAAATCAAGTTTCATGCGCTATGGAGTTCTTTGGTCTAAAGGCTATCGCATTGCTGAACCAGAGAAGGCATTAGTGGACACGATTTATCTCTCCATGAGAAAGAAAAAAAGATTTTCCTCATTGCCAGAGTTAAATCTAGATCGGTCGTTGGTGAAAAAGAAAATGGTTGAGCAATATATCCAGATGATTACTCCTATGCCCCTTCGAATAGCCGTCCAAAAGAGGATAAAAGTGCTATTTTCTCAATATCGATGAAATACTATTGACAAAAATATTATAGCCAACATTTCCAGCATGATTAACTTGATATTAGAAGCTTACAGATGCAAATCTTGAATTCTAATTAAAGCCTTTTTAAGTCACCAAAGTAAAAAGCTTTTCAAACTGCTCGAGCGCCTGAGGATTTGCTAGCGCATCTCGATTATCCACATTTTCTCCACGTAAAATCTTTGCAACAGCTAACTCAACTTTTTTCCCACTAATCGTATACGGAATCTCCTTCACTTCTAAAATACGATCTGGCACATGCCTTGGGGTTGTCCCTTCTTTAATTCGATCTTTCATTTTCTTTTCCAAAGTCGGGCTGAGCTTATATCCATCTTTAAGCACCACAAAAAGGATCACTCTCTCATCTCCTTTCCATGGCTGTCCTACAGCCAAACTATCTTTCACCTCCTCCAAAGTCTCTACCTGCCGATAGATTTCCGCTGTTCCAATTCGTACACCCCCAGGATTAAGTGTTGCATCTGACCGACCATAGATGATCGATCCTCCTCGTTCGTTAAACATCACATAATCCCCATGACGCCAAACCCCTTCAAATTGATCAAAGTATGCTTTTTGATATTTTGATCCATCTGGGTCGTTCCAAAAATAGATTGGCATGGAAGGAACGGGTTGGGTGCAGACCAGCTCTCCTTGTTGGTTGATAACTTCATGCCCATCCTTAGAAAAAGCACAAACCGCCATTCCCAAACCCTTACATTGAATCTCCCCACGATAGACTGGAAGCATAGGATTTCCCAAAACAAAACAAGAGACAATGTCTGTCCCACCTGAAATGGAAACCAAAAGTAAATCTTCTTTTACATCGTGATATACCCAGTCAAAATCTTCCGGAAGTAAAGGGGATCCTGTAGAAAGAATCGCTCGAAGCGTTTTTAGAGAAAACTTTCCTCTAGGAGACAGCCCAGTATTACGACATGCTCCTATAAATTTTGCGCTCGTGCCAAAAACTGTAATCCCAATTTTTTCAATCTCCTCCCATAACCTTTCCATTCGCGGGTAGACAGGCGATCCTTCATACAAAATCAGTTGTGCTCCAGTCATTAACCCTGAAACCAGCCAGTTCCACATCATCCAACCACAGGTGGTAAAATAAAAAAAATTGTCTTGAGATGTGATGTTTGTGTGAAGACGATGTTCCTTGATGTGTTGGAGAAGCGTTCCGCCAGCTCCATGGACAATACATTTAGGTTTTCCCGTGGTTCCTGAAGAATACAAAATATAGACGGGATGATTGAAAGGAAGGCTTTCAAACTTCAATGGTTCTAGAGAACCTTTATTGATAATCCCTTCCCAGGAAAAGGCTCCTTTCGGTACTCCTTGGCTTTTCTTTTCTTGATGAATGACAACTACCGTCTGGATGGAAGGAACTTTCTTTAAAATCTCCTCAATTCGATCCAAACATGAAAAGCTTTTTCCATTGTATTGATACCCATCCACGGAAATGAAAATTTTAGGTTCAATCTGTCCAAATCGATCTAAAATGCTTTGAACACCAAAATCTGGAGAGCATGAGGACCAAATCGCTCCTAAGCTTGTAGTAGCAAGCATCGCCACAATTGGCTCAATGGTATGACACACAACCGCTACTACTCGATCTCCGGGTTTCACATTTTGAGAGCGAAGGAAAGACGCGAAGGCTTTAACCTGCGTTAATAAGTCTTTACAAGTGACTTTCTTCTGCTCTCCGTTCTCAAATAACGAGATAATGGCAATCCGATCAGGAGGAGCGCTTGCCACAAAACTCAGTAGATTTTCGGCAAAATTGAGCCGCGCTCCTTGAAACCAATCTGCTCCTGGCATCTTTCGTTCGGAGAGTACTTTTCGATAAGGTTGATGAGCCTTAATCCCACTCCATTTCCAAATCGATTCCCAAAACTCTTCAATGTTCGTAACGGACCACTGATGGAAATCTAGATAGTTAGAAAAAGAAGGATATCCCTTCTTTGAAAGCCATCCCATGTATTGAGCCATTTGGCTATCCTTGAGATCAGCTCCTGAGGGATGTCTTAAAATGGTTTCTTTATTTTCCATTTCCTACCTGCACCTTCGTGGCCATCCCTATATTTTCAAAACCAGCTTGTCGAATCATATCAAGCACAGACACCACGGTGCCATGAAGAGCCTTTCGATCTGCACGAACCACGACTGGGAAGCTCTTTCTTTGCAAATCAGGGATCTGCCCCAATTCTTCCTGAAGTTGTTTTTGTGTAACCGCGCGTTTGTTGATCGCAAGTTCACCTGTGGAGCTTACCGAAATAGTGACTTGTTTAGATTCTTGGATACCTTTCCCTTCTTGAGTTTCAGGGAGCTCAACAAAAAAAACCGAATCTGCGCCAAAGGTGGTAGTGACAAGAAAAAATACCAGGATGTTAAGAAAAAGATCGATCAAAGGGACTACCGAGATTTCCGCGATACGGTGGTCGCGATGACGCCGGGAAAACCTCATTCACTTCCTTTTAAAAGGCTTAAAATATGATGAGAAAATTCTTCCATTTCGAGAACAAAACGATCTACGCGACGAAAAAATATTCGATGAAAAACAAGGGCTGGAATTCCAACCACCATTCCTCCGGCTGTGTTTAAAAGTGCTTCTGCGATTCCACCTGAAAGTTGTAAAGGATCCCCCACACCTGCCACCCGAATCACACCAAAAGTTTGGATCATACCAGTCACTGTTCCAAAAAGACCCAAAAGTGGCCCCACGGCGGCTAAAGTACCTAGGTGATCTAGGTTTTTTTCAAGATCACTTGCCTCCCTTTTTCCCACGAATTCCATAGCACCTTCGACTTCTTTCCTATTCTTATCCATTTGAGTAAGGCCAGTTGTTAAAATTCTTGCCAACGGCGTATCGCTTGAACGGCAAAGTGCTAAGACTTCGGAAAATTTTTTCTCACTTGCCAATTCTTGAATTTGCGAAAGCAGTTTTTTTGGTAAGACATTTTGTCTACGAAGCGATCTTAGACGTTCAATAATTAAAGTTACACAGACAATTGAGGCGACAACGATCAGCCCCATTACAGGGCCGCCTGGAGAGAGATAATGATAAGCTCGGGTTAGGGTTTCCACAATTGCTTTAAGCTTGAAGAATTTCTTTGGCAATAACTTCACGCTGGATTTCGCTCGTACCCTCTCCAATTTCACACAGTTTCACATCTCGGAAATAGCGCTCCACCGCGTATTCTTTCACATATCCATACCCTCCATGAATCTGAAGGGCTCGATTGCAAGCTCGCCAAGCAGCTTCTGAACCAAACAGTTTAGCCATGGAAGATTCCTTCTTTGCAAACATCGACTGATCATGCATCCACGCCGCACGATAAACGAGCTGCTTTGCGGCCTCAAGTTCCATTGCCGTGTCCGCCAACATCCATTGAATCGCCTGAAATTCGGAAATCGATTTTCCAAAAGCCTTTCGCTCTCGTGAATACTTGAGAGCATCGAAAAGAGCGGCGCGACCTAATCCCAATGCCATGGCGCCAATGATCACTCTTCCTCGATCAAGAACTTTAAGCGCATCCACAAATCCATGGCCAATTTCCCCCAAAATATTCTCTTCTGGAATTTCCAAGTCTTGAAACATCAACGTAGCAGTGTCACTGGACCGAAGCCCCATTTTGTCTTCCTTTTTTCCCCGAAGAAGCCCTTTCCACCCCCATTCCGCAACAAAGGCAGTAACCCCATGCGCTCCCTTAGGTTTATCGGTATGTCCCATAATCACGTAGACATCAGCAACAGATCCTTGCGTAATAAAGTTTTTCGAGCCATTTAAGATCCAACGACCTCCTTTTTTCACTGCTGTAGTTTTCATACCCAAGGCATCTGAACCAGATCCAGGTTCAGTAAGGCACCACGCACCCAGCTTTTCGGCCTTGGAAAGGGTCGGCAAATACTTTTGTTTTAATGATTCTTTTCCACTTAACACAATATGGCCACAACAAAGGCCATTGTGAGATGCCATGGTAAGAGCTAAAGAACCGTCATATCGGGCAATTTCTTCAATAGCAATGGCGAAGCTTGTGCAATCCAACCCTGTTCCACCAAACTGTTCTGGAACGATGATGCCCATTAATCCCAGCTCTCCAAGTTTTTTACACAGATCAAAAGGAAACTCGGAAGAGAGGTCCCTTTGATAAGCGCCAGGTTCTACTTCTTGCTTGCCGAACTCCTGGACCATGTTTCGGATCATGAGATGGTTTTCTTTGAAATCAAAGTTCATGTATGAAAGCCTCTATTTTGTTGGTTTTACATTTTCCCGAACCCACTGCGTAATCTCGCTAAGAGACGCGCCTGGAGTAAAAATTTGTGCAACTCCTGCAGCCTTAAGTTTCGGAATATCATCCTCAGGGATAATACCTCCTCCAAAAACTGTGATGTCCCCTGCACCTTTTTCTTGAAGCAATCGGATTACCTCAGGAAATAAAAACATATGTGCCCCTGACAGAACCGACAAACTCAGCGCGTCTACGTCTTCATCGACCGCAGCATTCACAATCATTTCTGGTGTTTGATGAAGGCCAGTATAAACCACTTCAAAGCCACCATCTCGAAGAGCTCGAGCGACAACCTTGGCCCCTCGATCGTGGCCGTCCAATCCGGGTTTGGCCACTAGAATTTTCAACCTTCTTTCCATACAACGCCTATATATCTGTACACGCCTGAAAGTCCAATGAGAACCTATCTTACTATATCTTTCTCCATACCAATTGAGCTGTTTGTTCCAAGCCATCAACTTGAAAAGGCTTTGTAGACAAAATCAATTGATCTCCCTTGATTTTAAAAAACCGCTCTTGAGGCCTTTGTGTCCAATTAGGGTACCAGCTCACTTCGACATGATGAATAACTCGATCTCCCTGGATCTCGTAAGTCCCACAATAAGAAATAAACGTGTCCATCGCTAAAGCTTTTTCTTCCAGAGTACCTTTCATATAATCTTTAGATGTAAATGGGGTTCTGTTCTCAGCCATCAGAGTTCCATACATGCGACCGGTATCTGTATAAAAGAGGTAACCAATGGGATCTTTTCCAAATGGATATTGAGTACTTTGATTTCCTTGATTTCCATTGATGAGTTCATACGAGATGAGAATCCAATTTCCAATAAGTGGATTTTTGGATTTCATAAGCTTTACATCTCAATGTTTAAAAGGAACAAGTCGGACTACCTAAAACAAACTGTCTGCTCACATCCACAATGTATTGATCTTTTAAGAATTTTCTTCCCAAAAGCATTGGATAACGCATACCTGACCGGTCATTGAGCGAAAGGAGAATAGGGATCGACACTTTTCCAGCACAGATCGTAGCTTCCACGAAATATCTTCCCTCTGCGTCTCCATCTGAGGATTTAACTCTTCCTTTTTTGACCAACAGAGCTTCAATCTCTTCCTCATTCCCATTTATGGGCCCATTTGTGGGAATGAAGAACTTTACAAATTCTTGTCCATCTCGATGAAACAATTTTACTTTCCGGGCATGTAAAGAGGAGGTATCTGCTCCTGTGTCAACTTTAGCTTTTAGTCTTAAATCAACAGATTTCGTCGTGTTCTTACCAATGGAAACAGCGACAGTTTCAATGGAACCAATAACCAGTCGATCTGCAGAAAAACCATTTTTAGCCATAAAAAGAAAACTGAGTGGTATACTTAACAAAAATGTGGCAAAAATTCTATAGCCATTTTGGATCATGATATTCACCAAACACAGACCGAAAGACGTCACACATCTCGCCTAAAGAGGCATAGACCCTGACACAATCCAAAATATAGGGCATGGTATTTTCTTTGTTTTTTGCAGCTTGCTTCAGGCGTTCTAGTCCTTGTTTTACCAGAACGTTGTCACGTCTAGATTTGATCCGGGCTACATTTTCAATTTGAATTCTTTCCACCTCATCACTCACAAAAAGGGTGGGAATGGGATCTTGTTCCGCAGAGATATATTTATTGACGCCAACAATAATTTTTTCCTTTTTTTCCAGCTGTTGCTGATACTTATAAGATGCGTTTCCGATCTCTTTTTGAGGAAAGCCTTTTTCAATAGCCTCAACCATTCCACCCATCTTATCGATCCTTTCAATGTATTCCAGCGCTTGCTTTTCTATTTGATTGGTTAAAGTCTCTACAAAATAACTCCCTCCAAGTGGATCAATCGTTGCAGCTACTCCAGATTCCTCGGCAATAATCTGTTGAGTGCGTAAAGCAAGAGTCACTGACTCTTCCGTGGGCAGGGCCAATGTTTCATCCAGTGAGTTGGTATGAAGAGATTGAGTTCCACCTAAAACCGCAGCTAGCGCCTGGATCGTAGTACGAACAATGTTTATGTAAGGTTGTTGTGCGGTTAGTGAACATCCCGCTGTCTGAGTATGGAATCGCAGTATCCAACTCCTTTCATTTTTAGCTTTAAAACGCTCTTTCATCACAAAAGCCCAAATTCTTCGTGCAGCCCGATATTTGGCGATTTCTTCAAAAAAATCGTTGTGCGCGTTGAAGAAAAAAGAAAGCCTTGGCGCAAAGGTGTCAGGATCCATCCCAGCTTCAATTCCTGCTTGGACATAAGCAATGCCATCTGCCAAGGTAAACGCTAGTTCTTGCGCTGCTGTCGAGCCAGCTTCTCGAATATGATAACCAGAAATCGAAATCGTATTCCAACGCGGAACTTTTTCAGTCGCAAACCCAATCATGTCAGTGATAAGTCGCATGGACGGTTTAGGGGGATAAATCCAAGACTTTTGCGCGATGTACTCTTTTAAAATGTCATTCTGAGTAGTCCCTCCAACTTTATCCCAAGATACTCCCTGTTTTTGCGCAACAACGAGGTACATCGAAAAAAGAATTGCAGCAGGAGCATTAATCGTCATGGAGGTGGTTACACGATCCAATGGAATTCCGGCAAACAAGGTTTCCATATCTTCCAACGTGTCTACCGATACTCCGACTCTTCCAACCTCTCCTTTGGACCTTTCATGGTCGGAGTCATAACCCATGATGGTTGGCATATGAAACGCGACCGAAAGGCCGGTTTGTCCTTGTTCTAGTAAATAGTGAAAACGCTTGTTTGAATCACGAGCTGTCCCAAAGCCTGCAAACTGCCGCATTGTCCACAACCTGCCTCGATACATGGTTTCGTGGATTCCGCGGGTATAAGGATATTGGCCCGGACTTCCTAGATCTCTTTCATAATTGAAATTCACCAGATCCAGCGGGGTATAAAGTCTATTGATTTCTTGATTGGAGATGGTTGAAAAAACTTTCTCTCGTTCCGGAGATTTTTCTAAAGTCTTTTTAAGCGTGGTTTCTTCCCACATTTTTAAAGACTTTCTCACATCTTGTGACATAAAAAACTAAACAGTTTGATCTTTTAGAAAGTTGTTTGCGATGACTAGTCGCTGAATTTCACTCGTTCCTTCGTAAAGTTCTGTAATTCGTGCATCTCGAACATATCGCTCCACAGGATAGTCGCTAATGTATCCATACCCGCCATGGATTTGAAGAGCTTTATTCGTAACTCTGGACGCCACTTCTGAGGCAAACAACTTGGCAATCGCTGAATATTTGGTGAATCGACCTCCTTGAGATTTC
>Ga0247727_10007039_pt1 | contig 21707 bp, 20 predicted proteins | sample WisWelCaveWW1625_FD_202498 | JGI IMG/M metagenome (GOLD analysis project Ga0247727, IMG submission 202498) | Biofilm microbial communities from Wishing Well Cave, Virginia, United States - WW16-25 | ecosystem: Environmental > Aquatic > Deep subsurface > Groundwater > Cave microbial mat | place...
CAACTGGAAGAAAGACGCCGCGCCTTGCTGGCCACCTGGCATCCCCACCGCTTTGCCAACCTCTCGAACAATCCGCGGAAGTACATGCAGAGCTACAAGAAAGCTGAAGCGATGACGAAGGAAGTAACGGCGGCATATGATGTGTTGGCTCGATGGCTCCCCAACAAGAGCTAATGGCTTATAGCGTATGGCTTATAGCTAACAGCGCAAAGAGCTTATGGCCGATGGCATATAGCCGAAGCCAAGACAAGCTCTCCTAGACATAAGCCATTTGCTATAAGCTCTTTGTCCCGCTCTTCATGTTTGTGAGTGGCTGACGACGCGGGCCATGGACTGAGTGCTCTCTGCTTCCGCATCCCCGTGTGCGACTGGCCAGGTGACGAGACCGGAGATCGCATCGCCGTCCTTCTGCTTAGCGTAGATCTGCGGCAGCCGGTTCGTGCCGAATTTGGAGATGTAGAGGAACACGTGCTCGCGGGCGTTGACCCGCACGGCCCAGGGCTCGAAGTCGTTCCGGTAGAACTCCTCGCAGAGCTGCATGGCGTCCAGGCAGGAAATCCCGACCGGCTCGTTGAGCGTGTAGTAGTAATCCAGCGGCAGGTCGTACTCCTCCTGCTTGTGGATCGTGATGCCGAATTTGTCCGGGTTCCGCACCATCGGCGTGTGCCGATAGGCCACGAAGTAGAACAGCTCGACGGAGTGGATGGCGCTCTTGTTGTCGAGCAGAAATTGCCGCGTCTCCTCCGCTTCGTCGCGCGTCTCGCCGGGAAATCCGTAAAAGGCCATGACATGGTTCCAGATACCCGCCTGGGCCGCTTCCTGCAGCTTGCGCTCGATGACCGACTTCTTCGCATGCTTGTCCATCAGCTCCAGCACGCGCTCGTTGGCGGACTCCATGCCGTAATAGAGCGTGCAGCAGCCGGACTTCGCGGCCATCTGCATGTCCTGCTCGTCCAGCGACTCCTCGAACCGGATCAGGGTCGTCCACTTGATGCCGACGTTCTGGTCCACCAGCAGACGCGTCACCTTCTTGAAGAGCGCCGGCGGGTACGACTCGTCGGCAAACAGGAAATGCTCGCAGCGATATTTCTCTTTCAGCGCCTTGACCTGGTCCACGACTTGATGGGCCGCCATCCCGCGATACTGGTCGAAATACCCCTGCCCGTGATCGCAAAAGGTGCAGCGGCCCCAGTAGCAGCCGCGCGTGGCGAGGTACGGCAGGATGCGCACCGGCACGAAATAGCTGTCGAGCGGGAAGCCGTCGAAGTCCGGCAGTGGCAGCGCTGTCGTCTTTTCGGTATAGATCTCCTTGTTGACGTGGACGCCCGAGGCATCGCGGTATATGAGATTGGGCACCGACGCCTTGTCCCGCTGGCCGGCCAGCGCCTCGAGCAGCCACAAGAGTGCGTGCTCCCCTTCGTACATGATGGCTGAGTCGAACACCTCCGTGAAGAACCGCTCGTGCTTCGGCAACTCTTCCTGGAGCCGCGTGATGACGTTTCCGCCGACCACCACGTGAATCTCCGGGAACGCCTCTTTGATCATCTTGCAGAAGGTCAGCCCGGCCATGAGCTGCATCTGCGTGCCGATCGAAACGCCGATCACATCCGGCTTTCCCCGGCTCACGGACGGCAGCACCAGTTGCCGGCAGACGTCCCGGTACACGTTCACCTGCTCGTCCTCCAGACAGGCGAAGACCTCCTTCGAGACGCCAGGCCGATAGCCAAGGTTGCTCTCCATCGGATAGAACACCAGCGCGGCCGGATAGTAGGCCGCCGAGATGTACTGCATGACTTCACGGAAGGTATTGAGCGCCCCCTCGAGCTGGCTCGCGTCGTAGAACGATTCGCTGCGTGTGATGCGCTTGGCCTGCTCCACCCGCTCGATCAGGTCCACCACGTCCACGCCGGCTTTTGCCTCCAGGCAGGCCTTCTGCCCGGCCTCCTGATCCGTCAGCCAGCCGCTCCGTTCTTTCAGCTGCAACGAATGCAACTGCCCGGCGATCCGCGTCTTGACCCAGATCAGGAAGGTGTCGCTGAAGAACAGATCGTACATCTCGATGTTGACGTCCTTCTGGACGACCTCGTGCCCGTGCTGGCGCAGAACGGCCGTCAGGCTCGGCAGCGCGAGATAGGGCGCCGTCGGGACCCATTCGGGTGGGAACAGGAGCATGGTCTTGAGCTTTCCGGCAGGCGCGGCACTCGCCTGCGCGGCGGCGGAAGTTTTGTTGGCGATGTGAATCAGAGAGCTCATTCGATACCTAGCGCTGAGTCCTGAGTTATAAGCTTTAGGGCGGAATCATAGCTCAGCACTGAGCACTCAGGACTCAGGACTGTCTTTAACATACCTTCGCTTCCAGCGAGGGTCGTGCGCCGGCCTTTGCCGCGTTAAATTGCAGATCAGGCAATTTGTCCAGGCCGAAGCGGGCGATGTAGAGGAAGATGTATTCCCGAATGAAAATCCGCAGGTCCCAGTTGGATGGGTGACTCCGCTCGAATTCCTCGAACACTCGCTCGGCTTCTTCGATGCTGAGGCCGTCCTTGACCGTGTAGTAATAGTCCAGCGCCAGATCCCACTCCGGATTGATATAGGGCGTGACGCCCCACTGTTCCGGATTCTTGGCCACCGGCGTGTGACGGCTCAGATCGAACGTGCCGAAGCCGACGGAATGGACGATGTCTTTGTTCTTCGCGAGGAACTGGATGGAGTCCAGCGCCTCCTCGCGGGTCTCGCCGGGGAAACCGAAAAAGCCCATCGCGTGGTTCCAGATGCCGGCCTTCGCCGACAACTGCAGGCTGCGCGTGATCACCTCCGTCGTGGTCGCCTTGTCCATCAGCTTGAGCACCCGCTCGTTGCCAGATTCATAGCCCACGTGCAGGTACTTGCAGCCCGAGTGTTTGGCATCCTCCCACACAGGCTCGTCGAGCAGGCTCTTCTCGTAGCGCATATGGGTCGTCCAGACGATACCCATGTTGTACTCGATCAGCCCCCGGCAGAGCTTGCGGAACAGCGCCGGCGGATAGGACTCGTCCGTAAAGTGAAAATGCCGGGCCCGGTACTTGTCGCGGAGATGCTGGATCTCGTCCAGAATCTGCTGGATCTTCTTCGTCCGGTAGCCGGCCGTGTAGCCCTCGCCGTGGTCGCAGAACTCACACCGGCCCCAGTAGCAGCCGCGCGTGGCGAGATACGGCAGGATCTTGTCCGGCAGGAAATACTTGTCCAGCGGCAGGCCGTCGAAGTCCGGCGGCGGCAGTTCGTCCATGTCTTCGGAATAGGTCAGCGGCGAGGTGTGCACGCCCGACGCATCGCGGTAGAGCGCGTTGGGCACGTCTTCCAGGCTGCGCCCCGCCCCGACCGCCTCGACAAGCTGCAAGAACGCCGTCTCCCCTTCGTAGAACACCGCGCTGTCGAAGGAGGCGAACAGCGGCGACTTGGGCAGCATGTCGCGCAGGCGCGTCACCGTGTTGCCGCCGATCGTCACGTGGATGTGCGGGAAGTGCTGCTTGATCAGCGCGCAGAAGGTCATGCTGGAGAACAATTGCTGCTGGAGGACGATCGAGATGCCGATCACATCCGGCTGCTCGGCTTCGATGGCCGGCTTCACGATGTGCTCGAACACGTCGCGATAGACGTTGACCTGTGGGTCCTGCACTGCGTCCATGATCTCGGACGACACATAGACCTTATAGGAGAGGTCGGTCTCCATCGGCGGCATGCAGATGCGCGCCGGCGCGTAGACCAGCGAAATGGCGGCGGTCACTTCGCGGAACGTATTGATCGCCCATTCGAGCTTGTCGATGTCGTAGAAATCCCGGCCCCGGACGATCCGCTTGGCTTCTTCGGCGTTCCTGGCCAGCTCCTCGATGCGCTCCCGCGTCAGCTCGCACAGCGCCAGTTGCAGTTCCGTTTCCCCTGCCTCGAGATCGCGCTTCTTCGCCAGCTTCCGGAGACGGTCCAGTTGCTGCGGCACCTTCTTGAGGACCCGTTTGAGAAAATCCTCGCTGAAGTACCAGTCATACATCTCCAGATTGACGTCTTTCTGGATCACGGTATGGCCGGCGGCGCGGAGGACGGCGGTGAGGGTCGGCAGACTCAGGTAGGGTTCGGAGGGGTACCAGTCGGGCGGGAAGATCAGCATCACCTTCATCTTCCGCCCGCTCTTGGCTTCCGATGTCCGGCGATGCAACTGGATCAGTTCAAGGTCGGCCTTTTCGCCCTTGGAATATTCAATTTTCATGAGGACTTCCGGCCATCAATCCACAATGAATGTGGCTCATTCTAGAGCCCGACCGAGAGGTTGGTCAAGCTGGTTCAAATCTAGTCGAAAGTCAGTCAAAAAGTCAGAAAGTCTGTAAGGTCATAAAGTCTGAACTCTCGGATGACTTTACGACTAGAAGACTTTATGACTTGAAGACGATTTATCTCCTGGGAGCGTCTAGGTCCTGCAGAAGCTCTTGATAGTATTGGACCAGCATCTCTGCCCGCTGGTTCTCGACGATGACGAGCTGGCGCTGGTCGAAGGTGTTGGCGCAATAGAGATAAGTCAGGCCCTGCGACTCGCCGAGTTCCACGTGCACCTGCCGGCCGTCTGGTTCCTGCTTCGTCGTTTCTCGCAGGACCCGCCGATCCGGCAGGCTGGCCCAAATCTGTTGCGCGGATGCCATGTGATTTTCATAGAGCGGCTCGTCCGGGCTTGTCTTGCGATTCTTGATGGCAGCGACATCCACCCGCTCCTCGGCGCTCTCCGGCGATTCATCCCAAGCCGGCGCGGCGCCGCGCGGCGTCCGGCCGAGCACATAGAGGGGGCCGTCGTCGGTCCCCTCTTCCACTATGGCATAGCGAATCGGCAGGGGCGGCTCCAGCAAAGCCAATCCCCTGGCGGCCAGGGCCCGTTGGAACGGCACGCGCCGAGCCAGATGCCTGGTCTTCTCGCAGACGATCAGCCGGCCGTTCTCAGCCAGCACCGCACAGAACCGATCCAACCGCCCGGCCAAACCGGTGCGCTGCTCGAAGTCAGCTTGCGTCGCTGGATCGCTCGCCCGTTCGAAGGTCTGCCAGTTCCGGCTCGGCAGGCCCGGGTCCTGCTCCGTCTGCAGCAATGCCTGCGTGGCAATCACCAGATCATACGGACCCGGCGGAGGTGCCCGGTCTTCATCGAGGCACTCGAAGCGGACATTCTGCAGACCCATCGCCGCTGCCCGCTCCCGCGCGACCGCGATTGAAGCCGGCGACCGATCCACACCCACGAACAAGCATTGCGAAAACCGTTGCGCATAGAACGTCGTCAGCACGCCGATGCCGCAGCCGACATCCAGCGCCGCGCGGGCCGGCCCGATCCGTTCCGTGACCGCCGATCCCACGGTCACATAGTAGTCGTAGCGCTGGCTATAGAGCACCGGCAGGATCTGGCGCATGGCCGCGTAATCGTAGAAGGCAATCTCGTCCGCCGCCACCGCGCCGGGCGCGCGCCGCTGTTCGGAGAGCCGAAGGAGAGTCCGTAACTCGTCAGGTTTCAGCGTGGTTCGTTGCCACTGATCGTAGGCGGTGTCGGAGTCGAACCGCCGCAGGCCCCAGCGTGCAAGATGTGCGGCAATGGCTGCTTTGATGTCGGGAGTCGGCAACCGGCAGGCCTTGTGTCCAGGGGCGTTGATAGCAATTTATTGATTTGACGATTTAGTGATTTGATGATTTTTATCAATCACCAGATCACCAAATCTCGAAATCAACAAATTCCGTCTCGCGTTATCCCATGCCCTTCTTCAGCATGATCGCGTCTTCGTAGGCCACCGGCACCGGATGCGGATGGCGCAACTGGCCGGTGCCGAGCACGACATATTTCTGGCAGGTCAATTCGTCCAGCCCGATCGGCCCGCGCACATAGACGCGTCCGGTTGCAAAGCCGATCTGCGCGCCGAGCCCGAACTCCTCCCCGTCGTGTAGGCGCGTGGAGGCATTGATCAGCACCGCCGCCGCGTCCACTTCGCGCGCGAACCGCATCGCCGTCGCGTAGTCGCGCGTCGCGATCGTACAAGTATGGGCGGGGCCGTAGCGGGCGATGTGGGCCAGCGCTTCGTCCATATCCACCACCATTTTCACCGCCAGCGTCTTCGACTGGAACTGCCGGCTCCAATCCTCCGCCGCCGCCAGCTCCACCGACTTGTGGCTGGTCATGGCCTGGGATCCGATGAGCGCCACGGTTTTGGGGCAGCCGCGGATATCGACTTTGAATTCCTCGATGAGGCGCCGGATCAGCGCCGGCAGGAGCGGCCGCGCCGTCGTCTGCTGCACCAGCAAGGTATCCGCAGAGTTCGAGGCCCCCGCCTGCTGCACCTTCGCGTTGACCACGAGATTCTGCGCCAGCGGCAAATCCGCATCCACATCCACGTAGACCGTGCTGACCCCGCCGTCGTGGCAGAGCACCGGCACGCGCACCTGATCGAGGGCCGTCTTGCGCAGGCCGGAGCCGCCGCGCGGGATGAACGCATCGAGCAGCGTATGCAGCCGCATCAGCTCCAGCGCGCCTTCCTTCTCCGGCCGCTCGACGAACGTGATCGCCCCGGCCGGGACACCGGCCCCGTCGGCCGCCTCGCGCAGCAGCGTGACGATCGCGCTGTTCGTTCTGATCCATTCGGGCGCCCCGCGGAAGAGCCAGACGTTGCCGGACTTCAAGCAGAGGGCCATCGAATCGGTCATCACTTTCGGATCCAGCTCGGAGACGATCCCGATCAGCCCGATCGGCACCCGCATCCGGCTCACTTCCATGCCGTTCGGCCGCTGCCACATCCGGGTCACCTCGCCGACCGGATCGGGCAAATCGGCCACGCGGCGCAACCCTTCGGCCATCTCCTTAATGGAATCGGCCGTCAGCCGCAGCCGCTCGACCGCTTCGCGGATCGTATCCTTGTTCGTCGCCGCCGCCAGCAAGGATTTGCCGACCTCCTCACTGTCCTGCTTGTTGATCGCGAGAATCTTGTCCTGCCCTTCCTCCAGCCGGTCGGCCATGGCCTGCAGGGCCTTGTCCTTGACCGGCCTCTCGAGCAGGGCCATCGGCTTGACGGCCTCGCGAGCCTTTTTCGCGATGTTCTGGATGTACATCTTAACTGGAACTTCAACCATGTTTTCGCTCCGCGAATGTCCAAAAGTCATAAAGTCTTCAAGTCCGTAAAGTCATAATCAGTTAGACTTTATGACTTGATGACTTGCGGACTTTAAGACGCGCTTCTTGTCGAAGCCGGACTATAGCACCGGCCTTCGCAGCGAGTCAAAAACCTATTTATGAAGACCGGCTTGTTCATTCGCACATACTTCCATTAGAATGCCGCCCGTGACGTCCCAAGAAGCCAAGACTCATTACAATTACCTGATGACTCTGTGCATCCGGAAGGAAGAGGCCTTCGGACCGCTGGCGTTCACCTTCCTGAAAGAGCACGACCTCGATCAGCTTGGGCTCGCGCCGGAGGAGCAGTTCAACCTCTATATGGCGACGTCCAATGCCTTTGCGGCAGAACCGAAACGGTACATCCACAAACTGGAGTGCTTGCAGAAGGCCCAGCAGCTCCTCCTCCGCACCCAGTTCGCCGATCCCGAGCTGACCCGCCACCTGTTTCAGGAAGTCCAGAAGACCTCGGCCGAGCTGGACATCTACAACGAGGCCATGCGCCCGCCAAAGCTGTCCTCAGCGACGGCAGGGGCGGCGGATAAGCTGCGCCTCATCGTCGAAACAGATCTCCCAGATTATTTTTTGAACACGGCGCAGAAACGGGCCTCCGCCTACTACCAGAACAAATATAAGCTGACCAAAGAGGCCAAGACCGCGCAGCACTTCACCAACGCCGCGCGCAAGTTCGAGCCGGACAACCAGGCCGTACAGAAGGAGTTCGCGGGCGCCTGCGCGCCTTTCATGAGCGTGCGCACGAGCGCGATCCATCTCATGCTGCCGTTTGATCTCAAGATCAGCCGGACACCGGATGAGCCGCTGGAAGCCGGCCTCCGCATCTGGTACGCGAAGATGGGTTACTCGTTTCCGTTGCGGTACGAGATGGGCAAGCTCTGCAGTTGGTACGATGACAAAGTGGTGGACATCACCATGGACGATCCAAATCTCTTGTTCGTCTCTGTCTCGCCCGTGAAGGAAACGGAGCTGGGGGCAGTGGATCGCGCGCTGCCGAACGATGTCCCGATGGAGATCGGCCTGCCGCGCGCCTTCCTGGACGGCACGAACGGCTTGGGCCCCTTCATCCAGGTCGTGTGCAATGTCAAAATCTGGTTCGATGCGGAGGCGATGTCCGTCCTGATCCAGGGCGCGCCGGACCTGCACGAATACGGCCTGCAAGGCGGCGCGGGTTTGCTGACGCGCACCTATGCGTCGGAGAAGATTCAGGCCTACGCGCCCTCCTCCGGCAAACCGTGGCAGCAGAGGCTCAGCTTTAACTTCGTCAACATGCACCTGCAATTGGCGCAGGGAGTAAACGCGGCGCTCGTCCCCTTCAATACGCCGATCTTCTCGATCTATCCGGTCCTCACGCGGCAAAGTTTCAAAGTTGAAGACGCGCGTTCGCTATGAGCAAACAGCCAATAGCGGGTAGCGAATAGCCTATAATTCTGACGCATTACTCGTCACGCATCACTCGTCACCCATCACGGTCTTTATGATTGATTTAAGAAGCGACACCGTCACCAAACCCTCAGAGGCCATGCGTCAGGCCATGGCGCGCGCCGAGGTGGGCGACGACGTCTACGGCGAAGACCCGACCGTCAACCGGCTGCAGGAAATGGCCGCGGCGCTGGTCGGCAAGGCGGCGGCGCTGTTTGTTCCCTCCGGTACGATGGCCAATCAACTGGCGCTCCGGGTGCAGACCCAGCCGGGCCAGGAAGTGATCGTCGAGAGCAAAGCCCACATGGTGCGGTACGAACAGGGCGCGGGCGGCGCGCTGGCGGGCGTGCAATTCCATTGGGTCGTCGGCGCACGCGGCATCATGACGCCGGAGCAGGTCGAGGCCGCCATCCGGCCCAAAGACCCGCACACGATCCAGACCGCCTTGATCTGCGTCGAGAACACCCATAACAGCGGCGGAGGCACGATCTATCCGCTCGCGACCATCGAGCGCATCGGCGCCATCGCCCGGCAGCGCGGTCTTCCCATGCATCTGGACGGCGCGCGGCTCTTCAATGCCGCCGTGGCCACCGGTACCTCCGCCACGGAATACGCAAAACACTTTTCGACCGTCTCGTTCTGCCTCTCGAAGGGCCTGGGCGCGCCGGCCGGCTCGCTGATCGCCACGAATGACCGGGACATGCTGGAGAAGCTCCGGCGGTTCCGGCGGATGTACGGCGGCGCGATGCGCCAGGCCGGCGTGCTGGCGGCCGCCGGCCTCTACGCCCTGGAGCACAACATTGCCCGCCTCAAAGAGGACCACGACCACGCCAAGCGCCTCGCCCAGTCTCTCACGCAGATTCCGACTGTCACGCTCGACCTCGCCTCCGTCGAAACGAATATCCTCTTCTTCGACGTCAAATCCAGCCGCGCCCCGACCGATCTCGTCGCCGCCTTGAAAGCCGAGGGCCTGCTGATCAATGCCGTGGGAGGGAACAGCTACCGGGCGGTCACCCACCTCGACGTATCCGCCGAGAACATCGAACGGGCCGGACAGATCTTCGCGCGCGTCTTGTCACAATGACGGCAAACAAGGTACAACTATCCCATAGCTCCGTGCTGTTCACTTTGAACTTTGGCTGTCATGCTGCAAGCCGTGTCGTTCAAACAGATCAGCCGGATTCTGGAACTGACCGATCACCTCGGTTTGAACCGGGAATGGGTCGAGATTCCCCTGACGCCGGAAGCCCCCGGCGTGGTGCGGAAACTGCCGAACGGCAAACTGGAAATCGTCGTGGACGCCGTCCAGCCGTTCGAGCAATGGCTTGCGACACTTGAGGCACAGATTCAGGCCGTCAAATGAAACATTGATCCATTGTTTGATTTCCGATTTCGTCATTTATATAAGGTCCAATGAAGCAATGACTCAATCACCAGATGAAACAGTGCTGCGGCAGCCTACTAGGGAGGAGCTGAACGCGGAGTTGCTTCCCGTTCCCGAGCCTCCGGAAGAGCCGCCGACGCCGGACCCGCCGGGCACGGACAAAATCATCGCACACGCTTTGGGGCACGTGCGCGGCAAGCGCGGCGGCGACCTCGTCGCCGTGATCCTGGTCGGCTCGGGCGCGCGCCGGGCCCTCACGGCCCACAGCGACCTGGACTTTATCGCGCTGGTGAAGGGCCAGGACGAAGGGCAGGACACTATCCGCATCGCCGACCGCCTCGTGGACATCCGCTACCGGAGCGCCCAGGCCGTGGAAGAGGAACTGCCGCATTCGTCGCGGTTGCCGCCGCTGCTCCGGAAGGGCCGCGTGCTGTTCGAACACGAGGCCGTCGGCACGAAGCTGATCGACATGGCGCAGCAGCGGTTCCGCCAGGGGCCGCCGCAGATCGGGATGGCTGAGAAGATCCGCCTCAAGGCCGACTGCCAGCACTGGCTGGGGAAAGCCGAAGACCTCATGAACCAGCCGGCGACCGCCGAGTATCTGCTGGCAACTTTTTTCGAGGAACTCCTGCAGGCCTTCTTCAGAATCCGCGGACTGTGGCTGACGGCGCCGGTGGACATGATGCGATTTGCCGCCTCCCGCGACGGCGCGTTCGGCGACCTCCTGGATCGCTTTCAGGGAGCCCCCACAACCGCCGCGCGCCTTGACGTCGCCCGGCAACTGGCACAACAGCTCTTTAAGGACATTCCGAATCCCCAGCGCGTGGATTGACCGGATGTTGAAAAAGGCCGCGCCGGGGACTGACGTCCTTCCTCCGGCGTCTGTCCCCGTTCAGTTATGGCTTGGGGACAGGCACCGGCCAAGGGCCGGAGCCAATCCCCTCATCGTGTATAATGCGTCCATGCAGGCTCCTCGTGTCGTGCTCATCTGCCTGATTCTCGGCACGCTCGCACCGACCTCCGCGACCCTCGGCCAGGACTCTCCTTCCCTCGGCACATGGATGACGCTTGCTCCGGCACCGACTACACGCACGGAAGTCACAGCCGCCGTCCTCGGCGGCAAGATTTACCTGCTCGGGGGATTCGCCGAGCCGTCCCTGAGCAATCTCTCCAGCCTGACCATCACGAACAGGGTCGAGGTCTATAATCCCGCGACGAATGAATGGACGACCCGCGCGCCGCTGCCGGTCGGCCTGCACCATGCCGCGGCGGTTGTGGTGGGGAACCGCCTGTACGTGATCGGCGGTTACACGCAATCATTCCTGGCCCTGTGGCATCCGATTGCGACCGTCTATCTGTACGACCCGGACAAGGATGCCTGGATGGAGCGGACGCCCATGCCGACGCCGCGCGGTGCGCTGGCGGTGGCCGAATCAGGCGGCAAGCTCTACGCCATCGGAGGGTACGACGGATCGCGCAACAGGGCCGAGGTGGAAGTCTACGACCCGGCCGGCGACACCTGGATCGCCAGGGCCCCGCTTCCGACGCCGCGCGATCACCTCGCCGCCGCAACGGTCGACGGGAAGATCTATGCCATCGGCGGCCGCGTGAACCAGAGCTACGCGCGCAACCTTTCGACGGTCGAGGCCTATGATCCGGCCACTGACCGCTGGACCAGAGTGGCCGATCTTCCGACCGCGCGAAGCGGCATCACGGCCGGCGTCATCCGCGGCACGATCTATGTGCTCGGCGGGGAAGCCCCGGAAGGCACGTTCCGCACCAATGAGGCCTATACGGCCGAGACCGACCGGTGGCACGGCGTCGCCTCCATGCCGACCGGCCGACATGGGCTGGGCTCCGCCGTCGTCGGCGACCGGCTGTATGTCATCAGCGGAGGCCCCAAGCCGGGCGGCTCATACAGCAACGTGAATGAGGTGTTCACGCCACCTGGCGCGAAACCGGCAGGCCGCGCCCCGGCCGCGCAGGTCGGCGCAGTCATGGCGCTGCTGGCCACGTTCGAGGATGCCGGCGTCCTCCCGCCCGAGAGCAGCCCGGATGCCAACCGGCTCATCAAGGCGCTCATCCAATTCCAGGCGGCCTTCACGAAAAGCGAGAGCCCGGCTGTCAGACAATTGCTGCGCGATGCGCTAGCCGCCAACTCCGGCGAGGCGGCGCCGGTAGCGCTCGACTCGTTCCGGACCGGCGGATGGACCTCGCGCTCGCTGGAAGCCGTCGTGGACTATGCCACTGCCGTGCCGGTCTGGACCAGGCCCGGAGTGCCGGAGGGATTTCAGGCGTTCAATGTCGGCCTCGCAGAGTTCACACTGCTCGCGCAGACGTTCACCGACGCCCGCGCACGCTTCTCAACCACGGGGCGGAATATTCATCAGACCTTCGAAGTCCGCCGGAAAGAGATGCCGGGAGGCATGGGAAAGTGAAAAGTAACGAGTGATGAGTAATGAGTATGGATTGGCTCCGGCTGTTCTGCTATCGTCACTCATCACTGATCACTCATAACTCATCACTTGCCTTACAGGAGGATCCCATGGCGACCAAAGCCTATATTCTCATCAAGGTCAAGACCGGCAAGACCAAAGACGCGGTCAAGGCGCTGAGAAAAATTGCCGGCGTGGAACGGGCCGACCCCTGCTTCGGACGGCCGGACGTGTTTGTGTTTGTCGAGGTCGGGGATGAAAAAGCGCTGTCGGATATCGTGATCTCGAAAATCCACACGATCGACGGCGTCGAAGAAACCGACACGCACATCGTCGCAGACACGTGATTCCGTTCGGCCCGTTTGGCCTGTTTGGTCCGTTGAGCCCGTAGCCACGCTCATGGAAGAACGAGCCGAACTGCCTCAACGGGCTAAACCGGCTCAACAGGCTTAACGGACCAAACGGACAACACGTCCGCTCTCCGCTGACTCATAGCACGCATCCGCGATCTCCACCGCTCGCTGGCCGTCGAGCCCCGTCACGGACATCGGCGCGCCGCGCGTCAGCGCGCCGACAAATGCCCGCAGGACTGCCTCGACCGTCGGCACATCCTCCACATCCTGCTCCGTCGCAACAGTGCCCGCCGACACCTTGCGCACGCGGTGATGGACCCAATCTGCATTAAGCTGCCCGTCCGCACCGATCCACTCGGCGCGGCCGACCCGTCCCCCGGTCATCCGCGACACGTCCACGATGCACGGCAACCCGCCCGCCGTGCGCAGGCTCACCAGTGCCCGCAGCTCCGCCGCCTTCGGCGAGGGACGCTCCAGCTCGCAGCGCACCTCCGCCACCTCCTCACCCGTCAGGAACCGGATGAGATCCAGCTGATGGATCCCGATCTCCAACAGCACGCCACGGCCGCCATAATCCACCGGATCGCGCACCACTTCGGGCCGCGGCTCCACACGGTTCGCCAGCACGAGGTACCGCCTCGGCCCCACTGACGCAAGTTGCGCTTTGAGCGCGAGGACGGCCCGATCGAACCGGAGCGTGTGCGCCGTCATGAGCGGGACGCCGGCCGCCTCAGCGGCACGCACCATTGCCCGTGCATCGGCGCCCGTGCAGGCCAGAGGCTTTTCGATCAGCAGCGGCTTCCCGGCTTTCACCGCGGCCAGACAGATCGGGAGAGAGAGCGACGGCGGTGTCACCACAATGACCGCGCCGACCAGGGGATCGGCGATCAGCTCCTCGTACTGCCGGAAAAACCTGATCCCCTGCTGGGCCGCGAAGGCCTGTCCGCGCTCGGCGTCCCGCCGACACACCGCGACCAGCCGGGCCTTGAACGACGGCTCCAGCAGATGCCGCACGTACCGCATCCCGTGCCGGCCCAATCCGATCAGTCCAATGCCCAGCGGTGCCATGGCGGAAGAGAGTAATCGGTTTGTGAATAAATTGACAAGCTTTCGATGCGGTCGTTATAGTACGCCGCGCTTTTGTATTAGGATATGTCTATGACACAACACACCACCCCTTTCACGATCGAACAGATCGGCACGGGCACCGCCCGGTTTCCCAGCACCGGCCCCATCCCGCACATCTCGGACCAGGCCACTGATCCCTACTTCCTAACGCGGGTGTCAAAGACGGCGCAGGTCGAGGCCGTTCAGTTCTGGCCGCAAGTGAAAGGCACCTACCCGGGGCTGGTGATGCTGCATGAGTCGTGGGGACTCAACGAGCAGATCAAGGAGATGGCGAACCGGCTGGCCTGCGAGGGCTACGCGGTGATTGTGCCGAACCTCTACACGCGGCAAGGCGGGATGGTCACGGCGAACGCCGAGGCCGCCGGCATGCTGATGGCGCGGGTCAAGGAACCCGACTTGCTGCAGGAGATCAATGCCTGCTGCGAATTTCTCAACACCAGGGACTACGTGAAACGCAACGTGCACGGCGTGATCGGGTTCGGCATGGGAGGCACCCTGGCCGTCAAGTTCGCCTGCCAGCGCAAGCGCCTGCGCGCGGCGGTCTCCTTCTACGGAACGGTCCGCCCGCCCCTCGACTTCCTCAAGGATCTCTCCGGCCCGCTCCTCTACCATTGGGCCGGAGCCGACGAGTCGGTCACCGCGGCCGACATCGAACAGTTCCGCCAGGCCGCCCAGGCGCAGGGCAAACGCGTGACCATTCAGACATATGAAGGCACGCCCCACGCCTTCTGCAACGAAACCCGCAAGGACACCTACCGGCCCGACGCCGCGCAGACGGCCTGGGATCGCACCGTTGAATTCTTAAAGGAATCGTTCAAGGCGGATTTGCAACAGCCCATAAGATGATGGCTCGCCCCACGCCGTCCGCCCGATCAGTTGCGTTCGTTGCTGCGCTCGGCATCGCTCTGCTGTCCGGCCTCGTGCCTGCCGAATCCCAGACACCTGCATCCCAGGATCTCTCCGCCGTTCTCCAGGCCCATGCTCCGCAACTGACGACACTCTCCAACGACGCCGATGCGCTGGCCCTGTTCTCCTCGCAGCTGGCCCCCTCCTTGAACCTCAATGCGTCGCTGACGCCGGAGCAGCAGCAGACCGCCGGTCAATTGGTCGCCGAGCTGGCTGCCTGGCGGCTGGCCGCGGCCATCAGAAAGGCGGCCGACGCCGACGATCACGCTGCGTTGCTGCCGCTGCTCCACTCCATCACCGCACAACGGAATTGGCTGATGAGGGACGACCGGTTCCCCGCGCTCCGCCGTGTCCTCACGTTCGGCGATACCCTGCCGGCCGGGGACCCTGCGCGCATGGCACATCTCGCCGGTCTCGCATTCCGCGCGGAAGCCGAGGCGGAACGGAACGCCAGATTGCTGTGGGACCGCCTGCAGTCGTGGAACGAACAGCTCAAGGCGCAGAAGGCAGCGGCGCGTCTGTGCGGCACCTGGCAGTGGACGATACACAATCACAAGAATCACATGGAGCACAAAACCGTCATCGTGCTCCTGCCGCCTGGAACACCGGCTCCACCCGACATGCCGCAGCCCGCTAAGATGGTCGTGCTCGGCGACGCCGTGTATCTACGATGGGATTTTCGGGGCGGCTATCAGGAGGACAGCTTGCTGTTCGTGAAGGAAGGCCGGCACCTGGAAGGCACGTTCGTGAACACCGCCGGCGATTGGGGAGCGATCACCGGCAAGCGCATCGCGGGCTGCGCGCGCGACGAAGTAAAAAGTCAAAAGTAAAAAGGTAAAAATGATGATGTTTCGTCACCTTACTTTTGCCTTTTAACTTTTTACCTTTCACTTGTTTTCCAGAATTGCCAGCCAAGCACTCCCCAGCCCGCAAGAAACAAGACCCCGCCCAGCGGCGTGATCGCACCCAGCCAGCGCACACCGGACAGAGCCAGCACATACAGACTGCCAGAGAAGAGCAGGATGCCGGCGACGAACAGCCAGCCGGCAATGTGGAAGGATGCCTGCGGGTACTGATGCGCTGCCCACCCCACCGCGAGCAGCGCCAAGGCATGGTACATCTGATGGCGGACGCCGGTTTCGAAGACCGTCAACATGTCCGGCGTCAGGATGGCTTTCAGCGAGTGGGCTCCGAAGGCGCCACCGGCCACGGCAAGGAACGCGAATCCTGCACCCAGCACGGAAAAGAGTTGCGGCCTGATCACACCTGCTACATGCCTTCTTGGCGGAGCTCTTTCATCACGATGGCCTCCGCCTCGAGCCAGTGCTCCATCTCCTGACTGCCATCCCGCCCGCGCTGCTCATAGAGCTCGTAGGCTTTCAGCGCGATGCGTCCACGGATCTCATCCGTGAGCTCGATCGGCCTTTGTTTGGGCGTGACTTTGGATCTGGACGAAGGGTTTGAGGCGCGCGGCGATTTGGTCGGTTTTTTCATAGACCCTCCTTCCCTGCTGCGACCTCAAGGAAAAAACACTTGAGGGGTTTCTCCGGCGACGACAATTACGATACACCGCAATAGAGCCGCCGGCTCACACGAAGTGCGGTATGGTGCCGGAGCCCGGGATCGAACCGGGAGCCTCCTTGCGGAGGGAGGGATTTTAAGTCCCTTGCGTCTGCCAGTTCCGCCACTCCGGCTCGATAACAGTGGGTGTGACTCTACACCCGACCTAGAAGAGGGTCAATCAAAACGAAAACGGCCTGCGCGGAATACGCGCAGGCCGTTTCACCAGGAAGCGTAACGGTAGGATCGGTCAGGCCGCAGTCAGCCGACGCATGTCCTTCTTGGCGAGCCAGGATTTGCCGGCGTCAATCGCGTGATTGACACCCTCTTTGATGTCCCGGCCATACCGCAGGGCCTGCACTTCCGCCCGCTTGGCATAGCGCCGGATCTGCCGCCGCGTCTCAACGCCGGACTGCGGGGCATACAGCAATCCCAGCGCCGCGCCGACCACCGCGCCGCCAACCACCAACCCTGTCACTTTCGCCGCATCTTGTCCTGAATAGGTCATGGGAACCTCCTTGTTGTGACCGTACCGCACGATTGTTTTTGACACCGCACGTACGCTCTTGAGTTCTTTCATAGCAGAATATGTGCCACGGGAAGACCCAAGAACAATCCTTGAATAAACAATGGGTTACCGATGATAGAGTCGGCAAGTAGGGAACAACGGCCCTGTTCCATTTTCACAACAAAGTCACAGTCGCCGTTTCAGAAAACAGACAGAGGCACGTCCTGCTCACGGACTTGCCAAATCGAGCCCCTGCACCGTACTATGCCGGCCATCTCTTGGCTATGACTTCGCTGCTTCATTCCATTCCCTACCCCGACATTGACCCGATCTTCTTCCGGGTGGGCCCGCTGGCCTTCCGGTGGTACGGCCTCATGTATCTCCTGGGGCTAACGGCGGCCTATTTCCTGATCCGCAGCCGCGCCGCCGCGCAGCACGTGGAATTTTCCCGGGACCAGCTTTACGACCTGATCGTCTATGCGGCCTTCGGCGTCTTCCTGGGCGGCCGGCTCGGCTACACGCTGTTCTACAATTTCAAATTCTACGTGGAGAACCCGCTGAAAATTTTTGCCGTCTGGGAAGGCGGGATGTCGTTCCATGGAGGCCTGCTCGGGACTATCATCGCGATCATATGGTTCTGCCGGCGGCGGCGCCTGCCGGTGTTTCCGATCGGCGACCTGGCCGCCCTGAGCGCACCGATCGGGCTGGGACTGGGCCGGTTCGGCAACTTCATCAACGGCGAGCTCTACGGCCGCGCAACCGACGTGGACTGGTGCATGGTCTTCCCGACCGGCGGGGGCGAATGCCGGCATCCGTCACAATTATATGAGGCGGGACTGGAAGGCCTGCTGTTGTTCGTCGTGCTGTGGGCAATCAGTTTGCGGCAGACGCCACCCGGCACCATCTTCTGGAGCTTCATCACCGGCTACGGGCTCTGCCGCCTCGTGGTGGAATTCTTCCGCGAACCGGATTACCACCTCGGCTACATTCTCGGCCCCTTCACGATGGGCCAGCTCCTTAGCGCGCCGATGATTCTGCTGGGCGCCTTCATGGTGGCGTGGGGGTATCAGAAGAAGGGAGCGTAGCGGCTCAGTCTCCCTTCCGTGCTCGCAGAGCGCGGGTGTTGGGGCAAGGCTCCCTGGCTGACTCGCGTGCTCGCGCAACGCGCGGCCTCAGAAGGCCCTCGTTGGACGCGCGCAGTTGCGAGTCAGCCATGTCGCCTGTCTGGGTGGAGGGATGGGCAGGAGCAGGTGCTCGCCACGGGTAAAGGGCGCGTCTCGGCGCGCCCGGGGTTGGGCGGGTGAGAAGGTAGCGCGCAGTCGAAGGCAGACTGAGCCGCCGCTCGAAGGGAAAGGGCGGCGCTTCGCTCACCGGTCAACTTCTTCCCTGCGCCTTATTCGTTCATATTCCCCCATATCACAGCCAATTAGAGAGTCCGGGGGAATCCTCGTGCTCGCGCAACGCGCACGATCAGAATGTGCTCGCTCAACGGCCGCAGTTGGGCTAGGCCGGCCGTCCTCTGAATATTATGGGGTGAGTGATGAGGCGACCGGTCGCTCGTAAACCGGTCGCCCCCTCAGCACGCTTAGAAATCCATGCCGACGCCGATGAACATGCTGATCTCGTCGTCGTTGCCGCTTTGCACGACGGCCACATCGAACGCCTTGCCGTCCGGACTGCGAATCTGGAACCCGGCGGAAAATGGGATGTACTTGAAGGCGTCATCCTTGCTGGACACCTCACTGACAAAAAACACGTTTTTGCTGAACTCCACTTCCCCACCGAGATAGAAGATCGAGGCGTCGCCCACGTTCACGCTGCTGTCCTGCCAGAACTGCCGGAACCCGGCATGCAGGCGCAGGCTGTGAATGATGTCATTCTCCAGATCCATTTTCTTGGAACCGGCCACGAAGACCGTGCGCTTGGTGAGCCGCTTATTCCCTTCCCGGAGCATGCCTCCGATGCTCAGCTCAGGCCATATTCCCTCGTCTCTGAAGAGCCGAACCCTCCCAAGGGGCCCTCCCGCCGCAAGGCTCTGATGGGCATTGTCCAGATCGCTAATCCGCCCGAGCGCGCCGAGTTCCAGCCAATCCGTCACGCCGTATGTCGCCATCGCAGTGTGCTGATTTTCGGTCCCGGTGTTCGGCCCTGCGGCCTGCTTGAGCAGGGCAATGCAGTATTGGGTCGTCAATTTTCCGGCCGCCAAGGTGCCGGAGGTGGGGTTGAGATACATCCCGGTGATGCCTTCCAGGGTGACCAGCCCGCGAGCCCCCTTGTAGTTGCCGTTGTTGCCGGCGAACCATTGAGGCGCATTGAAACGGAGATCGACATACCCGGGTTGAGCAGGACCCCCTTCTTCAGCGGCACAGATGGACACCCACCCAAGGACCAGGATGAGAACGAGAGCCTTCCTCATGCGTCACCTCTCAGGTCACGAGTTAAGTGCACCGGAGCTGTTATGCGTGGATGCTAGTAACAGAGAGAGGGAAAGTCAAAGAGAGAAACAGGTAGTAGTCTACTTTAGTACGGCATTTCGTCGTCGTCCAGGCCGAAATGGTGCCCGATCTCGTGCGCCACCGTATCCCGCACCTCCTGGACGACTTCGTCCTTCGTCCGGCACAGCCGTAGGATCGGCCCCCGATAGATGGCGACCTGGGCCGGCAAATGCCCGCCCGCGTCAAAGAACGATTCCGCACCCTTCGCCATGCCGGTGTAGAGGCCGAGCAGGTCGTCTTCGGAGTCCAACTCCATCTCCTCGAGCACCTCGCGCGAGGGTTCCTCTTCGACGACGACAGAGATATTATCCAAATATTTCCGATACCGCCGGGGCAAACCGCGGACCGCCTGTTGCACCAGGGCTTCGAATTCCTGGGGAGTGACTGACAGCGCTCGTGTGCGGCGACGTCGTGCCATATCCGGAGCAGGTTGAGGCCGAGGTTAAGGTTGAGTCGACAGACACCGCCCCGTTTTCCTTAACCTCACCTTAACCTTAGTCTTCCCATATATCGGTGGGCTAGTGACGATGGTCGTCGGGAGCAAAGAGGCCCGATTTCGGGCTGGTGACCACGTCGCCATGCTGGCGAAGCGCAGGGGAATTCCAGATGTCTTTGTTGCCGGGAGCCAGGTTCGCCGCCTCGATGAAGTGCTTGCGCGCCTCCTTGTCTTTCCGGAGCACGTCATAGACTAGGCCGAGGTTGTAGTGTGCTTCGGCCAGGGTCGGTTTCGCCTTGATCGCCGCTTCATACTGCGCTTTGGCGGCTTCCCATTGGCGCGCATCAAACAGCCGGTTGCCTTCTTCCACGGAAGCTGCGACCGCCGGAGGCGTCCCAGGTGGAGGAGATAACGTGACTTCCAGGGCGGTCTTTCCGATCCCCGTCCCCCCGCAGCCGCTGAGCGCCAATCCGATCGCGACTAACCACAGGCTCCTGTTCGTCATTACTCCTCCTTGCAGCCGATGCTCACACGGAGACGGATTGTCCGTTCCGCACGAAGATGACGTCGCATCCCACATCCGCAATCCCCAGACCCCGAGCCACCGCCTCGCGGTAGACTCGCGCCTGCACTCCGTACTCGGCGGCCCTGGCAGCCACCTCTGTGTCTTCTACCCGATCGGTCTTGTAGTCGGCAAGTCGAATCTTGGCGTCGAGACGATAGACCACGTCGATGACGCCTTCCATGATGCAAGGCGGGCGGGCACGAGCCACGAGCTGCAAGCTGCGAGACCCTTCTTTCTGTACCCGTCCCGTGCCCCGCGCCTCGTGCCCCGCGCCTTCCCAAGAAATCGTGAACGGGACTTCGCGGCCCAAAATTGTGGCGCGTTGCAGTTCCCGATAGGGCGCCGACGCAGCAAACGCGAGCAGGAGCTGCTCCAGCTCGCGCTGGACCTCGTCCGTTTGTTCTACCCATTCCACCGGCACACCGGCCCGGCACACCCGCGCAATCAATCCGCGCAGCTCCTCGGGCGGCCGGCTGAACTCCCACTGTTGCAGCACGCGATGCGCCAGCGTGCCGATGAGCTGGCTTCGTTCGGGTCCGGCCGATGCGCGGGGCGCCCGCGCCGGTACCGGCCGACCGGCCTGCTGCAAACGCGTCGGCGTGACCTGGATCGGGGACGACCGGATCGCCGCCCAGGCTTGATCGCGCTGAGTCCACCGTGCCACCACATCCTTCCAACCCGATAAGGCCCGCAGCCGCACGGGCGATTTCTTCCGGCGGTGGCGGGGCGGCCGGTCGGTCACAGTGACCACCGTGTGGGGCAGCAGGACCGGCCCGATGTGGAGGGCCGGCTGTCCTGTCTCCCCCACCTCGCCGGTGGCTGCCTCCTTCAGCAATCCCATGAACGTCCCCGGCGACTGGTGCGACGGCAGCCCTCCGGAGAGAATCAGCCGTTCCTTGGCCCGCGTCATGCCTACATAAAAGAGGCGGCGGCGCTCGGCATCCTCCCGCAGCCGGATCTTTTCATTGACCAGCACAGCCCCGAGGCTGCACCGCCCCCCGAAATTGATCCCGAACACCCCCGTCGCCCAGTCATGGGACACAGGCGGCGCCTCCCGCCCCCGCCCGATCCCATGATGAAAGCCCGGCAGGACGACCACGGGAAATTCCAGCCCCTTGGCCTTATGGATCGTCAGCACGCGGACCGCTTCGAGCGACTCTTCCGCCAGCGCGCTCTCCGCCTCCTCCGGCTGTTCCTCCAGCCGCGCCATCATGAGCTCGACGAAGGCCGTGAGCGTCAGATACGGCCGCTCCGCCAGCTTCACGGCCATCTGCCTGACTTTGAACAGGTTGGCAACCGCCTGCTCGCCGTGCAGCGAGACCGCCGCCAGCTCCAGCACCGGCA
>Ga0247727_10007040_pt1 | contig 21707 bp, 18 predicted proteins | sample WisWelCaveWW1625_FD_202498 | JGI IMG/M metagenome (GOLD analysis project Ga0247727, IMG submission 202498) | Biofilm microbial communities from Wishing Well Cave, Virginia, United States - WW16-25 | ecosystem: Environmental > Aquatic > Deep subsurface > Groundwater > Cave microbial mat | place...
CCGTGAGGAGCTCCGCCTCGCCGTAGAGCCGGCCGATGAACGTGATGCTCGTCGGCGCGCCGCTCTTCGTGAAGCCGTCGGGAAGCACGAGCGCCGGATGGCCGGTGAGGTTCGTCAGCGCGAGCGTGTTTCCGCCGAAGGCGGGCGCGACGACGACGTCGAAGTCGGCGAACGCCGCCGCCATCGTTTCGAGCAGAAGCGTCCGCAGCCGGCTCGCTCGCAGGTACTCGACCGCCGGCACGAGGCGCGCCGTGCGGAAGAGATTGGGCCACGCGGCGGGGTGCTGCTCCTTCAGCTGCTCGACGCCGCCGGAGCGCGTGAGGTCGTCGAAGGCGGAGGCCGCCTCGACGTCGAGCATGAGCGTGAGATCGCGCGCCTCGGCGTCGGGGAACTCGACCGGCTCGAGGCCGGCCCCGAGCGACCTCAGGACGTCGAGCACGCTCCGGTCGGCCGAATCGCCGACCTGGGTGAAGTGTGGCTTGAGGTAGCCGAGGCGCAGCTTCGAGAGCGGTCGCGTCGCGTCGAAGTCGAATCCGAGGTCGACGGTCGAGCGGTCGCGCTCGTCGCGCCCCTCGATCGCGGCGAACACGAGGGCGCAGTCGAGCGCGCTGCGGCAGATCGGCCCGAGCTTGTCCATCGACCAGGAGAGCGCCATCGAGCCGGCGCGGCTCACGCGGCCGAACGTCGGCCGCAGCCCGGTCGCGCCGCAGCGGGTGGACGGCGAGACGATCGAGCCGAGCGTCTCGCTGCCGATCGAGAAGCCGACGAGGCCGGCGGCGGTGGCCGCGGCGGGGCCGGCCGACGAGCCGCTCGAGCCCTCCTTCGGGTTCCACGGGTTGCGCGTCATCCCTCCGTACCAGACGTCGCCCATCGCCAGCGCCCCGAGCGAGAGCTTCGCCACGAGCACCGCGCCGGCGTCGTTCAGCCGCTCCACGACGCGAGCGTCCTCGTCGGGCACGAAGTCGCGGAACGGCTCGGCGCCGAACGTCGTCCGGATCCCGCGCGTGTAGAGCAGGTCCTTCGCGCCCCACGGGACGCCGTGGAGCGGGCCGCGCCACTTGCCGGCCGCGAGCTCGACGTCGGCCTGCTTCGCCTGACGCATCGCCTCGTCCTTCAGCAGCGTGACGACGCAGAGGAGCGTCGGGTCGAGGCGCTCGAGCCGTGCTAGGTACATCTCGGTGAGCTCGACCGACGTGATCGCGCGCGCCCGTAGCAGCTCCGCGAGCCGCGAGACCGGCGCGAAGGCAAGCTCCTCGAGGTCGTCGGGGACGTCGAGCGGCGCCGGCGGCGGGAGCTTCACGCGCCGGATTGCCGACACCGGCCGCGCTCGGCCGGGCGGGACGGGATCGAAGTGCAGGCACGGCGCCACCTGGGCGTCGAGCGTCCGGTTCCGCAGCCGCGTGATGCTCTCGAGGCGGTCGTTGACGCCGCGCTCCATCTGCTTGCGCTGCGCGTCCGTGAACGACAAGCCGGCGAGCTTCTCGGCCTGCTCGATCATCGGGAGCGTGACCTGCGCCGCGCCGCTCGATGCGCTCTGCACGAGGCCGAGCAGCTTCGCCGGGAAGACCGTCGCTCCGAGGCCGAGCGAGCCGAGCCACGCGAGCAGCTCGCGGCGTCGCAGTTCCGAAAACGGCGGCTGCGCGAGCGATGTCGTCTCGCTCGTCAAGTCGATCGACCGCTTCATCGCGCTCTCCTTCGTCGAAGTCGGAGCAGCCTATCCCCCGGGAGCGCCCCGAGGCGAGCACACCTTTCTATGTTGAAGTTGAGACTCCATCTCAATACTGTCCCCCGCCGTTCCGAGACGATTCGAAGCGGCGCGGCGTGCCGCTCGGAGGCGCGAGACGAGCAATGCGTCACCCCACTCTTCAATGGCTCTGCGGGCTTTGCGGTCTTTGCGTCGGAACGCTGGCGGGAGCGGCCCGTGGCCAGGATGGCGCGGGAGGCTCGACGGTGCCCGAGAAGCTCGACCGGCTGGAAATCGAGAACCGCGATCTTCGCGCGCGCGTCGATCGGCTCGAACAAGGCAACCGTGCCTCCCTCGACCAGGAGCTCGCCGAGCTGAACACGCCAGGCTCCGGTCGGATGCGCGCGAACCGTTCGAGCACGGCAGAGGCTTCGAAGCTGTCGGCGGCCAGTCTCGATCTTTCGCGCAGCGGCCTCTCGCAGGCCTTCGGCGGCGTCTACACCAAGCCGTTTCTCGCCGACTCGGAGGGCGTCGCGCTCGGCGGCTACGCGAGCTGGCTCTACGAAGACGCGGCCGGCGCTCATCGCACGTTCGAGTTCCCTCGCCTCATCCCCTTCATCTACGCGCAGGTCAGCGAGCGCGTCCGTTTCGCCACGGAGATCGAGATCGAGGACGGCCACGAGGTCGAGGTCGAGTTCGCGCTCGTCGACCTGACGATCGCCGACGCTTTCAACCTGCGCGCCGGCGTGATCCTCGACCCGCTAGGTCGATTCAATCTCGTCCACGACGACCCGGTGAACGAGCTGACCGACCGGCCGCTCGTCGACGTGACCGTGATCCCGACGACGCTGCGCGAGGTCGGAGTCGGGGCGTTCGGAACACTCGCGTCGCCCGACTCGTCGATCGGCCGCGTGGCCTACGAGGCGTACCTGGCGACCGGATTCCGCGGTCTCTTCGACGACGGCACCGTCGGCTTCGACACGACCGGCGGTCTGGACGACGGCAAGCCCAACGAGACGATCGGCGGTGTCGAGCCCTACGAGGACAACAACAACGATCTCGCCCAGGTCGGCCGCATCGAGTGGAGCCCCGTGCTCGGCGCCGCGATCGGCCTCTCGGCGCACCACGGCGACTACGACGAGGGCGCCCGCAACTCCCTGCTCCTGCTGGCGGTCGACGGCGCGCTCGACGGTAACGCGATCGCGCGCGCGATCGCGTGCGAGGGCGCGATCGCCCGGCTCCTCGGCGGCTTCGAACTCCTCGGAGAGTGGGCGACGGCCGACATCGACCGCGACGCCTTCGCCCGCAGCGCCGGCGTGCCGGACGACCTTCGCGGCTGGTACGGCCAGCTCAACTACCGGCTCTACCCCGACTGCCTGAAGGAGTGGGAGCGGAGCGGCCTTCTGAGCGCAGGCAGTCACTTCACCCTGGTCGCGCGGCGCGATGAGATCGACCTCGACGGCTTCGAGCGGCAGCGCTGGACCTTCGGCGTGAACTTCCGGCCGAATCGGTCGCAGACGGTGTTCAAGCTCGACTGCCAGCTGAACCGGGAGAGCGGCGCCACGGCGAACGCGGACGACGACGCGGTGCTCGTTTCGGTCGCCACCTACTTCTGACGCTCGGCATGCACCTGACGAGCGGCGCGATGGGAGCGGATCGATGACTCGACGGCTGGACGACGCGCCGCTCGCAGATGATGCCGGCGCGCCGCTCACGCGGCGTTGGGGTTCGAAAGGTGATTCCGGCGCGCCGCTTACGCGCCGTTGTGGAGTGAGCCGAGCGCAACGTGAGTGGCGATTGAGGGCGAGCCAATGGTGGGTTCGACGCACAGTTGTCGCGGCACTTGCACTGGTCGCGGCGGTCGCGAGCGCCGGTGCTCCTGCACACGGAATGACGGCGAGCGACGACACGCAGGTGTTGCTCACGAAGGCGCAGGGGCTGCGCGTGGTCTTTCCGGAGTGCGAGCGGGCGCTCGAAGTCCGACGGCTGCTCACGGACGACGAGAGGCGGCGGCTCGGGAAGAATCTCGGTCGCGAGCTCGAGGAGAAGGGGTTCCTCGTCTATCTCGGGCTGCGCGGCGAGCGGCTCGACGGGCTCGCGGTCATCACCAACGAGATCGGCAAGACCGAGCCGATCACCTTCATCGTCGGGGCCAACGTCGACGGCACGGTGCGCAGGGTGGCGGTGATGGTCTACCGCGAGACGCACGGCGGCGAGGTGGCCGCCCGCCGCTTCCTCGCGCAGTTCGAGCGCAAGTCGCTCGCCGACCCGGTCGAGCTCCATCGCGACGTCATCAACGTCTCCGGCGCGACGCTCTCGGCGACCGCGCTCTGCAGCGGGACGCGCAAGGTGCTCGCGGCGCTCGATCTCCTCTGCCTGCACACCCCGGCGGCGGAGCTCGTCGCGGCGGCGCGGTCGGGCGGCGCGCGAGAGATCGCGCTGCGCGGCGCCGACGAGCACGACCCCGGGCCGCCGAACGACGGATCACCCTATCTCCTCGAGGCCCGACGCCTCGTCATGGGCAGCGAGCTGCGGGTCGTCGCGTTCACCAAGTCGCCCGGCGACGCCGAGCCGGTGCAGCGGGCGCTCGACGCCGCCGATCGGATCGACGCCGCCCTCTCCGACTGGCGCGACGACTCCGAGCTCGCGCGCGTCAACCGCGCGGCGGCGCGCGGCCCGGTCGCCGTCGGCGAGACGATGCTCGACTTCCTCGTACGCAGCGATGAACTGTGGCGCGCGACGCGCGGCGCGTTCGATCCCGCGATCGGCGAGCTCGTGCACGCGTGGGGTTTCCGCGGCGGCGAGCCGCGCCGGCCAGACGAGCGGGAGCTCGCGGCGCTCGTCGCCGAGGGCGGGTTCGCCGGCGTGACGATCGACGAGACGACGCGGACCGTCGCGTTCACGCGGCCGCGCGTGCGGCTCGACCCGGGAGCGATCGGCAAGGGGCTCGCCGTCGACGCCGTCGCCGCGGCGCTGCGCGCGAGCGGCGTGACGAACGCGCTCGTCGACTTCGGAAGCACGCAGCTCGGGCTCGGGACGGGCGAAGACGGGCGTGGCTGGCCGGTGGCGATCCGCTCGCCGTTCAACGATGGCGATGCCGCGGCCGACGCGATGGTCGAGGTGATCTTCCTGCGCGACGTCGCCTGCTCGACGTCGGGCGGATACGAGAAGTTCATCGAGCTCGGCGGCCGCCGCCTCCCCCACGTCCTCGACCCGAGGAGCGGCCACCCCGCCGAACAGTGCGCCTCAGCGACCGTGATCGCGTCGACCGGCGCGCGTGCGGACGCGCTCTCGACGGCGCTCTTCGTCCTCGGACCGGAGGAGGGCGCGGCGACGATCGACGCGATCGCCGACGCGGCGGGACTGATCGTCCCGCTCGCTCGATCCGCGGCGGCGGCGCCGACGCGCACGTCGCGCTGGCCGCGGTGACCCACCCATGCGCTACTCGGTCCTCCCCAGGCTCCATCTCTCGCGCCTCCCGCTCTCGACGCGCGTGCTGCTCACCTGCTTCGTGCTGAGCATCGACGCGGGTCTGTGGGTCGGCTCGCTCAAGTACACGCAGCGCGCCGAGTTCAGCGCGGCCGGCGCCCGCCGCTACTGGCGCGGCGACGAGTCGGCCGCGAGCGATCCCTCCGCCGCGATCCTGCCGGGCGAGTCGGAGATCGAGGAGCCTGGATCGAAGATCGCGGAACCAGGAGGAGAGCTGCACGCCGCGGCGACCCGCAAGTCGACGAAGTTCCTGGTCGACACGGCACACCCCCACCTCTTCACCGTGCCGATCGTCCTCTTCGTCCTGCTCCATCTGCTTTCGCTCACGCGGCTGCCCGAGGCGGCCAAGATCGCGCTCCACCTCCACGGCTTCGCCTCGTTCGCCGCGACGTTCGGCCTCCCGTTCTGGATCGCCGGCGAGGGGCGCGGCGCCGCGCTCTTCGTCGCCGCGGGCGTGAACCTCCTCGCCAACGTCGTCGTCGTGAGCCTCATCCTGCTCGTCGAGACGTGGCGACCGGCCGGCAGGAGCGACGACGAGGGCCCCGCGAGCGACGCGATCTAGCGAGCCGTCTCCGCGTCCCGCTTCACCGCCCCGCCAGCACTCGCAGCTCCGCGACCAGTGGAAGATGGTCGGACGCCTGGCGCGCGAGCCGGTCGTCGAGCCGCTCGCAGCGCGCGATCTGGACGCGGCCGCGCACGAAGACCCGGTCGAGCGCCCGCAGCGGACGGAACGCTGGGAACGTGTGCGGCGGCGCCGCAACGCCGCGGAATCCCGCCGGCTCGAGCACCGCCGGTCCGAGCTTGAGCCAGACGTCGTTCAGGTCCCCCATCACGACGACCGTCTCCTCGCTGCCGTGGTGCTGGTCGATGAAGCGCAGCAGGCGGCGCAGCTGCTGGCGCCGCTCCGCCTCGGCGAGCCCGAGGTGGCAGTTGAAGATCCACAGTCCGTGGCGCAGTCCGGGAACGATCAGCCGCGCGTGGAGCGCGGCGCGCCGCCGATGGAGCGGCAGCGTGAGGCTCAGATTGTGGGTCGAGCGGAACGGCACGCGCGAGAGGATCGCGTTGCCGTAGTGGCCGACTTTCAGCCGATGGTTCGGCGCGTAGGCGCGGTGCGCCAGGCCGAGCGCGTCGCCGATCACGTCGATCTGGCGGTCGAAGTGCGAGCGGGGCGTCCCCTCGTCGACCTCCTGAAGCAGGCAGACGTCGGCGGCCGCGGAGCGCAGCACCTCGATCGTGCGCTCGAGACGGCAGCGCCGGTCGACGCCGCCGATCCCCTTGTGGATGTTGTAGGAGACGAACCGGAGCGTCACCGGAGCGGCTCAGGCCGGAACGCGTCCGACGCCGCTCTCGCCGAGCGCGAACGGCGACGCGGGCGCGCGCCGGCCCTTGGCGCCGCTCGAGTTCTGGACGATCGACTCGAGCACGTCGACGTAGTCGAGGAATCGCCTGCGGCCGCCGCGCGTGAACGAGATCCACGTCTGCGGCCGCGCGCCCTCGCGGCCGCGCTCGAGCTCGACGATCTCGGCCTCCTCGAGCGCCTTCAGGTGGCGGCTCAGGTTGCCGTCGGTGAGGTCGCAGAGTTCCTTGAGCTCGTTGAAGGTGACCGACGTCCCGCACGAGATCATGCAGGAGAGGATCCCGAGCCGCGCCCGCTCGTGCAGCACGCGGTCGAGCTCCGGGAAGGCGAAGCGCCCCTTCTGCTCGTGCGAGCTCACGGCCGGACCTCTGCCGGATCGAGCGCCGGATCGGGCGCGGCGCGCGCGAGCACGAGCGCCAGCAGGAACTGCCCGACGCCGAAGGCGCCCGCCATGATCGGCGCGCCGAGCGCCTCGGCGCCCTGCATCAGGAGCAGCGTCGCCGCCCCCGCCGCGACGTAGGCGAGGCCGATCCACGCGCAGGGACGCGGGACGTGGCGGCGCGAGGCCATCACGCCGGTGCCGTAGAGGATCATCCACATGCCGGGCAGGAGCTCGACGCTCCCGAGCACGACCAGCGCGACGGTGAGCGCCGTCCCGCCGACGATCGCCGGCATGAGGTCGAGCAGCGCGGCGAAGGCGAGGCTGCGCTCCCAGTGGCGCGGCGAAGCGCCGTAGGTGCGCGCGATCACGAAGAAGTTGAGCCCGAAGCTGAGCGCCGCGGTCGCCACCCACAGCGCGACGAAGCCGAGGGGTGACGGAGCGAGCCACCGCTGCAGCACGCCCGCGATCAGCGCGAGCGCCCCCGACCAGGCGACCGGCGTCGCGCGGTAGCCGTCGAACGTGCCTGCTCGCGCGAGCATGCGGCGGATCTCGAAGAGCTCGCCGCGAGCGCCGTGCGTCGAGAGGTTCTCGTTCATCGCAGCTTGCCTTTGACCAGCGGCGCAGGCGCCGCCGAGGTCACGAGCGGCGCAGGCGCCGCGGACAATCGTTCCGATCGCTCGAGCTCCGCCTCGGTCTGCGCGTCGACGCGGCCGAAGCGCCGCCGCCGGCGCGAGAACTCTTCGCACGCGCCCTGCAGACCGGCCTCGTCGAAGTCGGGCCAGAGCGTCGGCACGAAAAGGAGCTCGGCGTAGGTGAGCTGCCACGGGAGGAAGTTCGAGACGCGCGTCTCGCCTCCCGTCCGGATCAGGAGGTCGACGGGCGGCACGATGGCGGACGGCAGCAGGCGGTGGAGCCGCTCGGCGTCGAACGGGGCGGGATCGAGCGTGCCGTCGCTCGCGCCGCGACGGATCCGCTCGGCGAGCTCGCACAGGTCCCACCATCCGCCGTAGTCGAGCGCGAGGCAGAGCGTCATGCGCGGCCCGCTCTCCGTCTCGCGCTCGACGCGCTCGAGCTCGCGCAGCGCCGCTTCGGGCATGCGGTCGCGGCGGCCGATCGCGGTGAGGCGGATCCCGTTCTTCAGGCACTTCGGCCCGCGTCGCTTCAAGTCGCGCACGAGGAGCTTCCAGAGCGTGTGGACCTCGTCGCGCGGCCGTTGCCAGTTCTCGGTCGAGAAGGCGTAGAGCGCGAGCGTCTTCACGCCGAGCCGAGCCGCCTCCTCGGTGATGCGGTCGACCGCCGCGGCGCCCGCCCGATGGCCGGCCATGCGCGGGAGCCCGCGCTGCCGCGCCCAGCGCCCGTTCCCGTCCATGATGATCGCGACCGAGCGCGGCACCGCCGCCTCCGCGCCGTCGCGCGGCGATCGGGAGGACGATCCGGAATCGGGCATGGCCGCTCCATGGGCGCCTTGAACGCAGCGGACGTCGAGGACGCCACCCTTGCTTTGCGAAGCAAAGTATGCAGCCGCCGGCGCCGCTCCGTCAAGCATCGGCGTCGTCCGCCCCTACTCGTCCCCCTTGAAATAGGACTCGTCGCGGCCCGGGAAGGCGCGCTCTTTCACGTCCTCGCAGTACTTGCGGAAGCACTGCTGCATCGACTCGCCGAGCTCCGCGTAGCGGCGCACGAAGCGCGGTCGGAACCGCGAGAAGAGGCCGAGCATGTCGTGCGTCACGAGGATCTGCCCGTCGCAGTCGACGCCGGCGCCGATGCCGATCGTGGGGATCTTGAGCGACCGCGTCACCTCGCGCGCGAGCTCCGCCGGGATCTTCTCGAGCACGACGGCGAACGCCCCGGCGTCCTGCAGCGCGCGCGCGTCGGCGAGGATGCGCCGCGCCTCGTCGTCGGTGGTGCCGCGCGTGCGGTAGCTCCCGAACTTGTGGATCGACTGCGGCGTCAGCCCGAGGTGGCCCATCACCGGGATCCCGGCGTCGACGATGCGCCGCACCGTCGGGCAGATGATCTCGCCGCCCTCGAGCTTCACCCCCTCGACCAGCGCCTCCTTCATGAAGGCGCCGGCGTTGCGCAGCGCCTCCTCGACGCTCGCCTGGAACGACATGAAAGGAAGGTCACCGATCACGAGCGCCCGCTTCACCGCGCGCGACACGACCGTCGCGTGGTAGAGCATCTGCGCCATCGTCATCGAGATCGTCGTGTCGTGGCCAGCGAAGACCATCGCCGCCGAGTCGCCGACTAGGATCAGGTCGATCCCCGCCTCGTCGAGCAGCCGCGCCATCAGGAAGTCGTAGGCGGTCAGCGCGGCGATCCGCTCGCCCTGCTGCTTCATCTCCTGCAGCCGCAGCGTAGTGACTTTGCGTCGGACCGGGTCGCTCGAAGAGCTCATGGCGGAAGTCTCCGGGACGCTGCGGGGCAGTTCAACGATCGTTCGGGCGTCCGGGCCCGCGCGGTCCGCCGCCTCACGGGCGAGGCGAGGGCGGCCCCTTCGGCGCCGGCAGCAGGAGGTCGACGAAGACGAGCGCGAGCTGCGCAGTGAGCGCGAGGCAGAACGCCGCGCCGCCCGCAACGACCGCCGTCACGAAGGGCATCCGATCGAACGGCAGCACGCCGGCGAGGAAGGTCGGGCGCGCGAGCCACCAGCCGGCCAGATCGACGAGCATTCCGACCGCTCCGACCGCCACGGTCCACCGCACGATCCGGCGCGGCCACGACGTCGCCAGGCAGAGCAGCCCGACGGCGAGCGCGACGATCGGCAGCATCAGCGCGTGGACGTGGGTCGAGAGCGCCAGGATCTCCTCCGCCGTCGGCTCGAGATGTCGCTCGAACGCGACGCGCGAGACGTCGCCCCACGAGTCGAGCGGAATCATCGGCGCGGCCCCCTTCGCTCCGGCGACGTCCTTGGGAGTGCGCGCGTGGCAGCTCGCGCAGCGGCGCTCGAGGATCAGCGCCGGAGCGAGCTCGCCGAGCCGGTCCTCGTCGTCGTAGTCGAGGTTGATCCGCCCGCCCGCGAGCCACGATTTCAGCGCCGCGAGCTCCGTCTCGTCGGGCGCATGGTCGCGGACGTGGGCCGTGTCGAGCGCGCTGGCGAGCCGCGACGGCTGGTCGACCCCGTGATAGGCGCCTTGCACGTCGACGAGCGAGAGGCCGCGCTCGTCGTCCCGCTTGCCCTGGTGGTTCACCAGGTGGGCGAGCGACGCCCCCTCGCCGATCGCGAGCGCGAGCACGAGGCTCGCCGCCGCCACGCGCAGCGAGAGGGGAAGCCGACGCAGCCTGAACTCGGAGAGGTCCATGCCCTTTTCGCCGTCGTATCGCCGTCGAGCGACCGCTCACTCGCCCTTCAGGAGGTGGGCGCCGATCTCGAGCTCGCGCCCCGAGTCGATCGCCTCCTGCGTCCGAAGGGCGATCGCCGCCGAGCGGAAGCCGTCGGCCACGCCGCACGCGACCGGCTTGCCCTCGACCACGCTCTTCACGAAATCCTCGAGCCCGTAATAGAGCGGCGGGTTCGGCAGTCCGATCCCCTCCTTCAGTTTGCCCTGCGCCGCGAGCTTGGTCGCGTCGGCGATGAGCGTGATCCCCTCTTCATCGTGGAACTTCTCGCGGGAGGCGTAGACCTCCCAGCCCTGCGTCGGCGCGTCGGCCTCCTTGAACATCCAGCCGAAGGTCTCGGCCATCCGAATCGTGCCCATCGAGCCGACGAAGAGCTCGTGCTGCCGCTCGTAGGAGCTGGTGAGCGTCGCGTCCCAGTTCAGCCGGAGACCGCGCGGGTAGGCGAGCGAGGCGGAGACGGTGTCGGGCACGTCGCGCCCGTCGTTCCACGCGGCGATCGCCCCGTTGCCGCGCACCGACGTCGGCAGCAGGTCGAGGTACCAGGTGACGACGTCGATCTGGTGGCTGCCGACCTCGACCGGAAGCCCGCAACCGTTCTTGCGCGCGAGGCGCCAGTTCGACTCGACGTCGTCGGTCGGCGCGCGCCACGACGTCTTCTGGTGCCAGTTCGCCCGCAGCATCGTGACGTCCCGGATCGCGCCGGAGCGCAGGAACGTGCGCGCGAGCTGGTAGACCGGGCTCGATCGGAGGTGGTGGCCGACGTGGAGGAGGCCCTTCGCGCCCTTCGCGGCGGCGGCGATCGCCCTCAGGTCGTCGAGCGAGGCGGCGAGCGGCGCCTCGCAGTAGACGTGCTTCCCGGCGGCGAGCGCGTCGACGACGACTTGCCGATGGAGGTGCGTCGGCGTCGCCACGAAGAGCGCCTCGACCTCCTTCGCCTGCTCGAGCAGCGCGTGCGCGTCGCCGAAGGCGGCCGCGCCGGCCGCGCGACGCAGCGCCGCCTTCTGGCGATCCTCGCGCAGGTCGCTCACGGCGGCGATCCGCACCGCCTCGAGCTTCTGGAGCTCGGTGAGCATCTGCTTGCCCTGCTTGCCGCAGCCGACGACCGCCACGGGAACCTGCGCTCCGCGCCGGCGCGGCGGCAGCGGCAGCGTCTCCGGCGCGAGGGCGATCGCCGCGAGCGACCCGGCCATCTGCTGGAGGAACTCGCGGCGGTCGGGCCTCTTCATCGTGACGACTCCACGAGGGCGAGGGCGCGTGGCACCACCGAGAAGAGCGCGGCGCGCCGGCCGAAGAGCTCGACCTGCAGCGAGCCGCCGCGCTCGAAGGCGACGAGCGCCGAGATCGACGGCGGGAGGCGCAGCGCCCGTGCGTCGAGGGCGGCCCCGCGCCGCAGCCGCCGCTCGGCCAGCACGAGCAGCGCGGTCGACCAGACCTCGGCGACGGCGCCGTGGCGCGCGACGACGGCGGCCAGGCGCGCGCGCTCGACCGGCGTGCCGTCGCGCGGGTCGACGACGTGACCGCGAGCTCGCCCCTCGACGATCCGGACGCGGCCGTGGGGCGCCGAGACCGAGAGCGCCGCGTCGCGCAGCAGGACGGTGGCGATCGCGCGCTCCGGCTCCACGGGATCGCGCAGCGCGACCTTCCACGCCGCGGCGCCGGGCGGCGAGCCGAGCGCCGTCACGCTGCTCGTGCCGCCGTGGATCAGCGCTCGAGCGACTCCCGCGGCGCAGAGCTCCCGCGCCGCGAGGTCGAGCGCGTAGCCCTTGCCGACGCCGCCGAAGTCGAGGCGTGTGCCGTCGCGTGGAGCGAAGAGGCGGCGAGCTTTGCGGTCGACGCGCCACGAGGCGAACGGCGGCTCTCCGAGCGCGGGGTCGAACGCTCCGTCGCTGCGCGCGCAGGCGCGCCGGCAGAGCTCGACGAGGGCGACCTCGTCGCGCGTCAGCACGACGCTTCGGGCCGGACCGTGCCGGCGCGGCTCGGCGAGGCGCGCCACGACGCTGTCGCGCCGGAAACGGCTGAGTCGCCGCTCGACGTCGGCGATCGCCTCGAGCGCCGACTCGCCGGCCGCGCGCGCCTCGTCGTCCAGCACGAGCTCGAAGCGGGTCGCCATCGCGGCGAGGGCGAGGCTCTGCGGCACGTCGCTCGTTTCCGCCGAGCCCGTCAGAGCGGAAACGCGGTCAGGCTCGCCGGCGAGAAGCCCCAGGTGTGGCCCTCCCACAGCGCGCGCGTCGCCAGGTCGACGACGACCATGACCTTCGTCGCCAGCGCGACCGGCGACTGGTTGGGCTCGCGGGTCCGGATGCAGTGGAGCCAGTTCATCCGCATCAGGTCGTGGTCGGGCACCGACTCGAACTTGGCCGACTGACCCTCGACCTGCTCGGCGTAGGGCGCCTCGGGGCGGAGCTCGCAGTTGTTGCCGCCGAGGAACAGGTTGGCCTTGTTTCCGCGGATGAGGATCTCGAACCCGGTCGAGTTGCAGGTCGAGCCGAGCACGTCCATCGTGTGCTCCTTCTCGAACTGCACGGTGAGATGGACCTGGTCGTGGTTCTCCATCGCCTTGTCGACGTAGTGGCCGCCGGTCGCGGTCACGCGCACGGGCCACCCGCAGTCGAGCGCCCAGATCAACGGCGTCATCATGTGCACGAGGAGGTCGCCGATGATCCCGGTCGAGAAGCGCTTGTAGCGCCGCCAGCGGTGGAAGATGAACGTGTCGAAGGGCACCGTCCCGAGCGGCCCGCACCAGCGCTCCCAGTCGAGCGTCTCCCCCGGTTTCACGCGGTCGTCGATCGGGTAGTAGTTCCACTCGCCGATCGGCGTGTTGCGGCAGTAGCTCGTCTGGCTCGACACCGGGTGGCCGATCGTCCCTTCGCCGACGAGCCGCTTCGCCTCGGCGTACTTCGGCTGCATCACGTACTGCGTGCCGATCTGCACGATCCGGTCGCTGTTGCGCTGCTCGCGCCAGAGGGCGAAGGCGTCGTCGAGCCGCAGCGTCATCGGCTTCTCGAGGTAGACGTCCTTCCCGGCTCGGATCGCATCGATCGCCATCTGCGAGTGCCAGTGCTCCGGCGACGCGATGAGCACGCCCTGCACGTCGGGATTGAGAAGCAGCTCGCGGTAGTCGCGGTGGAGCTGCATCGCGGCCGGCTGGCCGTTCTCGGCTTGCTGCTGCGCGCAGTATTCGGCCGCCTCGTCGAGCCGCGGCTTGCAGACGTCGCTCAGCGCGACGATGCGGACGTTTTCCTTGCTCTCCTGGTGCAGCGCGAGGAAGCGGTTGATGTGCTCGCGGCCCATCCCGCCGATGCCGATGAATCCGATCTTGACCATCGGCTCCGGGCGCGGCGGCGGAGGCGGGGGCGGAGGAGGAGGCTGCTCCTGGGTCGGTGCGGGCGTCGGCGGGGGCGCGGCCGGCTGTTCCTGGGCGCGCGCCATCGCGCCCGCGCCGGCGATGAACGACGCGGTCGCGGCCGTCGTGCTTCGCAGGAAGTCGCGCCGCGTCGGCGGAGAGGAGGGGTCGCCACCGCTGCTCGGATCCGAGGGCTTGCGCGCGTTCATCAACCCGCTCCAGAGCCGCCGGCGGGACGGCGCCGGCGCGACGAGGGCCGGGCACGATAGTGATCGGCGGCGGCCGGAGGTATCCCGCCCGTCCCGAGGGTCACCCCGTCGCGGCGAGCGCGTCGCCGCGGCGCCCGCCGACGAGCCTGAGCTTCGGCCGAGCGCGCGCCTGCCCGTGCTCGAGCCAGCCGTCGGGCAGCGCGGCGCGCAGCCGTCTCCGGGCGCGGCAGAGCCTTGCCTTCACACTGTCGCGCGAGAGTCCCGACCGGGCTGCGAGCTCGCCGCAGGTCAGCCCGACGAAGTAGTGGCCGACGACGAGCACCCGATCGAGCTTTCCGAGCAGCGCGAGGACGCGTCGGATCCGGGTCCGCCAGAGTTCGCGGACGCTTCGCTCCTCGTCGAGCTCCATCCCGGTCGGCTCCTGCACCCAGTCGACCGGCTCGCACTCATCGTCCGCTTCGGGCACGTCGCGCCGCCGCGCCCGCCGCCGCGTCCAGTCGAGCGAGACGTGCCACGCGATGCGCAGGAGCCAGCCGATCGCCGCCTCCGGTTCGCGCAGCCCGTCGCTGTAGAGGACCGCGCGCATGAGCGTCTCCTGCGTGAGGTCCTCGGCGGCGTGCCGGTCGCGGACGCGTCCGAACAGGTAGCGTCGAATCCTCTCGCGGTGCTGCATGAAGCGATCGATCTCCATGTCGCTGCTCCCCTCGCTCGCCAGGACCGGCGACGAGAGGAACGGCGCCGAGACCGAGAGTTCACGCTCGACCGGCGAGAACGGCTCGAATCGCGGCGGCAGCGGCGCCCGGGTCGTCGCTCGAGAGGATCGCCGTCGAGACGGCGACGCGGCGGACTCCCAGCGCGACGAGGCTCCCGACGTTCGCGGCGGTGATGCCGCCGATCGCGAAGAGCGGCCGCGTCACCCGCGCACAGGCCCGCCGGACATCGTCGTGAGCAAGGAGCGAAGCATCGCGCTTCGTGCCGGTCGGGAAGCAGGAGCCCAGCCCGAAATGGGTCGCGCTCGTCGCGGCGCCTCGCGCGAGCTCGCCTTCCGAGTGGGTCGAGAGGCCGATCCACGCGGCCGGCCCGAGCCGGCAGCGCGCCTCGTCGACCGGGAGGTCTCCTTGCCCGAGGTGGACGCCGGCCACGGCTGCGCCGAGGCGGCGAGCGGCCTCGACGTCGTCGTTGATGAGGAGACCGACGCCGACTTCCGTGGTGACGGCCGCGAGCGAGCGAGCGACCGCGACGCGCTCTTCGGTCGAGCACTCCTTCTCGCGAAGCTGCACGACGTCGACGCCGCCCTCGATCGCAGCGCGGACGACCGACACGATCGATCGGCGACACGACGCGCGCGCGACGACGAGTTGCAGCGTGCCGTCGGCGAGTTCTATCACGTTCGTTTTCCGAGCCCGGCGCCGTCGGACGCAACGCGTCGTCGTTCACCGATCGAGCGCGCGTGCCGTCGCCAAATTGGCGTGAGAGCAAGAACTCGATTTAGTGCCGCGGACACTTTGTCGGGGCCGCTGGTCCCGGGCGCGGCGTGCGCTGGTGGCACCATGTTTGCCAACGCGGCCGCGCATTCGAAGAGCACCGACCGCATCACTGTTCCCATCGAACACCTTCGATTCATGGACCCGCAGGTTAACGGCAAGCTCCGACTCCTCGTCGCCGACGACGACGCGAATCTCCGCGAGGCCCTGGGCGAATTCTTCGTCCGCGAAGGCTTCGTCGTCGAGCTCGCTGCGTCGGGACTCGAGGCGATCGACCAGTTGCGCCGGCGCCTCTTCGACGTCTCGATCCTCGACGGGCACATGCCTGGCCTGAGCGGACCTCAGGTGCTGCGACGGCTGCTCGAGGACCTCGGCCCCGCGGCGATCCCGCCGACGGTGCTCGTCTCGTCCGACGTCTCGATCGAAGCGTGGGTGCACGAGCAGTTCGGCTCCGGGATCGGCGGCCGGGGAATTGGAAGCGTCGGTTTCGTCCCGAAACCGATCCGGCTCGACGCGCTGCGCCGCTCGATCCGGCAGCTGCTCGCGCGTTCGCCGCCGTTCCCGCCGGCTCCGTGACGAAGGAGCGAGGAGCGCCGGCCTTCTTGTCCTCATGACTCCATGGAATCGTGGCCCGGAGCGGACCGCTGCCGGGTCGTGAAAGGAAACAGGAGACGAGTGCGATGGCGAAGACCGCGACCAAAACCAAGGTGAAGCCCCTCGGCGAGAACGTCCTGGTCCGCCGCATCGAGGCCGAGGAGAAGACGGCCGGCGGCATCCTCCTTCCCGACACGGCGAAGGAGAAGCCGAAGGAGGGTGTCGTGGTCGCGATCGGCGACGGCAAGCTGCTCGACGACGGGAAGCGGGCGCCGATCGCGGTCGCTTCCGGCAACCGCGTGATCTTCTCGAGCTACGCCGGCAGCGAGGTCAAGATCGACGGCGAGGACTACCTGCTCATTTCCGAGAACGACATCCTCGCGATCGTCGAGTGACCCGGCCCTTCATCGAGTCCCCCTGACACACGGAGAGACCGCAGCCCATGGGCGCCAAGAAGATTGCCTACGACCACGAAGCACGCGAGCTGATCCGCGCGGGCGTGCGCAAGCTCGCCAAGGCCGTGCGAACGACGCTCGGCCCGCGCGGCCGCAATGTGATCATCCAGAAATCCTTCGGCAGCCCGACCGTCACCAAGGACGGCGTCACGGTCGCCAAGGAGATCGAGCTCGAGAATCCCTACGAGAACATGGGCGCGCAGATGGTGAAGGAGGTCGCGGCCAAGACCTCCGACGTCGCCGGCGACGGCACGACCACCGCGACCGTGCTCGCCGAGGCGATCTACGAGGAGGGGCTGCGGAACATGGCCGCCGGCGCCAATCCGCTCGCCATCAAGCGCGGCATCGAGAAGGCGGTCGACCACGTCAGGGCCGAGCTCACGCGGATGTCGGTCCCGGTCAAGGGCCGCGAGGACATCGAGAAGGTCGGGACGATCGCCGCCAACGGCGACGTCGAGATCGGCACGAAGATCTCCGAGGCGATGGAGAAGGTCGGCAAGGACGGCGTCATCACCGTCGAGGAGGGGAAGGGCTTCGACACCACGATCGAGTGGGTCGAGGGCATGCAGTTCGACAAGGGCTACGTCTCGCCGCACTTCATCACCGACGTCGAGAAGATGGAGTGCGTCCTCAACGATCCCTTCATCCTGATCCACGAGAAGAAGCTCACCTCCGTGAAGGACCTCGTGCCGGTGCTCGAGAAGGTGGCGCAGACCGGCAAGCCGCTGCTCCTGATCAGCGAGGACGTCGAGGGAGAGGCGCTGGCGACGCTGGTCGTGAACAAGCTGCGCGGCATCTTCCACTGCTGCGCCGTGAAGGCGCCGGGCTTCGGCGATCGCCGCAAGGCGATGCTCGAGGACGTCGCGGTGCTCACCGGCGGCCGCGCGATCTTCGAGGATCTCGGGATCAACCTCGAGAACCTCCCGATCAGCGACCTCGGCCGCGCCAAGAAGGTGATGATCGGCAAGGACGACACCACGATCATCGAGGGCGCCGGCAAGAAGGACGCGATCAAGGGCCGCATCGCCCAGATCAAGGCCGAGATCGAGAAGACGACCTCCGACTACGACCGCGAGAAGCTCCAGGAGCGTCTCGCCAAGCTCGCGGGCGGCGTCGCCGAGATCAACGTCGGCGCGGCCACCGAAAGCGAGATGAAGGAGAAGAAGGCGCGCGTCGAGGACGCGCTGCACGCCACGCGCGCCGCGGTCGAGGAGGGCATCCTGCCGGGCGGCGGCGTCGCGCTGCTGCGGGCGGCGGCCACCCTCGACAAGGCGGGAGCTCAGGGCGAGGAGAAGCTCGGCGTCGAAATCGTCCGCCGCGCCGTCGACCTGCCGCTGCGCTACATCGCCGACAACGCGGGGATGGACGGCTCGATCGTCGTGAACAAGGTGAAGGAGGCGAGCGGCAACTTCGGATTCGACGCCGCGCGCCGCGAGTACGGCGACATGGTGAAGTTCGGCGTGATCGACCCGACCAAGGTCGTGCGCAGCGCTCTGCAGAACGCCGCCTCGGTCGCCACGCTGCTCCTCACGACCGACGCTCTCATCTCGGAAATCCCGGAAGAGAAGTCGAAGACCGCCGGCGCCGGGATGGGCGGCATGGGTGGCATGGGCGGGATGGACTGAGCCGGGGGCCCGCTCACCCGGCGAGCGAAACCTCCGCGGCCCGCTTCGGCTTCGCGGCCTTCTCGTAGTTCACGAGCTCGCGCTCGAGCACGTGGCGGTCGAGGAAGCCGAGCTCGACGATGCAGTCGGCGAGCTTCGGCGTGGCGGCCTCCTGCTCGCGCAGGAGGTCGTCGACCTGCTCGCTCGAGAGCAGCCCTTCGCGGACCGCCGCCTCGCCGAAGCGCAGCCCGAGCTCCTCCGCGCGGCTCACGGCGCCGAGCACCTGGCCCCAGGTGAGCCAGCCGCGGCCGACGGCGAGCTCGCCGAGGTGCGGTCGCGCGCGCGCCTGGTTCTTCAGCACCTGCAGGACGGCGCGCGGAGTGATGAGCCGGCGCAGGACGAGGTACTCGCCGAATCCGGTCGACATGTCGTTCTCCAGGACGAGGGAGCCGGAGCTCCGAAAGGAATTCGGAGTGGCCGCTCGCTGGATCGGCGCCGCGCGCCCGTCGACTTGAGGAGTCCTCCTCGCACTCCTGCACCGAGTCGTCGGGCTGCGCGGTCACGACCTCGCGCGTCATGATCTCGGCGACCCGCGTGCGGTCGGGATCGCGTCCTTCGGCGATCACGCGCACGATGAGGTCGCGCTCAGAGCAGAAGCCGACGAGCCGCCCCTGCCCGACGACCGGCGCACCTCCGATCTCCTTGGCGCGGAAGAACCGCGCCGCCTCGAGCACCGAGATCTCGCTCGCCAGCACGTGAGGCGCCGGCCGGTTCTGGAGCAGGACGCGCTCCTCCTGCTCCGGCGCACGGCACGCCGCGAAGGAGATTCCCGGCGGCGGCGCGATCGGGGAGGGCCCCCGGGGGTCGCTACCATGTCGCGCCCGCGCGGCGGGGACGGCGCCGCGCGTCGGAGCTCACCCCGTGGTGCTCACTCCCCTCGCCGCGTGGCTCGCCATGCAGTCGACCCCGATCGAACCGCTCCCGCCGCCGCGCCGCCTCTCTCCGGTGCCGGCGACTCACGTCCGGCTGCGCGAAGGCGCCTTCTTCAAGCCGTGGTTCGAGCGCAACCGCGACACGACGCTCTTCTTCGGGCACGAGCAGCTCGAGAAGCACGGACAGTTCGGGAACTTCCGGCTCGCCGCCGCCGCGCTGCGCGGCGAGAAGCCGCAGGGCGACTACTGCGGCGTCCATTTCTACGACAGCGACGCCTACAAGTGGCTCGAGGCGGCGAGCCTCGCGCTCGCCTACGGTGCGGACGAGAAGCTCGAGGCGCTCGTCGACCGCTTCATCGCCGAGATCGCCGCGGCGCAGGAGCCCGACGGCTACGTGCAGACGCAGTACACGTTCAACAACCTGGCGGGCAACAACCTGGCGGGCAATCGGCAGGAGCGCTGGAGCCGGCTGCCCGACGACCACGAGCTCTACTGCGCCGGCCACCTGATCCAGGCCGCGATCGCCCACCACGAGGTCACCGGCAAGACGACGCTCTACGACGTCGCCCTCAAGCTCGCCGACTGCATCGACCGCACCTTCGGGCCGGGCAAGCGGCCGGGCTGCTGCGGTCATCCCGAGATCGAAACGGCGCTGATCCAGCTCTGGCGTCACGAAGGCGAGAAGAACAGGAAGCGCTGGCTCGAACTGGCGAAGTTCTTCCTCGAGGAGCGCGGCCGCAAGCCGCCGCGCGCGGGCGGCGACTTCTACCGCCAGGACGACCGGCCGATCCGCGAGCAGCAGGTCGCGGCCGGCCACGCGGTCCGCCAGCTCTACCTCTGCTCCGGCGTGACGGGCGTCGCGGCAGAGACGGGCGACCGCGGCCTCTTCGACGCCGCCCTCTCGATCAGCCGCGACGTCGACGCCTGCAAGCTCTACGTGACCGGCGGCGTCGGCGCCCGCCACGACGGCGAGGCGTTCGGCGCGCCGTTCGAGCTGCCGAACGAGCACGCCTACGCCGAGACCTGCGCCTCGATCGCGCTCATGCGCTTCAGCCGCGAGATGCTCGCGCTCACCGGCGCCCCCTCCTTCGCCGACCGGATCGAGACGACGCTCTACAACGCCTTCCTCGCGTCGCTCGGGCACGACGGGAAGAGCTTCTTCTACGTGAACCCGCTCGAGTCGACCGGCGGCAAGCAGCGCCAGCCGTGGTTCTGGTGCGCCTGCTGCCCGCCGAACGTGATGCGCACGTTCGCCGGCCTGCCGGGCTGGTTCGCCAGCACGACCGGCGACGAGCTCTACCTCCACCTCTTCGACGCCGTCGACGTCGCCACCTGGCTTGGCGACGGCCGCGAGGTCGCGGTGCGCGTCGAGACGCGCTACCCGTGGGAGGGCCGCGTCGCGGTCACGTTCACGCGGGCGCCGGAAGACGAGATGGCGCTCGCGCTGCGCCGGCCGGCGTGGGCCGGCGGCGAGATGGACTGGTTCGTCGACGAAGGCGAGGCCGCGCCGGCCGCCTCGAGCGGCGGCTGCGGCTTCAAGCTCGAGAAGGGAACCGACGGGTGGCTGCGCGTGCGTGGGCGATTCCACGCCGGCCATCGCGTCGTCCACGACCTTCCGCTCAAGGTCGCCGCGGTGACCGCCGATCCGCGCGTCGCCGACGATCGCGGCAAGGTCGCGCTGCGGCGCGGCCCGGTCGTCTATGCCTTCGAGTCGATCGATCAACCCGACGTCGACCTCTTTGCTTCGGCGCTCGACCTCTCGCGTCCGATCGAGGCCGAGGAGACGCTGATCAAGCCGGGCAAGGCGCCCGCGTTCCGAGGCGATCCACGGCTCCTCGCCTCCGGCGTGGAGACGCGGACTCCGGCCGGCGACGGCGCGCTCTACACGACGACCACGCGCGAGCGGGTCACGTCACGCCCCGTCTCGCTGTCGGCGATCCCCTACTTCGCATGGGCCAATCGAGGAGACTCGAAGATGAGGATCTGGATGCCTGCGCTCGCCGTCGTGGCCGCGGCCTCGCTGCTGCCTGCCGCCTCCGGCCAGCAGCCGCCGCAGCCGCCCCCGCGTCCCGACGCGCTCTTCTACAACGACGTCCAGTTCCTGCGCGAGAAGGCCGACGTGGTCGTGCTCACGGCGGAGGGCGGCGGTCCGGTCGCGGTCTCGCCGAAGCTGACGGCGCGCGTGATGACCAGCGCCTTCGCCGAGAGCGAGCCGGGCTTCGGCCTCGTGAACCGGCCGGCGATCGCGAGGCCGCCGATCGCGCGCGGCTTCAACAACTTCGGCGGCGAGGATCGTCTCTGGCTCGCGCCCGAAGGCGGACCTTTCGGCCTCTACTTCGATCCGGGCGCGAAGCAGGAGCTCGCCAACTGGTACGTGCCGCTCGCGATGGACGGCGGCGCGCGCACCGTCGTCGCCAAGGACGCCTCGTCGGCGACCTTCCGCGACCGCATCGTCCTCGCCAACGTGAAGAAGGTCGCCTTCGACCTCACGATCGAGCGCAAGGTCGAGGCGCTCTCGCGAGGCGACGTCGAGAAGCTGCTCGGAGCAACGCTCGCGGCCAGCGTCCGGCTCGTCGCCTTCCGGACCACGAACACGATCAAGAACGAGTCGGCCACGCCGCTCCCCGACGACGCGCTGATCGCGCCGTGGATCCTCGGCCAGATGAAGCCGTCGCCGACCAACGAGGTGCTGCTGCCGTTCAAGGGCACCGTCGACGCGATCAAGAAGGACTACTTCGGCGTCGTCCCGGACGATCGGCTCAAGGTCGCGCTCGTCGCCGGCAGCGACGGCGGCCTCGCGCGCTTCAAGGCCGACGCGCAGCTTCGCAGCAAGAT
>Ga0247727_10007041_pt1 | contig 21707 bp, 19 predicted proteins | sample WisWelCaveWW1625_FD_202498 | JGI IMG/M metagenome (GOLD analysis project Ga0247727, IMG submission 202498) | Biofilm microbial communities from Wishing Well Cave, Virginia, United States - WW16-25 | ecosystem: Environmental > Aquatic > Deep subsurface > Groundwater > Cave microbial mat | place...
CTGGTGGATGGTATTCGGCGGCGTGGGGCGGGTGTTGAGCAGCACGAAGCTGCCCAGGTCCGGAGTGGAGCCCTCCAGCTCGATGACCGCCGAGAGTCCCATGTTGTGGTAGCGGCCGCCGCCGTGGCGCACCTCGGTCTCGATGAACCGGCCGTCGTGCAGCGACTTCACCCGGCCGCGGATCCGCACCGGATCGCCGTGCAGCCGGTCGGCCTTGCCGCCGACGGGTTGATCAAACGCCCCGCCGATGCCGGCGCTCGCCGCCGCCTGCACGGCCTGCGTATCGGCGATGGCCACCACGAAGCCGTCCGCTTTCTGCCGGAGGAGCTCCGTCAGCAGGAAGGTTGAGTCGCCGGGCGACCCGCCGCCGATGTTGTCGCCCATATCCACCAGCACCACGGGGAACTTCGTCTCGGCCGCCGCCAGCTTCACCGCACCGGCCGCGTCGGGCAGCTTCACCACCAGGCGCTCGCGGGTGGCCCACAGCATGTCGGACAATCGCTCGGCCTCGCGCTTCGCCAGATCCGGATCGTTGTCGGTAACCACCACCACGCTCGGCCCCATGAACGGCACGTCGGCGTACTGGTAACCCCCTGAAACGCTCACCGCCAGGATCTTGGGGTTCTCGCGCTCGAGGCGCCGGCTCTCCTCGACAATCGGCAGCAGCGGCTCGCGGAAGGTGTGCTGGTAGACGATGTTGTACACCATCGGCGGCTTGACCACGGCTTGAACCGGCTTCACCTTGCCGGCGACCGTGCCGGCCATGATTCCGGCCGCCTGCACGCCCCGCTGGCGGGTGTCGAGGTGCGGATTTTCCTTGTAGGTGATCAGCGCCGTCGACAGCTCGACGATGGCGGGCGAGACGTTGGCGTGGAAGTCGTGGGTCACCACGATCGGGAAGTCCTTGCCCATGGCCTGCCGAACCCTGCGCACCACCTCGGCGTCGCCATGCGGGTGGCTCTCGACCACCATGGCCCCGTGCAGCGCCAGCAGCACGCCGTCGAGCCTGCCGGCCACCTTCAGCTTCGCCAGCAACTCGGCCATCAGGGTCTCGAACGCCTGGCCGGTCACCGGGCCCTTGGGAGCGGCCACGGCGACCATGGTGGGCACCAGATCGAGCCCGAACTTCTGCGCCCCCTCCACATACCCGCTGACCGTATCGTTGCTCCTGGCCCACTCGGCGGGCGTGCCGGCGCGGCGGCTGAAGTCGGCCAGCGTCGTCTTGGCCGGGTTGAAGGAGTCGGACTCATGGCTGATGCCCCCGACGGCGATGCGCGGCCGCCGGGCCTGGGCCCCAGCCGGCAGGGTCAAAACCAGAAGCAGGAGGATGGCTCTCATGGTCAGGCTCGCTGAAAATAGCAGTTGCGCGGCGCGCGGTAGACTATGTCCAGCTCAGATGTGGCCAGCCTCCGGCGCTGCTGCCGCGATTCGAGCGCGAAGGCCAGGATGCCGGTGGTGAGCAGCGTTCGCTCCACCGGGTAGACCGGCTTTGCGGTGACGAACAGCTCCTCGATGGAGTGCACCAATCCGTCGAAGTGGGGCAGCGGCCGTCCGTCCCGCAGCCCGAAGTTGGTCGAGACCGGCTCGCTCCGCCCGGCCAGGGTCGCCGCGAACAGGAAGTTCTGCACATGGCCGTTCAGCATGTAGACGGCGGCGCGAAACCCGTCGCGATACTCCACCAGGAACACCACCGGGCTCTTGACGTTCCGCTCGGGGAGGCCGGGGGTGGCTTTGGCCGCCCGCGACAGCGCCGCTTCGAGCAGCGGCCCGCTCCAGCGGCCGTCCTGGCCGTCCCGCCACTTCCAAACGGCGTCGCCTTCCAGCGTCTCCACCGCCGCCACGCCCTTCTCGCCGCCCGCCCGGCGCTCCACCATGCATTGGAGGGTCTCGAGTGTGTGGAACCCGTAGGCGTCCAGGCCGCCGTAGCCCACCGCCACGGCGTGATCCAGACGCGAGTCGAGCGGCAGCTCCAGCTCCGGCATCCGCACCGTCACCGGAATCGACGAGCCGGCCATGAATGGAATCCTCATCTCCCGCGCCTGGCGGTACATCATGCGGGCCTTGTCCCAGGAGTAAGAGAGGTGCTTGTCGCAGAACAGCGGCGCCACCCGTCCGCTGCGCTTATACACGTCGATGATCCGCTGGAACAGCTCAAACCGCGGATACAGCTTCTGCCCCTTCTCGTTGGTGGGGTAGTCGCCGTGCTCGCCGACGAGCAGCACGGCGTCCACGGCCAGCTTGCCGGATCCCAGCGTGAGTGCCTCGGCGACGGTGGGAAAGATCCTAAACCCGTGCTTGGCCGCCAGGTCACGGCTCATGTCCTTGGGGGCGATCTGGTCGGTATACATGGACACGATGCGCGTGCGCGGCTCGACCCGCTGGTTGTTCGGGGAGTACCCCTCCAGGATCCGGCCGACGATGACGTCGGCGTGAGAGTAGTAGCGATACTCGGTCACGATCGCGGCCACGGTCTTGGCCGGCGGCGAGGCGGCGCGGGCCAGAACCCCCCCGGCGCCGGCCGCCAGAAAGCTCCGGCGGTTCCAGCAGCGCTCCGATTCCAGCAAAACGTGCTTCAAGCAACACCTCCTTCGGCAGCCGGCCGCGTGAGGCGGAACAGGACCCACCCCGGCACCAGCCCGGCCAGCGACTCGGCCCACCCCAGGTCCATCGTCCGGCGGATGATGGTCGTCGTCGCAAGCTGCCGCCGGTAAAACCCCCGCCGCCGGCGATCGTGCTCGGCGGCCCGCCCGGGTTCGAGCAGCGCCCCGGCAGCCCTGGCGCCCGTCTCCACCGCGGCCAGCAGCCCCGACCCGGTGAACGGGTCGACGAAGCGCCCTGCGTCCCCAGCCGCCAGAAGCTCGCCATCGGGGTGGCGCTGCGGTCCGAATCGCAGCGGCCCGGTGAGGTACCATCGCGTGCCGCGCTCGAGGCCGCGAAGCCTCGCCTTCAGCCGCGGCGCCTTGTCGAGCATCGCGTCCACCCGGAAGCCGCTGGCGGCCAGCGTTTCCTCGCCGGCCAGCCCGCAAACGTTGGTCACGCCGCCTTCGACCGGACAGCTCCCGCAATAGCCGCCGGGGAAGAAGTAAAGCTCGACCGCGTCGTTGGCCGGTCCGCGGAAGTGAGCCTTGAAGCCGAACAGACGCTGCCCGCGTGGCTCAATCACCGACCGGCCGGCGGCCCACACACAGCGTCCCGGCAGGTTCCGCGCGGTCTCGCGGCGCACCTCGGCCCCCTGCTCGACCGCCCCGCGATACAGCATCTCGTCGAAGGCGTACCGGCTCAGCCCGTAGCCCGCCTCGGGCAGGGAAAAGCGGCGGCTGCGCCGTTCGAAGCACAGCTCGGCGTGGGTGACCCGGGCCGGGCGGCGGGCCAGGAAGCGCCCGTCCATCCCGATTCGCTCCAGTGCGGGCAGGATCTCCGGTGAGAAGAACTCGCCGCACACCTTGTGGCGGGGGAACGACGACTTCTCGTACACCAACGGCCGCGCTCCGGCCTTGCACAGCGCCAGCGCCGCCGCCGCCCCCGCCGGACCACATCCCACGACTGTCATCGCCTCACCGTCGAAACCCGGAAGCGCGGCCGGCGCCGCCGAACCCGGCAGCCCGCGTCAGTTTGCGCAAGTGCTCGCGCCGGAATCGCCGCCGCGCCAGCGCCGCCACCGCCGCTGCCGGACCACATCCCACCAACGACACCCGGAAGCGCGGCCGACGCCGAACCACGAGGCGGGCCAACCCCGCGGCCTGCGACCGCCCGCGCAGATTCTCGGACCAGGATGGCCGCCGCACCGAGCCGGGCGCCGCTGCCGGACCACATCCCACCAACGACACCCGGAAGCGCGGCCGACGCCGAACCACGATGTGGGCCAACCGGGCGGCCTGCGCCCGCCCGTGCAGATTCTCGGACCAGGATGGCCGCGGCCGAGCCGGGCTCATCGTCCCACCAGCGACACCCGGAACCACGGCCGGTGCCGGCGAACCACGATGCGGCTGAACCCCGCCCTGCGCGCCAGCCGGTCGAGCTCCTCCGGACGAAATGCCTGCCGCACGGAGGCCGGCGCGTCGTGCCGCGTCAGGTAGCTCCGCGCGAACACCGGCGCCGTGGCGCGCGCGAACCATAGCGGAAACCAGTGGCGCTCGAGGTCGTTCACCAGCACGGCGTGGCGCGCCAGCCGCCGCAGCGAATGGAGCACCCGCGCCGCTTCTTCATCCCGGAAGTGATGCAGCAGCAGCGACGCGGCCACAAAATCGAAGCAGCCGTCGCGGAACGGCAGCGCCTCGGCAGCGGCAGCCAGCCGGACAGCTCCCCCCGGCAGGTGATGGGATTTCAGATCGCACAGCACCACTCGCGCCGCCGGGAACCGCTGCGCCACCGCCGCCGCCAGGTCCCCCGACCCGGCGCCGACGTCCAGCAGCGAGAAGCTGCGCAACCCCGCCCGGCCGACCTCGGCGTCGAGCAGCCTCAGCAGGACCCTGCGGCCGCCGAGCCAGCGGTTGTGCCGCCGCAGGTCGGCCAGGCTGCGGGCTGCCTCCTCCGCCGGGCACAGCCGCAGGTCCAGCAACTCCGGAGAATGGAAACGGACGGTCACTCCACTCGCTGCAACACCAGCGCCGAATTCTTGCTGCCGAAGCCGATGCAGTTCACCACCGCGCAATCGAGCGCGACCCGGCGTCCCACGTCGGTGACATAATCGAGGTCGCACTCCGGGTCGGGGACGTCGAGATTGATGGTGGGCGGGAGCACGCCGTCGCGCATGGCCAGCAGCGTCGCCGCCACCCCGGCCGCGCCGCAGGCCCCCTGCGGATGCCCGATCAGCGACTTCAGCGCCGAGGTGGCCAGCCGGTCGGCGTGGCCGTCGAAGCACAGCCGCACGGCGCGGGTCTCGATGCGGTCGTTGAGCTCGGTGGCCGTGCCGTGAAGGTTGACGTACTGCACCCGGCGGCGGTCCACGCCCGCCTCGGCCAGCGCCAGACCCATGGCCCGGGCCGGCTCTTCGCCGCACTCCTCCAGCCGCACCCGGTGGTAAGCCTCGCAGGTGGACCCGTACCCGGTGATCTCTCCGTAGATGCGCGCGCCCCGCGCCCGGGCGCTGTCGAGTGATTCCAGCACGAAGAACCACGCGCCTTCCCCCAGCACGAAGCCGTCGCGGTCGGCGGAAAACGGCCGCGACGCCCGCTCCGGCGCATGGTTCCAGCTCCTGGTCATGATCCGCATCAGCAGGAACCCGCGCACAATCAGGTAGGAGATCGGCGCGTCGGCCCCGCCCACCAGAATCCGCTCCCCCAGCCCGAACCGGACCTGGTGAAAGGCGTACCCCAGCGCGTCGATCGAGGACGTGCACCCGGTCGAGATCACGTGGCTCGCCCCCCGAAACCCGAACTGCATCGAGACCTCGCTCGCCAGCGTTCCCATGGTTGACGAAGGAATCGTGTAAACGCTCACCTGCTTGTGCTGCCCGCTGTAGTAGAGGTGATACTGGTGCTCGGTGAACACCTGGCTGCCGCCGCCGGAGCCGACCATTACCGAGATCCGCTGCTGCTCCTGGCGGCTGAGGCGGCCGGGCTCGATGCCGGCATCGCTGAGAGCCTCCTCGGCCGCGGCGCGCGCCAGCGGCACCACCCGCGACACGTGCTCGCGGTCCTTGGGGCTCACGAAGCGCTCCACGTCCAGTCCCCGGACCTCCCCGGCCACCTGCACCGTCAGCTCCGAGGCGTCGAACAGGCTGATGCGCTTCACGCCGCTTGCGCCCTGCCGCGTCGCCGACCAGAACTCCTCCCGGCCGATCCCGTTGGGGCTGACGGCGCCGATCCCGCTGATCACCACTCTGTTCGGCATAGAGGTCTACATGCTAGCATGGGAATTTCCCATGACAAGCCGGGCCCGACTATTGTGGCGCCTTCTTGCCGGCCTGGAATCCGGTGTGGTGGCGGGCGCTGTCATGCTGGGCTACATTATGCTGGACGCCCTGCTGCGCGGCTCCAGTGTCTGGGGCGTGGTCAACCTGTTCTCCTCGAATTTCTACGGACCGGCTGCGCTGGGAGGCGCTTTCCGCAAGACCACCGTCGCCGGCCTGGCCTGGCACGTCTGGCTGAGCGGGGTGATGGGACTGGTCATCTCTCTCGCCCTGGGGCCGTTCCTGGCTCGTCCCGTGCGCTGCGCCGTGGTGGGGGCCCTGCTCGCCCTGAGCTGGTATTACTTCGTGGTACGGATGCTGTGGCCGCAATGGAATCCCCTCGCCCTCCGCCAGCCGTTCCCGGGACTGCTGTTCGCCCACCTGATCTTCGGCGTGGCCATGGGAGCCTACCCCCGCTTCCTGGCCCAGTTGCGGGAATCGTGAGCCGGCTGTGGGCTGGAAGGACAACCTCACCGTAATCCTGGTCGAGACGCGCAACCCGCTGAACATCGGGGCGGCGGCCCGCGCCATGCTCAACTTCGGCTTCACCCGCCTCACGCTGGTTAAGCCCTACGACGTTGCCTTCCGGGAAGCCCGCTCGGCGGCGGGCGCTGCTGCCGTGCTCGCCGATGCCGAAGTGGCGCCCTCGCTCGACCAGGCTCTCGGGGAGGCGACCCTGGTGGTCGGCGCCTCGTCCCCCCAAGGCCGCGTCTTCCGCCAGCCCCGCCGCAAGCTCGAGGAAGCCGCGGCGCTGCTGCGCGCCCACCTCGCCCGCCGCTCGGCCGCGCTCCTGTTCGGCTCCGAGAAGTTCGGGCTCTCGAACGAGCATCTCAGCCACTGCCACTGGAGCCTCCGCATCCCCACCGACGCCCGATGTCCCTCCATGAACCTGGGGCAGGCGGTGGCGCTGGTGTGCTACGAGCTGGCCCGGCCGGCGGCCGCGCCGCCCCGTCCGGCCGCGTCGAAACCGGCCCCCGCCGCCGGCCAGCTCGATCGCATCGGGACCCGTCTGGCCGCCGTGCTCGACTCGAGCGGCTACATCCACCCCCGCACCCGCCGCTCTCACCTGCTCAAGATCCGCCGCCTTGTCCGCCGGCTGGCCCTCTCCCCCGGCGACGCCCGCGTGGTGGAGGGCATGCTGCGCCAGATCGAGTGGAAGCTGGGGCAGATGCCGATCTCCACGGGGGCTGAGTAGCGGGCGGTCCTCGACTCGAGCGGCTACATCCACCCCCGCACCCGCCGCTCTCACCTGCTCAAGATCCGCCGCCTTGTCCGTCGGCTGGCCCTCTCCCCCGGCGGCGCCCGCGTGGTGGAGGGCATGCTGCGCCAGATCGAGTGGAAGCTGGGCCAGATGCCGATCTCCACGGAGCGGTGAGGCTCAGGCCCGTGGTCCGGTTTTTTGGCAACGCTTTCTAGTTCGCGGCCGCGATCTTCGCCAGCCTTTCCCGGATCTCGCTCTCGGGAATCCACCGGCCGCGCACCATGACCCCGGCCCGGCGCGCCACGTTGGCCACGTCCTCGAGCGGATTGGCCTCGAGCAGGATCAGGTCCGCAGTGCGGCCCGCCTCGACAGTGCCACTCAGCGTCCCGAAATACTCGCCGACGTTCCGGGTGCCGGATTCGAGCACCTGGAACGGGGTCAGTCCGGCGGCCACCATCGCCGCCATCTCCCGGTGGATCGAGAATCCCGGCACGCTGAAGAGCTGCGGCGAATCGGTGCCGAAGGCGATCTTGCAGCCGCCCTCCTGCAAGCCCTTCAGGATCTTGCGCCGCATTTCGATCACGCGCGGGCTCACCTTGTCGTTGTTGGCGAAAGCCAGGATGGCGGCCAGGCTCTTGGCCACCTGCGCGTCTTTCTGTTTCACCCAGCCGTCGATCATCGGCCGGGGCAGGTACTTCACCTCCGGCCGCTTCTGGCGCCAGGCTTCCCCGGATTCGATGGAAAAGAACATCTCCCAGAGGGCCATCGTCGGCACGTTCCACACGCCGGCCTTGGCGGTCGCCTTGGCAAGCTCGGGAATCTTGCGCTCGTCGAGATGGAACACGAGCTGTTGCGCCCGCACCGCGGGTTCGGCGTTGCGGATCGGCGAGTCGGCGGCCTCGAGGGCGTCCAGGTAGTTGTCGAGGTGGTCGATGCTGGTCTGGCGCGAGACGATGGCGTGGGGCACGCCGACGTCCTGGGCGACGTGGCCGCCGAACGGGATGTTCCGTTTCCGCGCCGTGGCCACGATGGCGTCGTAGACGGCGCGGCTCAGTCCTTCCTGCACCTTCAGCAGGTCGTAGCCGGCGGCCTTCTGGTCCTCCACCATCTTCTGCGCCGCCTCGACCGAGGCCGCCGACTGGCCGCTGAAGGCCGGCCCGGCCACGTAGAGGATCGGCCCCAGGAGCTTGCCGTCGGCGACGCGCTTCCGCAGCTCGAGGTGTGCCGGGCCGCCCTGCATGGCCCGCACTGTCGTCACCCCGTTGGCCACATAGAGGAACAGGATGGACTCGACCTGCTCGGGCGGGGTGTTGGGTCCCGGCAGGTGGCCGTGCATCTCGGCGAAACCGGGCATCAGGTACTTGCCGGCGCCGGGGATCCGCTGCGCTCCCTGCGGAACCTTGGCCTTGGCCGCCGGAGCCACCTGAATGATTCGTCCGTCCTCGACCACCACCGACCAGCCCGGCAGCACCCGCTCCCGGTCCATCGGCAGCACGTTCACGTTCTCGAAAACTGTGACCTGGGCGGCCGCTGAGCCGGCCAGCAGGCCGCACCACACACCAAGTCGTCGCATGATCGCTCTCCTTCTCGTTGCGGCCACCGCTCCCTATGGTCGCGGCTCGGTAACGACTGCCGCACGCGGTAATGGCTGTCGCACGCGGCAATGGCTGCCGCCCGGTAACGACTCCCGCACGGCCGCGGCGCGGAGGCAAGCGGGTGGACTTCCCCGCCCTAGCGGACCGCCACGGTGTCGATGTTGTTCTTTTCCCGCGCCACCCCGAGGATCATCAGCTCCATCTCCTGCCCGGCGCCGGCGGCCAAGGAATGTACTTCGTTGAGGAACACCGGCACCGTGTCACCCTTGCGGATCGCCGCCGACTCATTGTTCACTTCCACGCGCCCCTCGCCGTTGAGGACGTAGTACACCTCCTCAACCCCGGCATGACGGTGCCGGCCTTCGGAGGTCCCCGGACCGAGCACCAGATGATCTACGTAGGCCCAGTTGGTAAAGAACACCTCCGGCCGCAGCGCCCGCCGGTATTGCGCCGTTCCCTGGCCGCCGTTGTGCGCCTCAGCGGGACGCAGCAGCTTGCGGTCGAGTCGCATGGTGATGAACGCCGGCCTGGCGTCGAGCGGCGCGTCCACGCGGTTGTCGTCCAGGTCCGTGGCGTCGTACTTGGCTTTTACGCTGCCCACGGCGATGTTCATGAACTCGGCAGGACGGTCGGTCGGATTGTAGATGGCGTGGGAGCGCCCCAGGCGGCAGGGCGCCCCGGCCGGTCCCTTCACCAGCGCCGTCCGGCCGTCGATGGTGAACTGCGCCTCGTTGTCGAAGATGACGAACATCTCCTCCATCTGGTTGTGGTAGTGGTGGCCGATGCCGCTCTTGGGCCCCAGCAGCCCGCGATGCACGAAGATCAGGTTGGTGTTCATCGACTGGTTGTCGAGCAAGGTCATTACCTGGTTCTCGCCGGCGCCTCCGTGGGCGCCCCGTCCCCGGCGGTACTTGGCCGGATCGGTGTGCGCGATGCGCTGGGCGAGCGGGTCGCGGGCCCACACGCAGGCCGCCAGCAGACACATCAACAACAGTCTTGGCAGTCTTGGCATGGTCATAACCCTCGATAGTACAAGATCAGATCCGTCCCCACCGGCGTGTGGCCCAGTTGCCGCAGCATGGCGGCAACCTGCCCCCGATGGTAGGAATCGTGGTTGGCAAGGTGCGCCAGGATCTGCCAAGTGGGGCTCTGGTAGGGGTTGCCCTTGACGTCCTTATAGGCGATCACGCGGCCCCATTCGGCCTCCGGCAGCCCTTCGGCCCAGGTGACATAGCCGTCGAGCAGTTGGCGCCACTGCTGCTCCCAGGCATCCTTATCCGCAGGCGGCTCGTACTCGCTGAGGGCTCCGGTGGGGTGGCCCATCAGACGGGCCCACCAGATCTTGTCCGCCATGTAGATGTGGGCCAAGGTCCCGCGCACGCCGCCGTAGGAGCCTTGCAGATCTTTGGCGAGCACGTCGGCGCTAAGCGGCCGCACCGAGTCCAGGGTGCGGAAGGTCGCCCAACGGTTGAATCGCACATGATGGAGGAAATCGTTCATGAGTTCGCTTCTCCTTGCTGCGCCTTGCCGATGTCGATGGAGTGCTCCCGCAGGAAAGAGTCGGAGAACCGCATCCCGAGGCCGGCACTCTCCGGCGGCACAAAATAAGCCCGGCTGTCCTGCCAGCTTCCGAACAGTTGCCGGTTCAGCGCGGGGCTGGTGTTTCCCTCTTCGAGAATCAGGAAATTGGACATGGCGGCGCTGAGGTGCAGATGGGCGGCCAGGCAAACCGGGCCGTTGGGATTGTGCGGCGCAATCGGGATGAAATGGTTTTCGGCCATCGCGGCCACCTTGCGGAACTCGGTAATGCCGCCGATCCGCGCCACGTCCGGCTGGTAGACCCGCAGCGCTTCCCGCTCAATGTACTCTCGCGCTTGCAGCCGCGACTTCAGCCGCTCGCCGGCGGCGATGGGGATGCTGGTCGCCCGCTGCACCGCGAGCATGGCGTCGACGTTCTCGGGCGGCACCGGCTCCTCGAAAAACATGGGATTGTACCCCTCGATGGCCTTGGCGATCCGGACCGCCGAGCCGGTGTTGAACTTGGCGTGCGCCTCCACGCAGATCTCGAACTGCGGCCCGCCCTCGCGGACGCCCCGCACCATCTCGGCCACCTCCTGAATCGTCTTCAGCGTCGCCTGGCGGCTGAAGTCCAGCCGCTCCTCCGGCCGTACCCCCGGCGTGTAGGGCTCGTCGAAGAACGGGTCCCACTTGCCGGCGATGGCGCCCTCGGCCACCAGCTCCTGGGTGCGCTTCTTGTACGCTTCGGCCGTCCGCGGGATGCCGCCCCACCGGTAGCTGGTGTAGATTCTGATCCGGTCGTGGATCTTGCCGCCCAGCAGCTTGTAGAGCGGCACGTTCAGCTTCTGGGCCACGATGTCCCACAGCGCGATATCGATCGAGGAAATAGCCGACTGCACGGCGCTCCCGTGCATGGCGTTGCGGCCGCGGTAGAGCGTGTGCCAGATCTTTTCGATGTCCCAGGCGCTCTGCCCGGCCACGTACGGCCGGATCATCAGGATCTCGGTGGCGATGGGGGCTACCTTGGGGAAGTTAGTCCCCTCGCCCCACCCGACGATGCCCTCCTCGGTCTCGATGCGGCACAGCAGGTAGTAGTTGCCGCGCAGCCGGCCGGCCTCGTCGCGGTGCATCTGCATGATGTGCGGTTCGACCTTGACGACCTTCAGCCGGGCGCGGTCGGCGGGCCGCGCCTGGTTGAGCACGGAGTTGGTCTGCAAGCCGGTCCAGGCGCTGATCGCGCTCGCGCCCTGGCCCACCTTCACGCCCGCTCCGAGGATTCCGGCGGCCACCGTTTGGAGGAACCGCCGCCGGCTGGATTCCGCCGGAAACTGGGTAACCATGGGCATCATGATACACCCGGCCGTCACTCGTCGGGCTCGCCGTTTCCCGAGGGGACATACAGGGGAAAACAAGTCCATGAGGGCGGTCTTGTTAAGCTGTGTGCATGAAGCTGCGCGACTACAAGACCATTGTATACCGGCAGGAAGACGGCTCTTGGGTGGCGGAGATTCCGGCCCTTTCCGGGTGCTACGCCCTGATGCCGAGCCGCGAAGCGGCGTTGGTGGAGCTGACCAAAGAGGTGTTCGAGACGATCGCGGAGGAGTACAGAGAAAAAGACGTTCCGCTTCCCGCTGACACTACCGAAGTCGTCCATGCCTAGCGCCAGCGCCCGCGAGTTCCAGCGGCGGCGCGGGCGTCGGGGTTTTCCAAGGCAAGGCAAACCGGCAGCCACGAGCGCTGGAGCCACCCGAACGGCCGCACGGCCACCATATCCTTGTGGACAGCGCCCGCCGGCAACACCTGCCTGGGGATCGTGAGCTAGCCGCCGTGGCAGCCGCGGATGCTCCCGATCGCCATCGCCGGACCCGGCCCGCGCGGGACCGCTCTTCGGCCTGAGGCAGGGCTGCGCTAGAACGCGTACCGCAGCGCCATCACCACGCGCCGGTTGCCGCCGTCGGTCCCCCACTGGTTGCCGAAGTTGACGGAATTAACGCGCGACTCGGGGATGCCGAAGTTGCGCGTGTTGGCGAGATTATAGAACGCCGCCCAGATCTGGAGCCGGTGGCCCTCGAAGGTCTTGATGTTCTTGATCACCCCGAAGTCGATGTTGAGGATGCCGTCGCCGCGCAGGATGTTGCGCCCGGCGTTGCCCACCCGCTGGGCCGCCGTGATGGGCGAGAACAGCGTGCGGCCGCCGGCCCGCAGCAGCGACTCCACCGACATGCTGGACACGTCCAGGCTGGTATTGACGTTGGGACGAATGGCGTTGCCCACCAGCCCGTCGATGCCGGCCAGCGCCCCGCCCGGATCAGCGCCGTTGAGCGGGGTGAAGGGGGGACCGGACTGGGAGGTGATGAATCCGTTGATCTGCCAGCCGCCCAGTATCCGCCCCGCCGCGCCTGGCTGCGACTGCATCCAGGGCAGCTCGTAGACAAAGTTCGACGTGAACCGGTGGGGCCGGTCGTAGGTCGAGCGGCCGCGGTCGGCTCGCCGGTTGAAGCTGTCCTGCGAGACCGCCACGTCGCCGCTCACCGCCGCGTTGAAGATCTCCGAGGCGTCATCGATGAACGCGCTCCAGGTGTAGTGCGCGGCCATAGTGAAGTTGCGGGTGAGGCGCTTTTCGAGGCTCGTCTGCAAGGCGTGATACACCGAAGAGGAGGCGTTGGCCCGCAGCCGGATCACGCCGCGGGCGGGGTCCACGCGCTGCGTCGAACCCGGCAGCCGCGGATTGCCGTCGATGGTCTGGAACAGCGAGGTTCCCTTGGTTCCGATCCACCCCAGCCGCCACACCCAGGCGTTGCCGAGCTCGCGCTGCATCTCGATCGAGAACTGTTCGGCATGGGGCGAGCGAAAGTTCTCGCCGATGATGGTGCGGGTCAACTGGTTGGGATCAAGGCCGGTGGGGACCAGGTTCGGCAGCACGGTGTAGGCGCTGGCCAGGTTGCTGTTGTTGATGGCGGCCACGAAGGGGAAGGAGCTGGCCACGTTGAGCGCGATGTTGATGAAGGCGTAGTCGTTGGTGCGCGAGTAGCCGCCGCGGAACACCAGCTTGCCGCCGCCGGTGAGCCGGCCGAGCAGGCCGGAGTAGTATCCGCGCGGCGCCCAGTTGAAGCCGAAGCGCGGCTGAAGATTGTTGTCGTCCCGCTTGGGCGCCGGAAACAGGGCGTAGCGCCGGTCGCCGTTGGCGGCGGCGATGATCTGCTGGTTCATCGGCAGCAGGCTGCTCAGGGCGTTGCCATAGGCCTCCCAGCGCAGCCCATAGGTCAGCGTCAGGGGGCAGCGCTCGCCACTCGTCGCCGATGAACAAGAAGTAGTCGTCCCACTCGTAGTATTGAATGGCCTGGCCCCCCGGCAGCGGCTTGTTGATGTTGGCTGCTTCCGCGTTGTCGTCCACGAACCGCTGCAGCGTGGGGTATCGCAGCAGCCCGCGGATGGTGGGGAAGAAGAAGCTCTTTACGTCGATCCGCCGGAAGTCGAGACCGAACTTGATCGCGTGCGCGCCCCTGATCCAGGAAGTGGTGTTCTGGAGTTGATAGGTATTATTGAACCGGAATTGCGGCAGGTTCACCCCCAGGCCGATGGCCGTCCGGGTGGTGGCGGCGTTGAAGCCGGTCAGGCCCAGCTCCGGGATCTCGATGGAGGGAATGGACTCCGAGCTGGGGTCGGCCGCCGTGGTGGTGGAAGAGAAACGCTGCCAGGAAGCGCGGAACTCGTTGACCACCGACGGTGAAGGCGTGCTGGTGAGGTAGAACGTAAGGGCCTGGCGGCGGCTGGGGACGATGTTGGTCAGGCCGGCCGGAGTGGCCTGGCCGGAGCCGCTGCTCAGACGATTATCGTAAAGGTAGCGCCCCCCGAGCTGGTGGCGGCCGGAGAGGCGATGATCGCCCCGGCCCGACCACTGCCAGTCGTCAAACTTAACGCTGGTGGCTCCGCTCAGGCTGCCGAGCGGGATCCGCTCGCTGCGGCCGCCCACGGTGAGCGGGGCGGTGAGGTTCAGCGGGGACTGCGCGGGGGGCAGGAATTTCAGCAGCGCCTGCACCTGCGGCCGGCTGCCGGCCAGCGATTGCAGCAATTGCCGGCCGGCCTCGGTGGGCACTCCGTTGATGGTGGTGCCGGACCCGAGCTGCCGGTCCGTCCAGCGCTGTAGGGAGCCGAAGAAGAACGTGCGGTCCTTCAACACCGGCCCTCCAACGGTTCCGCCAAACTGGTTCTCGATCCGGAACGGCGCTGCGGCGAACTTCGGCTGGCCACTCACCAGCGCCTTGTCCTGGTTGTTGCGCGAGTTCAGGTGGTTGTCGTTGTGAAACCAGAACGCCGAGCCATGGTAGCTGTTGGTGCCGCTCTTGGTGACGATGTTGACCACCGAGCCCGCCGCCCGCCCGAATTCCGGCGAGAACTGGTTGGTGATGAGCCGGAACTCGGCCACGATGTCGGGGTTGTTGATCTGCTGGGTGAGGCCGGCCACGCTGGGGTCGTTGGAATCCTGGCCGTCGATCATGAAGTTGTTGGAGCGGGTGCGCATGCCGTTCACCGAGAAGGCCACGCCGCCGGCCGTAAACTCCGACTGCCCTTCGGCGCGCTGGCTGACGCCGGCCACCGAGAGGGCCAGTTGCAGGACGTTGCGGTTGGGCGTCAGCGGCAGCTCCGAAATGCGCCGCTCGTCAAACCGCACCCCCACCTCGGCCGTGGTGGTGTTCAGCAGCGGCGCGTCGGCCGACACCTGCACCGTTTCGGCCACCGCTCCCACTTGCAGCGTCACGCGCAACTCGGCCTGCTGGTTCACCGTGAGCGTGATGGGGCCCTGCACGTACTTCGAGAAGCCCGGCCTTTCGATGGCCACTTGGTAATTGCCGATAGGCAGGGCTTGAAACCGAAACGCCCCCAGCGCGTCGGTCGCGCCGGCGCGCTCGGCGTTGGTGTCCAGGTTCAATGCGGTGACCTTGGCGTCGGGAACCAGCGCTCCGGTGCTGTCGGTGACCGTTCCCAGAATCGCGCCGCTCGTGCCTTGGGCAAACGCCCCGGGCGCCATGACCATGACCGCAGCCAACGCGGCCAGCAATAGCACTCCTGCTTGTGTGCGAAGCATACCCACCCCCATGGATCGGCTTGCGCTTACAGATATGCCACAAGTCCGGCCGGATTGCAAGGCTGGAACACGCCCCAATCCGGCCAATGGTCTCCCAAGCCCCGGCCACCGGCCGAGCAGGATGGCGCCGAGTCCCGCCAGCCGCTGCCGGAATGGCTGCCGCCTGCGCTCAGGTTTCGCGCACCCGACAGGGGCCATCCCGGCCGCCGAGGCCGCAGGGAAGCAGCCCTTCCGGGATCCCCGGCGCGAGGAAATCGTCGACCGGCCGGTGTAGCCCGCCCCCCGGCGGTGTGTTATAGTGGTCCTGCTCTGGAGAAGCAAACCATGGAAGACAGCAAGCTGTCCTATTTTCTGTTCGGGCTCGGGATGGGTGTGGCGGTCGGCGTTCTGTTCGCTCCCAAGTCGGGCCAGGAGACCCGCGACCTGCTGATGTCGAGGGCCAACGACGGCCGCGACTACCTGCGCCGCAAAGGCGACGAGGTGCGCGATTCGGCCACTGACGCCATCGGCCGCGGACGCGAAGCCTTCCAGCAGCAGAAGGAGAACCTCTCGGCGGCGCTCGAAGCCGGAAAGCAAGCCTATCGCCAGAGCGTGGCCGGAGAGCGGTCCTCCGAGGCGACCGGTTCCTGATCGGCACATGGAACCGCGCTTCCTGTTGGTTCTGACGATCTTCACCGGCGTCGCGGCCCTGGCCCTGGTCATCCAGATGTTCCTGTTCCTGGGCCTGTATCGCAGCGTTCGGGCCATGCAGGAGCGCCTCAAAGCCTTTGCCGACCGGGTGGAGCCGCTGGTGGATTCCACCCGCCGCATGGTCGACGAAACCCGCGTGCAGGCCCGCGACCTTTTCACCAAGGTCCAAGCCATCGCCGAAACAACGCGGGCGCAGGTGGTCCGCATGGATGAGCTGCTGGCCGAGGTCACCGTGCACACCCGCGCCCAGCTCGAGCGCATCGACCGGGTGGCCGAGGACGCCGCCGTGCGGGTGGAGGAGACCGTGGCCACCGTGCAGCGCACGGTGCTGGCGCCGGTGCGGGAGATCAACGCCGTGGCCGCCGCCGTCCGCGCCGTGGTTGGTCACCTCGGCCGCCGCCGCGTGTCGGTGGTCGAGCGGCCCACGCAGGACGAAGATCTGTTCATCTGAGGGACAGTTTTCAGTTTTCAGTCACACCGGGGCCCCGCGGCTCGCTGAGAACTGAAAACTGACAACTGAGCCACTGACAACTCCCATGCCCGTCCGCATCGCTCTTCTCGGCACCAAATTCATGGGCAAGGCCCACAGCCAGGCCTGGCGCAACGTCAACATGTACTTCCCCGACGCGCCCCAGGTCGAGCGCAAGGTCATCGTCGGCCGCGACCCGGGCGAGACCGAACAGGCGCGGCGGCTGTTCGGATGGGAGGAGGCCTCCACCGACTGGCGCGCCGTGGTGGCGCGGCCGGACATCGACCTCGTGGACATCGCTACCCCCGGCGACCTGCACTGCGAGATGGCTCTGGCTGCCGCCGCGGCCGGCAAGCACATCGTCTGCGAGAAGCCTCTCGCCAATACCCTGGCCGACGCCCGCCGGATGCTCGCCGCCGTGGAGAAGGCCAAGGTCCGGCACCTGGTGATGCACAACTACCGCCGGGTCCCGGCCGTCACCCTGGCCAAGCAACTGATCGAGCAGGGACGCCTCGGCAAGCTCTACCACTTCCGCGCCCGCTATTTGCAGGACTGGGCCATGTCGCCCGACCTGCACCTGGTGTGGCGGTTCAGCGCCGCGCAGGCCGGCAGCGGCGCGCTGGGCGACCTCGGGGCCCACATCATTGACCTGGGCCGCTATCTGTGCGGAGAGATCACCGAGGTGGCCGCCACACTCGAGACATTCATCAAGCAGCGTCCGGCCGCTCCCGGCTCCAGCCGCAAGCAGAGGGTCACCGTCGACGACGCGGCCATAATGCTGGCGCGCTTCCGCAGCGGCGCGTTGGGCACGCTCGAAGCCACCCGCTTCGCCCGGGGCCGCAAGAACCAGAACACGTTCGAGATCAACGGCAGCAAGGGCTCGCTCTGGTTCGACCTGGAGCACCTCAACGTGCTGAAATTCTACTCGGCCGAGGAGCCGGCCGAGGTGCAAGGCTTTCATGACATCCTCTGCGTCACAAAAGGGGTCCACCCCTACGCCGACGCCTGGTGGTTCGACGGCCACATCCTCGGCTATGAGCACACCTTCACCCACACCGTCTACGATTTTCTGAAGGCCCTCCGGTCGCGCTCGAAGATTCACCCGGACTTCGTCGACGGCGTGCGAAACCAGGCGGTGCTCGATGCCGCCGCCCGCGCGTCGGCCTCCCGGAGGTGGGTGAAAGTCAAGCTCTGATGATCGACATCCATTGCCACCTGCTGCCGGGCGTCGACGACGGTCCGCCCGACCAGGACACGGCCGTGGCGATGTGCCGGCTGGCCGCAAAGACCGGCACCACCGACCTGGTCGCCACCCCTCACGCCAATCCCCGCTACGCCTACTCGCCCGAAACCAACTCCGTGAAGCTCGAACAACTGCGTCAGATCGTAGGACCCGAGCCCCGCCTTCACCTGGGGTGTGATTTCCACCTCAGCTTTGACAATATCGAGGCCGCCCTGGCCGAGCCGGCCCGCTTCACCATCAACGGCGGCCGCTACCTGCTGGTGGAGTTTTCCGATCAGGTGATCTCGCGGGGAACTTCGGAGGTCTTCACGCGGATGCGCCGGGCCGGCCTCACCCCCATCATCACGCATCCCGAGCGCAACTCCTTGCTGCGGGACCACCACTCGCGGCTCGGCGTTTGGGTGCACCGCGGCTGTCTCATCCAGCTTACCGGCCACTCCCTGCTCGGCCGTTTCGGAGGCCGCGCCCGCAAGGCCGCCATCTCGTTGATGGACGCCGGCCTGGTTCACATCATCGCCTCCGACGGCCACGACCTCGAGAAGCGTCCACCGGTGCTGAACGATAGCTATGCATTCGTGGCCGATCGGTGGGGCGAGGAGGTGGCGCGGCAGTTGTTCTGCGAAAACTCGCGCTCGGTTCTGGAGAACCGGCCGATCACGCCTCCGCCACCGAAGCTCCCGGGGCGCCGGGCAAGGTGGTGGGTCTTCTGGAAGTAGTCACGTCCGCAGCGGCGGCGCGTCCACGGTCGCGCGGCGGGGAAAGTTGCCGGCGCCCCCGCCGAGCAGCGGGCATTGGCTGGGGCTCATGCCGCAGACGCTGCACCTGAGAGTGTTCGGCATCGCTTTAGGCTCCGCCTTGTCTTCAGCGCACCGCCAGGGTAACGGGCGGACTATCTTGTCCGGCGACCGTCAGTACAACTGGAACATCGCTCCCCGCCATTACCCCCTCGGGCACAAACGCGTTCACCTGGTATAGCCCCGCAAAGCCCGGCGCCAGACCCGCGAAGAAGACATTGGCCCTCACTCCGCCGATGGTCAGGGTCACGGGATTCACCGTCGTGGCGAGCGGCGAAGATGGCGCGCCCGAGCCTGCCGGCACTGGCGGATCCGGCAAACCCAGCCCGGAGCAGTAGATGACGATCGCATCTCCCGCCCTGACCGGATTGCCCGCATCGGCGTATCGGTTTTGCGCGTCCAGGATCACACCCTGCCCCTTACCGTTCTGGTCTTTGGTGAAGATCGCTGGTTGGGCCGCGGCTATCACGACCGCCTCCGGAACCGTATAGCTGCCGCCTCTTCGTACGATCAGTTGATGCCTTGTGTTCACCGGAACATCAAACGGCAGCATCGCGTTGATCTGCCCTTCGCTGGCAAATAGCAACGGCAACGGCCGGCCGCCAATGGTCACCAAAGTGCCGGCCAACTGCGTTTCCAGCGGGAGCCTGGTGGCCAGGCTTTGGCCTTCGGACAGTCTGGCGCCGAAAATCGAAACGATGCTGCCCGGCGCCAGTGGGGTCCGCGGCGAAAGGCTCGCCGCGCTGACGATGCCTCCGGGGTTCAACACCGGAGGCGTGGCATTGGCCTGCAATCCTCCGGTCACCTGCGCCACCCCCTGAATCTTCAGGCCAGTGATCTCCGCAGAGACCGTGATTGTCACTTGCGGCAGGCGCGCGGCGGACGGTTGCCAGGTGCCACTCCAACGTCCGTCCCTGAGGGACACCAACGGCAGCGCCGGGTCGCCGTTCGAAAAGGTGGCCACCACCGATCCGGCCGCCATGGGAGCGCCGCAGTCATCCACTACCCGCACTTCCAGCGGAGTCGGCCACGCTGCCGGAACATTGAAATCCGAACCCACCGAGGTGAACAATGGCAAGAGCTTCGTGGGCGTGCAGGCCGCCTGCCCCACGCGCAGCGACCTCGCAGTACCCGACGGCGCCGCAATCAACACCAGCAGGGTGTTCACCGACCGCACAGCGCCATCCTGGAACAGGAGCGTGAGCACGCCGCGCCGCACGCCCGGCGAAAGGTTGCCGGTATCCGGCTGCACCACCAGTCGCGCCGGGCCGGCCGGGTCCACGGTCGCGTTCGTTGGAATATGCGTGAACCAGTTCACGCCGTCGTAGGTCAGCCGATTCGAAGCGAAGCTGATCGGCGCGGCCGTGACGTTCGATACCGCCACGTTCTGCGAGCCTGGATTGATGCCACCTGTGACGCCGGTGAAGATCAGCCCCGTCGGCCGGACCACCGGCCCCGGATTGCTCCCCGGCGGCAGGACGTTCAGCACCACGGAGACGAACTGCGGCGAGTTGTCGGCGGCCGGCGCCGTTACCCGCACCTGGCCGTAGTAGCTGCCGGGCGCCAGGCCCGCCGCGTTCACCGCCACATCGACCAGCGGCACCACCAGCGACCCTGCGTCGGTCGCCCCGCTGGCCGGCGAAACCGAGAGCCAGCCGCTCCCGCCCAAGAGCGTCGAGGCGCTCGCCATCCAGTTCATCACCCCCTGCCCGGTGTTCAGCACGCCAAAGCTTTGCGGCGGCACGGTTCCGCCGCCCGCCACGGCGGTAAACGTGAGCCCCGTCTGCGACAGCAGGATCGTCTGCGAAACTGCGCTAATGGTCATCGTTACCGGCACATGGATTTCACCGCCCACCGTCGAACCGGAAATCGAAACAAGTCCGGTATAGGTGCCAGAATCGAGGCCTGCCGGGTTCGCTGTCACGGTTAACGCCGTTGTTGTGGTGGCTGTCACGCTTCCGCTGGAAGGCGTTACGGAAAGCCATCCCCTCCCGGAGGTGGTTGTGGCGGAGGCCGTGAAATTGAGCGACCCGTCACCCCGGTTGGAGATGGTGAGCTGTGAAGTGGCGCTTCGCGAGCCTCGTCGAAAGGCAAACGACACCCCAACGGGGTCGACTCCGATCAGGGGCGGCCTCGCCGGATCCACGTCGAAGGTCACTGCGACTGTCCTCACCGGGGGGCTGGCGGTAGGCGCTGTGATGGTCACCGTTGCTTGTGCGGCGCCCGGAGGCAGTGCCGAAGGATCTGCGGTGATTTGAACGACCGCATGCATCGTACCCGCCGTCGGGCTGGCTTGCAGCCACGGCGCGCTGACCGTGACTGAAAACGGGACACCAGGGATGGAGCTGGTGAGATTGATTCCCTGTGCCGGTGGGGAAGCTCCCCCGCTGCGAGCGGAGAAGGTCAAGCTGGCAGGCGCCGCTTGAAACGAAAGAGCCGCTGCAAGGACCACCCGAATCCTGTCGTTGTCCGTATCGGCGAAGTAGACGCTTCCCGCCGCGTTCGTGACAATGTACGGCGCGTAGGTCAAGGTCGCCCTGGTGGCCGGCCCGCCATCCCCGGAAAACCCGGAGCGCCCGCTGCCGGCGATCGTAGTGATCACTCCGTCCGTCCCGACCTTGCGGATGCGGCAACAGCCAGCATCGCCGATGTAGATGTTGCCCGCCGTGTCGACCGCCAGGCCCCGCGGAAACCACAGCGAGGCGCTGGTGGCCGGGCCGCCGTCCCCGTCCCCGGAGAAACCTATAGTCCCGTTGCCCGCCACGGTGCTGATCATCCCGTTGCTGTCCACCTTCCGGACGCGCTGATTCCGAGTATCAGCAATGTACAAGTTCCCGGCCGCATCCACCGCCACTCCGCGGGGCTGATCCAATCGGGCGTTGGTGGCGGGGCCGCCGTCTCCGGAAAATCCCGCGTCTCCGGTCCCGGCAACGACGGAGAAACCACCGCTGGAATTGAGCCTGCGGATCTGGTTCAGGAGGATGTAGGAGATCTGGCCTGCCGAATCTGCCGCGACGCCTAGCAGCGCACCCGTCCGGTCAGTGCCGACGGTCGAGATCCTTCCATCCGGTGAAACTCTTCGAATCCGATAATTGGCTCTGCGCAAGAATCTGTGAGGGCCTGCTGTTTCAACGGGTTGCGGAGATCGAGTTCGGTTTTCAGGCGCGGGCAGTGGGCGTTGGCACTCAATGTTTTCAGGCTTGCGGAAGCTGTCGGTGCGT